>Ga0256829_1000551_pt1 | contig 36815 bp, 36 predicted proteins | sample 131447metaG_FD_185979 | JGI IMG/M metagenome (GOLD analysis project Ga0256829, IMG submission 185979) | Hydrothermal vent microbial communities from Lau Basin, Pacific Ocean - 131-447 | ecosystem: Environmental > Aquatic > Marine > Hydrothermal vents | place: Pacific Ocean: Lau Basin | collected... | reverse complement strand
GTTCCATACTGCCTTGCGTCTTGAATACTGTGCGCGTCATAATCGCCCGGCGGATAACAGTGAAACCTGGGGCAGCGAGGATCGTGGTCTGCAGGTGTTGAACTACACCACCGACGATGTGCGCCTGTGCGATACCCAGGTATTTTGGGGTGCCAATACCTACGATACCGCCTCGGTCCTGACGGCCGCCCATCAGCTACCTAACTTTCTCGGCAACACGGTGTCCGAGAAGCGGGCGGTCTTCGCCAAGGGCGAGCCGGCGGCGGCGAGCCGGGTGGTCGTGGTGGATGTTCGTGTGCCCTCGACCCTGGGGCTGTTCCGCAACATCGATCCGAAACGGGTGCTGCACTTGCAACTGAATCCCGGCACGGATACGGAGCTGGCCAACGCCATTGCGCGAATCTGCTATGAACGCGGCTGGTACGATCGCGACCTGGTGGAAAAACATACCGATCTCAAAACCTTCGAGGACTACAAAAAGGGGGCGCTGCAAACCGGTAAATCTCTTGAGGTGGTGCTTCGCCGGACGGCGGAAATCACCGGGGTGAGTACGCGCGATATGACCGAGGCGGCCCGCTGGATCGCCGAACCCAAGCAGGGCGGTTTCATGCGTCGCACTCACATCTTGTACGAGAAGGGCATCATCTGGGGCTACCGGCAGTATGATTCGGTGGCGGCCGTGGCTCAGCTCGGTATCCTCACGCACAATATCGGTCGCCCCGGTACGGGAACCGGGCGCCAGGGTGGACATCAGGAATCGGCGGCGCACCCGCCATACCTGTATCCGCGACCGGGAAAGAACATTCTCACCTACCTGGAAGGCGGTGGGGGCAAAATGTTCTGGGTCATCGGTAATAATCCCTATCTCACGGCCTACGATTCGCAGCTTCTGCAGCAGCGGATCCACCAGCGTTCCAATGACTTTCTGCAAGCGGTGGCACAACCGGCTTTACCGGCGGATCCGGTCGCCCTGGCCGATCGCATTCTGAAGACCCTGGAGCGTACCAAGGGCCTGTTTATCGTCGAGCAGAATATCTACCAGACCGAGACCGGGCGCGATGCCCACCTGATCTTGCCGGCGGCGGCTTCCTGGGGCGAGATGGATATGACTTCGCTCAACTGCTCGAGCCGTCTCCTGCGGCTCTACGAGAAATTCATGGATCCGCCGGGGGAGGCCAAGCCCGACTGGGAAATCATGGGACTCGTCGGGCAGAAGCTGCAACAGTTATATGCCGGTGCGGGTAAGCCGGAGATAGCCCGCCGCTTCGCTGGAATGACCTGGAAATCCTCGGAAGATGTCTGTATGGATCTTCAGGAAAAGCTGTGGAAGAAGAATGATGGACTGCCCGCGAACCGGGTGGCCACCGTGTTCATGGAGTCTTTCTACGGGGTCACCTATGACATGTTGCGCAAGCTAGGCCAGAAGGGTATTGCCACGCCGGTGCGCGTCGATCCGGTGACCCGCAAGGTGGTGGGGACCGTACGCATGTACGAAAATCTCTATTTCAGCACGCCCGATGGCAAGGCCCGCTGGTACGCGACCCGCCCGTGGGATGGTTATCGCGATGCCAAGGAGGTTCATGGATATCTGCAGGGGGAAAACCGCGAGCGTTATCCCTTCTGGCTGAGTACGGGCCGGGTCCAGAATCTGTGGCAGAGCGTTTATCATGCACGATGGTTGACCGAGAAAATGTTGATCAACCCGATGGAGCTGGTGCAGGTCAACCCGAAGGATGCCGGGCGTTTGGGCCTGAAGGAAGGCGACGTGGTGGAGGTGTATAACCATCAAGGGAATTGCACCGCTTATGTCGTCCTGACCGATCAGGTTCGCCCCGGGCACGTGTTTGTCCTTATGTATCATCCCCGGGGAACCATGAATCACGTGACCTCCAGTTACGTGGATCCGATGAGCAACAATGCATGGAAAAAGAACGCCCGGGTGGCCCTGCGGCGGTTGGGAACCTTGCCGGCTCTGAAGCGCAAGACCAGCCTGCTGCCTACGGCTGATTTCTCCTGAGGGATGGATACCTTGCATCTGCCGTTGCCACCGACGGATGTAAGGTTTTTTCCGTGGGACAAGGGTTAGGAAAGAATCTTTATCATTCTTGATCTAGATCAAGTTTAGCGGGTTTACGCGGGAGCGAAGAGGAATGAAGGGGTATAAAATAGATTTGTGCGGATGGGGTATGTCGAGATACCAGCCGCAGAATGCTCGGGAGGCTCTGTGACCTTACGGTCAGGAGGTGGAAGCCATGGGCATTGAGGGAATGAGTATAGGGTCGATCCTGTTGATTCTGGTGATTATCTTGTTGCTGTTCGGCACCAAGAAGCTGCACCGGATCGGCGGGGATCTCGGGAATGCCGTTCGCGGGTTTCGCGAGGCGATGCACGAAGGCGAGGAGCGACGGGTTACGCCGGCGGAACCGGAATCGGCGGAGCACGTATCGCCGCACGCGACCGGCGCATCCGGGAAGGGAAGTGTGGTGCCGGCGGGCAAGAAGCCGACACCGGGTGCCAAGGCCGCATGAGAGTCTCGGCAAGGGCCGGGGCAAATGGGTCGCGGTAACTTGTCCGCAGGTGGTGGCGGATTCGCCGGGTGAGGCGAGAAAAGGTATGATTTATCAACTAACCGGAGGTGGTTATCATGAGCCTGAGTGGAATTAGCGTAGGATCCTTGTTACTGATAGCCCTGATCGTACTGTTGTTGTTTGGCACCAAGAAGATCAGGCATATCGGGGGTGACTTGGGGGGCGCCATCCGTGACTTCAAGCATGGGTTACATCAAGGGGAGGAAGCCCCATCGGCCGAAGCTTCGGAGGTTGTCACACCCAAGGAAGACGAGGCGCGGAAAGACTGAAATTCACCGGAGGGTGGATGATGACTCCTGGCGCGGGTGGAGAATATGTTTGGCACCGGGTTTGAACTGCTGTTGATCCTGATCGTTGCCTTGCTTGTGGTGGGTCCCGAGCGGTTACCCAAGGTGGCACGACAGGTCGGGTTGTGGGTCGGGCGTGCCCGGACCATGGTGCAATCGCTGCGGGCCCAGTTCGAAGAAGAAATTGAACTCGATGAACTCAAGCGGGATACCGCGAATCTGCGTCGTGACGCCCAGAGCCTGAAGGCGCAGCTTGGTCAAGCCGGTACCCAGACCGAGACGGGGTTGCGCAAGGTGTCGAAGGTGTTGAATCAACCCATATCCGAATGGACCGCGGCGGATGAGAGCAACTCGAAGCGGTCCGGGGCAACCCCGGACGGCACCGGGGCGAAACCTGGGAACGTAGAGCTAGAGCGGTCAGCGACGAACTCCGGCGGGGACGCTCCGGCCGTCGCGTCGAGGGTGATCCTACCGGAGAAGGAAGCGACCAAGCCGTGATCGGGCGACGGCGCCGGGCGTCTCGATCGGCGCGGAAATCTCCGGTCGCACCGGGGGACGATGCCTTAGCCGAGCAGCCGCTGCTGCAGCATTTGCTTGAGTTTCGCAGCCGGGTACTGTGGATCGTGCTGGTGGTTGCCGGGGTGTTTCTCGGACTGTTTCCAGTGGACAACGAGCTATTTTATTGGTTGTCCAAGCCGCTGCAGGCGGCCTTGCCGCCCGGGGCCAACATGATCGCCATGCAGGTGGCCACACCGTTCATGGTACCGATGAAGCTGGCGCTGTATGTCGCAATTTTCATCTCGGTGCCCTATATCCTGTATCACCTGTGGGCGTTCATCGGCCCGGCGCTGTACCAGCGTGAGAAACGTATGATGCTGCCGCTGCTCGTTTCCAGCTCGGTGTTGTTTTATCTCGGTACGGCATTTGCGTACTTTCTCGTCTTTCCGATGATTTTTCGCTTCTTCGTGGCCACCACCCCGCACGGGGTGGTGATGATGACCGATATTGGTGAGTACCTGAATTTTGTGATGACGTTGTTCATGGCCTTCGGGGCGACCTTCGAGGTTCCGATTGCTATTATTTTGGTGGTTTGGACGGGGATGGTCTCGCGGCGACAGTTGGCGAGTGCGCGCCCCTACGTAATCGTGGCCGCTTTTATTCTGGGCATGGTGTTGACGCCGCCGAGCGTGGTGGCACAACTCCTGCTTGCCATTCCGATCTGGGCGCTGTTCGAGGCCGGGTTGTTTGCGGCCCGCTGGTTCGAGTCGAATCCGGATCCCCTTCCGGCCGACGAAGCACAGGGTTCCTGACGGCACTCGGGCCGGGATCCGGGCGGTAGGATCGGGGTAGTCCTGCCGCAAATCTCCCGGATACGCTGCTTTGTATTGCCTCTGAATCCCGCTTGCTGCAACCACCCTGCGTGTCTCTGAACTTTCCCATGTTTCCCAGATAAAAACTTGCATATTTCTTGATTTAGATCAAGATTAAGATCCAGTTTAGCCACTATACTTAATTTGTATCGTGACTGGGGCATTGTCAATGACAATCGGTTGGAACCACGGGGAATACAAGAAGCAGGCCGGCAGCCCCCAGCCCCGGAAAGAAACCACCTTGAATTTCTTTATCAGGGTGTAATGCTTTGAGGCATCGAGGCAACTTGTCGTTTATGCGGAGATGATGTAGACCGAAGTGGAGTGAGGTCGTCAATTCAAATCGAGTCGATATAACCGATTATTCTGTGAGGAGATTATGATGTCAAAAATCGATGAAGGGAAAGGCAAGAGGTTCACGCGGCGAGAGCTTTTCAAGGGTGCGGCCGTGGCCGCAGTGGGTTTGATGATAGCACCGGCAATATGGGCGAGCCAGGCGGTGCAGAGAAAGGTGACGGCATCGATGACCAAATCGGAGGCGGGATATCAAAATAAGCCGCTTGGAAACCAGCAATGCAGTAACTGTGCTCATTTTATACCGGGTTCATCCCCCCGGGAAAATGGCACATGCCAGGTGGTGAAGGGTAGCATCAGTCCGCACGGCTGGTGTGTCGTTTATGCCCGGGACGTCAAAGGAGGATTTATGCACGGGGGGTCGGCTTAGTCTGTGTGGTTGGGGTGCCATTCCCGCTCGTAAGAAGGCCTGAGGCGGGAAGTGGGAATTTACCTTTTGGCAGAGTCTTTCGTTTGTGGAGGTGTATATGGTTTCTAAATCCGATCAAGGAAAAGGTGCATCGTTTTCGCGTCGGGCCTTGCTTAAGATAGGGGTAACAGCGGTTACGGGCCTGGTGCTGGCGCCGGTATTATTGCTCAGCCCTTCGGCGAGAGCCGCGGCAAAGGCTTCCAAGGCATCGGTAGGCTATCAGGACAAGCCCCTTGGGACCCGGAATGATTATGGCAAACTTGGGCATGTACAGGATTGTAGCAACTGTTCTAGTTTTATCCCCGGTCCTTCCGCGAAACAAAATGGCACCTGCAAGGTGGTGGCGGGGAGCATCAGCCCCCGCGGTTGGTGTGTGCTTTATACCCCGGTTGCGGCCTCCGGGAAAAGGTAGAAAGGTCACTTTTTTAGAGAAGAGGCGCGATGCTAGGGTGAGGCGGGGGTCTCGATCCTGGGCCGGGCGTTGCTCGTGGGAAAGCTGCTTGTCGCCCGTCACTTGGAATCTGGGTTAAATCCACTTTACTTCCCTGGTACCGGTGACTGAGAGTGTTGTGGTGGTACGGGTCAGGTGTTTTGCGTATGTTTGCGGCCCACGCTGAGGCATCCAGTCTTGTTCGTGATCTCCCGGGGATGATCTCCATGCAAGGCCGGAGTTGATCTGAATTGCACTGGTTTTTAAAAAAACATAAAAACTTGATCTAGATCAAGTCTATTTTAGGTTACCGGCCGTACACTATTACCTTGAAGTCTCGCTGAGAGTACAGGAAATCGGAAGGGTTGATTTACCGGCGGTGGCGCGTGATGAAAGGGGCCGCTTTCTGTAATTTACAAACTGGCATGGAAGGAAAATTTTTATGGATTTGAACCGAAGGGATTTCATTGGGTGGTCCCTAAAAGGGGTGGCGCTTGGCGCCGCGGCCGTGGGTGGCGGATGGTACTTCATGAACCGGCACAGGAATTCTTTTGAGTTGCACGGTGTGCGTCCGCTGATGAAGACCTCCGTTGCGGTAACCGTAATGGCCAAAACCCCCGGGCAGGGTCGTCGGGCCATCGATGCTGCTTTTACGCGCATGGCGCAAGCTGCCTCCTTGTTGACTCGCTTCGACCCGCAGAGCCCGGTGTCCCGTTTGAATCGTGAGGGTCGGTTAGACCATCCACCGGCAGAACTTTTAACCGTTATTGAGCGGGCACGGCATTTTTCCCGGATTTCCGATGGGGCTTTCGACGTTACGGTCCTGCCGGTTCTCGACTACTATTTCAGCCTGCCGACGCCTGTAGATATGCGTCATTTGGATATGGTTGCCATCCGGCGTAGAGATCGGCGTGTGGATTATCGCAAGTTACTGATCACCGCCGATTCAGTCCGGTTTTCCGAGCCGAGTATGGCGATAACCCTGGATGGAATCGCCAAGGGGCATGTCGTGGATCAGGGTATTTCCGTTCTGCGTCGATACGGCATTACCCGGGCCCTCATCGATGCCGGTGGAGATGTTCATGGCATCACCGAGCCGGGTGGTAAACCGTGGCTGATCGGGATCACGGATCCACTGGATATTAAGCGACTCTGTGCCGTGGTATCCCTGCGTAATGGGGCCTTGACCACCTCCGGTAATTATGAAGTGTTTTTCTCCGTCGACCGTCGCCTGTTTCATATAATCAATCCGCATACCGGTATGTCACCGGATCATTATTCCAGCGTGACGACGTTGACGCGGTCCAGCATGGATGCCGATGCGCTCGGTGTCACCCTGTTTTCCCTGCCCCTGGAAAAAATTCGTAATCTCATGGCGCAACAGGGGCACGAGTGGTTCATCATCGGGTGGAACGGGAAAAAGGCATGGCGATCAAGGGGATTTCCTTTGTTTCGCGGATCGGCAGAAGTTGTGTAGGGGAAAAGAAAAATGACAAGCTCGTGTTTTCATAAAAGCAAGGATGGATTTTATCTTCTCGGCCTGGCGTCGGATCACCAGAATTCGGATCTCGGACGAATCCGCGGCCTGGTATTTGCCGTTGGGATTATGCTCTGGATGGGGATGATGCTATGGGCCGCGCCGCTCCAGGCCGCTACCATCACCACGGCCAGTATCGCCAATAAACTTCCTATTGTACATGCTTTTTTCCCCAAGGCCACACGCTTTGGCAAGATTCAAGGTAAGCCTCCCGCCGCTGCGGTTTATGAATCGGGCAAGGTGGTCGGATATGTGTTCAAGACCGTGATGATCGCGCCGATTCCGGCATATTCCGGTAAGCCCATAAATGTCCTGGTGGGGATCAACACCAAGGGGGAGATTGTCGGAACCAAGGTCCTGAACGAAGATGAACCGATTTTCCTGATCGGCATTCCGGTGCAGAAACTTTACGACTACATACGCCGGTTTATCGGTTTGCGGGTTACCGATCGCCTGGAGCTGGGAAGCGGTAAGAATGCCGAGGGTTATGTACGTATCGATGGAATTTCAGGAGCCACGGTAACTTCCCTGGTGGCCAGCGCCTCGATCATGCGTGCCGCATTGAAGGTTGCCGCTTCTCGCGGGATAGTGCATGTCAATGCCGCTCCACTTGCCACAATCAAGACCAAGTTTTTTATGCCGGCGGATTGGCAGAAACTCCTTAAGTTGGGCCTGATTGGTCACCTGGTGGTTACATTCGGCCAGGTTCGTGCAGCCTTTAAGGATGTACACGGTTATACCCAATGGGGTTCGGGAAACTATTCGGGTGTGGAAAGTAAATGCAAGGTCGATCTGCCCAAGGGGCAACGCTGTTTTATCAGTCTGTATTATGCGGACCTGACTATACCAACCGTCGGGCGTAATTTTCTGGGGGATCGATACTATAAAGAACTGATGGCGAGTCTCCATCCCGGCGACCATGCCCTTGCCGTGGTGGCTAACGGAGATTACTCGTTTAAGGGTATCGGTTACGTACGGGGAGGGGTGTTTGGAAGGCTGCACCTGATGCAGGGGAGTTCCATTATTATTTTCCATGGGAATGATTATCGCTATCTGATCAATCCCAGCCTGAAGGGGATGCCCCACTTCAGTCAAATGGCCACCTTTATTATCCGTGGGTCTTACAAGTTCAACCCCGGTGCCCCATGGCGGCTGCAACTTATCGTCAAACGACAGACCGGGCCGTTGACTTCGGTACTGGCTACTTTCAGCAGCCATTACCGGATTCCATCCCGGTTTCTGAATATTCCCAAGGTTGCCGCTCCGATGCCGCTCTGGGAATCGATCTGGCGCCGGCATCAAGTCGATATTGCCATCCTGATAGCGGCGCTTGGCGTGTTGTTACTGATTATGATTTTTCAGGATCTATTGGCACAGCATCCCCGGATTTTGTACTGGACACGCATCAGCTACCTGGTGTTCACGGCGGGCTACGTCGGATTTTACCTGATGGGGCAGTTGTCCGTGGTCAATGTGTTTACCTTCCTGCATGCCCTTTCCGGTAACTTTACCTGGAAGACGTTTTTGCTCGACCCGGTGATTTTTATACTCTGGGTGTTTGTCGCCGTGATTATTCTGCTGTGGGGCAGAGGCGTGTATTGTGGGTGGCTGTGTCCATACGGAGCACTACAGCAACTTATTAGTTACATAGGGCGGGCGCTTCATGTGCCCGAGTTCAAGTTCCCGATGGCGGTACATGAGCGGCTGTGGGCCTTGAAATACGTGATCCTCCTGATCTTGTTTGCCATTTCGCTTCAATCCGTGGCGAACGCGGAGCGCTTTGCCGAAGTTGAACCTTTCAAAACGGTTTTTCTGTTGCACTTCGGGCGCCAATGGTGGTTTGGGGCCTATGCGGCCGGGCTGCTGGCGGTTTCGTTATTCAATGACAAGTTCTTTTGTAAATATATTTGCCCGCTGGGAGCCGCCCTGGCTATTCCGTCTAAATTCAGGCGCTTCGACTGGCTTAAGCGTCGTATCCAGTGTGGTCATCCGTGCCAGATATGTGCCAACGAGTGCGAGGTGCAGGCTATTGCCCCTACCGGTGAGATCCGCCTGGACGAGTGTCACCATTGTTTGGATTGCCAGGCAACCTATTGGAACGACAGAAAGTGCCCACCCTTGGTAGAGCGGAGGAAGCGGTTTGAACGCGCACTCAAAATGAACCGTCCGGTAGCGGTAGCGCCGGTGGTGGCGAAAAAAAGTAAAACAGAGAATTCGGGTAAGAAAAAGGATAAAGGATGACGCAGGAAAGAGGATTGCCAGGGACTTGGCGGTTTGCAGGAAGCAGAAGGGATTATTGATCAATTTGGCTTAATGACAGGAGGTATTGGACATGACTGATGATAAAGGTCATTCAAAAGACGATGTAACCGGCCCTGGGGCTGAGGATGTAAAAAGGCAGGCGGTAGGAACGGAGGATGAGAAATGGACCGTGTCACGCCGCAAGTTTCTCGGCTTGGCCGGGGCGGCCGGCGTGGTGGGTGCGAGCGGCGGTGCATTACTGGGTGGCTTGGCAACGCCTGGAACCGCACGTGCGGCGAAAATGCCGGAAGACTATGTGGCCCCGGGGCAGCTCGATGAGTATTACGGAATCTGGAGCGGTGGCCATTCCGCCGAGATCCGCCTTTTCGGGGTTCCGTCCATGCGAGAGTTCGTTCGGGTTCCGGTATTCCAGGATGATTTCACGATCGGCTGGGGGATAACCAACGAAAGCAAGCGGGTGTTTCCCAAGGGACCTCGTCCCGTGGGGGGCGATCTGCACCATCCCCATATGTCGATGACTAACGCGCAGTATGACGGGCGTTATATTTTTGCCAATGACAAGGCGAATACCCGGGTGGCGCGCATTCGCGTGGATGTGATGCGTACGGATAAGATTATTCATATTCCCAATGCCCAGGATATTCATGGGCTGCGGGTACAACGGGTACCGCGTACCGGGTATGTGTTCTGCAACAGCGAGTGCCGGGTGCCGCACCCCAATGACGGGCGCGATCTTAATAATCCGAAGAAATATTCCGCTGTGTTCACTGCCATTGACGGCGATACGATGAAGATTGCCTGGCAGGTACTGGTGGACGGTAACCTGGACAATACCGACGCGGATTATTCGGGGAAATATGCGGCCGCGACCTGCTATAACAGCGAGGACGGAGTTAACCTGGCGCAGTTCATCCGCAACGAACGGGACTGGACGGTGATTTTCAATATTCCGCGAATTGAGAAGGCCGTAAAGGATGGGCATTACTTCACCATTGAAGATCCGAATGTTCCGGTTGTCGATGGCCGCCATGGTTCGGATCTGACGATGTATGTTCCGACCCCGAAAAACCCGCATGGCTGCAATGCCACCCCCGATGGGAAATACGTGATCGCCGGCGGGAAGCTTTCACCTACCGCTACGGTCATCTCCTGGGAAAAAGTGGATCAGTATTTTGCCGGCAAGTTCAAAAATCCAATGGATGCGGTGGTGGCCCAACCCGAGCTGGGCTTGGGCCCATTACATACGGCCTACGATGGTCGGGGTAATGCTTACACCACCTTGTTTATCGACAGCCAGGTGGTCAAGTGGAATATCGAGGATGCAATCCGGCACTATAACGGGAAGAAGGTAGATTATATCCGCCAGAAACTCGATGTGGCCTACCAACCTGGGCATAATCATTCGAGTCTTGGAGAGACTCGGGATGCAAATGGTAAGTGGTTGGTCTCATTGAATAAATTTTCCAAGGATCGCTTCTTGCCGGTAGGGCCGCTGCATCCCGATAATGATCAACTGATCGATATTTCCGGGCCCAAGATGCGGCTTGTAGCCGATGCCCCGGTCTATAGCGAACCGCATGATTGCTTGCTCATACCCGCCAAGATCTTGATCCCCAAGATCAAGCGGGTATGGGACCGAAATGATCCATTCTTTGCGGAGACGGTGGCCATGGCGCGCCGCGATGGCGTTAATCCGGTGAGCGATAACAAGGTAATCAGGGACGGTCGCAAGGTGCGGGTTTACATGACTGCGCAGGCTCCCGTGTTCGGTTTGGATCAATTCGAAGTGAACAAGGGGGACGAGGTTACGGTGGTGGTGACCAATATCAATAATATTCAGGACTTGACGCATGGTTGGTGCCTGTCCGATTACGGGGTCAATATGGAGATCAGCCCTCAGGAAACGGCATCGGTAACCTTCATGGCTGACAAGGCGGGAGTCTATTGGTACTATTGTACTTTCTTTTGCCACGCACTCCATCTGGAGATGCGGGGGCGGATGTTGGTAAAGGCATAATAAGAGGATATGTCGGCACCCGGCTTTGTGTCTATATCGCCGGGTGCCGACTTGCCGAAAGGCTCTTGAAAATCTCCCGTAATCACCTTGTCGAAATGGAGCGGATGATGCAAGATCATCTATTCATGCAATATGCTCGTTGGCTTCGGATCGCGTTTTTTGCGCTGCTGGTGTCGATTGCTTTTGCACAGGCGGCGGAATCCGCAACCATCAATGTCTTTCCCGGCGGATCTATCGGCCTGGAACAGGCGGTGGCGCGTGCGGCGCCGGGTGCCGTCATCCGGGTGCATCCGGGAATTTTTCATGTACATCTCGTTCTGAAACGATCCATTTGGCTTATGGGTATGAAGGGAGCGGTGCTGGATGGGAGCCATCACGGTAACGTGATCCTGGTGAAAGCCTCGAATGTCACGGTAAGTGGTTTTGTTATCCGCAACTCCGGTATTAACTTAACCAACGAGAATGCCGGGGTATTTATCGACCAACATGCAGCGAATACAACAATTCGTGATAACTGGATCGTGCATGACTTGTTCGGTGTATGGCTGAATGGTGATCCTTCGCCAAAGATAGTGAATAACCACGTGAGAGGAATCCGCAGTCTGCGATCGCAAGATCGGGGTGATGGGATCCATTTGTGGAATGTGGATGGGGGAGAGATCAAGGGCAATGACGTTTGGCAAACACGAGATGGAATCTATATCTATGTCAGCAAAAATGTGCTCCTGGAAGATAACTATGTGCATGACGTACGCTATGGGTTTCATTGGATGTACTCGAACCACTGCATCGTTTTATTCAACCGGACGACAGATAACCGGGCCGGCTACGCCCTCATGTTCTCGCGCTATCTCCTGGTTGTGCGTAACCGCTCTATAAATGATAGAAATTACGGTGTCTTATTGAATTTCGTCAACTATAGTCAAATCTCCGGAAACACCATAGTCCACGTTGAAGCCGGTCTTGGCTACGGAACGGGAGGTAGTCCCGTGCCTGGCGCGGCAGGAATAGGAATATTCGTCTATGACAGCAATTATGATCAAATCTCATACAACTGGCTTGCGGACAGTGAGATAGGAGTGAACTTTACCGGTGGTTCCCAGAATGGGATAGTTTTTGGAAATAGTTTTCTGTATAACCGGATCGAGGCGAAATATGTGCAAAACATGGAAGCAGAGTGGTCCCTCCAAGGGCGCGGAAATTATTGGAGTGGCTATATGGGTTGGGATCTGAATGGAGACGGCATTGGAGATACCCCCTATCGTCCGAATAGCGCGGTAGATGTGCTGTTGTGGAAATATCCCATGGCGCATCTATTACTCGGCAGCCCGGCACTGATGGCATTGCGCTGGGCTCAGAAACAGTTCCCCGTGACGCGCCCGCCGAGTGTACAGGACAGCTATCCCTTGATGCATCCTCCCTTCCCAATACCGCAGAAGCTGGAGAAGCTTATTCTCCACTATCGGAGCAGTTGAAATGGCAGGCGTAGAGTTGATTGATGTACACAAAAAATTCGCTGAGACCCTGGCGTTGGATAATATCAATCTCAGCATTCCCGAAGGATTGGTGCTAGGCCTTATCGGGCACAATGGGGCCGGAAAATCCACCTTGTTCAAGTTGGTTCTGGGGCTTATCGCACCGACTTCCGGTAGCATACGGGTTTTAGGGCAGGTCCGCGAGCCGGGCAGAACTCCCTATGAATTGCAGGTGCAGATAGGGTATTTGCCCGAGGTGGTCGTGCTCTATGGGCAGCTGACCGGGCGTGAGGTTATGGATTACTTCGGTCGCCTCAAGGGGACATCGCGCGGCCAACGTAAGCAGTTGCTTGAAAAGGTGGGGCTGGGACCCGTCGCCAATAAGAAAGTTAAAACGTACTCCAGGGGGATGCGTCAACGCCTGGGACTTGCCCAGGCACTCTTGGGTAACCCGCGGTTGCTGGTGATGGATGAACCGACAACCGGATTGGATCCTATTGCCGCAGAGGAGTTCTACGATATTATCGATACTCTGCGCAGCGAGGATGTGACCATCATCTGGTCTTCCCATGTATTGTCGGAGATTGAATCGCGGGTGGATGAGGTGGCCGTTCTGTTACAAGGTCGCCTTATCGCAACCGGCACTATGGATCAAATACGCCAGAGGATTGGGCTCCCCGTAACTATCCGTCTTAGCGGTCGGTTTGAGAGCGTTGGAGAACAGGTCAAGGCTGAATGTGCCCGCTATGGTGATGTGGATGTCAAGGATGCGGATCATATCGAAATTCGTGTGGCGGATGCGAAGAAAATAAAGGCCGTGGCCGCACTTGCCGGTATTCCCTCCCTTACCGATATTCAGGTAGAACCGCCTAGTCTGGAAGCTCTATATGATCATATCGTCAGCGAGCAAAATAGGAGCGATAGAGATGCGTAGCGTAGCCATTGTGGTATATAGCCAACTTATGAATGGATTTCGTAATCGCTGGATTCTGGGGCTGACCATTCTGTTTGCCTTGTTTGCCGTGGGTATCGCCTATGCCGGAGGAGCCACCTCGGGGCACATTGGCTATACTTCATTGGCGACGACGATAACGAGTCAAGCGAGTCTCGTGGCTTTCCTGATTCCACTGATTGCGCTGCTATTAGGCTATGATGCCGTAGTCGGTGAGCGCGAACAGGGAACACTGCTGTTGCTCCTTTCCTACCCGCTGAGTCGGGGGCAGATGCTTATAGGAAAGTTTTTGGGCCATTTACTGATTCTATTTATTGCCATCCTGGTTGGTTTTGGGTTGGCCGCCGGCTTGAGTAGCTGGCAGGCTGGGGGTTCGGACTTAGGGAGAATTTTTGTTGCCTACGGGATCTTTATTCTTTCGGCCTCCCTGTTTGGTGCCGCGTTTCTTGGTCTGGCTTATATCGTTAGCGTGCGGGCGGTAGAGCGGACGCGGGCAGCGGGGATGGCGCTACTAATATGGTTTTTTTTCGTGGTGGTGTTCGACTTGGCCCTGCTTGCGGTGCTAGTGGGAACAGGCGGCAATCCGGCTGAACGGGTAATTATCCCCTATGTGTTGTTACTCAACCCCGTCGATGTATTTCGCTTGGTCAACCTGCTGCGCTTCGGCCATGGTGCGGGCGCGATGACGCTCAGTGGGGCGGTGATGCATGGCGCCTTAGGTTGGTTAAGTTTACTCGGCATTCTGTTTCTATGGGGAATTATCCCCGTGTCTCTGGCGATATGGCGTTTCCGGCGTAGCGAGATCTAGTCATTTCAGGATTATTTATTTAAGATCGAATGGGAGACCTGATATGTATCGAGATTCTCAATTTTATCTTACCAGGCATATTGCGGTAGCTGCTATGGCGATAGCATTAATTCTTCTTGGTGGTTGCACCAAGAAGAATGCAACTACGAGTCAACCGCCGGTTAACATCAAATCCGGCGATGAATCTGCGGTCTGTGGAATGTATATCACTCACCAATCGGGACCACGAGGCGAGGTATACCTGGTGGGACTAGGCAATAAGCCCAAGCTCCTTAAATTCGGTTCGATATCGAGTATGTTTACCTACATGCATCAACCGGATGTACAACATTTGGTTGGTTCAGTGTATGTGCAAAATGTTGGTGAACCGGATTTTAATTGGCGCCATCCTTCCAAAAGTGCGAGTAGTTTTATCGATGCCCGTAAAGCCTGGTATGTGGTAAATCAGGATATGTGTGGTTCCATGGGTCCTACCTTGGCTCCATTTATGCATCGGCGGGATGCGGTGGAATTTTCTAAAAAACATGGTGGTCAGATAGTGCGTTTTACGCAAATAACCTCCGGATTACTCAAGCATCTTAAATCTTGCACTATAAATTTCAAAGTTAAAAAGGTGGGAAAGATGATAACCAAGCCGCCGAAGTTGAATTGAGGAATACTTGGAAACTACCCCGTGAGGAGAGCGGTATTTTTTGAACCTTTGATGTATGCCTGACATTTATTTAGGGAGGTGTTGGGTCGGGTAGTAAGTGAAATTGTTGATTCAATTGAGTCGGCATGAATGATTATCCTATTAAGGAGACAAGGTAATGGAAGGTGGATTTTATGGCTAAGGTATCGGCGGAATCGGAAGTAATGATAGAACGTGCGACTAGTCTGATTTATGAATTGCGGGAAGGCAGGGATCAAATCCTGAAAAAATACGAAGTTTCCGATGCAGAGCAATTCAAAGATAAAATATTTACTGGGGCTCTAGAGGAGCACCCGGCTTATGAGGATTATTTAGGATTTAAAATATTACTTTCTACGCGAGAATCCATCCGGGAAGAAATAAAAGCTTTCCTTCAGGAGCTATAAAAGTATGAATATTCATCTAGACTTAGAGGAAAAGATCAAGCATTTCTATGAGGATCGCATTGAGAAAATAGAACTTAGGCAAAATGCTTTAATCGTGAACTTTGATAATGGTTTGAGAGTTGATTTGCGCTATTTGAACCTACATGAATATTTTATTTCCTGGTGCTGGAACGATAAGCATTGGCAAGTTGATACGGCTCCTTTGCACAAGGATTTGAAAACGTTTCCCAATCACATGCACGATGACAGAGGTGCCATAACGGAAGATACATTGACCCATCCGGGAGCGCCGGCTTGGGACAATATACACTGCCTTTTGGATGCCGTATTAAAATCTCCCTCTCTCGCTTAATGTGTAAATGCGATTTTCCGGGGTGAACAAAACTTAATCATGGTCTGATTCGCTATGGAGAATTCCATCATGCTGATCTATGATGCCATACTCCCGCGCTACGTTTCCTGCGCATGTTTCTGCTCGAAAATAGGCTCATGATTCCGGCTTTGACGGTCGATGTTTTTATTGGCGAAAATCGTGCCCACCCATTTCTCGAACTCAACCCGGCCGGACAGACCCCCTGCCCGGAAACTCGACAACGGGCAGATCCTGGTTGAGGCGGTTGCCACTGTTGAGTATCTCGAAGAACTGCACCCCTCGCTCAGCAGTTCCAATATCGGCTCCAACGCATTATCCTGAACCCCGTAGGCCATCGGTAGACCCCTCTCGATTGTGAATTTACAACTTCCATCGAAAGGATAAGCCGGTGGCCTACCTCAAACCACCGCTCAGAAATTTACAGAAGATATGGTGCACTAACTGATCCCACACCGTATCGTCAATACTCAGGCCGATGAACCAGCGAAACAACAAGTTGTACTGCACTTGCTCCATCAGCGCACGCTCGCTGCGGATGGAGTAAAACACCTGCAACATCAAGGTCCGTAACAGTTTCTCCGGGGCAATCGATGCCTTGCCATAGGGAGCATAGGCCAGGCTTGAACAATCCATTCAGGCGCCCCAGCGCCTCATCGAGCAGCACACGCACCTCTCGCAGCGGATGATCCGCCGGGACAAAGCTGTTCAGATGAACCGTGGAAAACAGCGATTCCTGAGTGATATCGGCGCCGCGCATAAGTACAAACTCCAGAGCGTTATCGTCCCGACTATTGTATAAAACCGCGTCATTACGGGGGCGGTCTTCAACAGCCTGTTAGATAGTAGCGATGCAGGTTGCGAACGACCGTGGCAAGGGTGGCACGGTCGCCATCGTTGACGATAATGTCATCGGCGGCAGCCAGACGATCCTTCCGAGATGCTTGTGCCGCCATTATGCGCAGGGCTTGGGGCTTGCTTTCTGTATCGCGGGTACGCAGGCGCTCGAGTTGAAGCTTTACCGGGCAATCGATGACCAGAATCCGATCCATGTCGCGAGCCAGGCCGGACTCTATCAGTAGCGGCGCCATTACAATGGCGTAAGGTGTGTTTTCGAGTGTATCTAGTTTTTGCCGAATATGTGAAAGAATTAGCGGGTGAAGTGTCGCCTCCAGGGTATGCCTGGCATTGGAATTGGAAAAAATATATTTTCTTAATGCGGAGCGGTCGATGTTTCCTTGGTGATCCAGGATCCTGGGGCCGAATAATCGAGCGACCGTTGCGGCAGTATCGGTCCCTGGCCGGAGGAGTTCCTGGGCGATGTCATCGGCATCGATGACGGGCACCCCGAGGGATTGGAAGATTTGTGCGGCCGTGGACTTGCCACTGGCAATCCCGCCTGTAAGTCCGATCTTGAGCATTCAACCTACTCGAATCCAGCCGAGATAGGCCTGCTCGATCAGGGGGCCGGCCACTAGTGCCAGGACTCCTGCTGCGGCAAGAAAGGGCCCGAAAGGGATCGGCCGTTCACGGCCGTGACGATGGTAGAGCAGCCACCCGCCTCCCAGGATGACACCGATGACCGCGGCGGCGAGCACGATCAAGGGCAACATGCGCCAACCCATCCAGGCTCCCAGTGCAGCGAGGAGTTTGAAGTCGCCTCGGCCCAGGCCTTCTTTCCCGGTCGCCAGTCGAAATAGATGAAAAACCGCCCAGAGCGAGAGATATCCGGCGAGTGCGCCGATGACTGCATCGCGTAGCGGCACGTAGATATCGGCGAGATTGAAGACCAGCCCCAGCCACAGAAGTGGGAGTGTCAGCGCGTCGGGTAAAAGCAGATGTTCTAGGTCGATCCCGGTAGCGGCCAACAGGGTCCAGCCGAGAAGCAAGGCGCCGGCGAGCGCCGGGGTGGGACCAAAGCGCCAAGCGAAAAGAATAGCGAGCAGACCTGAGAAAAGTTCCACCAAGGGGTAGCGCGGGCTGATGCGCATGCCACAACCACGGCATCGAGCCCGCAGGGCAATGTAGCTGAGAATCGGAATATTCTCCCACGGGCGGATTGCGCGCCCGCAGCCGGGGCAGGCCGAACCGGGTACGGCCAAATTATAGGGTGGCACAGCAGCTATAGGTTCGCCCTCGTTTACTTCAGCGCAATCGCGCCGCCATTGCGCTTCCAGCATACGGGGAAGCCGGTAGATCACCACATTGAGAAAACTGCCGATGACCAACCCCACCAGTCCTGAACCGACAAACAGCAGCCATCCCCCGGAAATAATCGGTGGTGAGGTCATATGAAGTGGCTCAGACGACGTTGCCGAGGTTAAAGATCGGCAGATACATTGCGATAACCAGAGCCCCAACGATAACGCCCAATACCACCATAATAATAGGTTCCAGAAGTGAACTCAGGCCATCGACCAGCGAATCGACTTCTTGCTCGTAAAATTCGGCTACCTTGCCCGCCATGCTGTCGATTTCACCGGCTTCCTCGCCGATGGCAATCATTTGTGTTACTACGTTAGGGAAAATCATGGTGTCTTCCAGTGCTTGATACAGGCGTTGTCCTCCGGCGACTTGTTGCCCGGCCCGTACGATAGCTTCTTGATATACCACATTTCCGGTAGCTCGCCCTACCGTACCCATGGCCTCGGTGATGGGTACCCCGGCGGCAAAGGTGATCGATAGCGTATGCGCGAACCGTGCAATCGCCGATTTACGCATAATCAATCCGAGTACGGGGGTTTTCAGCAGTACTCGATCCGACATCCTGCGGAAGGTATGGGAGCGTTGGCGCCCCTGGAAGAAGGCTACGATGATTACAATGAGCCCTAATACATAGACCCAGCCGTAGTGCTGAACGGAATCGGAGATCCCAATCACCCAACGGGTGAAGGCGGGTAGAGTAGCGCCAAATCCGCGGTAGAAATTTTGGAATTTCGGGATCACGAATGCCATCAAGATTCCGGTTACCACAATAGCCGCCACGACGACTGCAACCGGGTAGTACAGGGCTTTTTTGACCTTGCGCTTGAGTTCCTCGGTCCGCTCCTTGTAGGTGGCAACCCGGTGGAGTAACTCATCAAGCTTACCCGAGTGCTCTCCGGTGGCTACCAAGTTGACGTAGAGTTCATCAAAATATTTTGGATGTTTGGCCAAGGCGCTCGATAGTGAAGCGCCTCCCTCGATATCGCTGCGTATCTCGAAGGCCAGGCGGCGCATGCGTTGGTTGTCATGTCCTTGGCCGATGATATTGAAGGCCTGCACGATTGGGACACCGGCGGCCAGCATGGTGGCTAATTGGCGGCTGATATAAGCGATATCACCAGGTTTTATTCGTTTCCCGCGGGGTTCTGGTTCCCGACGTACCTTGCCGGGGACCACGCCCTGCCGTCGCAGCTCGGCACGGGCCAATGGTAACGAAGATGCTGCCAGGCGGCCGCGAACCCGCTGCCCGGTTCGATTACGGCCTTCCCACAACCAGTTGATCTGTTTTGTTTGCTCAGCCATTACTCGATTGTCACCCGATGAATTTCATCCAGACTGGTTATGCCCGCCTTGATTTTTTCGAGTCCGGATCGGTGCATATCCCATATGCCGGCAGAACGGGCTATAGATTGTATTTTGGCATCATCCGCACCGCTTATGATGCTGCGCTCCATCTCTTCCGTCACGGGCATAACTTCAAAAATTCCGGTCCTTCCCCGATAGCCCTGATTGCATTGGGGACAACCTACCGGGCCGTAAACCCGAATCCCCTCATCCAGATCGGCTTTGCTAAAACCTTCTTTCTGTAGTATTTCCCGGGGGATGTCTTGAAGTTTACGACAATTTTTACATAAGGTGCGTACTAGCCGTTGGGCAAGAATCAGATTTACGCTGGAAGCGATGGAATAGGTGGGCAGGCCGATATCGCGCAACCGGGTCAGGGCCTTGGGCGCATCATTGGTATGTAGGGTGGATAGGACAAGGTGGCCGGTCTGGGCCGCCTTCACCGCAATTTCGGCCGTTTCTAGGTCGCGGATCTCACCGACCAGGATAACGTCCGGATCTTGGCGCAGAAAGGCACGTAGAGCACTGGCAAAGGTGAGGCCGATATGAGGGTTCACGTTAACCTGATTAATACCGGGAAGCTGGATTTCCACTGGGTCTTCGGCCGTGGAAATATTACGTTCCTGTGTGTTTAGGGCCTGCACCGCAGTATACAAAGTCACGGTTTTGCCGCTTCCCGTGGGGCCGGTAACCAGGATCATGCCATGCGGACGCGCCAGCGCTTGTGTGAATAGTTCCATCTGGGAAGGGGTGAATCCCAGTGCTTCGATACCCAGCTGGGTGCTTGCCGGATCGAGTAGACGGAGCACGATTTTCTCGCCCCAAGTCGTAGGGATGGTGCTGACACGAAAGTCTATTACATGTCGTTTGGACAGGCGTAGGTTGATCCGACCGTCCTGGGGCAGGCGGCGCTCGGCGATATCGAGCCGTGCCAGTACCTTGAGTCGTGCCGCAAGCTTTGAGGAAAATCCCGGCGGTGGCCGATTGATTTCATTCAATATACCATCAATGCGCAGGCGTACCCGGTAAAATTGCTCATAGGGTTCAAAGTGAATATCCGATGCTCCGCGGCGAATTGCGTTCAGCATGATATCGCGTACATAGCGCACGACGGGGGCATCTTCGGCGTCCAGCCCGGCAGCGGAAAACGGATCCTGGTCTTCTTCAGCTTCAATTCCGGCTTCTTGCAGTTCTCCAAGTTCGGTATTATCGAGTGTAACCAGGTTATTATCGAGCATCTGTGCAATCCGCTCCAGATGTCGTACCAGCTTGTTTTCCTCGCACAAGACCGGTTCGATCATATGCCCGGTGTGAAAACGAATCTCGTTGAAACCTTGCAGGTTACTGGGATCCGATACGGCGGCATAGATATGTTTCCCGCGCTTGAAAAACGGGATTAGCCGATGCTTGTTGATCCATTGCTCTCCGACTTCAGCGGCGACTTCCTGATCAATCTGGATCGAGTCCAGGTCGATCAGTGGGGTACTGAAGGCCTCCGCGATAACTCGCGCAAGTACGTCGGCATCGGTTATCCCTTCCTGCACTAGATAACTGACCAAGGGGATCTCGGCCTTATGGGCGGCGGCCAAAGCCTCTGTAGCCTGGGCCTCGCTGATCAGACCATGCATTACCAGGGGCCGGGCCAGCCCTCCCACCAGTTGATTAGGTGCCGTAATTGCCATGAATTTCCTCTCCAACTTAGTCCTAACTCTAGACTAAAATGGTGGCAAATGGAAGAACGAGTGGACTATATGCAAAAAGCAGTTGAGTATTTTGTATCATCGACCGCACTATTCGGATGTTGCGACAATCGGAATACAAGATGTTGGATCTGCGATATTTCACCTACAGCGTATAAGCAGAAGCTGATGTTTGTAGAAATCTCCACCCACTTTTCCCGCTAGAAAGGCCCGGGTATCCCGGGCCTTGAAGGATACTTCCCAGGAGCCCGCTGGACTTGGGAATAATCTACTACTTTGATGGGATAGAGGCCGAAATATCTCTGATTCCTCATTGCGGAGAACCACTGTTCTTTACAAAATCAGAAATATTTCGACTCACTTTCCCGTTGTACTCGCGCTACGCTTGTCCAAGCCGGGCAAACTCCTAGAATCGGTATTGGTAACCCACGCTGAATAGATCCGAACTCAGACCCCAGGTGCCAATGACGGTGCTACCGCTTGAACCGGTATGATTCATCGGAATGTGGCTGTTAATGAACAGATGCGCGTAGCTGAAGCTAAGGCTGTTTGCCGGATTGATGTTCCAGGTTGCACCGAATGCCACCCAACGGCGATTGTAGTCGGGCAGACGCGGTTCTCGGTACTGGGTACGTACCGGTGACTCGTCGTAGGCGATGCCGCCATGCAGGGTCCAGTTCGCATTCAGGCGATAATCGGCGCCTAGCGCAATGTACCACACATTGCGGTAATCGAATACCGTGGTGGTGGGTGGTTGCAGGGGATTAGTGAACTTGACGGTGATACCGTTGAAAATACCCCAGCGGATATAACTTACGGATCCAGACAGACGCCAGTGCGGAGAAATATCCTGGGTGAGGCTGAAGTCAAACGTATCGGGAAGGTCGAGTCCGGCCGATCCACCGGTGGGGACGAAGGCCCCGCTGTTTTTGAACAGGGCGGGGAAGCCCTTAAAGTCGGTGTTGCCGCTGAGGGTGAAGAACAACCGGCTGCGGTAGGAGAAGCCGATCGTGGTGGGGCCATGGTGCCAAGCGAGGCCGAGATTCCAGCCGTAGGCGTTGTCGGAACCAGCCACCTGGGCAAAGCCGTCCTGGCTTTGTGGGTACAGGCCTAAGGTGTTGCACAGCGCCGGTCCTTGCGTGGCGAAACACACAGCGCCGGAATCTACTTTATTGGTTAATTTCGCTTCGGCCCGGGCAAAGTTAAGGCCGAAGCCTACCGAGAATTCGGGGGTTACCTGGTAGCCGATGTTGGCGCCGATGTTGTTTACCGCAACGTATGTGTACTGGGCCTGATAACGAATCACGGAATTGCCCCCGTAGCCGGTACTGAGGCCGAAGGGTACGGTCAGGCCGACACCGAGAACGGTGCGGGGTGCAATCGGGGTAGCAAAGAAGATGCTCGGAGTCTGCCCGTCGCCCAGTTGGTTATGGCTGCCGAAGTTACCACCATTACCGCCGCTGAGCGGCTGCCCGGCCGCGTCGGTCGCGCTGATTTTGGAAAAAGAACCATGCACAACATAATTGGTGGCACCGAGCATGAACTGGGATTTTTTGAGCGCAGCCAGTAACGCCGGGTTATACCAAGCCGCCGAAGCGTCCTTGTTGGCGCTCGCATCACCGGCGTTGGCACGCCCCATGCTTGCGGCATTAGATTCATTAAGTTTGAAACTGCCGGCGTAGGCCGATCCCCCGAGGCCGAGGGCTACCCCAGCGGCGAGGGCTATTGTCCATCGGGAAATCTGTCGCATGGCACACTCCTATATAAATTTGCAACGGAACCTGTGGCTTCGGCGGCATTTTACCGCGACCGGCCGTTACGTATTTGTAGCACGAACTCGGCGATAATGCCAGTCAAACGGTTGATTGAGCTCCGCCACCCGGTATTTTGGTGGCGCCGGAGTCACAAAATTTCGCTCGCATAGTCGGCCAGGCGCGAACGCTCGATCCGCTGCAGGGTAACGTGGCCCGAGTGATTCCAATTTTTGAACCGATCCACCACATAGGTAAGCCCCGAAGTGGCCTCGGTGAGGTACGGGGTGTCGATTTGGGCGATATTTCCCAACAGTACCATTTTGGTACCGGGGCCGGCGCGGGTTACCAACGCTTTGGTTTGTTTGGCGGTCAGGTTCTGGGCCTCATCGATGATCAGATAGCGGTTGAGGAAGGTGCGGCCCCGCATAAAATTGAGTGAACGAATTTTGACACGGCTGGCGAGTAGATCTTGGGCGGCGCCCCGAGCCCACCCGCCACCTTCCTGCTGTGGTGACTCGGTGAGTACCTCGAGGTTATCCATCAGTGCGCCCATCCAGGGGGTCATCTTTTCCTCTTCGGTACCGGGTAGAAAGCCGATATCCTCCCCGAGCGGAACGGTAATCCGAGTCATTACGATTTCGCGATAACGTTTATCGTCAAGTGTTTGGGCCAGGCCCGCGGCAAGGGCGAGTAACGTTTTGCCGCTGCCGGCGGGACCCAGCAGGCTGACAAAGTCGATCTCGGGGTCCAACAAGAGGTTAAGCGCGAAACTCTGCTCCCGATTGCGGGCGGTAATGCCCCATATGGCATGATGCTCGCGGTGGTAATCCCACGCCACCTCGGCGGTGAGGTCTCGTTTATCCACCTTGCGTACCCACAGGGCAAGACCTTCATCTTCGCTATAAAGGAACTGATTCGGCCATATTTCCGGTCCCGGGCGGGGAAGGCGGTAAAAGGTTCGGCCTCCGGCATGCCAGGATTCGATCCGGGTAGCGGATGCGGAAAAAAACCCGGCCGGCATAGGCGCAATGCCGCGATACAGCAGGTCGGTATCATCGAGTACCTTGTCATTATAGTAATCTTCAGCCTTGATGCCGAGTACCGCGGCCTTTATGCGTAGGTTGATATCTTTGGATACCAGTGTCACCGCATCTGCATGACGTTCCGCGAGTGCCAGGGTGACCGCTAGGATGGTGTTGTCGGAGGTTGGTGCCGCGGATGGCATTCTGCCGGAAGGCACTAGCGTTTCGGTTTGGACGAACAACCGACCCTGGGCGTGGCCCCTCCTGCCGCCGGGTGCCCCCCGGTCGAGATTGAGGCCGGACTCAATCTCGTCTCGGTTCCGGGCATGGACTAGGTCATCGAGAAACCGGCTTACTTGGCGGGCGTTGCGCGCGGGTTCGGACACGCCCTTCTTGTTCGCATCAAGTTCTTCAAGCACCGACATCGGTAGGAAAATGTCGTGTTCGGCGAAACGAAACAGCGCTGCCGGATCATGCATCAGCACGTTGGTGTCGAGTACGAATAGCCGCTTGTTTTTATTCACAGGCTGGCCTAGAGGATTATCAGGTCTTGTGGGGCACGGTTGTGGGCTTTCGCCGCGCGTATGCCAGCGGAAATCGAACTCGGTGCCTCCTTGCCGAGATTGGCAATAAGCGGAAAAGCCAGGCCCCGCCTGGTGTGAGAACGCTTATGTGTGCCTGGGGGATTGCATGCGGTGGCAGGCACGACGATTCCTTCCGGACGAAATTGTGTCAGCGGATAACGGGAATCGCGGTCCTGGAAGTTGTCCGCCGGGACATTGCCCCGGGGCATGAAATGGGTTGCATTGTTTGGCCCCGGGAGGTCCCGCTCCGCCAGTTTTCCCGCCTTGTGTTCCAACGCGAGGCGGATTTTTTTACCGTGCTTAGCCCGGATCATGGTAAGACCCTTGCACCTCAGCCCTTGATGGGTTCCAGTATGGCATCCAGGTTGAGTCCATCGCAGAAATCCATGAACTCTTCGCGTAGCGGAGCAAGGTGTAAGTCCCGTGGAATGCCGATATTTAGCTGGACGGCAAAAAGCGGCGCTCCGGTGTGAGAGGCCGGGTAACCGCGAGCAGTCAGTTCCATGATCATGATGTCGCGGCAGATGAAAAAATCAATTAGTGCGGAGAGTACGCCGGGCTTGTCGGCACAGGACAGGTCGACCGCGTAGGGAATGTGGTCGCTTGCCGCTGGTGCCGCTTCGACTCGGGCCGACAGTAGTTCGATGTGCAATTGAGCGGCAAGGCGCTCAAGCCCCTGTTCCAGTCGGGCAACAGCGTCCCAGGTCCCCTCGATCAGTAGTACGATCGCGGTGCGGTTGCCGAGCGGTGTACCCCGCGCTTCGCTAATGTTGCAGCCGACGGCACTGGCCTGCTCGGCCAGGCGCCGCAACGCCGTGGCGCCGTCCTCGGCCAGAATGAGCAAGGCAAGCTGCTGGCTCATTGGAGTGGCCAGTCTTCTATCCTCCCGGGAGAACTACCTCAGTTTACACCGTCTGCCATGTTTAGGCATGGAGTGGACGGAACTTGATGCGATGGGGTTGTCCGGCAGCCTCTCCCAGGCGGCGGCGGCGGTCGGCTTCGTATTCCGCGTAGTTGCCCTCGAACCACTCCACACGGCTATCGCCCTCGAAGGCCAGGATATGGGTGGCGATGCGGTCGAGGGACCAGCGGTCGTGGGAGCTGATCAGCACGCAGCCGGGAAAGGCCAGGAGCGCCTCCTCGAGCGCCCGCAGGGTTTCCACGTCGAGATCATTCGAGGGCTCATCAAGAATCAGGACATTGCCGCCGCTTTTCAGCAGCCGCGCAAGATGTACCCGCCCCCGCTCGCCACCCGCCAGCTCGCCCACGCGCTTTTGCTGCTCGGTTCCCTTGAAGCCGAAGCGCCCGACGTAGGCGCGTGACGGGGTTTCATAATTTCCTACTTTGAGAATATCCTGACCGTCGGAAACCGTCTCCCAGACCGTCTTGTCATCGGGTAAATCGTCGCGGAGCTGCCCGACATAGGCGAGTTCGACCGTGTCGCCGAGGCACAACTGTCCGGTATCGGGGGTTTCTTCGCCTACGATGATACGAAACAGGGTGGTTTTTCCGGTTCCGTTGGGTCCGACTACTCCGACGATCGCGCCGCGAGGGATGGTAAATGAAAGTTTGTCGAACAGTAGGCGGTCGCCGTAGGCCTTGGTGAGATTTTCGACTTCGATCACCTGCTCGCCGAGCCGAGGGCCCGGCGGGATATAGAGATCCTGGGTTTCGTTGCGGCGCTGAAACTCCTTCGAGGCAAGTTCCTCGTACCGCTTCAGGCGGGCACGGCTCTTCGCATGTCGTCCCTTGGTTCCCTGGCGTACCCACTCCAGTTCGGCGGCGACGGCCTTGCGGTGTGCCGTCTCGGCCTTCGCTTCCAGTTCCAGGCGCCGTTCCTTCTGTTCCAACCAGGATGAGTAATTGCCTTCCCAGGGGATGCCGCGGCCGCGGTCGAGTTCAAGTATCCAGCCGGCGACATTATCCAGAAAATAGCGATCGTGGGTTACGGCGACCACCGTACCGGGAAAATCGGCAAGGTAGTGCTCCAGCCAGGCGACCGATTCGGCATCAAGGTGATTGGTGGGCTCATCGAACAGTAACATATCGGGAGCGGAAAGGAGTAATCGGCATAGCGTCACACGGCGGCGTTCACCCCCCGAGAGTTGAGTCACATCGGCCTCCCATGGTGGCAGTCGCAGCGCCTCGGCGGCCACCTCGAGCTTGCGCTCCAGGTTGTGTGCATTTGCCGCTTGGATCAGGTTCTCCAGCCGCGACTGCTCTTTGGCGAGAGCCTCGAAATTGGCGTCGGGTTCGGAATAGGCGGCGTAAACCTCCTCCAGCCGGGCCTGTGCCGCGGTGATATCGGCCAGGGCCTCCTCGACATTGCCACGTACATCCTTGGCGGGATTGAGTTGGGGTTCCTGGGGTAAATAGCCGATGCGAATCCCGGGCTGGGGCCGGGCCTCGCCCTCGATCTCGGTATCTACGCCGGCCATGATCCGCAGCAATGTGGACTTTCCCGCCCCGTTCAGGCCGAGCACACCGATCTTTGCCCCCGGAAAAAACGACAGTGAAATATCCTTGAGGATATGCCGGCCCGGCGGGACGACCTTGCCGACCCGATTCATGGTGTAGATGTATCGTGCCATTGCAGGTTCCGAAATTATTGGACTCGATATTATAAGGATCGGCAGGGCCGGCAGGGATGCGATGGTTTTGCATGTCAGGCGGGGTAGAAAATGGTCTTTACTTCTGGTGGCGGCGGACTACCGTAATGCCTACCATGATAGGCTTCGGCTACAATTGCCGGTGAATCCATCGGGAAACAGGGTCATGTACACAGCCGATATGGCCATTGAGGGTTTCGATGACGAACTGGCCGCGGCGATCGCCGCTGAGCGCCGGCGCCAGGAAACGCAGTTGGAGCTGATCGCCTCGGAGAACTACGCGAGCCCCCGGGTACTGGCTGCCCAGGGGTCGGTATTGACCAACAAGTATGCCGAGGGTTACCCGGGCAAGCGTTATTACGGTGGCTGTGAATACGTGGACGTGGCCGAGGAACTGGCGCGTGAGCGGGCAAAGCGGCTTTTTGGCTGCGAGTATGCCAATGTGCAGCCACATTCAGGTTCGCAGGCTAACGCGGCGGTGTATTTTGCCCTGTTGCAGCCGGGTGATACCCTGCTTGGAATGAGCCTGGCCCACGGGGGGCATCTCACCCACGGGGCGAAGGTCAACTTTTCGGGCAAACTGTTCCATGCTGTGCAATACGGTATCGACCCTATTACCGGGGAAGTCGATTACGACGAGATCGAACGCCTGGCACGCGAGCATCGACCCCGACTCATCATGAGCGGGTTCTCCGCTTACTCGCGTATTCTTGATTGGGCGCGGTTTCGAGCCATTGCCGATGCGGTAGGCGCATGGCTAGTGGTCGATATGGCCCACGTGGCTGGGTTGGTGGCGACGGGGTTGTATCCGAGCCCGCTGGCGCATGCTCATGTAGTGACCTCGACCACACATAAGACTTTGAGGGGCCCGCGCGGCGGGCTGATTCTTGCGGCGGGGGGAGATCCGGAGCTGGAAAAGAAGCTCAATTCGATGATCTTTCCAGGTACCCAGGGGGGGCCGCTGATGCATGTGATCGCGGCCAAGGCGGTGGCTTTTAAGGAAGCGTTACAACCGGAATTCAAGGTCTATCAGCACCAAGTGGTGGACAATGCCCGGGCGCTGGCCGAGGAACTCGCCGCGCGCGGCTACAAGATTGTTTCTGGAGGCACCGACAACCACTTATTTTTGGTGGATTTGATTGGGCGTGATCTGACCGGCAAGGATGCTGAGGCGGCGTTGCATTCGGCCGATATTACACTTAATAAGAATGCGGTGCCGAATGATCCACGTTCACCGTTCGTGACCAGTGGCCTGCGCATTGGCACTCCGGCAGCGACGACTCGCGGCCTTGGGGAGGCCGAAATTCGCCGAGTGGGTGGCTGGATTGCCGATATACTCGATGCTCCCGGCGATTTGGCCCGGATCGCCGCGGTCAGGGAGGAGGTCGGGACGTTGCTTGCCCGTTTCCCGGTTTACGCGTCGGGTTGAGTCCATGCACTGTCCATTCTGCGCTCACGTCGAAACCCGGGTAATCGATTCGCGGCTTGCGGCCGGGGGGGGGCAGATTCGGCGGCGACGCGAATGCCTGGCCTGCGCGGCGCGGTTTACAACCCTTGAAACCGCGGAGTTTTCTTTGCCACGGGTGGTCAAGCGAGATGGCCGCCGGGTGCCCTTCGACGCCGACAAGCTACGAACGGGGATTCTGCATGCGCTGGAAAAGCGCCCCGTATCCACCGAGGCCGTCGATGCGTTGATAGACCGCCTCGTCAGGCAAGTACGACTGACCGGCGAGCGGGAGATCGACTCACGCGAGATCGGCGAAAAGGTGATGCAGGCCCTGTCCGAACTCGATCAGGTCGCCTACGTGCGTTTTGCTTCGGTATATCGAAGCTTTCAAGATGTCGCGGCATTTCGGCAGGAAATCGAGGCGCTGGAGCGCCAGATTCCTTCCCACGGGAGTGGAGGGAGTCCATTGCCGCGAGATAAACCCCGTCGCGATGCATCATGACGGTGTCGCGGAACGGACTCCGCGAGAGTGACCGCGGCTACCTGCGCCGCGCCTTGCGTCTTGCCACGCGTGGCATTCGCACCACCGATCCTAATCCTGCGGTCGGCTGTGTGGTCGTGCGAGATGGATGTGTGGTAGGTGAAGGTTGGCACGCCTTCGCCGGTGGCCCCCATGCCGAGGTTCAGGCGCTGGCGGCGGCGGAGGGGCTTGCACGGGGTGCGACGGCTTACATAACACTGGAACCTTGCAGCCATCACGGCCGGACGCCACCCTGTGCACCGGCCTTGGTCGTTGCCGGTCTGAGGCGTGTAGTCGTGGCCAGCACTGACCCGAATCCCACAATTGCGGGTACCGGCTTGTCATTACTGCGTGAAGCGGGTATTGAAACGGTTGTCGGTCTGTGTGCGGATGAAGCGCGGCGGCTAAATCGGGGTTTCTTCAGCCGCCACGAACGGGGCCGCCCCTGGATCACCCTCAAACTCGCGAGCAGCCTGGATGGGCGTTCAGCCCTGGCATCGGGAAAAAGCCGCTGGATAACCGGGACCGTCGCCCGTGCCGCCGTACATCGGGCCAGGGCCCGGGCTTCGGCGATTATGACAGGGGTGGGAACGGTGCTCGCCGATGATCCCCGGCTGAGTGTGAGGCTGGCGCGCGTTTGCCGCCAGCCGGCCCGGGTGGTGCTCGACCCACACCTTTACACCCGGCCCACCGCGGCCCTGTTACGCGAGCCGGGCATGGTCCATTTGTTTTGCCTCGATACGGTTGCTGCACCGCGGCGTGCAGCGTTGGAGGCAGCGGGTGCGCGGGTGCATCCGCTTCCGCCCGGACGCGACGGGAGACCGGATCTTGCCGTTATATTCGCGCAACTGGGTGAGATGGGCTTTAATTCGCTTTATGCCGAGGCTGGCCCGCGGCTTGCGGGGGCACTCCTTGCCGGCGGCTGGGTGGATGAGCTTGAACTCTATTATGGGCCGCATCTGCTTGGTACCGGGGCCTTGCCTTTCGCCGCGGTGGCTGATCTTCAATCGCTTCCCGAGGTGCCGCCATGGCGTATTATCACCCTCCAGCGCGTGGGGCGCGATGCCCGGCTTAGACTGCAACCCGAGGGAGGAAGAAGCCTGTGTTTACCGGAATAGTTGTCGGCACCGGCCAGCTGTTGCGGCGCGAATCTCGGGGGGATGGCGCTCGGCTGGTGTTTGCGGCAAGCGTACTCCCGGATTCCGCGTTTAGTCTTGGCGCCAGCGTGGCTGTGAACGGTTGTTGCCTAACCGTGATTGCGTCTGCACCGGGACGTTTCGAGGTAGATGCCTCGGTCGAGACCCTGGCGCATACTACCCTTGGCGCCTTGCCGGAAGGCAGTCCCGTCAATCTTGAGCCCCCACTTGCGGCCGGGGATGCGCTTGGCGGACACCTGGTCAGTGGACATGTTGACGGAGTTGGTGAAGTGATCTCGGTTCGACGCGAGGCCGTCGGCGCTTGGGATGTGCGGATTCGCTTGCCCGGGGCGCTGATGCGGTTTGTGGCCACCAAGGGCTCGATCAGCGTGGATGGGGTTAGCCTGACCGTGAATTCCGTGAGCAATTCCGCTGTTGCCGTGATGCTGATTCCGGCGACCCGTAAATGCACGATACTAGGTGCTTGCGAACCGGGGGTAAAGGTTAATATCGAGGTGGATCTAATCGCCCGCTACCTCGATCGCCTGCTCGATTCCCGCGGCCTGAACCCGGGTATGCGAAAATAGCTTCTTTAGGGTGAGATGGTGGATCGGATATGGCGAAAGTGCAGGAACTCGCGCTCGGGGTAGACTCGATTCCCGAATTGATCGAGGCCGTACAGCGTGGTGAGATAGTTGTCGTGATGGATGACGAGGGACGTGAAAATGAGGGTGACCTGGTCATGGCAGCGGAGAAGGTCAACCCCGAGCAGGTGGCGTTTTTTGTTCGCCATACCAGTGGAATTATCTGTCTTCCGACCACGCGGGAGCGGCTCGATGCACTCATGTTGCCGCAGATGGTGGCTGAAAACACCGAGACCCATCACACTGCTTTCACAGTTTCGGTTGATTATAGAGGTACGACCACCGGGATTTCAGCCCATGACAGGGCTCGAACCATCCGTGCCTTGGCCGATCCGGCGGCCAGCCCCGAGGACTTCACTCGCCCCGGGCATATTTTCCCGTTGCGTTATGCTGAAGGGGGCGTACTTTGCCGTGCGGGGCATACCGAGGCTTCGGTGGATCTGGTCCGCCTGGCCGGATTGGCGCCGGCGGCGATTATCTGCGAGATCGTTGCCGATGATGGTAGCATGCGCCGCGGCGATAACCTGGTACGCTTTGCCCGTAAGCATGGCCTGAAGGTAGGCACCATCGCCGACCTGATTTGCTATCGGTTCGAGCATGAGCGCAGCGTTGAACGGCTCAGTGATCATCAGGTTCCAACCGCCTACGGGGAGATGCGTCTCGTGGCCTACGAGGACCATGTACATGGTGCGGTTCATCTGGCTCTGGTCAGCGGCGAGATAAATCCCGAGCAACCAGTCCTAGTTCGGGTGCAGATCATGAGTACACTCGGTGATGTGCTCGGAGTGCGTTGGTCGGCGCTTGGGCGGCCGCTTACGGCAAGTCTCGAGCGGATTGCCGCTGAGGGGGGGGTACTCGTACTCCTGCGTCGGCCTGAAGATCCCGCCGCGTTGGTGCGCCAGATCGAGCAGGAAGGGGTTGGTGCCGCCTCGGCCGCGGCAGGAGGGGAAGAAGAGGCTACAAATCTGAGAACCTATGGTATCGGTGCCCAGATCCTTGCCGATCTGGGGGTGCGTCGCATGCGAGTGTTATCGGCACCACGGCGTATGCAGGCTATCTCGGGTTTTGGACTCGACGTGGTCGGCTATGAGGATCCCGACCTTGTTTAGTTCCCGGGGAGATGGGATCCGAAAGGCCGGTGCCGCCTCAGGGTACAATATTATTTGACTGAATTTACTTGGACTGATAAGGGAGGCGGGCATGGCCAGTCGGGGCGTCAATAAAGTGATTTTGATCGGGCATCTCGGAGCGGATCCCGAAGTGCGTTATACCCAGTCCGGTACGGCAGTGGCGAATTTGCGTGTTGCCACCTCGGAACGCTGGAAGAACAAGCAGTCGGGTGAGATGCAGGAACGTACTGAATGGCATCGGGTGGTGTTGTTCGGAAAACTGGGCGAGATTGCCGAGCAGTACCTTCGCAAGGGTTCGCAGGTCTATCTCGAAGGGCGGCTCCAGACCCGTAAATGGCAAGGCCAGGATGGGCAGGATCGTTACTCCACCGAGGTGGTAGCGGCGGATATGCAGATGCTTGGAGGGCGTGGCGAAGGCGGTGGCGGGGTGTCTCGTTCGGGCTCGAACGAGGTACGCCCGGAACCTTCAGCGAGCGGGGCGCCGACCAGTATCCCGGAGGAGATGGACGACGACGATATCCCCTTTTAAGGCCCGGTTTCGCCTGGGGAGGCGGTCGGGCTTGAAAATTACGGAAGAGGGTGACAATTGTCCTTTTAATTCCTGTTGATCTGGGTTCGATAGCTTCGGGAACTTGTGGAGGGTATCTTGCAACAAACCCGGGATCCAGGTTCGGATCCCGGAGGATGTGCCGCTCTTGGATTGCGACATTTGCGCATTCGCCCTTGAGTTTCAGTATAATAACCTCCGCGTCGCCGATGGACGCGACGATGGTGGGCGTAGCTCAGTTGGTAGAGCCCCGGATTGTGGCTCCGGTGGTCGTGGGTTCAAATCCCATCGTCCACCCCAATTCATGATCTTGAAAAATTGAAATGTGTTATTTATGGCATTTAGGTTTTTACCGAAAATATCTGCTGGTCAATCTCGACAGATAACCTGTCCAGGTGGATTCTCTCGGGGCCGTTAGCTCAATCCGGCAGAGCAGGGGACTCTTAATCCCAAGGTTGAAGGTTCGATTCCTTCACGGCCCACCAATAAAATCAATAGCTTATTTTGGATTTTACAGGTTCGATAAATCTGACCTATCTACGCGATGCTTGTGAATAAAGTCGCCTGTGGCGATATCCGTAAGGCGGCGCACCAAGTTCGTGGAGCAAACTGCTCGGCGGGCGTAAACCTGCGGGAAAGGCCGCCCGCTTCAAATCATTGCAAGGCACGGGTATCTTGACTCGGGAGCACCGGATTGGGGATTTAGAGGCAAACCCCGGAATTATACGATTTGTGGTTTGCGTGCTCAGGGGGAAGATATGTCCGTAACCGTATTTGTAAGTTATTTGCAGAAAACGCCTCCTTGGCGCTAAGCCAAAAAACGGTTTGGATAGCCGGGAACCCTGCCTTCGACTGCGGGATCAGTCTTGGGCTTCTATAGCCGAAGGGGAATTTTTGAATAGCCAAGTATCTAGTGATAGGCCCTTGACATCAGATGAGGATGCCTTTAACATTAATAAGCTAAGTGAAGGCCGGCCCAGCCGGCCTCTTTTTCTGATTATTAAACCGGATAGGTGGGTCCGATGGCGACAACCAATCAGTTAGTTCGTAAGCCACGGCGCAAGCCGCGCGAAAAAAACAAGGTTCCAGCGCTTGCCGGAAGTCCGCAGAAGCGCGGCGTATGCACACGGGTGTACACCACGACTCCGAAAAAGCCAAATTCCGCCTTACGCAAGGTGGTTCGTGTGCGCCTGACCAATGGATTTGAGGTTACTAGTTATATAGGTGGTGAAGGCCATAACCTGCAGGAACATTCGGTAGTGCTGATTCGTGGGGGGCGTGTAAAGGATCTGCCGGGTGTGCGTTATCACACCGTGCGGGGAAGCCTGGATTGTTCCGGTGTGAATGACCGCCGCCAGGGTCGGTCCAAGTATGGTACGAAACAACCTAAGGGTTGAGCGATAGGTTAGGAGACCGATATGTCTAGGCGACGAGTAGTTGCAAAACGGCAGGTTTTGCCGGATCCGAAGTATGGTAGTGAACAATTAACCAAATTTATCAATATTGTGATGGTTTCAGGGAAGAAATCAATAGCCGAGAATATTGTTTATGGTGCACTTGATCGATTGGGACAGCATGATCTCGAGCCGCTGGCTATACTGGAAAAGGCTTTTGAGAATACGCGCCCGATGGTGGAAGTCAAGTCGCGCCGAGTGGGGGGGGCCACATACCAGGTTCCAGTCGAGGTGCGCCCCGTACGCCAGAATGCGTTGGCGATGCGTTGGATTATCGAGGCTTCACGTAAGCGGTCGGAAAAATCTATGGCTGAGCGCTTGGCCGGTGAATTGATGGATGCATCCCAGAGTCGCGGTGCGGCGGTAAAACGGCGTGAGGACATCCATCGCATGGCCGAGGCCAACAAGGCTTTTTCTCATTATCGTTGGTAAAGGTTATTGCTGGTAAAGGTTACTTGTGCGCCCTCATTTATGTGATTGATGCGCACGTTGATAAGAAGGTTTAATGATTGAGGTTTGATTGTGGCGCGTAAAACTCCCATTGAAAGATACCGTAATCTAGGGATTATGGCTCATATTGATGCTGGCAAGACGACAACGACCGAACGTATTCTATTTTATACCGGTGTCTCCCACAAGATGGGCGAAGTGCATGAAGGCACCGCCATCATGGATTGGATGGAGCAGGAGCAGGAGCGCGGAATCACCATTACCTCGGCGGCCACTACCGCCTTCTGGAACGGAATGGACGGGCAGTATCCCGAGCATAGGATCAACATTATCGATACCCCGGGACATGTCGATTTCACCATTGAGGTGGAGCGTAGTCTGCGTGTGTTGGATGGGGCAATTTGCATATTGGATGCCAATGCCGGTGTCGAGCCTCAGACCGAAACAGTTTGGCGGCAGGCGGATCGTTACCATGTTCCGCGCTTGGTATTTGTTAATAAGATGGACAAGATGGGGGCTGATTATTACCGGTCGGTTCGCATGGTCAAGGAACGCCTTGGCGCAAATCCAATCATGGTGCAGATTCCTATTGGTGTCGAGGATGATTTTCAGGGGATAATCGATTTAATCGGTATGCGGGCAATATATTGGAACGAGGCGGATCGTGGGGTCACCTACCAGTCGCGGCCTATCCCCAAAGATTTGGAGGAAAAGTCAGGGCAGTTGCGGGAACTGCTGACCGAGGCTGCGGCAGAAGCGGATGAGGAGTTGATGGAGCGGTATCTCGAGTCGGCTCAGTTGACGAACGAGGAGATTCAACGGGGATTGCGGGCGCGTACCATTGCGGGCGAAATTGTTCCGGTGCTGTGCGGTTCGGCTTTTAAGAACAAGGGCGTACAAACGATTTTGGATGCCGTGATCGATTATTTGCCTTCTCCTATTGATGTACCGGCTGTTCAGGGGCATCTGGATGATACCGAAGATACCGTGATAGAGCGCCATCCCAATGATGACGAGCCGTTTTCCGCGCTGGCTTTTAAAATTGCTACTGACCCATATGTGGGGTCATTGACCTTCTTGCGTGTATATTCAGGCGTATTGCAATCGGGCGACCTGGTGTATAACCCCGTCAAGGAGCGTAAGGAGCGCATAGGACGGCTACTGCAGATGCATGCCAACACCCGGGAGGAAATAAAGGAAGTTCGCGCTGGGGATATTGCCGCCGCCGTGGGCGTGAAAGATGTCACTACGGGGGATACCCTGTGTGCGAGTGATGCCCCGGTCATGCTGGAGCGCATGGTTTTCCCGGATCCCGTTATTTCAGTGGCCGTAGAGCCTAAGACTAAGCCAGATCAGGAAAAAATGGGGTTGGCATTACAGAAGTTGGCCCGGGAGGATCCCTCTTTCCGGGTACATACTGATGAGGAATCCGGGCAAACCATTATCTCGGGTATGGGTGAGTTACACCTTGAAATCATTGTGGATCGGATGCAGCGGGAATTTAATGTAGAAGCTAATATAGGGCGCCCTCAAGTGGCCTATCGGGAAACATTGCGTCAGACGGTCGAGCAGGAAGGAAAATTCATACGCCAGTCGGGTGGGCGTGGTCAGTATGGACATGTCTGGATTCGATTTGAGCCACTCAAACGGGGGGAAGGTTACCGGTTTATTAATAAAATCGTTGGCGGAACGGTGCCAAAGGAATATATCCCGGCGGTTGATAAAGGTATTCAGGAACAAATGGCGAACGGTGTGATCGCGGGATACCCGGTGATTGATTTTTGTGCTACGTTATTTGACGGGTCTTATCACGATGTGGACTCATCGGAAATGGCCTTCAAGATTGCCGCCTCGATGGCATTTAAGCAGGCGATGGTGAAAGGTGGGGGCTATTTGCTTGAACCGATTATGCAGGTTGAAGTGGTGACCCCGGAGCAATACATGGGGGATGTGGTCGGTGATCTGAATCGGCGTCGAGGATTGGTTTTGGGGATGGAGGATATACCGTCGGGTAAGATTATTCGGGCCGAGGTTCCGCTAGCCGAGATGTTCGGCTATGCAACTTCATTGCGATCTTCTACCCAGGGGCGGGCTAATTATTCCATGCAGTTCGGCTATTATGCCGAAGCACCAGGAAATGTTGCCAGTAAAATCATCAAAAAGGCATCCTAATGAATCGAAATATTGTTCAGGTTATTTGGAGATTGCTGTAATGTCCAAGGAAAAGTTTGAGCGTACGAAGCCGCATATAAATGTTGGGACGATAGGTCATGTGGATCATGGGAAGACGACATTAACGGCGGCGTTGACGAAGGTAGCGGCGGAGCATTTTG
>Ga0256829_1000550_pt1 | contig 36830 bp, 30 predicted proteins | sample 131447metaG_FD_185979 | JGI IMG/M metagenome (GOLD analysis project Ga0256829, IMG submission 185979) | Hydrothermal vent microbial communities from Lau Basin, Pacific Ocean - 131-447 | ecosystem: Environmental > Aquatic > Marine > Hydrothermal vents | place: Pacific Ocean: Lau Basin | collected... | reverse complement strand
CGCAACCAGGTGGTGGAGCTGTGATCGATGCGATCCAGTCAACTATTATGAATCAGGCACAGTTCCGCAAGTTTCCAACGTATAATTCTGCGGTATTCAACTTTGTAGAAGATGCTGACCCAACTTCTGGAAAGCTCGCTGCTATTCGTTGGGTAGAATTGCGTCAGGATGGCGATGGACAACCATGGTCTTTGTTCCAAGAAGGAACTTATATCGCACCAGACGGAAAGCACGCCTGGATGGGATCTATGATTATGGATAATGCCGGTAATATCGGTATGGGTTATATGGGTATGTCAGGACCAACTACTCCAACTACTGTTCGTGTAAGTTCTTACTATACCGGACGTTTTTCTACTGATGCCCCTGGAGAAATGACCGTGGCAGAGACTTTGATCGAGCCTGGAGTGGGGAACCTTCCAAACTTCCGCGCGGGAGACTACAGCAAGATAGATGTTGACCCTGCAGACGATCAGACCTTCTACTTTGTGAATGAGCAAGTGATCTCTGGAGGTCGTGCAAACGTGGTAGGAGTTTTCAAATTAGCGCCAGACCTAGACAATGATACTGGGGTGATCGCTATAGTACAACCAGACAGTGGAACACTTTCTTCTACAGAAACTGTAGAGGTAGTGGTGCGTAACTTCGGATTGGTTGAGCAAACTAACGTACCTGTTTCTTTCAATGTGGACGGAGGAACCGATGTGACAGAGATCGTTGCTGGGCCTATCCCTCCTTCAAGTAATGTTACTTATACCTTTACTGCTACTGCAGACCTTGGTACTATAGGAACTACTTACGTAATTAACGCGAGCACTGCTCTTGTTGGAGATGAGTTTGCTGCAAACGACGGTATTTCTAAAGAGGTGACTTACCTAGAGGCTAACGATGTAGGTGTAACTGCACTTGATAGTCCTTCTTCTGGATCTGGTCTAACTGCTGCAGAAACTGTAACTGTTACGATCACCAACTTCGGAGGAGAGACACAAACGACTATTCCAGTTTCTTATGTTCTAGACGGTGGAACTCCTGTTTCTGAAACTTATACAGGTTCTATCGCTAGTGGAGAATCAGATACCTATACTTTTACAGCTACAGCAGATCTATCTGCCTTAGCTACTTATGAGTTCGTGCTTAGCACTGGTCTTGCAGGTGATGCCGATACCACTAACGACGCCATTACTGTTGAGGTTGAGAACACTGTGTGTCAACCAGAAGGTAACTGTGAAGGCTTTGGTGATGGGGTAACCATGCTACAGCTTGCAGATCAGGATATTATTGTAGATTGTAACTCTACCGGTTATGCTGACAATACCGACATCGTATTTACTTTCATGCTAGAGGACAACCCTTATGACGGAGTTCTTCAGATGGGATGGCCAGATTCTTCTTATGCGATGTGGATCGACTGGAACGACAACTTTGTTTTCGAACCTACTGAGATTGTAGAGTCTGGAAGCGTTGCAACAGCTGATACTGATTTTCCATTTAATATCGACCTTTCTGTATTCCCTGGTCTAACTACCGGAGAGCACCTTATGCGTGTTCGTGGAGAGGACACTAGTGGAGACGGTAATGTATTGGATCCTTGTGACGACCTACAATTTGGTCGTACCAACGATTACACCGCTAATGTTACCGGTGTTCTTGGTGTGGACGAGCAAGGAATTGCCGATGCTGACTTGATCATCAGTAGTTCAGATCAGAAGGTTTTCCAAGTTACTTTGAGTAACCCACAAATTACTTCAGACTTGAACATTCAAGTACATAATGTAATGGGACAAAAGATCCTTTCTAACATGATCGCGAATCAAGGAGGGACTTTCACTTATACGCTAGACATGTCTTATGTTTCTAGTGGAGTTTATCTTGTACGTGTTGGTAACGCCAACTACGGAAAAGTTAAGCGAATCATAGTTAAGTAATTAACTAACCAACCAACCCTAAAAGGCGGAATTTTTATTCCGCCTTTTTTTGTATTTCGGTTATACTTACCGGGCTTGCCATATCGCAGCGGTTCATGCGTCTAAGACGACTGAATTTAACCCAAACTTCCAATTGATCTACTTTAAACTCGTCTTTAAGATCTATAGGATCTACATACGCATTGTCTATTTTGATCACCACAGGACAACCCGATTCTTGCGGTTGAACGATTACGGTGGCAGACTTAAATCCGGCTTCGGTCATCATTTGAGCTTTTGCGGCCTTTGCGGCAGTATCTTCTTGGGGCTGCTTGCTCGAATTACAAGCGGCAGCAACACAGAATACAAAGGCAAATAGTGATAATAAAGGTCTCATATATGGAGGTTTGAAATCACAAAGTACAAAGAACGTACCGAATTAGAAAAAGGCCCTCAGCTGCACGCTACCTGTGTGTATGGCTTTGGATTGTTCGCTTTTACGTCCGAAGTAAGAGAGGTTAGCATCTAAATATTTGGTGATCTTTTGCTGCAATAGCAGATTCCAAGTAAAGTTGCTTCCTGGCTGTAAGCCTTCTAAGATCTGATAAGCGACAGGAGAAAAGGTACTGCCGCTAAAGCTGTTATCTATATAATTGAACTCTGCGGTAATGGAGGCGTTCTGTGATTTGTTGTAGGCGAACAGCAGCGTAAATCTGTGTTGATCCAAGGCTTCTTCTCCTATGGAATTGGCCTTTCCGGTAAAGGTGTACCCCAGGTCTAAACGAGTGGTTTTATTCCAGAGGTAAGATAGCTTCGGATTGTAGGTTTCCACCTCGATACTAAAATTGCGACTCGGGAAGTTTTCTGCCAGGCTTTCATTTTCAGACCATATACTTCTGGCATTGAGTAGAAAGAATGTTCCAATTTTATGATTGAAATTAAGCTGGTGACTGCGCAAACGATTCTCTTGCAATCCTGTGGCCAGTAAGTTGTTATTTGCAGTATTCAGATAGGTATAACTGGTTGTATATCGTTGTTTTCCTCTATTAAAAAAGAGCACATTCTTAAAATTGAGTTGCAAACCTAATTGGTCATCGCCGCCATCCTCAAAAGGATTGATCTTAAAGCGTCCATCATTACGCCTTACTTTGCGATCAACCAAATAAGAGGCTTGATTGTAAAATTTAGACAAGAGTTTCTTGAACTTGTTCTCGCTGGTAGCCCATTGTTTGGGCTGTAAGGTGATGCTCTGGCTAAAGGCGTTTTGATTTATGGGTACAAAGGTTCTGTTGGGCAAAAGCACACGGACATATTCAGCCTCGTCTTGAAACTGCGCAATCTCAAATTCGTCCAATTCTTGTATGCCGTTGCCGTTATAATCGTTCCAGGTGTAAATTCCCTGCCCGGGTTCTACAGCAACATAGGTGAATTCTTGTTGCGGCACTACTCCGCTGTTAGATTCAAAAAGAGTAGTGGCTACCAAGGCGCCTTGCCACAACCGCTGATTGTAACTCAAACGGCCATTGAGTACTTGTTCGTCTGGCATCTCGGTTTGTTCAAAGCGCGTTCGGCGATAATTGGCAATAAGGCTTAATTGCGTGGCTTGTGTATTTAAGATCCGGGTCTTGGCGTAGTAAGAGGCGGCCTTCGCTACCCGTTCTAAACTGTTGTTCATCACACTGTCGGTGACGCGATTTATATAACCTACTTCTAAATAGACTTTAGTAGAATCACCTACGCCTGCGTAGGCCTGATATTCACTAAAACGCTGACTTAATGGTGTAAGCGAATCGTTGACCACCGCACGTTGTTGGTTGTCCTCAAAATTGAACTTTCCACCAGCCCAATACTTGCCCAGATTTTGTCTGGCATTTACAAAGACTCTTGCAAATTCCGAATCCAAGCTGTCTCCGCTACTATTGAGTATACTCGCAGAGATCAAGGCCTGTGTTTTTTTATGTTGCAAATTACTGGTCAGTACATGTCTAGACCCGTTAAAACTGCCGTCAAAATTCAAGTATTGAAATTCATAGCGAGCAGCACCCCATTTCTTAAGAGCTCCTTCTAAACCTCCAATGGCATAGGTTTGATCTCCATCGGGCATAAAGAGGTTCCAGTCTCGGGTAAATTCCACATTAAAAAGCCGTTCTATGGACTGGTATTCTTCTTGTAGATAATTGACATTGGCAAAGGCGTCTAATCGTGTCGCAAGACTGTCTTTGGCCAGCAATCTTTGTGCTAGGGTCAATCGTGCTGCCAAACCGTTGTTGTTGTCATCGTCTATATCGGAGAACAAATTCCGGTCACTGCGGCTAGCACTGAGCTCAAAACCAATTTGTGTTTTTTCTGAGGGGCTATAGCTACCGTAAAGACCACCAACTTGAAGCAGGGTTGGTGCTACCAAAGGAACTACTGGGGCGTAATCTCCTTGAGGCACACCGCCTACCGGGGGAACAAACTCAAAGATCCTGCTTATGGTATTTTCTGATTGGATAATGTAATTCCCGTTATTAGGCCCTACAAAGCTGAATCGAACATTGAAAAGTTCATCATCTGGATTGTCAGAGAACACAAATGCTTCTATGCCTCCTATAGTTTCACGACGATAAAGTATCTTATTCTCAGAAAAGGTGTCTGGCACAGTAGAAGGCGCATTCATTAAGCTCAGATCGTCTCCAGCCGCCTGAAGCACGGCTACTTGATCTTCGGTCAAGTTTTGCTGTAGGGGCTGATTCTTTGCGTCGGATTCACTATAACCATAAGCGCTGATCTCAAAATTATCGCGTTTATAACCACCTTCTCCATACCCGATAAAGCGCGTGTAATTGCGATCGGTGAACTGATATTCCACCACGATACGCATAGAGGCATTGATAGGAAAAGTAGGGTTAAAACGAATTTCACCGGCATTGTAATCTATTACGTAATCCTTGTTCTCACCGCGCTCCAAAAGCAAGCCATTCACAAAGACGCGTTCACTACCAGAAATGATCAGAATGAACAATTCCCCATTGGGGCCAACAAGTTTATAAGGTCCTTGATTTCCCTCTTGTCCGGTAAAAGTGCTGCGGCTAAAAACCCCGCGTACCAAAGCCCCAGCCACTCCAAATCGAGATTCACTACTGTCTTTGTGTTTTAAGGTTCCTCCAATAGATATCCCTTGAATCTTCTTGGTGAAATTTCCAAAGTACGTCCCGCTCTGAATTAAGTTTATATCCCCTGCGCGAATGTTCCAATTATCGCCGTAAAGCTCTACGAATATCTGATCAAACTCATCCAAATTTTGCGAGTAACCACCTTCTTGAGTAGGGATGTTAGCGTCTTGTATAGAAGCTCTAATAGACACTTTTTCGCTGAGTCGGCCAGTGATCTGCAGGTCTAATTCTGAATTTACCACCGCATTCTGATTGTTCCCAATGGTTACGCCTCGGGTAATGCTCCCGTTGGCATTCAGGCCTTGAAAGGGCGTGCTATTTCGCTGGGTAGTGGCCTGCTGTAAGCTGTATAATCTGTCTAGGTTGCCACTATTGGTCACAATTAGATTCGGGTCTAGATTTGCATAACGACGGGTGAGAAATTCTGGGTAACGCAAATAACGGATCTCAATAGAGTCAGTGGGGGTGGCCGTTTTGAATCGCAAGCGAGCGCGGGTAAAGTCTATTTCGTATTGAGAGGCGTCTAGCAGTTGTCCATCCGCAGTATACACCTCAAAGAAATTCGGATTGATACTCACCGAATCCACCACCAGACTGTCTTGGGCGGCTACTCGAATACTGCGACGCAGTTTATCCTGGGCAAAGGTTCCCTGGCAGATCAGCAATACGATTACAAGTAAAGTTTGGCGCACCCTAAGGCATTTAATCAAGCTATATATAAAACTGAAAGGAAGTAGAATTATTTTGTTGATTTGTTAATGAAAATTTATGACTTACCGCTTCAGTAAATGTACAATACTGTCTTAACTTAGCATATTCGCCAGCCGTACTATTTTTCAGGGATAGTCGCTGTTCTGCGCTGGCAATAACAACTTATTTTATGAAGATCATTTCTTACAACGTAAACGGAATACGCGCGGCCATGAACAAAGGCCTAACAGATTGGTTACAAGCCGCAGATCCGGATGTGTTTTTAATTCAAGAGACCAAAGCCATGCAAGAGCAGGTAGATACTGCCGCTTTAGAAGCTGCAGGCTATCCGTACCATTATTGGTTCAGCGCAGAAAAGAAGGGTTACAGCGGAGTAGCTGTACTGTCCAAGCACGAACCCAAAAATGTAGTTTACGGCACTGGGATTGATTACATGGATAGCGAAGGTCGCAACTTACGTGTCGATTTTGATGAGGTCTCTGTAATGAGTTTGTACTTACCTAGCGGTACCAACGATGCCCGTTTGGGACATAAGTTCAAGTATATGGACGACTTCAGAACTTATATCGATGACTTAAAGAAAGAGGTGCCCAACTTGGTCATTGGCGGTGATTACAACATTTGTCACGAGGCTATCGACATTCACGATCCCGTCCGCAATAAAAAAGTGTCCGGATTCTTGCCGGAAGAACGCGCTTGGCTAGACGCTTTTATGAAAAGTGGTTTTGTAGATTCCTTTAGACACTTGAACAAAGAGCCTCATAACTACACTTGGTGGAGCTATCGCGCAAATGCCAGAGCAAACAACAAAGGCTGGCGCATTGATTACAATTTGGTATCTGAGCCTTTAAAAGAGAATATCAAACGTGCGGTGATCTTGTCAGAGGCCGTACACAGTGACCATTGCCCGCATATGGTAGAGCTCGATTTTTAAACTGATAATTGCTGTTGAATGAGATATAAAGAACTTCCAGGAACCGAAATAGAAGTAAGCAAGATCTGCCTTGGCAGTATGACATGGGGCCAGCAGAACACCCAAGACGAAGGTTTTGCGCAGATGGATATGGCCCTAGATATGGGCGTAAACTTTATCGATACTGCAGAGATGTATTCGGTGCCGGGGCGTCCAGAAACGCAAGGAAGCACAGAGACTATCATTGGTAACTGGTTTGCCGAGCGCAACAATAGAGACAAGGTCATTTTGGCAACCAAGATAGCAGGACCCAGCCCAACCTTTAAGCACATTAGGCCGAACCTTGGTTTTTCTGCGGATGCCTTAGAAGATGCTTTGCACAAGAGTTTGACTCGCTTACAAACAGATTATATCGATCTGTATCAGTTACATTGGCCAGAAAGAGCAGTGAATATCTTTGGGGTTCGCGACTACAACCACAAGCCAAATGCTCGCTGGGAAGATAATATTGGCGAGATCTTAGACCGTTTAGAAGTCCATGTGAAGTCTGGTAAGATCCGACATATTGCGGTGAGTAATGAAACTCCCTTTGGCCTTATGCGATATATGGAAGAACACCGCAAGGGCAAACTCAAGATCGTTTCTACTCAAAATGCCTATAGCTTGCTGCAGCGCAGAGATGAGATTGGTCTTTCTGAGGTACTTCAAATGGAAGACATTGGCTATTTGGCCTATTCTCCTTTGGCTTTTGGTGTACTCAGTGGTAAATACCTCAACGGGGCCATGCCTGCGGGAGCACGCGTTACTTTGTTCCCAAATTACAACCGCTACAATGGTGAAGGTTCTCTTGCAGCAACCCAGGCGTACAAAGATATTGCAGAAAAGCACGGTCTGAGTTTAACACAGATGGCCTTGGCCTTTGTAAATGACAGGCCATTTATGACTTCGAATATTATCGGTGCGACCAGCTTGGAGCAACTAAAGGAGAATATAGAAAGTATAGATATTCAGCTTTCTGAGGAGGTGATCCGAGAGATCAACGAGGTGCACAGCCGCATGCCAAATCCGGCAGCCTAACCAAATAAGATCCTAACCAGATCTGCAACCTTGGCGATCTTAACAACTTCTATAGTGTAGGCGCTGGCATTCACTTTGTTCTGATCTGAGATAACGATCCTTTCAAAGCCCAGTTTTTCCGCTTCGGAGATGCGTTGCTCTATACGTGTAACTGCTCGGACTTCGCCAGAGAGGCCTACCTCCGCAGCAAAACACTGTGACCTATCTACAGCTATATCCACATTAGAAGAAAGTACAGCTGCCGTTAAGGCCAAGTCAATCGCTGGGTCTTCCACGCGAATTCCACCGGTGATGTTTAGAAAGACATCTTTGGCTCCGAGTTTAAAACCAGCTCTTTTTTCTAGTACGGCCAAAAGCATATTGAGTCTCTTGACGTTAAAACCTGTAGCCGAGCGTTGCGGGGTTCCGTAAACTGCACTGCTAACCAATGCTTGCACTTCTATAAGTAACGGGCGCATGCCTTCTAAAGTGGCGGCAACTGCTGTCCCGCTCATGGGCTCGCTGAATTGTGAAAGCAGTATTTCTGACGGATTGGTCACTTCTCGTAATCCGCTGCTTTGCATCTCGAATATGCCGAGTTCGTTGGTGGAACCAAAACGGTTCTTATGCGCTCTGAGCAGGCGATATACATGATTTCGATCGCCTTCGAATTGCAGCACGGTATCTACCATATGTTCCAAGATCTTTGGGCCGGCAATGTTACCATCTTTAGTGATATGCCCTATTAAGATCACGGGGGTGTTGGTTTCCTTAGCAAACTGTAAGAGCTCTGAAGTGCTTTCACGGATCTGTGAAATGCTTCCCGCACCACTTTCTATATGGTTGGTATGTATGGTTTGTACCGAATCGATCACCAGGATCTCTGGTTGTACTTCGCCAATATGTCTAAAGATCTGTTGTGTTTGCGTTTCGGTCAAGATCAGGCAGTTGTCTGTATTCTCGGCCAATCTAGAGGCACGCATTTTTATTTGCTGTGCGCTTTCTTCTCCGGAGACATATAAGGTCTTGGCTTTGAGTTGTAGGGCTACTTGGAGCATTAAAGTACTTTTCCCTATTCCGGGTTCTCCTCCCAGAAGTACCAAGGAGCCTGGAACCAAACCACCTCCAAGCACTCGATCTAATTCCGCATTGCCCGTCGCAATACGTCTTTGAGTCTCAAGGGAAATCTCTGAGATCTTTACTGGTTGAGGAGCACGCTTAGAAGATGTGGTTGCCGTTTCCCAAGTCTTAGACTTTTCGGCCTTTTGGAGCACTTCTTCGCTAATGGTGTTCCATTGCTTACATGAATTACACTGCCCCTGCCACTTGGCGTATTGGCTGCCACAATGCTGGCAAAAAAATGCTGTTTTGGTCTTGGCCATATCAAGACCGAAAATAGGCATATTTCTGCGTCCCGAGAAATCTGTAAAAGACTTCTTTGAAAGGAATTTTTGGCCAGTCATTTTAGTTCACTAAAAAAATGAGCCGCTTCACTAAATAAATACTGCTAAGGCTCAGGATTTCAGTTAGCTTGAACACTCAAAATAAACCGTACGTAATGAAAAAATTACTCTTTTTATTACTAGTTCTCCCCGCTAGTAGTCTTTTTGGGCAGGCTGTAAACGACGAGTGTGCCGACCGATTAACAATTAGCCCTGGCGTTGGAGGTTTTAACGAATTCAGCATAGACACCTCTACCGCGACAGAATCCTTAGACGCTTCCTGCGAAACTGCCAGTCAAGTGAACCTGGATGTATGGTATGAGTTTACCATGCCGGTAAGCGGAAACCTGAGAGTGACCAATGTTCCTAATACCGTCCGCTCTGTCTTATACGATAGCTGCTCAGGGACCGAATTAGCATGCTTTGGTGACGATGGGTTCTTTTACAATCTGGTTGGGGGAACCACTTATGTGTATCGACTCTCCGAACGAGACATCTTTGCCGGCAGCGTGAATTTTAGAATGGAAGCCTTTGCCAGCGCAACTAATGACGAATGCGCAAACCGACAAGCATTGACGGTATCTACAGCAACCACTACGGTAACTCCTTTAGATTACCGTGCTGCAACCGAATCGGTTGACGGGCCTTGTGAGACCGCTAGCCAAAATCAGTTAGATCTGTGGTACGAGTTCATTATGCCTGTGAATGGAAACATTCGTATTACAGGAATTCCCAATACAGTATTTCGCACCCTTTATGACAGTTGTGGTGGTGTAGACTTGGCTTGTGGTTCAGACGATGGGTTCTTCTATAACTTGACCTCTGGAACCACCTATGTGCTACGTATGTCAGAGCGCAGTCTCTTTGCCAGCGCAGATGACTTTACTATACAAGCCTTTGAAACTGCGGTAAACGATGAGTGTGTTAATCGCAACACCATAGTAGTGAATACAGGTAATGTCACTAATACTACACTAGATTTTAGAACTGCCACAGAATCTGTCGATGGTCCCTGTGAAGCGGCAGGAAACACCCAGCACGATCTCTGGTATGAGTTTACAATGCCTGTAAATGGAAACATAAGAATAACCAATATTCCTAATACTGTTTATAGAACACTTTATGATACTTGTGGCGGAGTTGATCTGGTCTGCGGATCTGACGATGGATTCTTTTACGATCTAACAGCTGGCACAACTTATGTGCTTCGGATGTCTGAACGCGGCCTTTTTGCCAGTGCAGATGACTTTGATATTGAGGCCTTTGAAACTGCTGCTAATGACGAATGTGCCAATCGCATAAACCTAGTGGTGAGTACCGAGAGTGTTACCAATACCACTTTAGATTATCGAACAGCAACGGAATCTGTTGATGGCCCCTGTGAAGCGGCTGGCAATACCCAGCAAGACCTCTGGTATGAATTTACCATGCCAGTCAATGGAAATGTTAGAATAACTAATATTCCCAATACGGTCTACAGAACGCTTTATGACAGCTGCGGAGGGATAGATATAGCTTGTGGTTCAGATGATGGTTTCTTTTACGATCTAACCGCTGGCACAACTTATGTGCTTCGGATGTCTGAGCGCGGCCTTTTTGCCAGTGCAGATGATTTTGATATTCAGGCCTTTGAGACCGTAGTTAATGACGAATGTGGCGATGCAATTGAAATGGTCGTAGGCACTGTTAGTACTATAGATTACCCTATTGAATTTAGAGGTGCTACGGAATCAACTGATGCGAGTTGCGACACCGCTGGAAACACCAATTTAGATGTATGGTATACCATAGAAATGCCTGTGGATGGATCTCTGGATTTATCGGGAGTTCCCAATACAGTGAATTTTACCCTTTATGATAGTTGTGGGGGAACAGAACTTGACTGTTTTAGTGATGACGGTAGTTTTACTGGTCTATCGGCAGGAGAACAATACCTTTTAAGGCTGCGCGAGCGCGCTCTTTTCGCTTCTTTTAGAACGGTAAATGTGGTTGTGACGCCAGATGTCATTGGCAGCTGTAGTAGTTCCACAACTTGGAGTGGTGGTAGCTGGTCTGCCGGTGTTCCAGATAAGACCACAGCTGCAATAATTGCAGACAATTATGACACCGCGACCCAGGGTAGTATTTCGGCCTGCGAATGTACTATCAATACTGGAGTAACTTTTACCGTTGGCGCCGGAGATTACCTGGAAACCAGTTTTAATATCACTGTGGATGGGAATCTGGAAGTAGCTCATGAAGGATCTGTCGTTCAAATGGATCTAACTGCTCAAACCATCAACAACGGCAGCATCAATGTCCGTAAATCCACCCCTGTACTTGCGGCCAAAGATTTCATGCTTATGGCGAGTCCAATGTCTGCGGAGAGCAGAGATGGCGTGTACAGTGCCGCCTGGCGAGCTTATGGACACAATGCTGCCAATTTTAGCCCTAATCCGGATGTGGCCTTGGCGTTTCCTAGTGCTGAGGTCTTCATTGACGACAATGGAGACGACCGCATTTTACTGGGGCCAACAGCAGCCTTGAATGCGGGAACCGGATATTTGGTATTCCCGCAAACCACACCAACCGAAGCTGGTTTAAGCTACGATCTGGATTATACGCAAGGTACTTTGAACTCTGGCAATATTGCCTTCCCGATAGTGTACAACGGTTCCAGAGACTCTAGCTTTAATCTGATGGGGAATCCGTATCCGTCTACCTTAGATGCTGTAGATTTCATTCAGGCCAATGCCATGATAGACGCCGTATATCTTTGGGAGCACAATACAGCGCCAAGTGCTGGTTTGCCGGGTTACTTGAATTTCAACTACAGTATGGAAGACGTTTCTGTTTACAATTTAACCGGTGGTATCGCAGCGGCTTCCTCTGCTAGCGAGGTTCCCACAAGGTATATTGCCTCCGGGCAAGGTTTTGCTGTTAAGGCAACAGCAGCAGGAACTGCGGAATTTAACAACGGCATGCGTCGCAATTTCAATAACAACACCTTAAGGAGTACTGCGGAGTCTGTTTTGGAGGGTGATAGAATCTGGATACAACTCCAAGCAGCGGCCTATCAGGCTAGTAGTACTGCGCTTGTTGGATTCTTAGAAGGACAATCTGAAGCGGTAAACCCGGGCTATGATGCCAAACGATTGGCAACCTATGTTTCTGTTTATTCTCATACCCGCTCGGGTGACGAGCTAGGCATTCAAGCGCTAGGTCGTTTTGATGATGAGCAAGTTATATCTTTAGGAATCTCTAGCCAGCTACGCGGTTTTCATGAATTTAGCATAAGTGCTTCTCAGTTAAAAGGTGCCGCTATTGAAAGATCCGATCTCTTCCTCTACGACACAGAGCAAGACGTTTGGACCGACCTGAACCAAACAGGCTACCATTTTACTGCGGACGAAGGAAATCACCCATTCCGATTCGAGCTGCATTTTGCAAGACCTACTACCTCTGGGCTTGCAACGAGTATGAAAGCGTATCCTAACCCAACTTCTGGCAGTGTGATGCTTCAGGCAGAAGCCCAAGAGATCACTGGAGCAAAACTCTATGATATGCTCGGAAGATTGTTATGGAGTACTGAGCGCAGCTTTACGCAGATGGAATTAGACCTTAGTAACTATCCCAAAGCTACCTATCTGTTGCACTATCAAACTGCTGGAACTTGGCAGGTAACGCAAATTGTAGTGCGATAGTAATTAAAAAGCCCTGCAACTGCAGGGCTTTTTTTACCATCCAAAATCTTCTTTGATCTTGTCTGCTTTATCGAGCATCATATCTATGGTGATGAAATCCACCTCTTCTTTGTCATAAGCCCCTTGATAGGTACGCATGGCCTTTTTAGGTTCGCCCATTTCCTCGTAATAGCGCGCCAGATAATAATCACCTAGAACGGTGTCAGGGTATTGACTTCTGGCCAACTTTGCGATCTGCCCCAGAGCTTCCCATTTCTCGGTCTTCTCCGCAGCAGTTGCTACCGCAATAAAATCTTTTACACGAATGTCGTTCTCCAATCCAAAAAGCTCCTTGATGGTCGCGTATTTCTCTATAAGATAATCATATGGAGAGCCGGGAAGTTTAAGCAGTACTTCCTTGTATTCTTTTTTGCTGATGGGTCGGTATACCTGGAAGATCTGTTCCAGCGCTCGTGGAATTGCTCGCCCTACCAGCGAATAATGAGTTGCTCCTTCAAAATTGTCAAAATAATACTGCAGGTTAGGGCTGTCAATGGCCTTGAGTCTTTCGTTTAGATCCACGGAGATCTCCATAAGGTCTTTAACATCGTCAGTACCAGTGGCTAAGTAATAGAAGATCTTGTCCTCTATGCTAGGCAATCGTTCTGCCAAGCGCTCATCCATGAGAGGAGCTAGATCTGGACTCAAAGAGATATAACCCTGAAACAAAGGCGGTTCTTTAAAGAGATAGTAATTGATATAGTTGGCCGTAAAGTCATGGCCCACGGCGATCACAAACTTAGCCGTGCGATAATTATCGTCTAGAAAAGGAATGAGTTCCATGCCGATAAACTCAAAAAAGGCAGCTCCTGTCTCGGCAGGGAAAAACTCAGTGTCGTCGTAATAACAGTCGTCATAGCGCTGGTCTCCGCCTTGCATGATACCTACAACTATGGCCTCTGGCATATCTTCCCAATACGAATAATAGTCGACGTTTCCGGCTACAGGCTCAAAGAGGTAATTGCCGTCTAATGCCAAGACAATAGGGTAGACCTTTTCTTCTTCGGAGCTGTAGCTTCGCGGGAGCTGGATCTTGAGCTTTCTGTTTGCACCCAATCGCTCGGAGGCAAATTCTTCATAAATAACTTGGGCTTGAAGTATCCCGCTATTGCAGATAGCGAGGATCAGCAGTAATAAAATACGCTTCATGATAAGGGACTTAGTTAATTACGCCCCGTAAGGTAAAAAATTATTTCTTGGCATTGAGAATGGGCAGTAGCAAGAAAGACGCTCCCCCAATAATGATGTTCAATACCGTTTGAGACCCCCAGATTACCCAACCATAGGCTTCACCTTGTTCCTGCGGTATTCCAGAGAAGGCAAAAACAGCACCGATGATCAGAGGGTAGGGAAAGATCCCCAAGCCACCGTTGGTGGTGGACATAGAAAAGCTCCCTGCCACAAAGGCTACCATAATGGTACCCCAAGGAGTTTCTTCCATATTCGGCACGGCGTATTTAATTACCCAGAACATTAGGATATAGAAAATCCAGATCAGCAGGGTTTGAAAAATAAAAGCTCCTTTGCGCTTCATTTTTAAGATACTCTTGGTGCCGTCCAAGATGCCAAGTAGAAAGGTGTTGATCTTTTGTAGCAATCGATTTTTACTGTAACGGATAACCCTAATGGCGATCAATAAGCCCGCAAATCCTATCGCTATGGCTAGAACTGCCCAAAGCGGATTCACTTGCTGACTTTCAAAGTAATTGAGCAGATTGCCGCTCTGTAGGGCAAAGGCTGTGGCTACAACGGTTATGAGCAGTATGAGGTCTGCTACACGTTCCGAGATAATGGTCCCAAAAGCTTGTTCAAACCGCACTTTCTCATAACGCGCAATGGTCACTGCTCTTAAGACCTCCCCAGATCTGGGAATGCCCAAATTGGCCACATAAGCCACCATTACAGCCATAAAACTATTGGCTAGTCTTGGGTGGCAGCCTAAGGGTTCTAGCAAGTATTTCCAGCGGTAGGCTCTTATAAAGTGACTCACAAAGCCCAATAAGAGCGAAACCCCGATCCAAAACGGATCGGCAGTTTTGATATTTTCCCAAAGCGCTGCACGAGAATCTGGTCCCATTTTGCTCAGGGAGAACCATATCAAAGCAACTCCTATCCCTATCGGAATTCCAACCTTAAGGAATTTGAGAAGGCCCTTTTTCAATGTGTGGATTATTGTAGGAGGTTATTCTCCTCATTCGGGAATACCAGCGCAGGTTTAAAATTCTTGGCTTCTTCCATACTCATGATCGCGTAAGTGATCAAGATCAAGATATCGCCAGGGGCAACCTTACGGGCAGCGGCACCGTTAAGGGTGATCTCACCACTGTTGCGAGGCCCAGGAATGGCATAGGTCTCTAAACGCTCGCCATTGTTGTTGTTTACAATTTGCACTTTCTCTCCTTGCACAATATTAGCGGCGTCCATAAGATCTTCATCTATGGTGATACTGCCAATATAATTCAGATCGGCACCGGTAACTTTTACACGGTGAATCTTTGATTTAACTACATGAATTTGCATGCTGCAAAGGTATTAATTTTTTTACCCTAGTTGAGTCCCATATTATCGATCAACCTTACCTCGCCGGCAAAGGCCGCTACAAAGGCTCTATACGTATTACTAGGATGTTTGCGGTAAGCGGTTTGTAAATTATCGGTAGCCGCTATCTCAAAATACTCCAAGTCGAGCATCGGATTTGCGGCAAAGGCTGCTTCTGCCTCACGAACTAGAGCTGGAATCGACTTAGAATCGAATTCGTCTTGTGTCTTCTTTAAGATCTTAAAGATAAAGGGAGCTGCCTCTAGTTGCTGCGGAGTCAATCTGCGATTTCGAGAACTCATGGCCAAGCCATTTTCCGCACGGTGAATAGGGCAACCTATTATTTCTACGGGCAATCGCTCTAAAGCCACAAGCTTGCGCACTATCTGCAACTGCTGGAAATCTTTTTCTCCAAAATAGGCTCGCGTGGGAGTTACAGCTCTGAACAACAGATTTAGTACAGTTCCCACGCCGTCAAAATGGCCTGGTCTGTGTTTGCCTTCCATGGCCGATTCAATAGCGCCAAAACGATACGACTTGGCCTGCACAGCTCCGCCGTAAAGATCCGCAGCCTCTGGAGCAAAGATCACGATCTCCGGATCTATAGCATTTAAAAACGCAACGTCTTGCTCAAAAGGGCGGGGATATTTCTCCAGATCTTGGGCATTATTGAACTGGGTCGGATTCACAAAAATGCTCACCACCACACAGTCGTTCTGGGCTAGCGCTTGGGTCACCAAGGATCCGTGCCCGTCGTGAAGCGCGCCCATGGTGGGAACAAACCCAATTTGTGCTCCGCTTGCGCGTTTTTGGCTCAAGGTTTGCTGTAAGGTCGATATGCTGGTACAAATGGCCATTTGAATCTGCTAGAAGGCCCGCAAAATTAAGAGTTTAGCGGGAATCTTCACTAATTTTTCGTAATTTTGCAGAGTTTTTGAAAAACATCACTAATTAACAATCCTGTATGAAAGATAAAAGAATCTTGTATGTGTCTTCTGAAGTAATTCCCTATTTGCCAGAGACCGAGATTTCTTCGATGTCGTTTGAAGCTCCGCGCTTAGTGAACAACAACTCCGGACAGATACGAATTTTTATGCCGCGCTATGGCAATATCAATGAGCGTCGTCACCAATTGCACGAGGTGATCCGCCTTTCTGGAATGAATTTGGTGATCAACGATATGGATATGCCGTTGATCATAAAAGTAGCCTCTATACCTAAAGAGCGTATGCAGGTTTACTTTATTGATAATGAAGAGTACTTTAAGCGCAAAGCAACCTTTGCAGACGAAGATGGTAACTTGTTCCCAGACAACGACGAGCGCGCTATCTTTTTTGCCAAAGGAGTTATAGAGACGGTAAAGAAACTAAACTGGGCACCAGACATCATTCACGTTCACGGTTGGTTGGCGTCTTTGTTCCCGCTTTACCTGCGTCAATACTACAAAGAAGAACCGCTTTTCGAAAACAGCAAGATTGTTACTTCAGTTTACAATACTGGCTTTGAAGGCACGTTAGATAGTTCCATGGTAGAAAAGGTCAAATTCGACGGAATCGAAGGAGATGCTCTAGAGGAACTTAACGAAGCCGATTACAACAGTATCATGCGTGTTGCTATCTCGCACTCTGATGCTGCCATTATTGGATCAGAAGAGATTCCTCAGGAATTGGAAGATTATCTTAAAAAATGGGATAAGCCTGTGTTAAACTTTCACAATAAAGATTCCTTTTCCGAAGCGTATTTGGACTTTTACAACTCCAAAGTGTTATAATTTTATGAAAAGCGTATTGAACAGCTTGAACACCTATCGCGTGTTTCTTGCGGCATTGGTGCTCGGAGCGATCACCGTTGCTTGTGATGAAGATTCCACTACTCTCGGTGGAAATATCATTGGAGGAAATAATTTCGAAACTAGCATATTTGAGGGCACTCAGATAGTATCTTATACTGCGCGTACCCCAAGAGTACAAACAAACGGACTGAATTCGTATCAGTTAGGTACCTATACCGATCCTATTTACGGAAGAACAACGGCCAATGTGTTAACCCAGTTGTTGTTCAATCAGCCTGGTCCGAATTTCAATGACGAGCCGGAATTTCAGACGGTGACCCTGTCCATCCCTTATTTCAATACTTTGGATATTACTGCGGATGAGGCTAACACCTATATCTTAGACTCTGTATATGGTGATCAGCCAGTACATTTGCAGATATTCAGGTCTAATTATTTCTTGCAGGATTTTGATCCTGAAACTGGATTCGAGGATCCACAAGATTACTTCTCAGACCAAGGGCCGACCTTTGAGAGTTTTATGGGCGAGTTGATCTATGAGGACTTAAGCTTTTTCCCATCCGCAGAAGCCATTACCATTAACGAAGGTGAAGACGACGAAGAGGTCTTAGAACCGCAATTGCGCGTGGAATTACCCGTTGACTTTTGGAATGAATTGATCTTGGATATGGAAGGTACTCCAGAACTGAGTTCCAACAATGCGTTTAAAGACTATTTTAGAGGCATGTACTTTAAAATTACCCCTTTGGGTGATGAGGGAGTACTGTTCTATTTTGATATCACGGAAGCATCTCTAGAGATCGCGTATACCTATCAGGCTATCGATGTTGCCGACACCGACGGCGATGGCGACACTACCGATACCATCACCATTGAAGATGAAGTAGGATTCAATTTCCAAGGAATTACCGTAAATGTATTCGATGCAGATTACAACCCTGCTATTGAATTGCTACTTGCAGATCAAGACACGACCAATGGAGAGCCTTACCTTTACTTAAAAGGAGGAGAAGGTTCTATAGGTGTCATTGAGCTTTTTGGACCAGATACCGATGGCGACGGAGAGCCAGACCAACTCACAGAGTTGAAGGCCAATGATTGGTTGATCAACGAAGCGAACTTAGAGGTCTTTGTCGATACAGATCAAGTGCCAGGCGGTAATAACGAACCCGACAGGCTCTTTTTATATGACATGGACAATCGTCGGGTCCTGATCGACTACGAATTGGACAATACTTTTGCCAATACGGCCAACGATTTTAAAAGCACGCACTTAGGGGCAGTAGTCCGTGATGCGAGCGATAATGGTATCAGCTATAAACTCAGACTCACCACACATCTGAACAACATCATTCTAAGAGATTCGACCAATGTTCGACTCGGCTTGGCGGTGGTTCAAGATGTGATCACTACCAACTTTAGAAAAGTAGAGAGTCCTTTAAGTGAAGATATCAATAATGTTCCTCCGGGAGGTGTAAACTCTCAGGAAGGTACTATAGTGCACGGTAACGCTTCGCCCGATGCGGCTAAGCGTCTGAAATTAACCATCTATTATACAGACCCCGAATAAGACCCAGAAATTATGTGTGGAATTGTAGGCTACATTGGCCATAGAGATGCTTACCCTATTATACTCAACGGACTTCGTCGTTTAGAATACCGTGGCTATGATTCGGCGGGTATTGCACTCTACGACGGAAACGATATAGAAATGTGTAAGACCAAAGGAAAGGTAGAAGACCTTTCTAAAAAGGCAGATGTACACATTTCCAAAAACGGACATTTAGGAATTGGACACACCCGTTGGGCAACCCACGGAGTGCCAAACGATATCAACTCGCATCCACACATTTCTAACAGTGGGGATTTGGTACTAATTCACAATGGGATCATAGAAAACTATGCGACCATTAAGAAGGAACTCGAAAAACGCGGTTATTCCTTTAAGTCAGATACCGATACTGAAGTATTGGTCAATCTCATAGAGGAGATCAAGAAAGAAGAAAAGGTAAAGTTGGGTAAAGCGGTGCAGATCGCTCTAAACCAAGTGGTCGGAGCTTATGCGATTGCGCTGTTCGACAGAAAGAAACCCAACGAGATCATTGTTGCAAAACTAGGATCTCCTTTAGCAATCGGAATTGGTGATGACGAATTCTTTGTTGCCAGTGATGCTACACCTTTCATAGAATTTACCAACAATGCTATCTATTTGGAAGATGGCGAATTAGCGATCATCCGTTTAGGGCGTGAGGTTCGCGTACGCAAGATCAAGAACGACAAATTGGTCGATCCTTATGTACAAGAGCTTCAGTTGAACCTAGAACAAATAGAAAAGGGTGGATACGACCACTTTATGATCAAAGAGATCTACGAGCAGCCATCGGTAATAAAAGACACCTATCGCGGGCGTTTGCTTGCAGATCAAGGGATTGTTCGATTGGGTGGTTTGGAAGATCACATTCAAAAGTTCATGAACGCAGACCGAATTATCATTGTGGCCTGTGGAACCAGCTGGCACGCCGGTTTGGTGAGTGAATATATTTTTGAAGAGTGGGCGCGAATTCCTGTTGAGGTAGAATACGCTTCGGAGTTCAGATACCGCAATCCTATCATCACGGAAAACGATGTGGTCATTGCCATTTCGCAATCCGGAGAAACTGCAGATACCTTAGAGGCGATCAAATTGGCCAAGTCTAAAGGAGCCTTTGTTTATGGAGTATGTAATGTGGTTGGTTCTAGCATCTCAAGAGAGACGCACAGTGGAACTTATACGCACGCTGGTCCTGAAATTGGTGTGGCTTCTACCAAAGCCTTTACTACACAGATCACCGTATTAACGCTTATGGCCTTGCGTTTGGCCAAAGAGAAAGGCGCAATGTCGCAAAGTAACTATATGATGCACCTGCGCGAATTGGATCTTATTCCAGAAAAGGTGGCAGAGGCGTTGAAGACCAACGATCATATCGAAGCTGTAGCCAAACAGTTCAAAGACGCGGCAAACTTCTTGTACTTAGGTCGTGGATACAATTTCCCAGTGGCTTTAGAAGGCGCTTTGAAACTCAAAGAGATCTCTTACATCCACGCAGAAGGATATCCGGCTGCAGAGATGAAGCACGGTCCTATCGCACTAATTGACGAGAACATGCCTGTAGTGGTGATCGCTGTAAACAGCAACCACTATGAAAAGGTGGTAAGTAACATTCAAGAGATCAAGTCACGAGACGGAAAGATCATTGCCGTAGTGACAGAAGGAGATACCACAGTGACCGAAATTGCAGATTATGTAATGGAAGTACCAAAAACTCCAGAGGCTTTAACGCCACTTGTGACTACAATTCCACTGCAATTACTCTCTTATCATATCGCCGTAATGCTCGGTAAAAACGTGGACCAACCACGAAACTTAGCCAAGTCTGTAACGGTAGAGTAAAAATTTCTCAAAAAAAGCATTTAAGCCTCCCATTTTTTCGGTTAAAGAACTATCTTTGCACCGTTAAAAATGAGGGGCTTATTAGCTCTTCTAAATGAAGAAATTAAATCCGAACAAATGTCAGACGTTTCAGGTAAAGTTGTACAAATTATCGGACCTGTTGTAGACGTAGAGTTTACAGGCGGTCAGGAACTTCCAAAAATTTACGATTCTCTAGAAGTTGCCTTGGGCGGAGGAACCTTAGTACTTGAGGTTCAATCGCATATCGGTGAGAACACAGTTCGCACCATCTCTATGGATTCTACAGACGGTTTGAGCCGTGGTGTAGAAGCTAAAGTAACCGGGCAGCCAATCCAGATGCCAATCGGAGAAGATGTTTACGGACGTCTTTTCAACGTAATTGGAGATGCTATCGACGGAATTGGAAACCTTCCTAAAACAGGAGACAACGGACTTCCTATTCACCGCGAAGCACCAAAATTCGAAGATCTTTCTACTTCTACAGAGGTGCTATTTACCGGGATCAAAGTAATCGACCTTATTGAGCCTTACGCAAAAGGTGGTAAGATCGGACTTTTCGGTGGAGCTGGTGTAGGTAAAACAGTATTGATCCAGGAATTGATCAACAACATCGCAAAAGGACACGGTGGACTTTCAGTATTTGCCGGTGTAGGTGAGCGTACTCGTGAAGGGAATGACTTGCTTCGTGAGATGTTGGAATCTGGAATTATCAAATACGGTGACGACTTCTTACACTCTATGGAAGAAGGCGGATGGGATCTTTCTAAGGTAGACAAACAAGCCATGAAAGAATCTAAAGCGACATTTGTATTCGGACAGATGAACGAACCTCCAGGAGCTCGTGCTCGTGTAGCACTTTCTGGATTGACTATCGCTGAGTACTTCCGTGATGGTGCCGGAGACGGACAAGGTAAAGACGTACTTTTCTTCGTAGATAACATCTTCCGTTTTACACAAGCGGGTTCTGAGGTATCTGCACTTCTAGGACGTATGCCTTCTGCGGTAGGTTACCAACCAACTTTGGCAACAGAGATGGGTGCTATGCAGGAGCGTATTACTTCTACCAAGAAAGGATCTATTACTTCTGTACAGGCGGTTTATGTACCTGCGGATGACCTTACTGACCCTGCTCCAGCGACAACTTTCGCTCACTTGGATGCAACTACAGTATTGTCTCGTAAAATTGCTGAGCTAGGTATCTACCCTGCGGTGGATCCACTAGATTCTACTTCTCGTATCCTTACTGCAGACATTTTAGGAGACGAGCACTACAACTGCGCGCAACGTGTAAAAGAGTTGCTACAGCGTTACAAAGAACTTCAAGATATCATCGCGATTCTTGGTATGGAAGAACTTTCTGAAGAGGATAAAATGGCCGTAGGACGTGCACGTCGTGTACAGCGTTTCCTATCTCAGCCTTTCCACGTAGCAGAGCAGTTTACCGGTATCCCAGGAGTACTTGTAGATATCAAAGAAACTATCAAAGGATTTAACATGATCATGGACGGTGAGCTAGATCACCTACCAGAAGCGGCATTCAACTTGAAAGGTTCAATCGAAGAAGCCATTGAAGCCGGAGAGAAAATGTTAGCCGAAGCTTAATCACCAAATAATTAAAAGATGCATTTAGAAATCGTAACTCCAGAAGCAACACTATTTAGCGGCGAGGTAAACTCTGTAGCTGTACCTGGTGTTGAAGGAGAATTCCAAATGCTGAACAATCACGCAGCCACTGTTTCTTTACTTGGTCCTGGAACCGTTAAGGTTTGGGGCGATGTAAAGTTAGACGAAGACGTAGCCGATAAATTTACCCAAGGTAAAGACGGCATCACTCGCTTAGAGATCACTTCAGGAACTGTAGAGATGAGCGACAACAAAGTGATTGTCTTGGCAGATTAAGTGCTTATAACTTTATAACAAGAAAGCCTTTCCCTTATGGAGAGGCTTTTTTTATGCCTTAAATATTCGAAAAACAGGGGAAAACCCCCTTTTCTAAGGAATTCTAAAGTTCGAATTTTAAGGACTGTTCAGCTCAGAAGTATCTGGACAACGATTCTCACAACCAAACATGTCTATTCTTAGACTTAAATCCTTAGGAATGAAAAAACTACTCATTGCAATTGCGGCTATCGGATTAGCAGCATGCAGCGCAGACAATTCAGAAGAAATTCAACTACAGACCACAACGGCAGATAGAGTTGCAGCGATCATGGATTTGGAACCAGATCCTGAATTTGACAATTCTAACAGCGGACTATTTAAAGGAATCATTGCCAGCTATGACCTAAAGACCAAAGGAACGTTGGCAATAAACACCACCGAAAAAGGCGGTTTGGTAGCAGCGGCGAGATTACACAAGGTAAACGATGGGCTTGAGCGAGACGTCTATTTCGAAGGCGTTCAAGACGTGTCAGACCCGGAGCGTTTCTATTTTATTGGAGACCGCGGTTCTTTCAGCATCGTATTGAACAACGAGAAACGCCTAGTGGTAGAGCATTTTGATTTTGACGGCACCGATTCTTATGTGGTAGCCTATAAGCGCTCTCGCGGAGGTGATGTTTCTCTGGCCATGGGTACTTTCGATGACGATTATGCAACCCCTGGCGGCTTTGAAGGCAACTGGGATGCAATTCATCGCGGAGCTGTTTATACGTCTCCAGCAGGAGAGCACTCTACCTTTGCTACAGATCTTCTTATTGTGGATGAGATCGTGATCACTCAAGGGTCGAACATGTACATTAATCAAGATGGAGCACAAACGAATGACTCATTTACCGAAACCTGTTTTTACAACGAGACATTTCCGCATGTCTGGTTCTACGATACCGCCGGTTATCGTGAATTTATTGGCTACAATCAAACAACCACCTTTGCAACAAGGGTAGCTACTTGGTCTTTAGCTTATTATTTCTTTGGAGGGGAATTCATTTACGATACGCCTGCTTGTGGAACTTCAGAAGCAGCTGGTTACGGTACTTTCAGTTGGGATGGAAACAACGGTCGCTTGCGAGTTGATACATTATCAGACCTATAATCGAACTTAACTGAGATAAGAAAGCCTTTCCAAAATGGAGAGGCTTTTTTTATTTACTGCATCGCTAAATACAATAAGGCTGCAATAGCTCCTCCAATTAAAGGACCCACAACAGGGATCCAGCTGTATCCCCAGCCGGAATCACCTTTGTTTTTAAGGGGAAGAATAGCGTGCATGATTCGCGGGCCTAGATCTCTGGCAGGGTTGATCGCGTATCCCGTAGGACCTCCTAAACTAATACCCACAGACCAAACTATAAAGGCCACTGGGATGGCCCCTAAAGACCCTAACCCAATTATCCCTTCTTGTTCGCCTACAGATAGCTCAGGGCCGACAATATAAAACACAGCGAAGACCAAAATAAAGGTTCCCAAGATTTCGGTCATTAGGTTTCTAAAGTTGTTGGCAATGGCTGGAGTATTACAAAAAGTGGCGCGAATTCCTAAGGCATCATCCGTAGCGTCATAATGATCTTTATGGGTTATCCAAAGGGCAAGCATGGCTGCCATAGCTCCAATGAATTGCCCGGCGATATAAATAGGGACTTGTGACCATTCAAACAAGCCGGCAATTGCTAAGGCTACCGTAACTGCGGGATTAATATGTGCTCCACTGTAAGGCCCAGCAATAAGAACTGCGACATAGACTGCCATGGCCCAACCTGTTGTGATTACGATCCAGCCGGAATTATTTCCTTTGGTTCCTTTGAGTACCACATTACAGACCACTCCATTTCCCAATACCATTAAAATGAAGGTGCCCACAATTTCTGCTATAAAAGGAGTCATTTTTTATATTCTTTAGTTGTTTATTCTATCCAATTTGCTGCGCGTTTCACCGCTTTATGCCAAGTGCTGAGATACTCTTCTACTTGAGCCCGATCCATTTCTGGCTCAAAGCTGCGGTCTATTTTCCACTGTGACTTCAAGGAGTCCAGATCTGGCCAAAACTCAACAGCCAGGCCAGCTAGATACGCTGCCCCTAGCGCAGTGATCTCTAATAACTTTGGTCTTACTACTGGAAATCCGAAGATATCTGATTGAAACTGCATGAGTAAATTATTCGCTGTAGCACCGCCGTCTACTCGTAATTCTGCGCCGGCCACTCCAGAATCGGCTTCCATGGCTTTTACAATATCGTATACCTGGTAAGCAATACCTTCTAGCGTTGCTCTGGCAATATGCGCCTGCGTGCTTCCTCGCGTTAGTCCGACTATAGCGCCTCTTGCGTAAGGATCCCAATGTGGTGCTCCAAGTCCGGTCAATGCAGGTACAAAATAAACGCCTCCATTGTCTGTCACACTGCTGGCCAAAGCTTCAATTTCTTTGGCATCGTCTATTAGTTTTAATCCGTCTCGGATCCATTGCACAGCAGCACCTCCTACAAAAATACTACCCTCTAAGGCGTAGGCCACCTGATCATCGATCTGCCAGGCTATGGTTGTGAGTAGGTTGTTTTTAGAATAGACAGGCTTATCGCCGGTATTCATCAGCAAGAAACAACCCGTACCGTAAGTATTTTTCACCATCCCTTTCTCGGTACAGAGCTGACCAAAGAGAGCGGCTTGTTGGTCTCCGGCTATACCGGCAATAGGAACAGTTCCGCCAAGTATTTCACTAGCGGTTACTCCGTAGACCTCGCTGCTGGATTTTACCTGAGGCAATACGGTTTTTGGAATGTTGAGCAGTTGCAACAGCTCTTTATCCCAGTCTAAAGTGTGTATATTAAACAGCATGGTACGGCTGGCATTGCTCACATCGGTAACAAAGCTCTTACCATTAGTGAGTTTCCAGATCAGCCAAGTGTCTATAGTTCCAAAGCAAAGATTGCCCTGTTTTGCTTTTTCTCTTGCACCTTCTACATTGTCCAAGATCCACTTCAGTTTGGTCCCAGAAAAATAGGCATCGATGATCAGTCCGGTCTTTTCCTTGATATTCTCAATATGTCCATCTGCTTTGAGCTGGTCGCAATACTTTGCTGTTCGGCGATCTTGCCAAACAATGGCATTGTAGATCGGCACTCCGGTTTCTCTGTCCCATACCACAGTAGTTTCGCGTTGATTGGTAATACCTATGGCTGCAACGGCTTCGGAGGTGACCTGAGCCGATTTAAAGGCCTGACGTACAGCGTAGAGCTGAGACTCCCAGATCTCCATCGGATCGTGTTCTACCCAGCCTGGCTGTGGAAATATCTGTTCAAAGTCCCTTTGACCAACTCCAGCATTTGTACCGCTGTGGTCAAACAGAATAGCGCGTGAAGAGGTAGTTCCTTGATCTAATGATAGTATGTACTTTTTACTCATAAATCTGTAATTAATCCAGCATATATTGTGCGGCCAGATCGTTAAAGTTTTTAAGCTGTTGGTCTTGCCAAGACTGATCCTTGTCTAGTTCCACAGCAAGTAAATTAGCAACTACTGGAGCTGCATCTACTGCAGCTCTAGCATCTAAAAATAATAATCTCACCCGTCTTGCCAGAACGTCCTCTACGGTTCTAGCCATTTCTTCTCTGGCGCTCCACACTACTTGTCCCTGGGTAAAAGGATAGTCTGGATGAATTTTTTCTGCGTATTCGGCTTTACTCGATTCAAAGTCTAAATAGGTCTCTAGCAGACTGCCGTACATCTGTAAATGAGGCAGACCAGACTCTTTTTGCTCGCTAATGTTTCCTTTAATAGGCAAGGATTTTGTGACAGAGACCGCGGGTTTGAAATTGTAGTCCTTAATTATAGTATCTACAACATCTTCTGCCATTTTTCTGTAGGTGGTCCATTTGCCGCCAACAATACTCACCACCCCTTGTTCGCTTAGAATTTTATGACTTCTGGAAACTTCTTTAGTGTTGGTTTCATCTTTTTTAGGTTTAGCCAAGGGTCGAAGTCCGACAAAAACAGATCGTACCTCATGGCGCTCCGGCGCTCTTGTCAAGTAAGCTCCTATGGTCTCAAGTATGAATTCGATCTCCGATTCCAAGGCCACCGGTTCTATCTTCGGTTTTTTGATCAGGGTGTCTGTTGTTCCAGCCAAGACCTTACCGTTCCATGGGATGATAAAAAGCACGCGTCCGTCGGAAGTCTTAGGGATCATTAAGGCTGTATCGCTCTGCAAGAATTCGCGGTCTAGAACTAAATGCACACCTTGACTCGGAACTACGGTCTTTTTATGATTAGGGTCTTTGAGTTTTAGCACTTTGTCTGTAAAGATCCCTGCAGCATTGACCACCACTTTGGATCTTACGGTGTACACCTGCTCGGTTTCCATGTCCTTGACTTCGATACCTGCTGCGGAGCCGTCTTCATTGCTTAACAATCCAACCACTCGCATATGGTTCATAACCAAGGCTCCTTGTTCTGCGGCGGTTTGAGCCAAATTAACAGCCAACCTAGCATCGTCGAACTGTCCGTCAAAGTAAGAAACACCTTTGTGTAGGCCATCGCGCTTTAAGGTTGGCAAGGCCTTGATAGTCTTTTGTTTGGAGATCAGTTGTGATTTACCTAGGCTGAATTTGGTGGCCAGTAGGTCATAAAGCTTTAAACCAATCGTATAGTAATAACCGCCCCACCAACTGTAGTTTGGAATGATGAATTCTTGTCTTTTGAACAAATGTTTGGCATTTTGCTCTAAAAGCCCGCGCTCTCTCAGGGCTTCTTTCACCATTTTTACATCTCCCTGCTGCAAGTACCGAACCCCACCATGAACTAGCTTGGTACTCTTACTCGATGTGCCTTTGGCAAAGTCATACCATTCGAACAAGGCCGTTTTATAGCCGCGACTCGCCGCATCAACAGCAATACCTAAACCGCTAGCACCACCACCTACTATTATAATGTCAAAAGGTTCTTGCTCGGCCAAACGAGCGAGTTGAGATTCTCGGGTATTCAATTGTTGGATTGTTGTTCTTGTTTAAAAATACCAAATAAAAAGAGCAATTTAAAGTACAATGCTGGGAATCAGGTTAAATTATCATTAGGAATCATTTGAGCGCCAACTCGTGACGCACTAAATTGTTTGAGCCGGTAAAATCTCTGTATTTTTGTGATGATGAAGCAGCTTCCGGATAAATTGGCAAAACGCTTAGAGCAACGCTTGCAAAATAATGCCTTGCGCAAATTAAGTGTTTACGATCCGACCTTCGACTTTTCTTCTAACGACTATTTAGGATTGGCTGCTGCGGAGTTTAACTCAGGAAATAAATCACAGAAGTTCCAAGGAGCTGGCGGCTCTCGTTTACTCACAGGGAATCACAAGGCTTATGAGGTATTGGAAACACAAATTTGCAGTTTCCATCAGTCGCAGGCGGCATTGGTCTTTAATAGCGGTTATGCTGCAAATCTAGGCCTCTTGGGAGCTATTGGGCAGCGCAGGGATCATATTTTTTACGATGCATTGGCCCATGCTTCTATTAGAGATGGCTTACAGCTTAGCAATGCCAAGAGTCTAAAGTATCGCCATAACGATTTGACGCACTTAGAAGAATTGTTAGAAAGGCACAAAGAGTCTACGGGCACCTTATATGTAGTTACAGAGTCTGTTTTTTCTATGGATGGAGACAGTCCGGATCTAGAAGCCTTGGTCAACTTGTCTGAACGTTATGGGGCCTACTTAATAGTTGATGAGGCGCATGCACTAGGTGTGATAGGAGAGCGCGGCCATGGACTTGTACAGGCTTTGCAAATGCAAGACCGAGTATTTGCAAGAATCGTGACCTTTGGGAAAGCCCTTGGATACCATGGTGCTGCGGTGCTTGGCTCAGAAGCCTTAAAGACCTATTTAGTGAATTTTGCACGTTCACTTATCTACACTACAGCTTTAGCCCAAGACATGGTCTATTCCTTGGCAGATCGGTATACTTGGTTGTCTAAATCTACCGAAGCTCTTAAGGAGATAGAAAAATTACATCGTAATATAGCATTATTACGATTATATACGGAAAAATATGGAGTAGACAAACACTTCATTGCATCAGATAGCGCAATCCATTCGGTAATAATCCCTGGAAATGACCGTGTAAAAACCTTGAGCGCCAGTTTAAATGAAGCAGGTTTTGGTGTACTGCCTATTCTAGCGCCAACTGTTCCCCAAGGAGTAGAACGTCTGCGGATATGTCTACACAGTTACAATGAATCTGATAGTATTGAAGGTCTTGTGGAGCGCATTGCGAGCTTTCTGAAAGATTGATTCAATTTCTCTAAGACCTTGCGTATTTTTGCACTATGCAATTATTTGTCACCGGAATAGGAACAGACGTTGGGAAGACCGTAGTGGCGGCTATCCTCACCGAAGCACTTCAAGCCGATTATTGGAAACCCGTTCAAGCCGGAGATCTGGAGAATTCAGATACGCATAAAGTTAGGCGACTGATCAGCAATGATAAAACGGTCTTTCATCCATCGGCCTATGCCTTGCAAATCCCAATGAGTCCGCATGCCGCTGCAGCGATCGATGGGGTAGAGATCGGGCTAGATAAGATCAAACGCCCTAAGACAGACAATCATTTGGTCATTGAAGGTGCTGGCGGCTTGTTGGTTCCTTTGAATAATAGCGATACCGTTCTCGACATTGCCCAGCCCAACGATCATATAATTTTGGTTTCCCGTCACTATTTGGGAAGTATCAATCACAGCTTGTTGAGCATAGCCTTGCTCAAGGCTCGAGGATTTGAAAACATCAGTCTTGTTTTCTCCGGAGATGAACACCCTACTACAGAGAACATCATTACAACCATGCATCCTGATGTACCTGTATTAGGACGTATAGATCAAGAACCTTACTTCGATAAGAACGTGGTCAAGGTCTACGCGGACGATTTTAAATCCAAGCTGCTATGAGTTTGTCCGATAGAGATTCCAAACATCTTTGGCACCCGCTAACTCAGCATAAACTTGCTGGGCCGGCTTTTCCGATAACTCGGGCCAGTGGTGTTTACCTTTGGGATGAAGCTGGGAATTCCTATATCGACGCTATTTCGAGTTGGTATATCAGTATGTACGGCCATTGTAATCCGATGATTACCTCTGCCGTTGCCGAACAAATGCTGCGGATGGATCAGATAGTATTCAGTGGCTTTACGCACGAGCCTGCTATAGCAATGTCAGAAAAGCTCATGGCCTTGCTGCCTGAAAATCAACAGAAGGTTTTCTTTTCTGATAATGGCTCTACCAGTATCGAGGTTGCCGTGAAAATGGCCTTACAATATCACTTTAATCGCGCTGAAAAGCGCGATCTCTTATTGGCCTTTGAAAACGGCTTTCATGGCGATACCTTCGGAGCTATGTCTGTTTCAGGTTTAGATGTATACAACGGACCTTTTAGCGATTTTTCTATGGAGGTCAAGCGGATAACCCCTCCCAATGGATCCAACAACGAGCAGGTTTTAAAAGACCTTAAAAAGTATTTGGCAACTGGAGGTGTCGCAGCTTTTGTGTTTGAGCCATTGGTTCAAGGTGCTGCTGCTATGCAACTCAACGATGCAGCCGGTTTGTCTTCCATGATCGCAGCTTGTCATGCTGCAGGGACTCTTTGTATTGCCGATGAGGTAATGACCGGTTTCGGAAAAACAGGGACACATTTTGCCAGTGAACAGCTTAGCGAACTCCCTGATATTATCTGCTTGAGCAAGGCTCTAACTGCCGGGCTTTTGCCTATGGGACTCACTACTTGTACGCAAGCGGTTTACGATGCTTTTTACAGCGATCAGTTAGCCGATGGATTTTTTCACGGGCATACCTACTCTGCAAATCCTTTGGCGTGCGCCGCTGCCATTGCCGCCATGGACTTGCTTGTATCCGAAGAGATCCAACAGAATATCCAAAAGATCATTGATTCCCATCGGGAATTCGATGCTGAGATAAAGACGCATGATGCAGTCGCCTCCACCAGACAATGTGGTGTGATCTATGCCATCGATCTTAAAAAAGATATACCGCGTTACGGTAAAGAGCGCGACGCCATTTTACAATTCTTTATGGATCGAGGGGTGTATTTAAGGCCGCTGGGCAACACTATCTATATAGTTCCTCCGTTTGTGACTCAACAAGAGGAGTTGCAGAAGATTTATGAAGTTCTTAGAGAGGCCTTAGTCGCTTTCGGTGCTTAGTAATCGGTTGTTGATCAGATCGTATTCCTGCTCGGAACCGGAAACTCTAAAACGGATGTATTTATAGGTCCACTCATCGCCAGATTTATCGCCCCAAACCAGTATTTCTCCGCTGTTCTTTGGTCCTTTTACGGGGATCTTTAGATCTGCTGTGCCTTGGTTACCCGAATAATTGATATTCCCTTGAGCCATACCTGACTCTTCTATAGGCTCACCCAATTGTTCTATGACCCACTCGCTTTCTTGAGCTTTTGTTAAGGCGGTCTGATAGGGCTTCGACTCTTTAAAAAGTGCCGATACTCCGGTGACCAATGAAACGACAAAAACTACAATTAAAACAAGCACGACTAAGCAACCTCCTGTTGGGAGTGCCCATTTCCAATTGCGTTGCCACCAATTTTTCTGAGGTAATACTTCATCCATAGTTTCTGATGCTTCAAATGAACTTTTAAAGGCCTATTTTTGCAGAAATTTACAAAATTTTGATGGACCACATAAGCATTTTAGGAATGTCTTCCGTGTCTGCATTGGGCGGCAGTTCTGCAGTTGTTTGGGAAAATTACCGTGCTGGTCAAGCTTTGTTTTCTGAGGCAACAACACCATCTGGTCCTGTTGCTGTTGCTCGTTTATCGCAGCAGCTTGAGCAGGAGGTAGAACAGCTGGCTCAACAAAATCCCAATTACAAGCGACTGGACAGGACAGCCTTGTTGGCCATATTAGCAGCTAGAGGGTCTACGGAGGGTACGCAGCCCGAGGGAAAATGGGGAGTTAATATCGGATCATCGCGTGGGGCTACCGGACTTTTTGAGAAATATCATCAAGATTTTATAAAGCGCGGGGAAGCCCATACACTATCTTCTCCCACTACCACCTTGGGGAATGTTTCTACCTGGGTGGCTCAAGATCTTCAGCTTCCGGCAATGAGCTTGGGACATTCTGTGACCTGTGCCTCTGCGATGCATGCTATACTGAATGGAATTGCTTGGTTGCGATCTGGTATGGTTGAGGCAATGCTGGTGGGAGGGACTGAGGCTCCACTCACTCCGTTTACCATTGCTCAAATGCAAGCCCTCAATCTTTATTCAAAAAATACAGACGGCTTTGCCTGCCGTGCCTTAGATCTCAATAAAACGGCCAACACTATGGTTTTGGGTGAGGCGGCTGCAACAGCTGTTCTAGTTTTAGGAGACCATCCGCAGGCGCAAGGACATATTTGTGGTTATGGCTGGGGTACAGAAACCTTAGATCATCATACTTCTTTAAGTAAACAAGCTGATTGCTTTCAAGATTCCATGAAAATGGCATTAACCGCAGCAGGATTAGAAAGTGTAGATGCTGTTGTGATGCACGCTCCTGGGACCATCTTGGGCGATAAGGCGGAATACCGAGCATTACAGGAAGTTTTTGGTTCTGGCTTACCTTTTTTAGTATCGAACAAGCACCTTATTGGCCACACCTTAGGGACCTCCGGCATGCTAAGTCTGGAACTTGCCATGCTAATGCTACAACAGCGAGATTGTCCTGTAAATCCATTCTTAGAACAAGCAATAGAAAAGCCTCAGCAGTTCAAGACCGTAATGATCAACGCGGTTGGATTTGGCGGAAACGCCGTGAGTCTTATTGTATGTAAATAAGCCGTGAAAAACTCAGGCTTTGAACCGCAATTTATCTGCATACGAATCTTATATTTGCATATCTAACCCAGGCTTCGGCAACCAAATTTTAACGGAGCGAGAATAGCGAAACTATGCGACACGACTGGACCCGAGAAGAGATCATGGAAATTTACAACACGCCACTAATGGAGTTGCTTTATCGCGCTGCAACAGTGCATCGCGAGCATCACGATCCGAACACGGTACAAGTCTCTACGCTCTTATCTATTAAGACAGGCGGATGTCCGGAAGACTGCGGTTACTGCCCACAAGCGGCTCGATATCATACCGATATTGAAGGTAATGATCTTATGACCGTGCAACACGTAAAAGCTCAGGCTTTGCGTGCAAAGGCATCGGGGAGTTCACGAGTGTGTATGGGAGCCGCCTGGAGAAACGTAAAGGATGGTCCAGAGTTCGATCAGGTCTTGGAAATGGTTCGTACCATCAACAAACTCGATATGGAAGTTTGCTGTACCCTAGGTATGGTGACCGAAAATCAAGCCAAGCGTCTGGCAGAAGCTGGTTTGTATGCCTATAATCACAATTTGGATACCTCAGAGGACTATTACAAAGATGTGATCTCTACGCGCGCTTATCAAGACCGTTTAGATACCATCTCTAATGTTCGTAAGACCAATGTAACGGTTTGTAGCGGCGGTATCATTGGAATGGGAGAGAACCTGGAAGATAGAGCGGGAATGTTGGTGGCCTTGGCTACGCTAGATCCGCAGCCAGAATCAGTACCTATCAACGCTTTGGTAGCCGTAGAGGGGACTCCGATGGAAGACATTGAGCCGATCTCTATCTGGGAGATGATCCGCATGGTAGCCACCACGCGCATTGTGATGCCAAAAACGCAGGTGCGCTTGTCAGCAGGTCGCACAGAGATGAGTAGAGAAGGTCAAGCAATGTGTTTCTTTGCAGGAGCAAATTCCATCTTTGCAGGAGATAAACTATTGACCACGCCAAACCCTGACGTGAACCAGGACATGGAAATGTTTAAAATGCTAGGGCTCACTCCGCAGAAAGCATTTGTAAAGAAAGCACAACCAGAAACCGTTGAGGCAGAAGACTCTGCATACAATCCCTTAGGTGAAAAACCGAAATGGACGCGACCTGGGCATAAAATTGCCCGTAATGAAGCGGCGCGAAAGAAGTAAACTTCACTACTTTTTTTAATATAAACTACAATTTAAGTCTCCCTCTGGCGTTCTTTAGACTGGAAACACCATTACCCAATCTTAATTCGAACACCTATGAGAAAGTTGCTATTATTAGCAATTGTTGGGCTGTGTTTAGTTTCCTGTAGTAAAGACGACGACGCTCCGAACAATTGCAAACAACCCGGAAGCATCATTATTGAACAACTCAACTCGACCTCCATCTTATTTTCTTGGGGGATCGACGCAGAAACCGCCTGGGAGGTTGAATACGGTCCAGTTGGTTTTGCCTTAGGCACCGGTACGGTCCGCCAAACCTCACAAGAGAGTTTTTTCATTGAAGACTTGGAACCAGCTACGGAGTATCGCATTTATTTGCGCACCAATTGCGGTTCTGACGGTTTTAGTGAATACATCTCTGTAGATGTAGTTACTGCGGAGCCAAGCGTGACCTGTAATCCACCGTCTAATTTGCAGCTAGTGAGTCTAAGCGACACCACTATTGAGCTGTCTTGGGACGAGAATAACGAGACTGCTTGGGAGATAGAGTACGGGCCAACAGGTTTTGCCTTAGGAACCGGAACCACAGAGAATACCTCGCAAAATTCATTCAACATAGAAGGGCTGAGTCCATCGACCACTTATGAAATCTATGTGCGTGCCAATTGTGGTTCGGACGGATTCAGTACCTACTCAGATGCTCTGGTCATTACGACCGATGGTTAAGTAGAGTATCGCTAGGGGCGAAAGGGCGGGGATATCCTCGCCCTTTTGTTTTTCTTTAAATCGCTGTAGTCCCTGATTACCATATAGAAAGGTGGTTTTAGGTTATTTAAATGTTTCGTAATTTTAGCCCCGATTTTAAGAAGGAATATGCAGTTAAGTCCAATAGAAGTTCGCGAGACCATTACCAAGGAGGAGTTTAAAAGAGAATTCTTAAAACCTCAAAAGCCGGTAGTGATAAAACGTTTTATCGAAGATTGGCCCGCCTTTGAGAAATGGGACCTAGATTATATGGCTACGGTTGCCGGAGAAAAAGAGGTTCCTCTTTATGACGACCGTCCGGTAGATTATAAAGACGGATTTAACGAGCCACACGCGAAAATGAAGATGAGTGAGTATATAGACTTGCTTAAGCGCGAACCGACCAAGTTCCGGATCTTTCTTTGGAATATCTTAAAAGAAGTGCCTGAGCTACAAAAGGATTTCTCCTATCCCGACTTTGGGATCAAGCTTATGAAAGGTTTGCCGATGCTTTTCTTTGGAGGTGAGGACTCTTACACCTTTATGCATTACGATATAGACTTGGCCAATATCTTCCATTTTCACTTTCATGGGAAAAAGCAAGTGATCCTTTTTGACCAAGAGCAAAACGATTACTTATACAAGATCCCGCATTCGCTAATTACAAGAGAAGATATCAACTTTGCCGATCCAGACTATGAGAAATGGCCTGCTTTAAAAAAAGCTAAAGGCTATATCGCCGACTTGGAACACGGCAATGTGCTCTATATGCCAGAGGGATATTGGCATTATATGCGCTATATCACACCAGGCTTTAGTATGAGCTTACGCGCCATTGCCCGCAATCCGAAGAACCTGGGAAAGGCCCTTTACAACATCTTTGTGATGCGTCATTTTGACAATATGATGCGTCGTATGAAAGGGCAAGCTTGGATAGATGGTAAGAACGAAAAGGCCGTTATTAAGACCCATCGTAAATTGGGGATCTCTTAGTACTACAGATTCATCAATTCATTGATCTTTTCATAGATCAAATGCGTCTCCCAACCTCGGTAAATGAGGTAATCTGCTAGTTTCTTTTTCTTTTTCTGCGGATTGGTCTCGGTAAGAGAAGCAAAACGTTTTTCGGCTAAGGTGTGAAAGGTGCTGTAATAGTCTGTCTCTGGGATCTCCTTTAAAGCCAGTTTTACATTGTAAGCTGAGATGCCTCGGGCTTTGAGTTCGCGAACAATGCGCTGTTTTCCCCATTTCTTGTTTCGGAACTTACCTCGGGCAAAGCTCTGTGCAAAACGACTTTCGTTGAGGTAGTCGTGCTGCATCAAATGCAAGATGATCTGCTCCTTAGCAGCTGGAATCATGCGCATTTCGGCAAGTTTTTTCTCTACTTCTTTATGACACCGATCCTGATAGGCACAATAACGTTCCAGCCGAGCCTGAGCCTCTTCTACAGTATAGGTTTTACGGTGTTGTGCGCGATTCATCAGGCTCAAAAATACACATTCAGCCATGAAAAAACGCGCTATGAAATGTCATAAATAAATGACAAAAAGTAAAATAAACTTTACATTATGGAAAATATTCTATACTTTTAACACTCAATCATTAAAAACGAATAGTTATGAACGCGAATTATTTATTTCCACATCGCTACAAAAAATGGGGTTGGATGGTGCTCATCCCAGCTGCAATTCTGGGTTTTTTGACAGTACTCAACGATTACAGCCCTGCATTTTTGGACCTGCCTGTTTTTGCAATTGCTGTCGATGAGATCTTTGGAGAACGCAAGTACTTCGGATTTATCGATAACAACATCCTCAACGAGATACTAGGCGTGCTTATCATTTTAAGCGGTCTAGTGGTTGCTTTTTCTAAGGAGAAATTAGAGGACGAGCTCATAAGTAGTATTCGCCTAAAGAGCTTGGTTTGGGCCACTTATGTGAATTACGGCGTGCTACTGCTGGCCTTTATCTTTGTTTACGATCTTTCCTTTCTATGGATCATGATCTTTAATATGTTCACCATTTTGGCGTTCTTTATTATTCGCTTTAACTGGCAGTTGCGCAAGCTGCACAATACGGTGAGCAATGAAGAATAATATCAAAGTAGAGCGCGCGCGTCACAACATGACCCAGGCGGCCTTGGCAGAAGCTGCCAAGGTAAGCCGCCAGACCATCAATGCCATGGAGTTGGGTAAATACGTCCCCTCAACGGTATTGGCTTTGCGATTGGCAGAGATCTTCTCCACCACCGTTGATAATCTTTTTGAATTAGAAGATTCGGATTGGTAGTTTACTGCTGATCGAGTTCTTCTAAGGTCTTTGCTGCCGAGGCATTGATGCTTCGGTAGCACTTTAAAACCCAACCGAATACCAAGAAGAGTATGATTCCTCCAATAGGTACATACCAAAACATCACGGAGCCTTCTACAAACACATCTTTCCCTTTAAAGAGCTTC
>Ga0256829_1000549_pt1 | contig 36843 bp, 29 predicted proteins | sample 131447metaG_FD_185979 | JGI IMG/M metagenome (GOLD analysis project Ga0256829, IMG submission 185979) | Hydrothermal vent microbial communities from Lau Basin, Pacific Ocean - 131-447 | ecosystem: Environmental > Aquatic > Marine > Hydrothermal vents | place: Pacific Ocean: Lau Basin | collected... | reverse complement strand
GAGGGTTTGCCGCCGGATGTACCAATGTACTCAATCAGCCGAAATATAGAGATAAATTTACTTACTTTGATAGAGGAGCCGGAGATACCGCAACCCATAAAGAGTAATGGTTTTTATCTTAATTAAGATGTTTTTTATGTTTTGGTGGTACCACCGGCCGGAATCGAACCGGCACTCCGAAGAACCGGATTTTGAATCCGGCGTGTCTACCAATTTCACCACGGTGGCATCTGTTGAAGTTAAATAAGAGTGCAATGATACACATTTGTTGCTTAAAAACAGCGTAAAGTATAGTTTGATTTTATAAAAACAATTTTTAGACGATACTTATATAAAAGTTGCAAATGGAACTGTATTTGCTTTTAAATAATATATTGCATAGATAATCTATAATGGAGAGACGAGATGCGTATTACACAAGGTATGTATTATCAAAACTTTAACAGTAGCAATAGCGCTTTGGCTAATGAACTTTTAAATGTAAACAGACAAATCTCATCAGGCGCAAAGATACAATACGCATATCAAGATCCAAATGCGTTTGCAAAAACATTAAACCTTAATGATGAAATATCAACATTTTCACAGATTATCTCAAGTGTTAACAGCGCTCAAAATATCAGCAAACAAACAGACAGTACAATTAGTGGCATGATATCTTCACTTACACAATTTAAGACGACGCTTATTCAAGCTGCTTCGGGCGGACAATCTGGCGCCAGCATGGACGCTATAGCCCAAACTCTCTCAGGTATAAAAACACATTTGATGAATCTAGCAAACACCTCTGTTAATGGACAATATCTGTTTTCCGGTTCAGCGACTTCACAAAAACCAATAAATGCTAATGGACAATATATGGGTAATACGCAGCAGCTAACTGCCTTTTTAGGATCAGGCGTTAAGCAGGCATACAACATTCCCGGTTCGCAACTGTTTTTAGGGTCAAATAGCAGTGTAAAAAGGACAATTACTACAAATGTGCCACATTTAAATCAAACGCTGCTCCATCCTAGTGTCATGACAACCTCACCAGACCAAAATTCACAACAGGTATATATTACACCGACAGACACTATACGTGATCTTGTCGGCTCATCATCATCTATTATTAACAGTACTTTGGCTAATCATAATTTCTATATTCAAGGAACAACGCATGATGGTACAACTTTTAATACGACAATAAGTCTAACAGATACAAATACCGTCCAGGATTTGATGAACAAGATAGGAGAGGCATTTGGCAATACTCCTACAAACAACGTGGTTGATGTATCTCTTAATGCGCATGGAGAATTTGTCATTAAAGATAATTTGCCCGGTAGTTCAAAGCTTGACTTTCATATGGTTGAAAATACAAGCAATACGCCACAGAGTAATCTTACTGCTTTAAATTCCGATAAAACAAATCTAGTCAGCTTCAATCAAAGTTCTGTTGTTAGTTATATCTCAAAAGTAGGGCAACAGCATAGTTTATATGATCCTGCTAGCTACACATTAAACATGCAGATGACGACTCATGCGGGTCAAACAGCACAGACTTCTACACCTTTACTTTCGATTTTACCTGCCAATACGGCAACAATCTTATTTAGTGGAAATAAAACAGATGGCAGTGGCGCGTCATCAACTTTTACTGTCACATCAAGTTCGACGGTTCAAGACTTAATGAATGCGATTAAAACAACTTATCAGTCTGCCGGAGATGACTTGAATGTTGGATTAATAAACGGCAAGTTGACATTTTATACAAAAGCCGGAGCAGGAAGGATAGATATCTCAATGATATCCCAAGATAGTAGCGGCACAACTATAAACGGGCTTACGGCAAATGCGGGATTGAGCTATGACACTGCAGCATTTACAACTAATGGAGCATCACTAACATCTAACGTGTCTCAAATCGTTAATGCAGATAATTCTTATGCAACAAATAGCACGACACTTTCCCAAGTCTCCGGCATCTCTCCTTTTGTGAGCAGCACACAATCAAGACAACTTATTTTAAAGGGTATCGATATAAACGGTAAAGCTTTTAACGCAACTATAGATCTTAAGCAAAGCGGCTCAACTTTCTCAGTTGATGGCGGTACAACAAACTACCCAATCTACAGTATGGCAACCCCAAGAACAGCTACAAATGGTAATGATGTTACATATCAGCAATTAAGTGATGTTGTAAATATGATAGTAAGCAACAATCTTCCATTATCTACGTCGAGTCCAACAGCATATGATACGGCTATTGCAAATGCCGATATACAATCTACTGTGAAATTAAATGATCAAGGTCAGCTTACATTTACACAAAATAACGCAAACATTACAAAAGCACAAATAAGTCTATATGATGCAAATAGTAATAGTACCGCCTCTTCATCACCTGCTGCTTTAGAATTTAATGCAAATAAAGCTAATACTGTTTCTGACCCAAAAACAAACTTTTTTTCTGCTTTGAGTGAAGCTATTTCATCGGTTTCTAAAAATCAAATTTACCCCGATTCGACTCTGGGAAGTCAGACTAGTATAGGTATAGAAAATTCCATAACCATGATAACTAACCTTATAAACCATGTAACAAAAGTACACTCTCTTTCAGGTGTACAAACACAATCACTGCAACAAGCCGCAGATACTACCAGTATGCTTAAAGTCAGTACACAGATAGTTCAATCGTCAGTGATTGATACAAATATTGCCGAAGCCACTGCAAGGCTAAGTCAGTTACAATTAAATCAACAAGCTTTGTATGCCAGTTTGTCAAAAGTATCAAAGTTATCATTGGTCAATTATATATAAGCTGATTTTTGATATACTCCATGCCTTAAAGATAAAAGCTTTATACGCTTTTTATTATTGTTATAAATAGGATATTTTTTGCGTAATATTTTTTATATCATTGTATTTGGAGTTTTGATATATTTAGGTATATCAACGGTTGTGGCTGATAGCTCTATAGTTGGAAATTATGGTCATGCATTTGCAGTGTTTAATCATAGATATTTTGGTTATCTGTCTTATATCTATCCGTTTTTATTTTTATATCCATTATATAAGATATATAAGTTTTCTGTACTTACTTCAAGACGGTTGGAGATCATTATAGCTTCTATCGTGCTTTTTTTTGCTATGGAAATATTACAAGCCGTTTTAATCTCCAATGATCTACGAGGTAAGCTAGGTTCTGACTTTATAGAGTTTATTTCTCCATATATCGGTATTTTTGGTGTATGGCTGGTTGTACTTACATTGGTATTGATATCTTTTAGTATTTTATACGATTTTGAATTGTACCAATTCAGAGATAAACTATTATTTGCGTACTCTGATGCTGCAAAAAAGGATACTGAAGAAGACACCAAAGAAGACATTTTGGACGAGCCATCATATATTCGCAAGCATATTGATATTAAAAAGGATGTAAAACCTCCTTTGCATCAACAAAAAGAGAATATATCTGATATTTTAGTATCAAACAACGCCACCTCATCAGCAGAAGAGACAGCATCAGCAAAAGAAGCAGCTATTCCAAAGTGCAATATTATAGTAGATGAATTGGAAGAGAATAAAAAACTATTAGAATCAATCGAAAAAGGCAAAACTGAAAAACCTAAAAATTTTAAACTTCCAACAAGTCATTTTTTACAAAAACCGCCTAAAAAAATAAATACCGTTGATGAAGCTGAACTTGATGATAAAATAAAAGATCTTATAGAAAAACTATCTCATTTTAACATAGATGGAGATGTGATACGAACTTATGCCGGTCCTGTGGTCTCGACATTCGAGTTTAAGCCGGCTGCAAATGTAAAAGTCTCTAAAATCTTAAATCTTCAAGATGATTTAGCGATGGCTCTGCGTGCACAAACTATCCGTATTCAAGCGCCGATACCCGGTAAAGATGTAGTTGGCATTGAGATACCAAATCATACGGTAGAAACTATATATTTACGAGACTTGATAGAGAGTAAGTTATTTATAGAGTCAAAATCACCGCTTACTATTGTACTTGGTAAAGATATTGTCGGGAAGCCTTTTATTACTGATTTAAAAAAGCTTCCACATCTGCTAATCGCAGGCACAACGGGAAGCGGTAAGAGTGTAGGGATAAACTCTATGATTTTGAGTCTGCTTTATAAAAATTCGCCGGATAAGTTGCGCTTGCTTATGATAGATCCAAAAATGCTGGAATTTTCTGTATATAATAATATCCCACATCTTCTTACTCCTGTGATCACACAGTCCAAACAAGCAGTTATTGCATTAAATAATATGGTAACTGAAATGGAACGTCGTTACACCATGATGAGTGATACGCGTACAAAAAATATTGAAAATTATAATGAAAAGATTTCTAAAGAGGGAGGCGAAGAGTTGCCGTATATTGTAGTTATTATTGATGAATTGGCTGATTTGATGATGACAAGCGGAAAAGAAGTTGAACACTCAATAGCAAGATTGGCACAAATGGCTAGAGCGGCGGGTATTCACCTCATAGTTGCTACGCAAAGACCGTCAGTTGATGTTGTAACGGGACTCATCAAAGCAAATCTTCCTTCTCGCATAAGTTATCGAGTCGGACAAAAAGTCGATAGTAAGATTATTTTGGATCAGCAGGGTGCAGAGTCCCTGCTTGGACGCGGCGATATGCTGTTTACTCCTCCCGGTGCTACGGGGCTTGTACGTTTGCATGCGCCTTGGAGCAGTGAAGAAGAGATTGAGCATATTGTAGAGTTTATCAAATCTCAAAGAGAGCCAAATTATGATAAGAGTTTTTTACTAGAGGATAACGAATCATCTCAAAACTCTTCTAACAATACATATACGGAACTAGATCCTTTATATGATGAGGCAAAATCTATTATTTTAAGCGAAAAAAAAACCTCCATATCCTATCTTCAACGAAGATTGCAAATAGGATACAATAAATCAGCCAGATTGATAGAACAATTAGAAAATAACGGTGTGCTTTCTAGTCCAAATACAAAAGGTGTTAGAGAGATTTTGTAGTCTTTTGTTACTAAAAGATACATCTAAAATTAAATTTTTTTATCATATGTTTACATTTGTAACATATCGATATAATAAATATTTTTTTAGCTATAATTCAAATATATCTTAAAATTAATTACACAGGAGTCGGTATGACTTTTATAGAACAATATAATAAACATGTACAGGAGCGGGCAGAGCTTGGTGTGCCGCCGCTTCCTTTGGATGCAAAGCAAACTGCAACTTTGATTGAAATGATTAAAAACGGTGAAGGTGATATAAATTTCAATCTTGATTTACTTAAAAATCGGATTTCTCCGGGTGTTGATGAAGCAGCCTATGTTAAAGCTGCATTTTTAAATGATGTAGTTAAAGGGGGTATTGAGGTAGAGGCTATTTCTCCTGCATATGCTGTTGAATTGCTTGGTATGATGCTAGGAGGATATAATATTAAGCCTTTGATTGATGCATTATCTTCTTCAAAAAAAGATGTTGTTCAAAAAGCGATTCAAGCGCTAAAGCATACCCTTCTTGTGTATGATGCTTTTAATGACATTGAAGAGTTGTATAAAAAAGGTAATCAAGCAGCTAAAGAGGTGATGGAGTCATGGGCAAATGCAGAGTGGTTCACATCTAAAGCACCGTTAGCCGATGAAGTTAAAGTGACTGTGTTTAAGGTTGAGGGTGAAACAAATACAGATGATCTTTCTCCGGCATCTGAAGCCTTTACGCGCTCAGATATTCCACTTCATGCAAACTCTATGCTATCTGCAAAGATGGATAAACCTTTAGAGATTATAAAAGAGTTAAAAGCCAAAGGCAATCCAGTAGCATATGTAGGAGAGGTTGTAGGGACCGGTTCTAGTCGTAAATCAGGAGTAAATTCCGTGCAATGGCATTTAGGCGTAGATATTGCAGGCGTTCCCAATAAAAGAACAGGCGGAGTAGTGCTTGGCGGTACGATAGCCCCGATATTTTTTGCTACATGTGAAGATTCGGGTGCTCTTGCTATAGAGCTTGATGTATCTAAAATGAATACAGGTGATGTTATCTCCATCTTCCCATATAAAGGTAAAGCATATAAAGACGGTGAGCTGATTGCAACATTTAAGTTACGACCAAATACCATTACCGATGAGGTTAGAGCAGGTGGACGTATTCCATTGATTATCGGGCGAGGACTTACTACAAAAGCGAGAAAAAGTCTTGGTTTGGGTGTTGATGATATTTTTTTGCGTCCTGAACAACCCGCAGACAATGGTAAAGGCTTCACATTGGCTCAAAAAATGGTAGGTCGTGCGTGCGGAGTAGATGGTATTAAGCCTGGTGTATATTGTGAGCCAATTATCTCAACAGTCGGAAGTCAAGACACCACGGGACCCATGACAAGAGATGAGATAAAGGAGCTGGCATCACTTGGTTTTGGAGCAGATTTGGTCATGCAGTCTTTTTGTCATACAGCAGCTTACCCAAAACCATCAGATGTTCAGATGCAACATTCACTACCTGAGTTTATCTCCAATAGAGGAGGCATCTCTTTACGCCCCGGTGATGGCATCATCCATTCATGGTTAAATAGGATGGTATTGCCAGATACCGTAGGAACCGGTGGTGACAGCCATACACGTTTTCCAATAGGTATTAGTTTTCCGGGCGGTTCTGGTATAGTTGCTTTTGCGGCAGTGACCGGTAGTATGCCGCTTACCATGCCAGAATCTGTTCTTGTTAGATTTCATGGAGAGATGCAGCCGGGTATTACACTTCGTGATTTAGTTAATGCTATACCGTATCAAGCTATTAAAGACGGATTGTTGACTGTTCCAAAAGCAGGTAAGAAAAATATTTTTGCCGGACGTATTTTAGAGATTGAAGGACTTCCTAAGCTTAAATGTGAACAAGCTTTTGAAATTTCAGATGCCAGTGCGGAGAGAAGTGCTGCAGCATGTGCTATAAAGCTTGATAAAGAGCCTATTATCGAGTATATCAAGTCTAATATTGTGCTTTTACAGCAGATGATAGAAGCCGGTTATGAAGATAAGCGTACAATTGCAAGAAGAATTGAAAAAATGCAAAATTGGATAGAGAATCCAAAACTATTATCAGCAGATCAAGATGCGGATTATGCTGCAGTTATAGATATTGATTTAAATAAAATAACAGAGCCGATTTTAGCTTGTCCAAATGATCCGGACGATGTAGCCACGTTAACAGAGATTCTGGCAGATCCAAGTCGTCCTCATATTATCGATGAGGTATTTGTTGGCTCTTGTATGACCAACATAGGGCACTATCGGGCTCTTGGAGAGGTTTTAAAAGGTGAAGGTGCAGTACCTACCAGACTTTGGGTTTGTCCTCCTACTAAAATGGATGCCAAAGAATTAACAGATGAAGGCTATTATTCTATTTATGGGGCAGCCGGTGCTAGAACAGAAGTACCCGGCTGTTCACTTTGCATGGGTAACCAGGCAAGAGTTGCTGAAGGTGCAACTGTGTTTTCAACCTCAACAAGGAACTTTGATAATCGTTTAGGTAAAGATGCGAAAGTATATCTAGGTTCAGCAGAACTAGCGGCAGTGTGTTCGATTCTCGGATATCTGCCCACAAAAGAGGAATATTTAAATATTGTTCCTAAAAAGATAGGTGGAAAAGAGGATGAAATCTATAAATATCTAAATTTTAATTTGATAGATAACTACAAACTTTAGCATATAAATCAAAATAGCTTTTACTTGTAAAAGCTATTTGTCTATTTACCTATTGATTAGATCATAATTGCTTGGGATTGTTGCATGAAAGATATACTTTGGAATTGGCTTGTTTTGTTCTTGATGAGTAAATATAATTGTAATCTTGTTTTGCAATTGGTCATGGTAAGTAATTGAGACAATTTTATTGTTATCGGTCGTTAGGTATATTTTAGTTTTATTAAAAAATGACTGATATTGATTTGGTGACATTTGTTTAGCATTTTTTAAGATATTAAAAAACGGTAATGTGTTATTAATTCTTGTGACAATAGCCTGCTGGATAAGAGGTTGGATAATTGTAATTTGATTATTATTTACATAGACCGTTTTTTGAATTGGCTTTTTATAGCTCCATTTAATCATACCGGGCAGTTTTGCCTGAATTGTTCCGCTGTATCTTATTTGAGTATGTTTTGATCCATTAATAGTTTGTGTAAAATCAGCAGAAAATGTTTTGATATGAAAATTTAATGCGACTAAATTGACTGCTACTATTGCCAACGAGATTATTTTTTTCATTAATATCCATTTTTTTTTGGAATTATATCCTATTAGATATTTACATATTATTTAATATGATATTAATATATCAATAATTTACCTTTAATGTGTTAGAATTTTACAATTTAAAATATAAGGTTTATGATGCTACAAGCATTTATGGGAAAAATAATCGGTACGACTAATGATAGAGCTTTAAAAAAATATAGTTCAAGAGTTAAACAAATTAATGCTTTAGAAGATTCATATAAAAATATGAGTGATGAAGAGTTGCAACATGCTTTTGCAAAACTTAAAGATTCTGTTTTATCTAATGAAAAAACCTTAGATGATGTTTTGGTTGATTCGTTTGCGATAACAAGGGAAGTAAGTAATCGCGTGCTTAATATGCGCCATTATGATGTTCAATTAATAGGCGGCATGGTTTTACATGAGGGAAAGATTGCTGAGATGAAAACGGGTGAGGGTAAAACTTTGGTTGCTACCTTACCGATTGTATTAAATGCAATGACGAAAAAAGGAGTTCATTTAGTTACGGTAAATGACTATTTAGCCAGAAGAGATGCAAATGATATGGCTCCTATATATGAATTTTTAGGATATACGGTAGGTGTGGTGCTAGAGAGCATACAAGACCCGCATGAGAAAAGATTGCAATATGAAGCTGATATCACTTATGGAACCAATAACGAATTTGGATTTGATTATTTGCGTGACAACATGAGCTACTCCAAAGAGGAGATGACCCAACGTGGGCACAGTTTTGTTATCGTGGATGAAGTTGACTCTATCTTGATTGATGAGGCAAGAACTCCGTTGATTATTTCAGGTCCCGTTGAGAGATCTTTGCAAGATTATAAGGTGGCAAATGATATTGCGCTGAAAATGCAAAAAGATAAAGATTTTACGGTTGATGAAAAAGATAAGATTATTTTGATAACAGAAGAGGGCATAAAAAAGGCTGAGGCTTTATTTAACGTTGAAAATTTGTATGGTATCGACAATCCGCTTTTATCACATTTTTTAGATCAGGCGCTAAAAGCAAACTATCTGTTTGAAAAAGATGTTGATTATGTAGTAAAAGATTCAGAAGTCGTTATAGTAGATGAGTTTACAGGACGACTTAGTGAGGGAAGACGCTTTTCAGAAGGTCTGCACCAGGCTTTAGAAGCAAAAGAAAATGTAGAAATTAAAGAAGAATCTCAAACCTTAGCAGACATAACTTTTCAAAATTATTTTAGAATGTATGACAAACTCTCAGGTATGACAGGTACCGCGCAAACAGAAGCAACAGAATTTGCTGAAATTTATAAGCTTGATGTGGTTTCTATTCCTACTAATATACCTATTACCAGAGAAGATTTAAATGATCTTATATATAAAACAGAAAAAGAGAAATTTGATGCGGTAATAGCGCAAATAAAGATGTTAAAAGCAAACGGTCAGCCTGTCTTGATCGGTACGGCCTCTATTGAAAAATCTGAACTTTTACATGAACTTTTAAAAAAGCAAAAGATACCTCATACCGTGCTAAATGCAAAAAACCACGAACAAGAGGGCGAAATTATTAAAAATGCCGGCGTTAAAGGCTCTGTGACAATTGCCACAAATATGGCGGGTCGTGGTGTTGATATTAAGATAAATGATGAAGTAAAAAATTTAGGTGGTTTATATATTATAGGTACAGAACGCCATGAAAACAGACGTATTGACAACCAATTAAGAGGACGTTCCGGCAGACAGGGCGATCCTGGATGCACACAGTTTTATCTTTCACTTGAAGATAATCTATTAAGAATTTTTGGCTCAGATAGAATTAAAAGTATTATGGAAAGACTGGGTGTTGAAGATGGTGATTTTATTGAATCAAAAATGGTAACTAGAGCGGTTGAAAAGGCACAGAAGAAAGTTGAGAATCTTCATTACGAGGGTAGAAAGCAGATTGTAGAGTATGACGATGTTGCTAATGAGCAACGAAAAATCGTATATAAGTTTAGAAATGAGCTTTTAAACGAAACATACGATATAGACGGTAAGATAAATGAGATTAGAGAGGAGTATTTGCAGCATCTCTTAACTCAATCAAATATTTTTGATGATACTTCTATGGAAGATGAAAATTTAACAAAATTATCTAAGATTTTAAAAGAAGAGTTAAATTACCATATAGATTTGCAATCCATAAAAGATTTAGAGTATAGCGATATGGTAGATTATATATACACCGATTTAAAAAAATCTTATGATGAGAAAATGTCTGTTTTAGATGAGGAAACAAAAATGCAGGTTCAAAGGGAGTTTTATCTTAAAACACTTGATTTTGCTTGGAGAGAACATCTTTATGTTATGGATAATATGAAGACCGGTATAAGATTACGTGCATATAATCAAAAAGATCCGCTAGTAGAGTATAAAAAAGAGAGTTTTAATCTTTTTAGCGAGTTGGTTGAAAATATTAAATATGATACGATAAAAACACTGCATGTTATTGAATTTGAAGTAGAATCGGCACAAGAAGAGGCTCAAAATTTTACCAACCAAATAAAACAGGAAAGAAAGCAAGATGAGGCTACAATGCTTTTAAATAGACATGACAGTGATGATATTCAAGCTATTAAAAAGAAAGTAGCAAGAAACGAACCTTGCCCATGTGGAAGCGGTAAAAAATATAAAAATTGTTGCGGCAAAAGTGGACCTAAAAAAGGTGTCTTTGCCTCTTGAAGCATATTATAGTCTCTTATCTTTTAAAACGTTTTTTGCGTTTTGATAAAGATCAGCCTTTTATATTCCTCTCTGCCGTACTTGCGTTTGTAGGTATAGCTGTGGGAGTTATGGTTTTAATTGTTGCTATGGCACTGATGAATGGATTTGATAAAGAGTTTAAATCTAAACTGACTATTATGAATTATCCGTTAACTGTATTGCCAAAATTTTATGGTGCGGTTGATAAAACTTTACTAAACAGTCTGCAGCATAGATTCCCTAAGTTAAAATATAGCCCCTATGTAGTATCATCAGTCATTACAAAAAGTGGATCTTTGCTTGAGGGTGGATATATTTTCGGCGTCAATTTTAAAAATGAAGAGTCTGTTAATAGTATCCTGAAAAAATCTTTAAAAGGAAAAACAGTTCATCGCTTTGATGTTGTTGTGGGCAGATCTTTGCTCAATGAATATGATTTAAGTATTAACGATAGACTAATGTATATATTTACACAAGTACAGCCAAACGGTTTTTCCGTATCGCCACAGTTAAAAAGATTTAAGATTATAAGTACGTTTCATTCTGGTTTGGTAGCTTATGACAAGGCTTACAGCTATACTACGCTAAATTCTTTACAGCGAGTTTTAAACATTCCTTTTAATCAATATAACGGTATCCATGTTTTCTCCAAGCATCCACGAGAAATGATTAAAAAATTAAGAAAATTTTTACCAAATACCGTTATTATCAAAGGGTGGTGGCAAGATAATGTAAACTTTTTTGCAGCCCTACAGATGGAGAAGAGATCACTTTTCATAGTTTTAATGCTACTTATTTTAATTGCAGCTATCAATATTATATCATCGCTACTCATGACTGTTATGAATAGACGCGCTGAGATTGCTTTATTGCTTTCTTTGGGTATTGCAAAAAGTCAAATTAAAAAAGTTTTTTTATATTTAGGCATGGTGATTGGAAGCGGGGGTATTTTAGCCGGTACATTGCTAGGTTTTTTAGGTATATGGATTTTGGGTCATTTTGATATTGTAAATTTACCAAAAAATGTATATCCAAGTACTACTTTACCTTTAGATCTAAGCGTATCAGATCTCTTTTTGATTATAGCAGGTGCTTTTATTATTGTAATTATCTCATCATATTATCCGGCTAAAAAAGCCAGTGACGTGGATATTTTGACTGTTTTAAGAAATGAATAAAATATTTATGCCTAAAATAGATTGTTAAAATTTTTTTTAGGCATAACAAGTTCAAAAGGTGATAAAAAAGTTCGCTTGATTATATTAAACGGTGCTAATATAATATCCTTTGCCACGCTGGTTTGAATCTTTGGCTTATCTATGGTACCGGTTATTTTTAAAGATGTAGAGATACTATTTTTATTAAATAAAATATAGCCTACTAACGGGATTTTAGATAGCGTTGAGGCTATATTGGTCTTAAGATTTAAAGCAATATTTAGTTTTCTGGTTTTTAAATCAACTTTTCCTTTGCCGTATATATTTAGTTTTTTAGAACTCAAAGCTATCTCTTTTAATGTTAATATATTGTTTTTATTATTAAAAGCACAATACATTTTTTGCGTAGGCAATCCTTTAGTAGAATAATTGGGCAGGGAAAATGATGTTAGCGCCGGTACGGTGTTGATAAAAGCTAATATGTTGTTTAAAATAGTGTAATTCTTTAATGTGGCGCCTTTTATTTCGATCAGTCCGTCATAGTTTGAGAGATCTCCTCTGAGCGCAAAAGACAAAGTTCCGCCAGATAATTCAGAAGTTGTAAAAATATGATTTATAAAATTATCATTAAATTTTGCACCAAAAAGGTCGAAGTGTCCACGTGAGTTTAGTTTTAGATTTGCCTTTGCATTTTTGTATGTCAAAATTGCCGTCGCAATAGAGTTGATATATAAAATTTGAAGATTATCAAATAAAATTCTTCTGTTTTTGCCGGCATATAAATATCCATTATTTAATGTTATATACATGGCCTTAGACTCGGCTTTTGATTTAAACTGATGTGATTTAAAAAAAGATATAAGTGCCAATATGTTAACGTTGGTGCTAGGTGAAGATATATGAATTTGCTTATTTATGAGGATGTTTATGCGACTGTTTATTTTTAAGTGTAGAGCTTGTGAGAGTTTGTTGTAACTGCCTGTTATATTATAGTTATGGATTTTTTTAGTATGTTCTATGATAATCGGATATGGAAAATAAACAGAGCCATGCAATAAAAACAGCGTATTGTTTTTTGAAGAAATACTCAAATAGCCACGAGTTAGACTATATTGTTGTAATGGGGATACAAAGTGTGCAAGTTTTGATAAGTTTAGATTTGCCTTCCAATAATGAGGGTATAAAGATATATCAGCACCAAATTGTTTTGAATACAGATGCATAATATGATTTTTGTCCATTAATTTTAAAGAAATAGAATGTTTATCATGCAGTATTTGATTAAATACTGGATTGCCAAGCACTAATTTTTGTATATACAAGTTGCCTGTTTTATCCGTAAAATTATATATGGCACTGATTTTTGCAGAGATATTTTTATCTGCTGTTAATTTAACGGGCCGAATAAAGATTTTATTTTCCTTTAGCTGTATTGATGCATGACCCAAAGTGATATTTTTATCTCCTACTGCCCATCTGCTTAAATTGGTACTAGCAAGTGTTACAAAGCGGTTGTAATTAAATCGTAACGGAAGATTAATCTGATTTAATTTTATAGAATGAAATTTAAACTTGATTAGATTTAAATTAATTTTACCTATTTTTTTTTGTATATTTATATGGCCTTTAAGAAAGAATTTTATATTGTTATTTATATTTATTATTGTGTGTGGTATAGATATTTGACCGGTGTTTACATTGATTGGTAGAGAGACTTTTTTTAGCATGATCAATTGTTTATGGTAGATCCAAACAGATGATGGGATATTAACTTTTGAGTAAAATGGATTTTTTGTATATGTAAGTATTAACGGATTTGTTTTAAGAGCAATGTAGTGTTTGCCTATATTATAACGGAGCCTATCTATTTTACATGTGATATCTGCTGTTTGTTGTTTAAAGTTTATTTTACCGACCATATTGGCTTTAGTGTTGTTATCATCCGTAATTGTCAGCTGGTTTATATTCATAAGATTGTTATTTAAAGAAAGATTTGCCACAGGAACATATACCGTATGACCGCGATAATTAAATAAAGAGTTTTTTGTGCTAAATACTCCTTGTGCATTTATGTGAAAATTATGAAGATGTAGCATTAACTGAAGATATGTATGAGTTTTTGACTTACTTTGGATGAAAGGTATTTGTATGTTGTAATATTTAAGTAAAGAATTTAATTGTTTACTTAGCTGCAAATTACCAAGTATATAGATTCCTATTAGCGGGTCCACACCAAGAGGGTTTATATATAACCAGCTTTTTTGCAGGGATTGATTTAGAAATATCGCATTTTGTGGATATATCTTTATAATACCGTTTTGTATAGTTAATACTGTTTTTGGCGACACGATAGATGCTAGATTTTTATCAAACTTATAACTCATTTGATTAAAATCCATATTGAGTGATAGTTGTTTAAAGGCGTTAGTCGGATTGTTTAGATTCACATGTCCTTGAAAGTTATGCAGCGTGATACTTTTTACATGTAAAGCATTCTCAAAAATCCAAGGCGCTATAGATTTTGGTATAGTAAAGTCATGTAAAATTTTTTGTATATTGGTTATGTTATGTTTACTAAAGAGTCTGTATGTCAAGATATTTTTTTTGATATTAAGTGATAGTAAGAGTGAGATATTGGAATCCAATTTAGCTATAAGCTTTGCATTTAAACTTTTGTCACTGCGCTTTAGTGTGATATTCCCGGAAATACTGATACCTCGTTTTTGATTAATCAGTTTTACTATATGTATATCAATATTTCTATGTTTCGTTTTTATTACGCTTTTTAGTAACCATTGCGAGGATGTGACATCTACAAAGCTTGGCTTGTTTATATTGTAATGGATAATAGAGTGTGTGTTATTAAATCTAAAATCTTTAATAGAGACTTTTTTAAGTATATCTGAGAGTTGTTGCAAATAGTGCACGCCGACAAATATATCGTGCATATATGATTTGTTTGAAACAGAGGTGATATGCTGATTTTTCTGTATAGAGAGTTTCTCTGCTGTTACAATCAGCCCTTTATCCCATTTTATGTATAATTGTTGGATTTTTAAGTGCGTAAGATATAGATTATCTATTTTAATACCATGCAGCAGTAAGCCAAATAATAAAAAAAGAGATAAAATTAAAATGAAAAAAAAGCTAAGAATTACAGAATACATCTTTGCAATTATGTTTTTTATATTTATATCTTTCATGTATTACCTAAATATGAATGTGCGTACTAAACAAATTATTTATATACCAAATGGTTCAATTGATAAAATTATAACACAGTTAAAACACAACAATAATAACATCACAAAGCTAGATAGTTATATCTTAAGATTGTTTGGCTCGCCGCAACACGGATGGATAGATTTAAATAGTACAGATCTTACAAAAGCAGATTTTTTGTTTGCAATATCGCATGCTAAAGCCGCAAAATGTAATATAACATTAATACCAGGTGAGACCACTGTGATGTTTTTAAAGCAACTCTCTAGACAACTGCATTTAAAAGATGATAAACTGCAAATGTTTTATCGTCGCTATGCATATGAACCGGAGGGAATTTTAGTTCCCAATACATATAGTGTTCCTATGGGTATTGATGCTAAAAGTCTTGTATTGCTGTTACTGCATGAGTCCGATATACAAATGAAAAGGTTGTCATACAAATTGTTGGGACATTACAATCAAAAACAGTGGGTAAGATATCTAATCATTGCATCGATAATTCAAAAAGAAGCTATGCCTGGGCAACAGATGTCTTTAGTTAGTTCAGTTATTCACAACAGGCTAAAAAGACATATGCCGCTGCAAATGGATGGAGCCTTAAATTATGGAATATATTCACATAAAATAATAACACCGCAAAGAATAAAAACTGATCATACTTCATACAATACCTATTTACATGTAGGGCTACCAAAATACCCCATATGTAATGTCGGCGTAAATGCAATAACTGCCGCAGTTTTTTCGGCTAAAACATCATATTTATATTTTGTGACTGCTAAAAATGGGAAGTTTTTCTTTAGTTGTAACTTTTCTACACACATACATAACATCAAAAATGCTACAAAATGAAACATTATTTAAACTTTTTACAATCTAGCACAAAGCTTAAAAGATATTAACTTTGTTAGTGTTATTATAAGAACTACAAACTATTAATTTTTATAGATGATTTATAAAACAAGGGAGTTGGCGTGAATCAAGGAAAAAGAGTCGGTATTATCGGTGCCGGTAATGTTGGAGCAACTGTCGCGTATTCGTTGGCAGTTCGCGGTTCTTGCCACGAGATTATTTTACGAGACAATAAAATAGATATTGCAAAAGGCAAGGCGCTTGATATGAGTCAAGCTGCTTCTGCCGTTCGTTCGCATACGGTCGTAACAGTTGCAGAGGATATGTCTGAGCTGACAAATTGTGATGTTGTAGTAGTAACGGCAGGAAGTCCCAGGATGCCTGGTATGAGTCGTGATGATTTATTGATGGTTAATGCACATATTACAAAAGAAGTGGTTAGGGGGGTTGCAAAGTATTCTCCTAATGCAGTTATAATCATGGTATCAAATCCATTAGATGCTATGACATATGTTGCACTTAAAGAGAGTGGTTTTAATCGCAGTAAAGTTATCGGTATGGCCGGAGTGTTGGACAGTTCAAGAATGGCCGCATTTATACAGGAGAAATTAGGATATGGCGGTGGTCAAATCAGGGCTTCTGTTATGGGTGGACATGGTGATGATATGGTGCCTTTGCCAAGATATTCAACGGTCGCCGGAGTACCTCTTACGGATCTGCTCAGTGAAGAAGAGATAGTTGAGGTTGTAACTAGAACTCGTCATGGCGGCGCAGAAATTGTAAATTATCTTAAAAATGCCTCCGCATATTATGCGCCGGCAAAATCAACTAGCATCATGGTCGAAGCAATTTTAAAAGATACTAAGCAGATATATCCATGTGCTGTTGCACTAGACGGTGAGTATGGTTATGAGGATATTGTCTCAGGGGTTCCGACTATGCTCGGTTCTAATGGAGCTGAGAAAATTATTGAAATAACATTGGATGAAAAAGAAAAACAGATGTTTAGTAAGTCGTGTGCTTCGGTTTCAAGATTGATAGATACGTTAAATCAAAACAATTTTTTTAAGGAGAATAGTACAAAATGAAAACTAGAATAGAAAAAGACACTATGGGAGAGATCGAAGTTCCATATGATGCATATTGGGGCGCACAAACACAACGCTCTGTTGAGAACTTTAAGATAGGCGAAGAGACTATGCCGTATGAAATAACTCGTGCATTTTCATATTTGAAAAAAGCTGTAGCACTGGTTAATAAGGATTTAGGAAAGTTAGATGCAAAAAAAGCTGATGCAATTGCCAGGGCTGCAGATGAGATGTTGGCTGGAAAATTAGATGGTAATTACCCTCTTGTCGTCTGGCAGACAGGCTCAGGAACTCAATCTAACATGAACAATAATGAAGTTCTGGCAAATAGAGCCACAGAGATTTTAGGCGGTGATTATAAAACACAGAAGCTAGTTCATCCAAATGATGATGTTAATAAATCACAAAGTTCCAATGATACGTATCCGACTGCTTTACATGTAGCGTCTGTAATCTCTATTGAAGAAAGATTACTTCCCGCAATCGTTAAACTTAAAAATACTCTCAATGAAAAAAGTATAGAATTTAAAGATGTGGTAAAGATAGGCAGAACACACCTTCAAGATGCTACGCCTATTACGCTGGGACAGGAGATAAGCGGTTGGGCAGAAATGCTCAATAAATGTGAAAGCATGATCAGGGTCGCACTAGATCCAGTTAGGGAATTGGCCATTGGCGGAACAGCTGTAGGAACAGGGCTTAATGCACATCCTGAGCTAGGTGAGCGTGTCGCTAAGAAGCTCTCAGAATTAACAGAGCATCAGTTTATAACTGCTCCAAATAAATTTCATGCACTAACATCGCATGATGCGCTTGTATTTGCCCACGGTGCCTTAAAAGCGCTTGCGGCAGATATGATGAAAATTGCCAATGATGTGAGATGGCTGGCAAGTGGTCCACGATGCGGTTTAGGCGAGATTGAAATACCTGCAAACGAGCCGGGAAGTTCTATTATGCCCGGTAAGGTGAATCCTACACAAAGCGAAGCCGTTACTATGGTTGCATGTCAAGTTATGGGTAATGATGCGACAATCGGTTTTGCTGCTAGCCAAGGTAATTTTGAATTAAATGTATTTAAACCTGTTATTGCATACAATTTCTTGCAGTCATCAAGACTTTTAGCTGACTCTATAGTATCGTTTAACGATCATGCAGCAATAGGCATTAAAGCCAATCTTGATAAAATAGATCATTATCTTCATGATTCATTAATGCTAGTTACCGCGCTTAATCCTCATATAGGATATGAAAATTCAGCTAAAATTGCTAAAACTGCTCATCAAAATGGTACGACCTTAAAAGAAGAAGCCATTAAGCTAGGTTTTTTAACTGCAGAAGAATTTGATAGGTATGTTGTACCAAAAAACATGATTAAGCCGACAAAATAATTTAATTAATTTAAGGAGATACATATATGAATATACATGAATATCAAGCAAAACAGATTTTTGCAAAGTATAATGTGCCTACACCAAGAGGTATTGTTGCCAATACACCGGATCAAGCGGCGGCTAATGCGGCTGAATTAGGAGGCAGTGTTTGGGTAGTAAAAGCACAAATACATGCCGGAGGTCGTGGTCTTGGCGGTGGTGTGAAGTTGGCACATTCTATAGAAGAGGTCAGACAATTAGCAAGTGAAATATTGGGCATGAATCTTGTAACTCATCAAACAGGTCCCCAGGGAAGAAGAGTTCATAAGGTGTATATTGAAGAGGGCGCCGACATAAAAGATGAATTTTATCTTGGCGTTGTTTTAGATCGTGCAAAAGAGATGCCTGTTATCATGGCTTCTACCGAAGGTGGTATGGAGATAGAAAAAGTTGCACAAGAGACACCTGATAAAATTATTAAAGTAGCTGTTGATCCTACTATCGGTTTTCAGGGCTTTCATGGACGGGAATTAGTTTATGGTTTAGGCATTACTGACCCCGCGCAGCAGAAAAAGTTTATTAATTTTGCGTCTAAAGTATATACAGTATATATGGATAATGATGCAGAGCTTATTGAGATAAATCCTTTAATAAAAACAGGCAGTGGTGATTTTTTAGCGCTTGACGGCAAGATGAGTTTTGATGATTCAGCATTGGGTCGCCATCCTGAGATTGAGGATATGCGCGATATTTCAGAAGAAGATCCCGATGAGAGAGAAGCAAGTCAATATGGTTTGTCATATGTTAGTCTCGATGGTGAAATAGGATGTATGGTTAACGGGGCAGGGCTTGCTATGGGAACTATGGATACTATAAATTATATGGGAGGAACACCGGCAAATTTTCTTGATGTCGGCGGAAAAGCGAATGCTCAAACTGTCGCAAAAGGGTTTGAAATTATTTTGAAAAATTCAAATGTAAAAGCTATTTTTGTTAATATTTTCGGTGGAATTGTAAGATGCGATAGAATTGCCAATGGTATTTTAGAAGCAACAACCATGGTTGATGTACATGTGCCCGTTATCGTAAGACTAGACGGTACAAATGCTAATGAGGCATCAGAAATATTGGCTAATGCTAAAATTAAAAATGTAATAGTGGCAAATGATTTGGCAGACGGTGCTGCTAAAGCAGTTGCAGCGGCAAAAGGAGAATAATTTATGAGCATTTTAGTAGATAGGGATACAAAAGTAATTGTACAGGGTTTTACCGGTAAAGAGGGTACGTTTCATGCTGAACAATGTTTAAACTATGGAACATTGATTGTTGGAGGCGTGACTCCAAATAAAGGCGGACAGACGCATCTAGGAAAACCTGTTTTTAATACGGTCAAAGAAGCCATTGCCGCAACAAATGCAACTGTCAGTATGATTTTTGTACCGCCGGCATTTGTCGGTGATGCTGTGATGGAAGCTGCTGATGCTGGTATTGAATTGGCTGTTATTATCACTGAAGGTGCTCCTGTTAAAGATATGCAAAGTGCTAAAGCTTATGCTGTTAAACACAATATGAAAACTATAGGTCCAAACTGTCCGGGTATAATTACGGCCGAGGAGTGTAAGATAGGTATTATGCCGGGAATGGTGTTTAAAAAGGGTAATGTAGGTTTGATATCTAAAAGTGGAACACTGACATACGAGGGTGCAAATCAAGTTTGTAATGAAGGCTTTGGTATTAGTACGGCAGTAGGTATTGGCGGAGATCCAATTATCGGTCTGTCTTATAAACAGCTACTAGCTATGTTTGAAGAAGATCCGCAAACTAAGGCGATTGTTATGATAGGTGAAATTGGCGGCGATCTAGAAATCCAAGCGGCTAAATATATTAAAGAAAATATTACAAAACCCGTAGTGGCCTTTATTGCAGGGCAAACAGCTCCTAAAGGCAAGCGAATGGGGCATGCCGGGGCAATTATTAGCGGAGGTGCAGGCACTGCCAAAGAAAAAATGGATGCGCTAAAAGAGGCGGGAGCCGAGGTTGTTGTATCGCCGGCAGATATAGGTAAGGCAATTGCTAAAATTTTAGGTTCTTAATATTTTTTTAAGATTAAGAGTTTAATATACTGCTAGTTAACAAAATTCATTTTAAAATAAAAGGAGAATATATGGGAACATTTCAAACAGTAAATCCGGGAAATCAACCTGTCTGGGTCAACACCAATAATTGTAAGGCATGTGATATTTGTGTATCTGTATGCCCGTCAGGTGTGCTCGGCATGCGTTACGATCCATCATCAACATTAGGCGCCATGATATCTGTAGATCATCCAGAGGCTTGTATAGGATGTAATGAATGTGAACTTTCATGTCCGGATTTTGCTATCTATGTAGCAGATAAAAAAGAGTATAAGTTTGCTAAATTAACAGATGATGCAAAAGCTCGTCAAAAACAAATTGCATCAAATAATTATATGTCACTTGATGAAAAAGGAGTTAGATAATGGCAAGAGAAGTAATTTCAACCGGCAATGAGCTAGCCGCTAAAGCCGCAATTGAAGCCGGTGCTAGATTTTTTGGAGGATATCCGATTACTCCATCATCAGAAGTTATGCATGTATCATCTGATTTGTTGCCAAAAGTTGGCGGAGTGGCGATACAGATGGAGGATGAAATAGCAGGTATATCATCTGCTCTTGGAGCATCAATGAGCGGCGTGAAAGCATTTACGGCAACATCGGGTCCCGGTATTTCACTTAAGGCCGAGCAGATAGGATTAGGCTTTATCGCTGAAATTCCATTGGTGATAATAAATGTTATGCGTGGCGGTCCATCAACCGGTCTTCCGACTCGTGTATCACAAGCAGATATTGGTCAAGCTCAATATCCGACGCATGGAGATTATGCATCTGTTACGCTTTGTGCAGGTTCGTTAACTGAATGTTATACACAGACGGTGCGTGCTTTTAATTTAGCTGAGAAGTATATGACTCCTGTTTTTATATTACTTGATGAAACTATCGGTCATATGCACGGTAAGGCGATATTGCCAGATATTGAGGAAGTAGAAGCAGGTATAGTTAATCGTGCTACATTTAACGGTGATCCAAAAGATTATAAACCGTATGATGTTCCGATGAATAAACCGGCTGTACTTAACCCGATGTTTAAGGGATATCGTTATCATGTAACAGGCTTGCATCACGGTGCGGAAGGTTTTCCGACTGAAGATGCTGCTCAGTGTGAGTTTAATATCGAAAGATTAGTCGGTAAAATCAATACAGTAGCTGCGCAAGAAAATGGCTTAGATGATTTGCCTGATTATGAAGAGTACATGTTAGATGATGCGGAGATTTGTATTATTGCTTACGGTTCAATCGGTCTTGGTGCTTATGAAGCTGTTCAAAAACTTCGTGCACAAGGTATTAAAGCCGGAATGTTTAGACCAATTTTATTATGGCCTAGTCCAGCAAAAAAGCTAGCTGAAATAGGCAAGAAGTTTAAAGATAAAATCTTTGTAACCGAGTTGAATATGGGGCAATATTCAAAAGAGATTGAAAGAATTATCAAACGTGATGATTTTACTACGCTTAATAAAGCAAACGGACGTCCGATTGCACCTGCTGAGATGGTAGAAAAAGTTAAGGAGATGATGTAATGGCTTTTAATTATGATAAATATTTACGTGTAAATAAAATGCCGACACTTTGGTGTTGGGGCTGTGGTGATGGCGTTATACTAAAAGCAACCATCCGTGCTATTGAGAAATGTGGTTGGGATATGGATAAAGTTTGTATCGTCTCAGGTATCGGTTGTTCCGGCCGTTTTAGCTCATACATTGATTGTAACACAGTTCATACGACTCACGGCCGCACTGTTGCTTACGCAACCGGTATCAAGCTTGCAAATCCTGATGTTAATGTGATTGTAGTAGCCGGTGACGGTGATGGACTTGCTATCGGCGGAAACCATACTATACATGGCTGTCGCAGAAATATTGATTTAAACTTTATTTTAATCAATAACTTTATCTATGGCTTGACAAATTCGCAAACATCACCGACAACACCACGAGGCATGTGGACGGTTAGTCAAAAAAATGGAAATATTGATCCTACTTTTAATGCTTGCAATTTAGCTATTGGAGCAGGGGCATCTTTTGTTGCGCGTGAGAGTATGATTGATCCGAAAAAACTTGAAAAGATATTAGTCAAAGGCTTTCAACATAAAGGTTTTAGCTTTTTTGATATTATGTCAAACTGCCATATCAATCTTGGACGTAAAAATAAAATGGCAAGTGCTATGGAAAATCTTGAATGGATTGATGGTATTACCGTTCCTAGTAGAAAATGGGAAGCATTACCAGAAGATGAAAAGTTGAATAAATTTCCAACCGGTGTCTTGCGGGATGTTGAGCAGGAAGAGTATTGTGAAATGTATGCCAAAATCCAAGATGCCGCTCAAGGCAAACGTGCAAAACTTACTCAAGATGATTTTGAGAAGAAAATATAAAGGAGTCCTATATGAGAAATACTTTACGTTTTACAGGAGTAGGCGGACAAGGAGTTTTACTAGCTGGTGAGATTATGGCAGCTTGTAAAATCAAAGAGGGTGGATATGGTCTTAAGACAGCTACATATACATCTCAAGTTCGTGGTGGTCCTACGGTTGTTGACATAACACTTGACGATAATGAGATAAGATATCCTTATGCCAATGAAGGTGAAGTTGATTTTATGCTTTCAGTGGCAGATGTAAGTTATCAGCAGTTTAAAAATGGTGTGAGACCGGGTGCAATTATAGTAATTGATCCTAATCTTGTTTATCCAACTGATGAGGATAGACAAAAATGGAAAATTTACGATATTCCTATTATTACTATCGCTAAAGAAGAGGTTGGTAATGTAATTACTCAATCTGTTGTAGCATTAGCTATTACAAATACGATGACAAAAGTTTTGGATGAACAGACGCTGATTGACACAATGTTATCTAAAGTACCCCCTAAAGTTCATGAGGCAAATAAAAAAGCTTATGAACTAGGTAAAAAATATGCTCTACAAGCTATGAAATCGTAGCTTGTAGATATAGCCTCTATCTATCTTCTTATCTATATCTTTTCTTAAACCATCTGTTTCAAAATGTTACATAAATAAATTCTTGTAGTTATTTTATAATTTTTTATGCTTATTTTAATTTTTACAACAGTATCATTATTATAATTTTAATATAAGGGTGTTAGTATCTTATTATTATTTTTTATTTTTATATCTATTATAATTTCTATTGAAGATATAAAGACAGGTTATATCAAAGATATAATTGTTTTACCGGCAATCGTTGGATTACTTTTGTTAAAGTTGCTTTTTTATAAACTTCAGTTAGGTGATATTTATGCTGTTTTATTAGTCTTTTTTTTATTTACGATGTTTATTGCTTTAAATTTAAAGTTTGGTGGCGGTGATATTCGTTTTGGAGTTTTTTGTGCTCTTTTTTTAGGTCTGCATCCTATAGGATGGTTTATTTTACTTAGCGGTATTTTACAGATAATTTTTTTGTATTTAACAAAAAAAGAAACCTTTGCGTTTGCGCCTGCTATGAGTCTAGCAACAGTCGTTAGTTACTTTATAGTAAACATATAGTGGAGTTATAGATGAAACGAAATGGATCAGCAGCATTTGTTCCTTTATTGATTGGCGTGATGTTTATCTTTTGGTTTATCTGGTTTTTAGGACAGGAGGGCGATAACACTCACAAGATTAATCGCCTTGAAAACTTACAAAATTTGCAGCATCGCCTGTTGAGTGCCGCTATTAACAGAAAAATTGAGTTAATGCAGGTTGATGATTCAAATGATACTGACGTTGATGGGAAGATTAATGGCTATATACGCAATATGATGCATGCAAATCATATATATAAAGGTAAGATATGAAAAAATCGATATTAGTTCTAAGCTGTTTTATTGTTGCTGGAGTATTTGCACAAAATACAACAACTACAACAACATTTTCAAAACTATCTAATATTTCAACAGATAAATATGGCAATACCGTATCCGAGCAAAAAGTTACGATATCTACAAAAAATTTTAAAATTAATAATTTTTGGGGTAAGTTTAGTAATCCTAAGAGCCAGTCTATATATTCGAATATATCAACTACGGGTATCTTCTCACTCTCAACTGAGGCTTCTTTTGTTTGTCGTGATGGAAGCCTTGATCTAAATGGATGTTCCGGTCAAAAACCTTTTATTGTCAATACTGGAACATTTACAAATCCGAATTTACAAAAAGGTATTGATGATAATACCTTGCCGCAAGGAGAATATCGTATTCCTTATGGAAGTGCTAAAAGTTATACTCCATCAAACATTAGTTCATTTTATGCCATTGATACATATCGAAATAAGAAATATTTTACAAAATCTGTAACTGTTACAAAACAAGCAAGTGGTGAAGGTTTTTTTAATTATCTACTCTCTTTGATTAAAAATTACTTTTCTCTTAAAACAACAACATATAACCCAATGAATCCATCTCTTAGCAACTTAAGAATAAGATATGTTGAAAATATAACCTATGGAATCGATCAGGCAAGTCAAGCACACTCTGGCACAATCTTTATTTCTCAGCCAAACAAAGCAACAAAAGATAAAATTTCGCTTCTTGATTACAACAATCAATCTACTACACAGACTACGGGATGCAGTGGGTTAATATTTGATTACAATCTGGATTCTCTTACATGTAAAATCATACAGTTTTTTAATATATCAAGCTGGATGCCTTTTGTCAATGATCGTGATAAAACTGTTATTACAACGACTTCTATGGTAACGGATACCGAAAACACGTTATTGGCATTGGCCGGTAAACTAAACCATACTGACTATCTAAGTAATATTTCTACAACATCTGTTTCGGGTGGAAAAGGTTCAAACTTTTTAGTCCAACTTCTCAAACCTGCGTCATATATGTTTAAGTCTATGATACATCTTTTTTTCGGCTCAAAGTCCACAAACACAACACAGCTTGCAGATGTGCAATTTAAATTCAAAAAACCTGTACCGCTTGCATTTATTATTGTAAAAAATAATATTGTCTCAGGTATCAAGCAGATGCTTTTAACAGGAATTGAGAGTGTGTATGGTACAAACGTAACACAGTGTACGGTTAAGCAAAATAATGCTAAACAGGTTGGATATATATCGGTTGAGTTTAAAACTGATGCGACAAAATTAAATCAGGGATACCGATTTATTCATACTATATCAACTTCTTCTTATTTTTCTCAAACAAAAACACCGCTAAGTAAATTAAATACTAGTTATTATTCAGTTTTAAATCCTACTGTCACAAAATGGGGCTTCCCGTTTAAAATATTTAAAAAATACACTATAAAACTGACAACCAAAGATTGGCTTGGATGGTGCAGAAGAAACCAGGGGCAGCAGTCTTCACTTCTTGGTTCATTATTTGGTAATTTTTTACAGCTTTTTGCAAAAAAATCTACTAATCCAACTAAAAATCAAGCAATAGATTCATTACTTCATAATCTTGGATTTACAGTCGTCAGTTATCAGCAACAAGTACACAATAATCTTATTTTAGATCTAAAAAATACTTCATCCTTTAAGATAGGACAGCCGGGCACAACAACACATTTTAAACTGCTTAACGTCATGCAAGGTATAAGATAATGATAGTTGCGTATGTTTCACAGGCTGATATGGAGTGTTATAATAAATTTGTTGATGAATTTGAAGATGTTAGAAATTTTGCCAACATAAACGAGTTCATCAACTTTTATGCCACAAATAACAATAGAGATATAGTTTTAATTTATAGAGTTGAATCTATAAATGAACTACAAATACTCACATCTATGCATTTTAAAAATAATATTTATATAATAGTAATAGGTAAAGATGATATAGAGTTTTCACTACAAGCAGGCAAAATAGGCGTTGATGCTTATATTAACGATAGCAGTCCCAGTAAAGTTGTAGATATACATAGGCTGGTTATTGACTCCCGGCTTGTTATAAAACACAGAAAAGGAAAAAGCAATATTTCTGTTTTTACGGGTATTAGCGGCGGGATTGGTACTACAACAATTGCCATGAACACAGCCAGATGCCTAGCAGATGAGTATCAAGATAAAAATGTTTTATTTTTAGATTTTGCCTATACAAAAGCAATATCAAATCTTTTTTTCAACATTATAAATCCAGAAAAATATATTATAGATATTGCTACGATGCCAAATTTAGAAGTTGAAGAGTTGTTTAATAGCGGTTTATATAAAATATCAAATAATTTGTTTGTTGTGCCCGGAATTCAAAAACATACAGACAGAGAAGATTTGGAAAAACATGAAAATATTCAAAAATTTTTAAATTTTATCAATTTTATCAAAGAGAAATTTGATTTTATTATCATAGATATTGGTGTTTTTGAAGATGTCGAGCTAGAAGTTGATATTCAAGAAATGGCTGATGAAATTTTTGTTATTGCTGAATTTAGCATCCCGTCGATGTCTATTTTAAAAACATATATAGATATTATTGATAAAAGTGGGTGGTATAACAAAACACGTATCATAGCAAATCGTGTAGATTCTTTTGGAACAATAACCCAAGAGGATGCTAAAAAAATACTCTCAAGAGGATTGAAGCATCAATTTGAGATAGATTTTTCCTTACCAAACGATGCCGCCCATTGCAGGGAGTGCTGGAATGAGGCAAAGCTTATATATGACTTGTATCCAAATGCGCCTTTGAGTCAACAACTATTATTGCTGACAAGACAGTTTTTTACATATCATCAACATTTCGAAGATAATAAAAAAATGGTGCTGAAAAAACCTGACAATTTCTTATCAAGGCTTAAGCAATGGCTCTAAAAGATAAGATAAGATTTTTAAAAAATACGACGAAAATAGAGCAGAAATCAACATCTGCTATCGCAGATTCAATCTGCAATCAGGTTTGTTTTCCGCTTATGTACAGAGATGGAACTTACTATAAATTAGCATGTCTGATATACGATGATTTTGTTGAAAAATTAAATATAAATGGTACTTTAACCGAGCAGATGATCCGAGATGTCGTCATTAAGCATATCTCTGAGTATTCCATTCCAAAAGCTGTTTTAAAACATGAGATTTCAGAATTTGTGATTAATAATCTGTTATATTTTGGACCAATTACCACTCTGATAAAACTTGCCGGAGATAATTTAAATGATATTTTAATTAATACAAAAGATTATATTGATATTATTTACGCCGGTCAAACAATCTCTACTCCACTTTGTTTTAGAAGTGAAGAGGAGCTTAAAAAGATAATCAACAGAATGCTCTCTACATCAAACAGAAAAGTCGATGAATCACATCCTATTGCATCTGCAAAATTAATAGACGGATCAAGATTAGAAGTCCAAATACCGCCAGTTGCGGCAAATTTAAATAAAGATGGAGAGCCTGGAGCTTACGTTACATTGCGAAAGTTTCGTGAGATTCCACTTCTTTTTGAATCACTTATAGATTCCGGTATGATGGACCTTAAAATGGCATATTTTTTAATCAATGCTGTTAAAGGCAAGCTAAATATCGTTGTCTCCGGCGGAACTTCAAGCGGTAAAACTACCTTTTTAAACTCTTTAACAAGATTTATAGATGAAGGCGACCAATTATTAACTATAGAAGATACCAAGGAGATGAAACCACAGATGCCGTGTCACTCTATAAGATCATTTGAGGCTCGCCCTCCAAATGAAGAGGGAGTCGGTGAAATCAGTATCGAAGCACTGCTTAAGACCGCACTAAGGTCAAGCCCAAGACGTATCATTGTAGGAGAATGCAGGGGTCCTGAAATCGTTACGATGCTAAATGCTATGAATACAGGGCATCCCGGTTCTATGACAACCATACACTCCGATGATACAAAAGAGGCAATTGTTAGAATCGAAAATATGTTTTTAGAAGCCCGCCCGACTGCCAATATGGGTTTTGTACGCTCACAAATTATTTCAGCTGTCGATTTGATTGTTCAGTTAATTAGATTTCCAGACGGCACAAGACGAATAGTTAAGATTTCTGAGCCTGAAAAAAGAGTGGAAGAGAGTGGAGTTGTCGCAATGCTTGATCTTTTAGAATTTAAAAGATTAGGCGGGAGCGCAAATCCTATGAATTCGCATGGAGAATTTATAGCAGTATCTGCATCTTCGAGGGCTATTAAAAAAATGTTAGATAATGGTGTCGATATGGATAGTAGAATTTTTGATAACGACTTTGTAGTTACAAAAGATATGATTATAGATGAATTAATTCAGTTTCCTCCATCAAGAATGTGTGGGTGGAAAGAAAATTATATGGCTGAAATTATTCAAAATTCATACAGTGACGGTAAAAATATTGTAGAGAGATGGTCAAACTTATAAAATGAAGATTATCATTGAGGTTATTTTACTTTTTATCAGCAGTAGCGCTTTAGCAGTGCTGGTGTTACAAATATTTGGATATTTAAAAAAAGCATATCAATTACGAAGTATTAAACAGATGATCTCAATAGGTAGCTCTAGTAGTCCAGAATTGCTTGATTATAAAAATATATCACAAAAGAGATCGTTTTTAAGTAAGTTAAATAGTAAAAAAATGCTTTTAGGCATAGAGAATATTTCCAATATTGTTTTGTTTTTTGTAGAAATTATTTTTTTATCGTTATGTATATTGATTTTTTCTGTATTTTTAAAAAATATTTATATCGGTGTTATTCTTGGCTTATTGGTTGGGAGCGGTATTTCATATTGGATTATAGAATTAATTATATCATACAGAACGATACAATTTAATCGAGCTTTGGCGATTGCCATTTCCGTATTGGTGAAAATGATGAAAAATGGTGTAGGTTTTGAGCAATCACTACAAAAAGCTGTAGATATTTCAAGCTCTGTTATGCTTAAAAAGTTATTTGGTAGATTTTTTCATGAAAAAAATACAATCGGAGAAGAAGAGGCATTTAATAATATGAATAAATATATCAAGTCGCGTGAATTAAAGATATTTGCACTTTCTGTTAAAATCGGAAGGGCAAGCGGCGGAAGATTTTCACAAACACTTCACAAAGTAGAATTAACCATAAGACATAGAAAAAAAATGCAGGAAAAGATAGATGTTGTAACTAGGGAGAGTTCTGTGGGTTCATATCTCATAGCAGGCATTGCTGTCTTTTTATATTTTGCTTTAAATGCAAATTTTCAAGGTAAAATCCAACATTTTTATATGACTAGTCATTATGGCAGATTTGAACTTTTAGGGATTATCGCATGGGTGATATTTGGATTGTTTATAAACAGGATTATTACCAGGATTGAGAAATGATATTTATGCTAGATATTGTAATGATGATATCATTTGTTATCTTTTTATTTTTATGTTTTTATTTTTTATATCTTTTGCGTAAACATAGAGAGTGGATAAAAGTTATTTTTCAAACGAATAATTTTGGTATTTTTTCAGATACCACCAATAAAGCTGATAAGTTAAAACTAAAATTGGTTCAAGCCGGTATCACCAAGAAGGAATACAAACAGATAATTTATCTTGCCGGCATTGCAGGAGCTAGTGTTTTTTTGCTTAGCTTTTTGTTTCATCTGTCATGGCCTATGGAGATATTGGTGTTTATTATTTCTATCTCTATCGCCGTTTTTATGCCTATGCTCTATGTTGATGAGCAGAAGAAAGCAAGAGTTAAAAAAATAGATAATGATTTGGCGGTTTTTATAGATCTGTTGATTATTATCCTTGAAGGGGGAGGCGGTCTTCATAATGCTATTGATACGGTTACAACAGAAGGCACAGGCGTAATAGGAGAGGATTTGCTTGAAGAGTCACGCCGCTTTAAACAAGAATTTATAACCTACAACAGTGACATAGCTTATGCTAATCTAGCAAATAGAACATCTTCGGAAGCTATTTCAACTATTGTTGGCTTTATGAAACTATCTGAAGATACCGGCATAGGCGTTAAAGAAATATTTGAAAATCAATCTATTGAGATAAAAGAAGCTGATATCTTGGGTGTTGAAAAAAAAGCGGCACTGATGAATATAGGTATTACCTTGACTGTATTTATATTTATACTGCCTGCTATTATTGCAATTATTATGTTTCCTATGATTGCCGGCGTACTTATGAAATCTATCACATAAAAGGATAAAGGATACAAATGAGACAACAACAAAGAAGAGTTTTAATAGCCATAATGTTATCAGCGATATTTTTTCTATCATCTACAACGCTATGGTTTTACTATAAACAAAATAATATGCATAAAATGATTCAACCGACGATAAATGTGTTTGTTGCCAAGCATTTTGTAAAACTCGGATCCAAGATAAAGCCCGAAGATATCGTAGCTAAACGTTTTCCGATTAATCTTATCTCATTTAAACCTCTGCCTTATACGGAGATTATAGGAAAATATGCAAAGGAGGATATCTTAAAGTTTATGCCGATTGAGAAAAATGAGTTATCTTTGATAAAGCGTTCAAAAGATATATCAAAACCTATAAAAACAGTGATAAACTCCATACATAAGACAAACCAAAAAATTGAACATTTAGGCGTAGATACAATTTCTGTTCCTATAAACATGTTTAAAAATTTTAGCTCACCGTTACATGCAGGAGACAAGGTTGATATAGTTACGGTATTTCCGTCACATAACCAACATGGTCAATTGATATTTAAAACAAGATATGTGGCTTTACATGTAGCGGTTAAAGGTTTTTTATATAAGCATAAGTTGGTAAACACATTTATAATTCATCTAAACGATAAAGCACACTCCGTTGTAGCTGCAGATAGTGTAATTATGGAGCTTTCTCCAAGCGGTATCGCTAATTTATTAGCGCTTTATTATAAAACACAGTCTCTTGATAGCATGAGATATTATTCAAGCAATGGCTATGATGGGCAGTTATGGATTGTAAAATGCAATGGTAAGTCTAACAGTCGGTTTGAGCACACTAAAAAGATGTTGATGTTGCACTTGACAAATCTGCATAAACATAGATCTTTACATAATGTGAAACGAAATCATCATTTGGTTAAAATTGTTTATGAATAAAAAGGCTAGAGTATGGAGAAGCGGATTTGGATTTGCTCAAATTATTGCTATGCTTTTAGTTGTTATTCCAACATTAGCATTTATTGTGATTTTACTGACAGATTATTGGGGTGTTATGAGAGTTGATAATAACCTAATATTGATATCAAACATTATATCACGCGCATTAGACAATGAGCAAAATATAACAGATGCAGCCAGCAGTAGCATGTATAAATCTGCACTAAAAAACGCTGCATCTCTATGCCCAAATCATACTTCGATTCAACTTGTATCCCAAAATCCCAACCCTTCACCCAGCACCATCGATGTAACAGTATCTTATGGGTATAAAAGTAGATATTTCAATAAAAATCTGCAAGCACAGATGATTACATATTCATATCAAGATCAAAACAGTTCAGTTAAGTATATCTGTAAATAAAAGAGGAAAAAAATGAAAAAAATTATATTAGCAATGCTATTGTCATCTATAATAATCTTGGCAAAAGATATAGTGGTGTTTCAAAACGAATTTAAGGTATTACAGCTAAATAGAGGCATATCTAAAATTATTATCGGAAGTAAAGGAATTATAAATGTGTCTTTACTAAATATGCCGCATAGTTCTTTTACAACATTAAAATTATATGGTAAAAAAAGTGGTAACACCTCAATGCTTATTGTATTTAGTAATGGAAAAATACTCAACTATCAAATCTATGTAAACCAAAATCTTGCATTCATACAGAGTATGATTAATAATATACAGCCAAAAATTCGTCTCCACCGCATAGGCGATGGCTCAATCATTATATCAGGGGTCTTTTCAAATCCCCATGAAAAGAAGCGTGTTTATAAGCTTTTAGCAAATGCCGGATTTAATTTAAAGCGCATTATGGATATTACAACTACAACTAAAATTAATAAAATGGTGAGAACAAAACTGTATCTAGTTCAGATTAACAACACAAAAGCAAAGCAATTGGGAGGGATAACCGGACTCGGTTTTTTTAACCAATATATAAGTGCATCACTAAATCCAGGAGTAGCAACATCAGCAACTTTTAGTGGTTGGCTGTTAAATAATATAGATCAATTTTCAACTTTTGGAGGCTCAGGTACGCATAGTTTGACCAGTACACTGAAATTCTTGCAAACGAAAGGAATCGCTAAAATATTGGATGATACTGTTTTAACAACAACAGAGGATAAAAACGCAAGCTTTCAAGTCGGAGGAGATGTGTATATTCCCATAGGTTTAACGCAAACCGGAGCAGGGTATCCGCCTACTATTCAGCTGAGAAAAAAGCAATATGGCCTAAAACTTGTGCTAACAACGAAATTTTTAAATCATAGCAATTATATAGATGTAGATGTAAAAATAGGCGATAGTGAATTTGATCCTGATAAAGCACATGATGTCAGTCTTGGAAGCGGTGTTGTGGTACCATCTTTTTTAAGTAAACATATCAGCACCAATATTGTTGCAAAATCAGGACAGGTTATAGCTCTTGGCGGACGTTTGCATAAACAAAGCACTGTTAAAAAATCCAAAATTCCATTTTTAGGCGATTTACCGCTTATAGGCAGGTTGTTTAGAAATGATTCAACAAGCAATAATGAAAATGATCTGTTATTTTTTCTGGTACCGCAAATCATCAATCAAAAAACAGATACGAATGACACACATTTTTACCACAGATTTGAACAAGGCAGTCAAAAACTTAATCTTTTAGGCAGTGATGATAACACAACGACTGTAAAAACACTAGATATACAAAATGAACATAAAACCAGCAGTAAAAAAATAGATACAATCGTCTTGACTCCGAAAAAAGGTACAATTGGTAACGCAGCTATTGTTAATAATATTTCGGTAAAGGATATTAATTTCTCTGATAACAATATTACTACTTCTAAAAACAGCCAAATAATTATGCAGCCAAAAAAGAGTATTCAGGTTGTTAAGCAACATGTAGTTATCAAACAAAAATCTGTTAAACTGATGCAACACGACTGCATGGTTTCAACTAAAAAGATATTTATAAGATCAAAACCAATAAATGGAACCATTCAAGGTATCTGGATATATGGACATAAATTTATAACAACTTTAAAGCAACAAACAAAAACAGGAGGTGTATGGATCAATATTACTCAGGATTGTTATAAAAATGTGTGCAGAAAACTCTCACATGTATTATGGATTTCAAGGCGGTTTACTTATTGTAAAAACTAAGTATGTATAAACGTTATATTAAATATATTTATATTTTATTGGACACAATATATAAAAATATTGTATAATATCGACAGAAAGTTATAAAAGGATATTTATGTTAAAAAGGTTTTTTAAAAGGTTTAGGTCTCAAAAAGGTTTGAGTGGTGTTATGATTGCATTATTGCTTGTACTTATCGGAGTAGGTTTAGTAGCAGGTATAAATGTTTGGTTAACCGGGCAAAAAAATAATATCATGACTAAAGCAAATACTGCTATTAATAACGCAATGCAGTGATGCATCAAGAAAGTAATTACTTATTTATATTTATTGTTTAATCTAAATAATTCGAAATTGTCTTTATGCTGTTTTGTAACAGTATCTAAGACAAAGCCTATAAACAGCGTCATAGTTGATATCAGCATAAGACCGACTGCTAAAATAGCAGACGGTACTTTTGCGATATAATGCGTACGCACAAATTCAACTATTACAGGCACTCCTGCTACTAAAGAAAATATAAAAAATACTCCAGCTATTATTGAAAAAAACATAAGCGGTTTATAGTCTTTAAATAACCAAAATATTGTTTTGAGTATCTTATATCCGTCGGTATATGTATTTAGTTTTGACACACTTCCATCTTCTCTATCTTTGTATGATACTGGAACTTCTTTTATTTTAAAACGTTTATCAAGCGCATGAATGCTCATTTCAGTTTCTATCTCAAAACCACTGCTATGGATTGGAAAATGTTTAACAAAATCTCTATTAAAAGCACGATATCCGCTCATAATATCTTTTAAATCTTCTTTATACAAAATATTGATCAGTTTTGCAACAAGGTTGTTACCAAAATTATGAAACATCCTTTTATTTTGTTGCAAATAGCTTCCATTTGAATGTCTATCTCCAACGCACATATCAGCTTCACAGCTTACAATTGGATTGATTAATGTTAAGACTTCTTGTGCTGGATAGGTGTCATCGGCATCAACCATAACATATATATCAGCCTCTATATCCAAAAACATAGAACGCACAACATTGCCCTTGCCGCGCCTGTACTCTTTTTTAACAATTGCACCATTTCGTTTGGCAACTATATAGCTGTTGTCTGTTGAATTATTATCATATACAAAAATATTAGCTTGCGGTAAAGCCTGCTTAAAATCAAGAATGACTTTTTCAACGGTTGCTTCTTCATTAAAGCACGGTATTAACACAGCAATTTTCATGATTTTCCTTTAAGATTGATATTTTTAAATAAAATTTTATTATCTATTATCATAATGGGCTTGATACCGAGTTTGTCTAATTTTTTAAATGATAGTATCTGTTTATCATTATTTAGCACCTGAAAAAAATAACTGGCATGCACGTATGTAAGGAGCGCCTTAAGTTCTTTTGGCGTGATGCCGCGGGGTTTCATCATCTGTACGTAAATCTTTTTCATCTTTTTACTGCCTCTAAACCATCCTATGCTACAGCTAGGCACAAACCTGATAGTAGGATTTAGGTATGAAGCGTAATAGATATCAGAGGATAAGGTATTAAATAGTATGATTTTATCATTAAAGATTTCATCTTTATAAAATATTTTATTTTGCAGAGTTTTTATATGATTATGCGTACTCATGGAATAGCCCAGAATTGCAATGGTATAAAGCAGCGTAGGGACTATAAAAAGTTTATTGAATTTTAGTGATTTAAATATATGAGCTAACCTATAAATAAAATATTTTACTCGTCGTGAGAGCATATAATCTATGATTTTTTTACTCTCTAACAATAGATACAGAAAAAATAGTGGTTGAAGTATCTCAAAATATCTTATCTGAGCCAGCCAGAGCGGTGACATAATTAAAAGGAGTAGGGCGATTGGTTGTTGCTTAAAATAACGATAAAATTTGTAAGCCAGCGTAAAAGTAACAGTAAGACAAAGACCGACAAGAACATAATAATTAAAAATATGTATAAAACTAAATAAAGGCTGACCTTCTCCAACCATCAAACCATCTCTTAAGGCTTGGTCATGCAGTAAGTGTGATACTGTTTTAAGAAAATCCATACCCCCATATAACACATGAATAAACAATCCAATCAAAGAACCGATAAAAAGTAATATTAACGCTCTATAATTCTTTAATATCATATACACTAAACCTACCGATCCTGTATATAAAAAAAATAGATAGTAGCTACTAGAGTATAATATAGTAAGAATAAACAAAAAGATTAAACGTTTATCAAGCAGTAAAGCAAGCATTAAAAATAAGCCGGATAATAAGTCAGGTCTGACATTAATATATCTACCACAACCCATGGAAGCGATCATTAATATAAAAAACACAGATAAAGTATGAAAGTTTATTTTTGAAAATTTTCTAAATAACAATTCAAGTAATATCATTAGACTAAACAAGGCGGTAAAATTAATAGCCATGTGAACTTTGTTATAAGGAAAGAATTTTAAATAAAAAGCTAATATACTATCCCATACATGCCATGGATCATAATGTAAAAAAAATAATGAATGAGGATATATGTATCCCCAAGAGTGCATGATATTTTGATGATATGCAAATGCAATATTTCTTAAGCCATCATCTTGCATACTAAAACCTGCAAAATAAGTATATATTAGTGCTGCTATAAAATATATGCATATTTTATAGCTTATTTCATATCTTGCTATCAATACAGCTCTTTTTTTATTATCCAACTTTTATGCCTTCCCAAAAAAAATCAACATGTTTTTCAAATTGTGAAGATAGAGCTGTTGTTGCTTGAGAGTCTATTCTTAGTAGTGTTACATGTAAACGAAGATAAAAA
>Ga0256829_1000548_pt1 | contig 36868 bp, 33 predicted proteins | sample 131447metaG_FD_185979 | JGI IMG/M metagenome (GOLD analysis project Ga0256829, IMG submission 185979) | Hydrothermal vent microbial communities from Lau Basin, Pacific Ocean - 131-447 | ecosystem: Environmental > Aquatic > Marine > Hydrothermal vents | place: Pacific Ocean: Lau Basin | collected... | reverse complement strand
ACGGTGCGCTTGGAGCATTCTCAACAGGTATGGGCTCGACTGACCTTGCGTTTGCAATGATCAGCGGCGGAAACTGGTTCAAAGTTCCTGAGTCTATTAAAGTAGTGCTTTCTGGAAAACCGGGAAAATATACAACAGGAAAAGATATCATTCTTGAGATCATCCGTATGATCGGTGTAGATGGAGCACTCTATAAAACCCTAGAATTTACAGGAAGCACTATAGAGCACCTCACTATGGATGATAGATTTTCAATGTGTAATATGGCTATCGAAGCGGGTGCAAAAAACGGAATTGTTGCAGTTGATGATGTAACAAGAGAGTTTTTGGCTGACAAAGATTTAGCACGCGAACCAAAAATACACTACTCAGATGAAGATGCAAACTACGCGCAGGTGCTAGAGATAGATGTTGCAAATCTTGACCCTGTTATTGCCTACCCGTTCTTACCGTCAAACGGACACTCAGTAGTACAAGCCGTTGCAGATAAAATCAAAATAGACCAAGCCTTTATAGGAAGCTGTACAAACGGACGTTTGAGCGATCTTCAAACGGCAGCAGAGATTTTAAAAGGCAAAAAAGTACACCCTGATGTACGTCTCATTGTAACACCGGGGACACAAAAAATCCTACGTGAAGCGAGCCACTTAGGTTACATCGACATCATCGTTGATGCCGGTGGTGTTGTGAGTAATCCAACTTGTGGTGCTTGTCTAGGTGGATATATGGGAATACTTGGTGATGAAGAGGTGGCAGTTTCAACAACAAACAGAAACTTTGTCGGTCGTATGGGAAGCCGCTCATCAAAAGTTTACCTTGCCAACTCTGCAGTCGCTGCCATCTCTGCGATCACAGGCTATATAACTGATCCTCGATAAACTTTTTTAAACACTTTATAATTGCAACGACTTATTTTAGATATAATTCCAAAAAATATCTAAAATAAGGATAATAATGAAAAAAATACTCTTAATACCCGCTCTGCTCCTTGGCACACTTGCTACAGCAAACACTTACAAATATGAAATCTCTCCTCTTATTGGTGTCAACTCAGCAGAAGGGAACTTAGGCATTAATGACAATGCATACATGACTGGAGCAGTTGAGCTTCAAATGAATACTCCGAAGTCAAAAGTCTCTCCTGAACTTTCTCTGTTGTATGCACCGGATGTGCATTATAAAGTTGGTGGTACTACAGATGTTATGCGACTTATATTCAATGGCGTTTACAGTTTTGATAAACTGCAGACCATTACACCATTTGCAAAAGCCGGTGTAGGAATGGAGTATTTTACGACAAATAAGGCAGGTAATGAAGACCGCCCTTTCATCGATGCGGGGCTTGGGCTCAAAGCTGCCATTACAGATAAACTCGCACTCAAAGTCGAAGCTCTCTATATGCTCAAACACGGCTTTACACATGCGGGAAGTGCAGACAGTAACCTTGTCACACTCTTTGGATTTAACTATGCTTTTGGTGCAGATAAAACAGAGGTGTACCATGAAGTTTACAAAGAAGAGTCTGCTCAAACGCAGTCCAAAGTCCAAGAAGAGGCAATGGCTCCGGTAAAAGAAGAGACAGTGCAAAAGCATGTCATTCCTCCTGTCGAGATCATTCCTGTCGTCAAAGAAGAGACAAAAGCTCCAAAGACGAACAAATTTGAAACGCAGCTAGAAGACAAAGCACTTGATCTGCATATACAATTCCAATACAAATCGACAGAAGTGGCAAAAAGCTCTTACGCTACTCTTCAAGAGTATGCTGACTTCTTAAAAAAACATTCAGAGTATCGTGCTAAAATTGTTGGATACACAGATAGCATAGGAAGCCAAAAGTACAACCAAAAACTCTCCAAAAAAAGAGCGGATGCTGTTGTAGCGCTTCTTATAAAAAATGGTGTGGCACCATCACAGCTCACAGCCGTGGGTATGGGTGAAGCAGACCCTGTTGCCGATAATACAACGGAAGATGGTCGCGCACAAAACAGACGTATAGAGGCACAACTGATAAAGGAATAAAAAATGTTGCGTACAGTGTTCATTTTCATACTGGCTATTTTAAGCTCATCGCTTATGGCTGATACATATAAGTATGAGCTCTCACCAATGGTAGGCTATAACTTTGCCGAAGGCAATCTTGGCATTCAAGACAATGGCTATTTAAGTGGTGGTTTAGAGTTCCAGATTAATTTTGATGATTCAAAAATCAGCCCCGAAGTTGCACTCTACTTTGCTCCTACCGTTGATTATAGAGATGGCAACAGAGCAAGAGTAGCAAGAGGGGCATTTAATGCGCTTTATACCTTTGATAAAACGCACACAATAATACCTTTTGCAAAAGTCGGTTTTGGATTTGAAGAGTTTATAAATAACCGCCTTGGCAATGAAGACAACTACTTCCTTAATACAGGAGGTGGTATCAAAATGGATTTAAACAGAGAGCTTGCACTCAAACTTGAGGCTATCTATATGTTCAAACCTGCTACAACACATGCAGGCTATGCAGATAATAACCTCATGACAATGGTTGGACTTAGTTACTCTTTTGGCAGCCATATTACACGTGTTTCAGAGCATCTAGCAACAGATACAACAGTTCCACAAACAAAAAGAGTGAGCAGTAATCCAAGACAAAAGAGCAAGCAGAGTAAGGCAAAGATAATTCCCGTAGTTTCTCAAGAACAAAATACAACTTCCAGTATCGAGCATAAGGAGAAGAGTGTAAAACCGAGTTCTGATAGTGATGGAGATGGCATTTTAAACAAAAATGATTTATGCCCACAAACGCCACTTGAAACTGCCGTAAACGAAAATGGCTGCCCCGTTCAAACAACGTTGAACATCCGATTTAAGAAGAATTCCTACCATATCAAACAGTACTATTTACCTAGTATTGATTCCTATGTAGCACTGTTACGTAAGCATCCGAATTATACCCTCCACATTAGTGGCTATACAGACAATACCGGTGATGCATCATACAACAAACTACTCTCTGAAAAACGGGCAAACGAAGTGCTTAAACTCCTCATTTCAAGAGGTGCAAATCCTTCTCAACTTTCTGCAGAAGGAATGGGTGAAGCAAATCCTGTAGCGGATAATACAACAAAAGCCGGACGTCTTCAAAACAGACGCATTGAAGCAGTTTTTACAAAAAATTGATGTTTTCTACGCCTTGTATTATTTTTGCAGGTGGTAAAAGCAGCAGAATGGGAGAGGACAAAGCACTTCTTCCTTTTGCAGGCTATAAAACACTTGCCCACTACCAGTATGAAAGACTCTCTAAAATTTTCACTACCGTCTATATCTCCTGTAAAGATAGCTCCAAATTTGATTTTGATGCCAACTTTCTTGAAGATATTGACACAAATACCACCTTCGCACCCACAGTTGGTTTTGTCACTGCGTTTAAAAACCTAGATAGCGAGAGATTTTTTGCGCTGAGTGTTGATACCCCTTTTGTTACACAAAAAGAGATAGAGGAGCTCTTTGAAGCCGATGAACCAAAATATGATGCAACAATAGCAAGAACAGAAGAAGGTATGCAGCCACTCTGTGGTATCTACCACGCTTCCCTGCAAAAAAACTTTGAAGAGATGCTCAAAAAAGAGAACCATAAACTCGGACAGCTTTTAAAAAGTGTCCACACAAAATATGTCCCCTTTAGGCAAACGCATCCCTTTTTAAATTTGAACCATCCTCACCAATACCAAGAAGCACTTCAAATCATACAGAATTATTAACAGCACTTTGCTATAATATTGAAAAATAGATTTTATTATACAAAGAGTGCATATGAATTTAACACATCTCGATGAGAACCAACGTCCAAAAATGGTCGATGTCAGTGACAAGAGCGAGACAACTAGGGTCGCTGTTGCAAGCGGTATAATCCAAATGAGTCAGGATGCATATGATGCCATTGTCTCAGAAAAAACAAAAAAAGGACCTGTGCTGCAAACGGCAGTTATTGCTGCTATTATGGGAACAAAACGTACAAGCGACTTGATACCTATGTGCCATCCGCTCAACCTTAGCGGTATAAATTGTGATGTTGCAGAGCTTCCTGATCTTCCTGGATTTAAACTCACTCTCACAGCAAAACTTACAGGACAGACCGGAGTAGAGATGGAGGCACTTACCGGTGTGAGTGTTGGACTTTTAACCATTTATGATATGGTCAAAGCCATTGACAAAGGAATGGTTATTCAAAATGTGCAGCTCGAATCTAAATCAGGAGGCAAAAGTGGAGACTTTAAACGATAAACTTGAGGGGAAAAAACTCGAACTTACCTATCCGTGCAACTGGTGCTACAAAGTTATTGCAACAGAAGAAGAGACACTCAAAAAGGCTATTCGCGATGTAATAGATGAGCGCGAGCATAAACTGACACACTCGAATAATTCAAAAAGCGGAAAGTATGTAAGCATGAATCTCGACTTACTCGTGCACAATGAAGATGACAGGACTTTTATCTATGATGCTCTCAAAAAACATCAAGATATAAAAATGGTTCTTTAAAAAGGAGAAATGATGGATACGAATACACTAGAAGAAAAACTCAAAAAAGCCTATAGTCACAAGTTCAAAAGTATTACAAAACGCGTTGTAAACGCAGTCAATAAGTCAGAACTACATCTCGATGAGCTCTCAGCAGATGAAGTAAGAGCACTTACTTCTACACTTGTACAAGAGGAGACAAAGGCGCTTCAAAATGAAGTGGAAAAACTGCTTGCACAAAAAGAGAGCATTGAACGGGCACTGGAGAAAAAAGCAGAGGAGCTTCAAGAAGCAAAATATGAAGTATTTAATGCCCTTGAGGATGAGATGCAACCAAGTGAAAAAACACTAGCTCTGTTACATCAAATCAAACTCCAATCAATTGACCTTTATGATATTTTAAGCGAAATGGTAGAATCTGCACTTATAACTGCCCTTGAAAAAGAACAAGATGGAGAACTTGATGATACACTCAAGGAAGTCATAAAAGAAATTACCTTCGAAGCTATCAAAGAGGGTTCTCTTAATACAATACGTGTAAGGAAAATACTCTCTACAATTTTAGCTACCGCCATTGATGTTGCAGAGGCAACACCGACAAAAGCAGATGCAATACTGCGTTTAACACTCAAAGGAATGCGCAGTGGTCTTGTAAAATCTATCGACAGATTTAAACAACGTGTTGCCTATATGCCAGTTGAGGCAAAACATATCCTTATAGAGGATTATGATACAATCATTGAAGATTTGAACCAGACAGATACACTCTTTTCTCAAATCATTCTCACACAGGCAAGTGAAAGTTCACAGGTACTGCGTAAAATACTTGTAGACATCAATAAAGATATGCGTTATGACCTAGAAGAGCTTGTACTTATTTCCAAAGAAACAGCAGATATTATTCGTGAGAGATTTTCAAACTTTGCGAAACTTGCTGTTAAAAAAGCGGATGTTGCCCTCCAGTCACCAAAAGCAAAAGAAGCCAAACGTATGGGAGTCCAAGCAATGGAAGCCGCACGTATTGTCCTAGGTTCTGCCATTAAATCAGCAAAAGACGTAATTGAGAAAAAAGAGAAATAAAAATAAACTTATAATAAGAAATTATTATAGTAAAGTAAATAAAGATTATAGCTTGTAGAATATAATTGCATCAAAAAAAAGGATATATAATGATGATTCACCCAGCCACAGTCCACTTCGCGATGGTCTTACCAGTAGTTGCCGCAGCTTTTGGAGTTGCTTATATGGTTAGCAAGACTGAAACAATGTCAAAAATATCTGCACGTACTGCACTTGTTGCGGCACTTGCTATGATAGGTGTTTGGTACACAGGAGAGAAGATAGCCGGTCCAGAAGTCTATGGTTTTCTTGATGCAGCCGGGAAAGCTGAACTTTTAGAACACAGAGATCTGGGTAGATACCTTGCAATAGCTATGGCTGTTGTTGCTCTTATTCAAATAATTGGATGTAAAATGAAAAAAAGTGGCATTCAAATTGTAGGTATTTTACTTACTATTGTAGTCATGGCTGTTACTTTTCTTCAAGGAAAACATGGTGGTGAAATTGTATATGAACATGGAAATCCATTCCAAATGACACAATTAACAAAATATATTGCAAACGATGAAGATTTTGATATGTCCGATGATGATGAAAAAGTTGAATTGATTCAAAAGCAAATTTCTGTCATAAATGAAGCTACATGTGAAAAAATAGGATGTGAAGACGAAAAGAAGGAAAGCAATAAAGTAAAAGAGGATGATGACGAATAGCATGAAGAACAAGAGTGATATAGAGATTCAAAAGGCGATGCAAGAAGCTCTTGATCGCTTTTTAAAAGAGAGAAATTCTGCAAAAGAGTTCTCTCTTTGTATGCAAGAGAGCACTCAGTGGCTCAAAGAGAGAGAAAAATAATGCAAATTCTTTGCACAGATGCATATCAAACGCAGCTTCGCGCTCTTTTGCAAGAGTTTCCTCAAGAGCAGCTCTCCGCTGCAAAGAGTTTTAAACTCTACCTTGATACCATTATTATTAACATTCCGACAAAACACAACAAATACAAAAAGTCTGTTCTCTTTGACGATGAAAACATCAAAGATATTGAGCACAAAGGTCTTCGCATCCCATTTTACTATGAAGAAGAGACCCAAACTTATCTCATCCTCGGCATCGCAAAAATGTAAATTATTGTATGCTATAAGGCATACAAATCAATACTATTCTTTCTATTAATATAACTAAAGAAAATACTCTACAAACTGTTTCAATAAGTAACTAAAATAAGTTTTCTCAATAATATTATCACAATTGTATCTCATTTTTCTGTATAATTGTAGCTGCCCAAAAATTTACAATTAATGTTTAAAATGGCATAATACAGATGTAAAACTCTTTGCACAGCAAAGTGAAACATATGAATACACAAACAAACAACCTATTTTAAAGGAGAAAATGTGGATATTAAGAAATCTCAACAGGACTTAGACACAGCATCTACTGCAGATGTTCAAAGTACTAGTGTTGGGAGAAGAGACTTTTTCAGAAAAACAGCAGCACTCTCAGTGACTGCCATTGCTGGAACATCACTTCTATCCTCAACCGCAAAAGCAGATGATCCGGCAATTGTAGAACCTACGAAGTGGGGAACTACATGGGGTGATCCTGTTACACAAAATCTTTATGGAATGCCATCAAAATATGAGCATAACGTAACAAGAAGATACACAAAGTTACTTGCTTCAGGAAACTACAGAGCATCAATCGCTGTAACACCTATCCATGAGTTAAGTGGAATCATTACACCAAATGGACTTTTCTTCTCTCGTTGTCATGGAGGAATTGCACAAATTGATCCAAACGAGCATAGACTTATGATTACTGGTTTGGTAGAAAAGCCAATTGTTTTAACTATGAAACAACTCAAGCGCTACCCAAGTGTGACTCGCACACACTTCATTGAGTGTCCGGCAAATGGTGGACAAGAGTGGAGAGGTCCTCAATATAACTCAGTACAATTTGCAAAAGGTTTCATGTCTTGTGCAGAGTGGACTGGTGTATATGTCAAAACTATTCTTGAAGACTTAGGTCTTAAACCGAATGCAAACTGGATGTTGGCTGAAGGTGGTGACTCTTCAAAAATGGGAAGAACTATTCCTATCGATAAAGTTCTCGATGATGCTATGATCGTATGGGGTCAAAATGGTGAGGCACTCCGCCCAGAGCAAGGGTATCCTATCCGTTTACTCGTTCCGGGTTGGGAAGGTAACTTATGTGTTAAATGGCTTCGTCGCCTAGACTTTGCTGCTGAACCATGGTACTGTAAAGAAGAGACTTCAAAATACACAGTTCTTAAACCAACAGGAAAAGCTATCCAACACTTCTATGCAAATGAAGTAAACTCAACTGTAACTTCTCCATCTCCAGAAATTGACTGGTCAGATCTCAAAGATGGTGACATCGTTGAAATCGAAGGTCTTGCATGGTCAGGAATGGGAACTATTACTGGTGTTGATTTATCATTTGACGGTGGTAAAAACTATGTAGAAGCAAACCTCAAAGGGCTTGTACTTCCTAAATGTTGGACTCGTTGGAGCTATATGCATACTTACAAAAAAGGTGATGAACTTTACCTTACTTCTCGCGCAAGAGATGATGCTGGATATATCCAACCGACAATTGATCAAGAGACTTTAAAAGTTGGTGTTGAGGCTGTTTACCATAGAAATGCAGTTGAAACTTGGAAAGTAGAAAAAGATGGAAAAGTAACTCACGTTGAGATTCGTTCTCAATTGGATCGTAAACCTGATGGTGAGTTAGTTATCGAAGGGAAGGCGTAATAATGTTTAAACTCAATAAAAAATTATTAATCTCAATCTCTGCAGCTGCTGCCCTATCTTTAGGTCTTTCAGCTTGTATGGAGAGTGCTGCACCAAGCAGTGAGCAGAGTGCTCCGCTTGCAGCGTCAATTGATGGTGGTGTAAGCTATCCTGTGAAAAACGGAATGACTGGTCCTTACCATGTGAATCCTCAAGTTGCTCAGGATGCAAAAAAAATCTTCAATGGTAGAGTACCTACAAAAGCGGAATATGATGCTTGGAATACAGACATTATGCCTGATGGTACTGGTCTTCCTGAAGGTCAAGGTACAGCAGAAGAAGGTAGTGATATCTACGATGCAAAATGTGCTATGTGTCATGGTGACTTTGGTTCCGGTGGCGGTGGATACCCATCACTTTCAAAAGGAAATGCTCAAGAGCTGCATGCAACATTGACAAATCAAAGAATCAAGCCTGATACTGATGGCCCTGTACGTGTTTTTGGTACATACTGGCCACAAGCAAGTACTTTATTCTGGTACATCAAAGATGCAATGCCGCATCCTCAAACTGGTAGTTTGACTGATGATGAAGTATACTCACTTGTCGCTTACATTCTCAATATCAATGAGTTTGAGATTGATGGTGAAGAAGTTGATGATGAATATGTACTAAACCGTGAAAAATTCTTAAAAATAAAGATGCCTAACGTTGATGGGTTTGAACCAAAAATTGATGGACCTCAAGGTCGTGAAAATGTACGTAAGTACTTCTCAAACCCAGATAATTTCGGTGCACAAAAATATGATGTAAATAATCCTGCTTCAAGATGTATGCATGATTGTCAAGAGCCTACTGCAAAAGTAGTCTACATCAAAAATGGTGGTATCAAAGATTTCCATCCACCAATGGCAACAGCAAGAGACCTCCCTGTAGAGAAAAAAGCGACTGCTTTTAATGCTGAAAAAGCATACACAGCTAACTGCGCTATGTGTCATGGTGCAGATGGCATGGGTGCTCCTGTAGTTGGTGACAAAGCTGCATGGGCTGCATATACTTCTAAAGGAATGGATAAAGTCTACGCAAGTGGTATCAAAGGTACAGATGCAGGTATGCCTCCAAAAGGTGGTTCAACTCTCTCTGATAAAGATTTCAAATCAGTTGTTGACTATATGGTCAGTAAAAGTAAATAAACACAAAGGATAAACAAATGGAAAGAAGAAAATTTTTAAGTATGACTTTAGGTGCTTTAGCATTAGCTACTGTGCCTGCGAGCGTTAGAGCAGAAGACTTCAGAAAATCAAAGCCTACTGTATGGACAGCAAAAACTGTTGATGATGCTATTAAAGCAATGTATGGTTCAAATGCATTGACAATGGAAGGTGTAAAACTAAAAGCTCCTGATGTTGCAAGTAACGGTGGTGCTATTCCTGTTGATTTCTCAACAGATCTAGATGTAAAAACTATTGCAGTTTTCCAAGACGCAAACCCTGAATCTGCAGTGATGGTTGTTGATGTAAATAAATATAGTGTAAACAAATACTCTATCAAAATTAAAATGGCTAAATCTGGTACTATTACTGTTGTAGCACAAGGAAATGACGGTAAGCTTTATGCTGCTAAGAAAACTCTAGATGTTGCTCTTGGTGGATGTGAAGGTTAATCCTTTTTCACAGACAAGATAATTAAAAAAATAACTTATTAAGGAAAAAAAATGGCTGGAATTAAAGCAAAAGCAAAATTAAAAAATGGTGTTGTTAGCGTTAAAGCGATGATTAAAAATCCATCAATGACATACAATATGGCAGAGAAAAAAACAGGAAGCAGAGATAATGCGGACTTTATTACGCACTTTACAGCAACTCTCAATGGTGAGACTGTAGCTGACTTTTCAACTTCTCAGTTCTTATCTAAAAACCCTATCTTCAAATTTGAATTTAAAGGTATTGGAGCAAAAAAAGATAAAATCAAACTTGTTGCAATGAATAACCATGGTAAAACATACAAAGGAAAAGCTAAAATCAAATAATTTTAGCCTCCTTATAGGAGCAAATGCTCCTATACCTCTTCTCTTCTACACATATGACCCTGACATAATTTCGCTATAATTACACAAGATTTTTACACTAATATACATATAAAGAGAATTTCTAATGACAGATACAAACGGAAAGGTTTTACAGCTCTACATTACAAAGAGTGATAAAGAAAAAACACGTATACCAAAAGAGTGTGTTCACCTTGACCAACAAGGGGTACAAGAAGATAAATTTTATGCAAAGGATTCTAAGCGTGCCATACTCATTACATCAAAAGAGAGTTATGAACTTGCACAAAACAATGCAATAGATATAGACAGCGGTATTTTAGGTGAGAATATTTTAATAGATATAAATCCTTATGCGCTGCTGCCAGGGGACAGACTGCAAATAGGAGATGCCCTGCTCGAAATAACACAAAACTGTACACTTTGTAAAGGCTTGACATCAATCAATGCAAAACTGCCAAAACTTTTAAAAAATGACAGAGGAATTTTTGCACAGGCACTAAACAGTGCAAATATCTGTAAAGGTGATAGTGTCATCTTGTTAAACAGGTGAGCCTATTGTGTGTAACTTAATGGTTATAATAGATAAACAATGCTAAAGTATTGCCAATAATCTAAAAAAGGATTTACGTGCAAACTTTTCTCAGACTCTTTAGTATCTCTTTTATCCTACTCATCTTGAGTGGATGTAATCAAACGCAGCCTAAACCCAGTAAACAGCTTCCTCTCTCAAATCTACAGTATGATGTCCAAATATATACTATGAAAGACCCAAACGGTACTATAACTCCGCAAACTATCGAAAATGCGTTTACTGCAACAGGTTTATCAGTTTTGGGTAACAATGATATGAATAAACCATTTTCAAAGCGATTTGGTAAAGTTCATTACAAAATCTATAATCTTGCAATGTATATGAATAACGAACTCAGTTACAAGCTACTCAAAAAGTACCCACAATTTGGAGCATTGTGTCCTCTTAGCATGTCTATCTATTCACAAAATGGTACTATCAATATCTCGACGTTGACCCTGCATGGGATGGCAAGAGCAACAAAAATACCGCAAAATGACCCTGATCTTATAGCCTATGCTTCTCTTATCCATAAAGCCTTATACGCTGCTCTTCCAAATGGACATTTTAAGAAAATTCCTTACACACCTATAACAAATAATAAATCATACAATATTGACTTTGCATCTCTTGTTAGTCTCGAGAAGGGAGAAAATATAGAAGATTACATTGAAGATTTTGAAGCAGAATTTGAAGCAGAAATGGAGCCATACGGCTTTTTATTCCCAAACTATACAAATATTCAAGAAGAGCTTTTTGATGCACATAACGATAACGAATATGAGTTCTATCACACCTACTCTATCTGTAAGTTCGATGTGATCTTTCCTGTTTCCAAATTTCATCCAGAAGCGGGAGCATGGGCACCGTGTTCATTTTATATCTATAAGAAAAAGGGTGAGGCTCAAATGCATATGGGGTTCCTTGGAGTAGAGAACTGGATTACAACACTTGAAATAAACGATGAAAGTTCCATTAAGCCTCTCAAAGAGGCACAGGGGATGATTGTAAGAATTCTACAGGAGATGATCTAAAAATCATCACTCTCAAAGGCTTTTTCTAGTTCTCTTTGGTATTTTGCATCTTCTTCTTTTTTCAGTTGCTCTTTTGTTAAAACTGCCTCATGTAAAAACTGACCAAAGAATGTTTTTGACTCAGTATGTGCTAAAAAGAGATAGATTCCTGTCATGAAACCGATAAATGTCACTGTTGCTATCATCGCCTGTAGTGGGTTAAATGTTTGTATAGGATCTTTCTTCTGTATCTCACATACACCGCCAGGACAATTTGTAGGATCTTCTCTCATAATAGCTTTGTAAATCATACACCCAACACAGACACTAAACGCTGCTTCTAGAAACATCAATGTTAAACAAAGCACACATATCATCACCTTATAAAAAGTAATATCCCAATGGATAACGAACCACCATACCATAGGAAAAGAGATAAGCCACCCAAGTGTCCATGCAAAACGTTTTTGCAGGCCACCGACATACTCAGGTTTTTGATTTCGAACAACGAATTTACCTAATAATAACGATGGAGAGTATTTAGGCGATATGGTTCTTGCCGTAAAATCAACAAATAAAAATGCCAAATATACCCGCGCAACAATAATGTGATTATAACCGATACCAACAAATATCACAATCATTCCCAGCATAAACAGAATGCCCGCAGCGGCTCTCGCCTCTCTTTCATTTATAACTGTAACATCGTATCCAGGAACACGTTCACCATATTCCCATAAAAAATTATGAAGATTCAAAAAGACTCCTACTATAAGTTATTATTATTACATTATATCTAAAAAATATAATAAATGGAAAATAATGTCCGAACTTCTTATTGATAGTAACGTAAAACACCGTCCATTTGTGAACCCATATTCAGTAGTAACATATCAGCAATAACCAAAGCGGCCATAGCCTCACAAACAACTGTTCCACGAATTGCCACACAAGGATCGTGTCTGCCTTTTAATGAAAAATCTACCTCTTCATTTGTTGTGGTAACAGTATGTTGCTCTTTAAAAATCGAAGGCGTCGGCTTGAAATAGACATTGAGCACAATATCTTCTCCATTACTGATACCGCCTAAAATACCACCCGCATGGTTTGATTCAAAACCATTTGCACGGATCTGGTCATTGTTTTGTGAACCATGTGTACGTGCACTGAATACCCCATCACCTATCTCTACAGCTTTAACTGCGTTTATACCCATCATGGCATCTGCCAACACGCCATCAAGCTTATAATAAAGTGGCTGGCCAAGTCCTGCAGGTACACCTTTTACTACAACACGAGAGACACCACCAACAGAGTCATGTTCGTTTTTTGCTTTTAGAATTGCCGCTTTTTGTGCCTCTTCTTTATCTGCATCAAGCGCATAAATGACACTGTTTTTTGCCTTTTCATAATCAAACACTTCGCTTTGAATGCCTGCGACTTCACTAATGCCACTGAGTACACTTATGCCAAGCTCTTTAAGCATCAACTTCGCGATTGCACCAGCAGCCACACGCGCAGCAGTCTCTCTTGCAGAGCTTCTTCCTCCTCCACGATAATCACGAATGCCATATTTATGAAAATAGGTAAAGTCAGCATGCCCCGGACGGAAAACATCTTTGATATTTGAGTAGTCTTTTGATTTTTGGTTTGTATTGTAAATCACCATTGCTATAGGTGTGCCGGTACTCTTACCCTCAAATACACCAGAGAGTATCTCTACTTTATCAGCCTCTTTTCTTGCTGTTTCAAACTCACTTTTCCCTGGTTTTCTTCTGTCAAGTTCACTTTGAATATAAGCTTCATCTATTGTAAGTCCTGCAGGTACACCATCAAGGAGACACCCTAAAGCCTTTCCGTGAGACTCTCCAAATGTTGAAAATCGTAATTTCATGCCAAAACTGTTCACTATTTTTCCTTTTTCAACATTGCAACAGCCTCTTTTGCTGCTTCTTGTTGTGCTATCTTTTTACTTTTTCCACTTGCTCGTGCATACTCTTTACCTTCTATAAAGACACCCACCTCAAACTCTTTTTTATGGTCAGGTCCCCTCGAAGCGAGCACTTTGTACTCCGGAGTAATACCAAAACGTGCCTGAGTGAGCTCCTGAAGTGTTGTTTTAAAGTCACGAAAGAGTGAATCAAGAGAGATCTCTTTATGGTTCTCCTCTATCAAACGAATTGCTATCTCTTCAACCTTTTTCAAGCCTGCTTCAAGATATATCGCACCCATAATCGCTTCAAAAGCGTTAGAAAGCAGTGAGGACTTCTCTCGTCCCCCATTATTATCTTCTGCATTTGAGAGTAAAATATAGTCCCCTAAACGCAGTGCACGTGCGAGTTTGTCAAAACCTGTTTCATTGACAAGTGACGCCCGTATTTTTGAGAGATTTCCCTCATCCGATGTCTTAAATTTTTTAAAAAGATACTCCCCTACCACAAGGTCAAGTACAGCATCCCCCAAAAACTCTAAGCGCTCATTATCGTAGGGCTGCTTGTAACTTTTGTGTGTCAGCGCTTCGATAATGAGCTTTTTGTCCTTAAATTCATATCCTAAATCTTTTTCTAAAGTCTCTATGTTTTTATGCATGAGTCCTCCATTTTATTTTACAATCCATCTTTGGCCTTTTGAGCAGCTTCTTTTGCCAAAATATCACAGCGTTCATTTTCTACATGCCCATCATGCCCACGTACCCAAATAGCATTGATTTTATGTCCTTTGGCAGCATCTATGTACTCACGCCACAGGTCAGGATTTTTTACTTTTTTAAAATCTCTCTTAATCCAGTTTTTAAGCCATTCATTGATGCCTTTAACTACATAAGAAGAATCTGAAACTATATCGACCTCGCAAGGCTCTTTTAAAGCTTTTAGCCCCTCTATGACACCTTTGAGTTCCATTCTGTTGTTTGTAGTGTGCGCCTCTGAGCCAGAGAGTTCTCTCTCTTTCTCCCCATATCGCAGTATTACCCCGTATCCTCCAGGTCCAGGGTTTCCCAAGGCACTGCCATCACTGAAAAGAGTTATTTTCTTCACTAAATTCCTTGATATAATCTTTTGAGAGTCCATACTCAACCATCGCGCTGTCAATAGCATGGCATGCACTACAGCGAGTAAAGCCAAAAGGATTTGTTGCTTTACAACTTTTGCAGACATACTCAAAGCTCAAGGTTGCATTAGCACGTCCTTGCAGCCCTATCAGTACATCAAGTTCAAAAATAGCACTCTCTGTAACAAGTGTAACATCACCACGAGCACTATAAAGCTCTTGCAAGTATTTACTCTTTGCAATTATATCCAAATTCAAATCTTTTGAATCCAATCGCCACAGCACTTCTGTTAAAAGTTCTGCGTCTTCAAGATGAAGATTTTCCCATGCAATCTGTGGATTGACACGAAAAAGAAACTCAAAAATCATATAAGCCAGTTTATGGTTCTCTTTGTAGAGGTTTAAAAGTTTTTGTGCTTTTTCCTCCTCAGAGAACTTTACATTCTGTAACAGAGTCAAGGCAGTTAAGTAAGTTTTATCTAGCAAGATGTCTTCACCCAATTCATCTAGTGGTTCAAGAACATCTATTGCAGCCTGGTAATCACGCATATATTCATATACAAGCAGAAGATAATGCAGTGCCTGTGGTGTTCGAGGATTATATTTGAGTATCTCTAAAAATATCTGTCGTGAACGCTCTAAAAAACCCGCTTTGAAATAGGTCTTTCCAAGAATAAACATTATCTCAAAAAGGTTCTCTTTTTCAGAGACCTTGAGGAGCTCATTATATATCTCAATGCTCTTTTCATAATCTCCGTTTTTAGAGTACGAAGCGGCCAGAAGCATCCATGATTTTTGCGAGAGCTCTCCGCTTGAGATGAGTACCTTAAGCTCATTTTCACTCGGTAATGCCCGAAATTGTTCTAAAAACCGGTCAAGATGCGTCGAGTTCTCTTTACGTCTATACCTCCCCCACCAGTATGAAAAGAATGTAATAAGAAAAATAATAGTGAAAAATATGATGATAGAAAAAAGCGGATCTCTAAAACCGATATAGAACATATCCATTAGTCATACACCACTATTGCATAATCATTCTTTAAATTGTAAAAAGTCGCCTCTGGAGTGAGTTCTAAATCTTTAAGTTTTGCCAACTGCACTATAGAGTTTTTTGCCACTTTTATGCCATTTTCACGAAAAAACTTACGAATGTTCACAAATTTCACATCTTCTACAAACTTATACTCAAACTCCTTGTGTAGGGACATTTTCTCGGAACAGAATAGGTGTTCACTTACATGGAGTTGGTCAGATGCATACTTTATAGGAAGGTATCCGGAGAGATCTGTCAATATCTCTTCAATATGTTCGTGCTTAGGAGGAAGTGTATGTTTTTGAATAAAAAGATATTTGTTGTTGAGTTTTAATGTAGACGTGTTTTTCCAGTATTTGTAGGCAGGATTCGAGATGCCAAGTTTTGCATACACCTCGCGCCATAACCAAAAAGAGTTTAGTGTATTTGGGAGATGCGACATAGAAAAAACTCCTAAAAAACTATCTTACAAAGATTATATAATCTTTTGTTAAATAGTTTTATTAAGAGCTAAAATTTCGTTCTATAAAACGGCAGTTACCGCTTTTGTTACAAGAAAACCACCGACAACAAGCCAAATAAACATTGAACCTGCTGTATAGATTGGTGCAAGACCAAGACCTTTAAATTTTGAGAAGATTGTTCCCATACCAAGAGCAGTCATTGCCATTGTTAAAAGGAAAGTATCTATTTGATTGATTGTGCCAACAATTGCATGAGGTACTAAATCAAGTGAATTAAATCCTGCCATACCGATGAAATAAACCGCAAACCAAGGAATAACAAGTTGTAGTTTATCACCAGCTTTTCCTGTCTTTTTCGCTTGCATAGAGAGATAAATACCCAAAACAATAAGCATAGGTGCGATCAAAATAACACGTGTCATTTTAACGATAACAGCAGAGTTTGCCATTTGTGTATGGAGTGCTGCTGCAGACATTGTTGCACCACTTGCATTTGTTACTACATCATGAATTGTCGCCGTAGGAATAGAAGCAGGAACTGCAACAACCTGCGCAACTTCATGGATAGTACCACCCGTATAAATACCAAACTGCTCAGGAGTCATATGTAAAAAACCTTGTGCCGGCTCGATGATAGAAGCATACAGTACAGGGTACAAGAACATTGAAATCGTACCAAAAAGTACAACCATAGAGACTGCAACCGCAGTTTTATACCCTTCTGCTTTTAAAACTGGTTCAGTTGCTAGAACTGCCGCTGCACCACAAACTGCACCACCGGCAGCTGTAAGCATAGAGGTTTCTCTGTCCATTTTAAACATTTTAATACCAAGATATGTTCCAAGTAAAAAAGTTGTTGAGAGCATAATTACTGAAACAGTAAAACCACTTAAACCTACATCCATAATTTGTTGAAATGTAATTCTAAAACCGTAAAAAACGATTGCAAAACGGAGAATTTTCTTTCCAGAGAAAGTGATACCCGTTCCCCATGCACTTGGAATATGATTGTGCAGTGTATTTGCGTAGAAGATACCAAGCACGATACCAATTACAAGTGGAGAAATACCAAGTGATTTGATGAATCCAATTTGTGCAATAGCAGTTGCTGCTGCTGCAAAAATTGCAACAAAGATGATACCTGAAATAGTACCTTGTCGATTTTCTTTTGAAAATGCCATATATTGCCTTTTTGTGAAATAAAAACGCAATTATAGCAAATTTTTATTTTACTTTTACTCAACATTAAGATGCAGTGCTAAATTTACAAATCCATTTTCGCTTGAAACCACCTCCACTTTGGCTGTTTTATGTACTCTTGAAACAGCAATTTTTTTCTCTTTTGTCAAATAATTGATGAGATTATCTACCCTTTTCTTCGCCAATTTTATCAAATCTTTTTGTAAAACCTTCATCATAGAAGTGCAAGCCCCTATCAATTTTTTACGATATACAAGAGCATAATCTTCCTCATTTGCCTCTTTTTTAACGCTGTTTTGTAACTTTTTGAGTGATTTTTCATCTGCATTTTCCAAGTATATCTCTTCAAGCATCGTTACGGTCATAGCACTTTGATGCTCTTCTTTGTTTTTGAGTCCACTTTTTGTTAATACAAGGGCGATAAGTTTTGCCTCTTGCAAGGCTTTTGTGTCACTGCGTTTGGCATATACTCCCTTGACCTGTAACACAAGTTTTGGACGTTTTTGCATAATCTCTGCAAGTCGATCGAGCTTCTCTCTTTGCATCGGTGCTATTGTACTACTGCCGCTTTCAAACGCAACATATTCCAAATCCTGTGTATTTATTCCAAGCATTGCACCCAAAAATTTAAATGGTGCCGTTACGGCCCGTGTTACGAGATTTGTAAAGGTATTCCACACAAGTTTTCCATACTTAAAATCAGGTTTATCAACATTGCCATCAATTGGCATATCTATATCTATGACACCTTTATCATCCTCTAAAAGTCCAACCACAAAACCCAAAGGCAGATGTGTTACATTCTCATCTTCTACCTCATCACCTAGCTCTATCTTTTTTATCAGCACTTTGTTTGTTGCCTTGAGCTTTGAGTTCATAATGTTATATCCAAGATCTAAAAAGAGCTTTCCCGAATCTATCTTATACCCGGCAAACGCAGCGCTGTATCCACTCATAGCACTCAGTTCAAGATTTTTAAAATCCATCTTTATATCTGTATATTTTTTGGGATGAAGTCCATCAATACTTCCCTCTATCTTTGTTGAGCCATACTTGTCAATGTCGCCATGAAGATTGATAAGGGTGTGCTCCCCTTTAATGTTCGTAAGTGAATATATCACTCCATTGAGATTGTGAATATCTGTCTTGAATTTGATGGGTATGGAGTAGTCTTGAAATTTTGCACTTCCCAAAGCCACCGCTATTTTATCTATTTTCACAGGAAAGGCTTCACTACTTTTTGGCTTTTTCTTTTGCTCTTTTTGCTTTGTCCGATTTACATCAGTACGTTCTTTGATTAGTTGTGAAAAATTGAGTACTCTGTTTTTATCAATCTCGGCATCTACATAAAAGGAGTTCACATTGACACTGTTCACATAGAGTCTATTTGGAAAAAGCTCAAGGGTGTACTCCTTTACAGCCAAAGCATTTAAAGAAAAAAGCAATGTATCTTCTCTGGTATTTTGCAAAAAGAGTGAACCAAGTTTGAGTGAACCTTGCAAACGCAGGTCAGGTTTCTTTGCATTTTTTTGGTAACTTGTTCTTCCTTTTGCCCAGAAATGTCCATCATCAAGAGCCAAATAACTCTGCTCTTGCAAATAAGGCGTTATCTCTTTTAAGGAGATATTCTGTATATCAAAACTCCCCTTTTGTGTTAAAGGCTCTGCCCGTAAATCTCCTTTGACCTCTACTTTTCCTTTATGGTTAATCTTCAATGCCACAGCGTAACCGAACCATGATCCAAGAGAGCTGTTCATGTCATGAAGCTGCAGCGATATATCATTAATACTATTGGTCGCTGGTTTTGTAAGGGCATCATCTTCAAAGGTGACATTGGAGTTTTTAAGGTTTACATTTTTAACAAAGAGTGAAAAAGGAGCTGTTTTTGAACTCTTTTGCACACTCTTTTTCTTCTGAGTTTTTTGATTTATCTTTATATACTCCATCCAGTCGATTGCTTTTGAGGCACTGCGTTTGACTTTCACATTCACATCATCAACTCTAACAGCCGCAATCTTGACTTTTGACTGCAAAGGCAACGCATTAATATTATGAAGAGACAACTGTCTCATTGTCAATATATCTTGCCCAGCTTTTTTAGGCTTGAGACGGAGATTATTGATACTAAGCTCTGTATTCCTGATTTGCGTTGCGTTTATCTCTTTCATATCAAACGCATACTCAGAGTGCAGCGTAATGGTTCCATCTGCTACTTCAATATTGAGCATCTCTTTGACATAGCGCCACTCTGTATAGAGTTTATTTGCTTGAAAATCCACTACTCCACTCACGGCAAATGGTTCATAATGCTTCACTTTTGTATGAATATCTATAAAACCGTTATCATTGAAACCTGCGAAAAGACGTAGGGTAGCTTTTGGAGAGAGGTTCTCTTTTGTATCAACATTTTTTAAACGCAGCCCAATGTTTTGTACGCCAAAATGGTATGGATATTTTAAAGTCTTATCTGTAAGTGCCACTACGCCATTGTTTATCTGCACATTTTCAATGATTATACGAGGGAGTGCTGCAACACTGCCTTTACTCCCTTCTTTTGCTTTTTGTTTTGATGTTCGTAAAATGTTTAATAAATTTACACTTTTATCTCTATTGCGGACTATATTCACATAAGGGTTATTAAGCTCCAAGGAGTGTAAAGAGAGCGCGCCATAAAGCAGTGCAGAAGGGTCCACATCAACTACAAGCGAGTCAAACGAAAGCAGCTCCTCTCCAGCTCTATCTTGCATTCCATACCCATAGAGCGTCAATTTAAATAAAAAGGGATTGAACGAAACAGATGCAAGCGTGATGGTGGCTTTTGTTTGTTTTTGAAGTGTCTCAACAAGTTGGGATTTTATAATGAGAGGGAGGATAATAAATCCCACCACCGAATATGCGATAATGAGATACAGAAAGATTTTTTGAACACTACGCAGCATGAGAGACTCCACAAGATAGTATCTGTAGAGTTTATCTCATAATGTGTTAAATATTAATTATTTTGCTGCGTTTAGAATACTCTCTTTTGGAAATACAAACGTTGTATGTCTCAATACAGATATACGTTTACTTGGTTTTCCATCTTTATCCAAAGCATATGCATGGATAGTTACAGGGATGATAGTATCTTTTCTTTTATCATCTACAAGCATATCGTTTGTTACAAGAGTAACGATTTTTTTCTTTTTCACACCTGGTACAACTCTAAATGGTTTTGAAGGTTTATGAATTTTGATCTTTCCTTCCATACCTTTTGGAGGTATCACTTCAAAGAAGAATTTCATAGGTTTTGCTTCAGTGTTTTGCAGTAAGAACACATATGCATTTTGCACTCTGAACTTGTCATGTCCCATATGTTTCACAGAGTAGAGTCTTGTCTCTTTGTTAATGTTGAGCAGCATATGCTCTTTTGTCGTACTCATATATCCAAGCGCGAACATAATACCTACAAGCAGCACCATATATGCAATAACTTTTGGACGGAAGTATTTTGTTTTCCCTTTTCTCTCTACGATCTCATAATCACTCGACCATGTAACAAGAGAAGGTTTTCCAAGCTTCCCCATAACCGTTGTACAGGCATCCACACACTCAAGACAGTTGATACACTCCAGCTGTAATCCTTGACGGATGTCGATGTGTGTCGGACATACTGTTACACACTTCTCACAGGTCGTACACTCTGCACTCGGATCAACGGCTTGAAGCTCTTTTTGTTTTGTAACAAGCTTACGATGTGCCCCGTTTCCTTCATCTTCATAAATTTTCCCACCTCTGTGTTCATCATAAAGTGCCATAACCGTATGCTCATCATAAAGCACTGACTGTACACGAGAGTAAGGACAAACATAGATACAGAAGTTCTCTTTTAAGAAGACAATGTCATATATTAAGAAACCTGCAACACCTAGAACAAAGCCTATCATCGTCATATGATCTGCCGGATTTGCCAAATACTTGAAGAAATCTTCAGGCGGAACGAAGTACCACATAAAGTCTGCACCCGCAATCACAGCCAACACTGACCAGATAGTAATAGCAATAGCCTTCTTCGCCTTATTCTCAGGAAGCGACATATCAGGTTCTTTTTGTTTATTTCCAATACGTTTGCGAAGTTTTAAGAGCTTTGTCTCGATCAAATCACGGTAAACAACACGGAAAATAGTCTGTGGACATACCCATCCACAAAAAACACGCCCACCAACAACAGTCATACCAAAGATACCTATAAAGAGCAGCATCAGTAAAAATGGCATTAAATAGAGCTCTTGCATATCAAAACGTACAAAAGCCAAATCGAGTTTCATTTTATCAAAACTCAGTAAAAAGAAATGGTGCCCATTAATTTTAATCCACGGTAAAACTAAAGAGATTGCCGTCGCTACAGCGTACATATAATAACGCTTGATTCTCCAAGGTGTCGGGATATCTGTCCCTTTTTTTTCTTCACTCATTCTTCTTCTCCTCTTATTATTGTGGGCAGACGATAGTATCTATGACTTTCGCTTCTGCATTATCCGTTGCTTCTGAGACCAATGATCCAGAAGCGACTTGTCGTAACTCTCGAGACTCTATATAGTCCTTCAATGAGCTCCTGCTTACATTTAAAAGGCGCGCCATTTCACTCACGCTTTTACCTTCTCTAATGTAAGCGAGCACATCATTTATGTAGACATCAAACTTTGAGCTTGATTTACTTCCCTTTGGACGACCAATCACACGCTTTGCATTCTCTTGCAATTTTTGACGCAGTTGGTCCATCAGTCCCAGTATCAACATTGCACTACTGCTTTGAGACATAATGACAGAATGCTTGATAAAATGCACTTCATACTCATTTTTCATCAAGCAGCTTGCCATCTGTACCAAATCTTCCATATTTGTACTCAAAACCCAAACGTCATAGACAAGAAGTGTTGCTTTTGCATGTGATTGAAAATAGCTCGTAACCTCACCTCTCTCATCAAGCCGCTTATTTTGCGAAGTATGGTCTAGAAACTCTTCATCTATGCCAATACCATTCGCAATAGCGTAAGAGTTTACGTGTTGTAACTGTTCATGTACCGCAAGAAAGTTTTTATCTGGACGGATATATGCTATAACCATGGCGACAAAACCTCTCTATTTTTTAAATTTCATCGTCATTATAGCGATTTATGACGAATAAAGTCAATTAATTTAAGCTTTAATTCGTCATAAATTAAAGCTTGTTACCAACCTATGCCTAAACCTACGACATATCTCCTGTCTTCGAGCTGCCCAAGAGTCGAACCAAGTTGTTCTTGATAAGTTGCAATTTGGAGTTTTATAAGAGTGAGCTGCATATCTAGACCAGCAGTATATGCACCTTTATAAAGCCCTGCGTTTAGTGTTGCCATAAACCATGAGTTATCAAGCAGTCCCAAACTCACACCTGCACGGACATGGTTCATTACATCATAGCCGATGTCGGCATTTGTGTACTGGTCATATGGACTGCTACTGTTCGTATTTACAACTCTTGCCTGTTGTGAATTCAATATATCAGTATAATCTACAGAAAATTTTAAAGAGTTAGCCCAAGAGATTTCTGGAGAGATAGAAGCTCCAATATTTACTGAAAGAGGCTGAGAACCATAAGCATCAAAGGTCATATTTCCTATATTCATCACACTTAAACCAAGAGCAGGATTCCATGCTTTATTTGCAAACTCGTACAAAAGACCTACATCAATTCCAAACCCTGAGTTGTCCACTTCATAGTTATCTTGAAGATACTTCGCAAGATCATCTTTATGCGCTGTTATCTCTCCTGCATCAATTGCAGCTTCGTAAGATTTTTGCGTAATATATTTAGCACTCACACCTACTGTTACATCACCGTTAAAAACACCGTTCAAAAAAGAACTAGAAAGCCCATGATATTTTTTAGCACTCGCTAAAAAAAGACCACCATACACTCTACTATGAGTCTCTAATACACCATTACTTCCACTATTGGCATGAGGAATGAAGTTCGCATCAGATGCTGCTAAAATCCCAAAAGAGTATGCAGTATCATTCGCTGCATGATAAGAAAAAGAGGTATAGTTTGAAATGTTTACATTAAAAGTATCTCCAGAGTACTTATTGATAACATCTTGTGTATCTTGTGTTGTATTTGCATTTTGTATATCATCTGCAAAACTTTTAATTTTTTCCGAGCCAGAAACAGTCAATCCAAGTATCTCTGCTTCGATACCGTGACTCTTTTTTATTTTAATAATCCCGGCAGGGTTACTAAAGATAGAGGAAGAATAGCCACCAACAGCAGTATTGGCACCACCCATACCCATAATGCGAGGGTCTTTATATAAAAACTCTTGCGTTGACATATCTGCATAAAGTAGACTGCTGAGTGCAATCAGCGATAATGGTATAATTTTTTTCATAGCTACTACTCCTATTTATTGTTGCAAATAGTTAATAATATCATTAACTGTTATTGTAGTACTTGTATCACCATTGGTTCTTGCATTAATAATTTCTTGTTTAAAATCATTTACAGCATTGGTAACGCTCTGGTCACCTGAAACAGCGCTAATAGTATCTGTACCATTATTGATTGTATCTACTAATAATTGTGTAACACTCAAAGTATTATTTGTATCCATAATAACAGGGCAGGCATAACAACCAGCTATTGGATTAATTATTTCACCGGTTGTATTGTCTTCCATTCCTTGACAATTCTCTCTACTTCCATTTACATCACAATAGCCATCTGTAATTACGGTTGTATTGTTTATATCTTGTGTCATACTGTTTGCCAATCTCAAGAAAACTTTTTGTTGGTTATTAACAGTGTAGGTCACATTTATATCAGCAAAAGTCCTCCCGTTAGAGAAAGTTACACTTGAAGCGCTGATATTCGTATCTGCTTGTAATGGATAATTTGGATTCATAGCCCACCCTAAAGCATCTAAACTCGCGCGCATATCATATGGTGTTGAACTATTGTTATTATCGATAGAGTTTACAAGAGTATTTACATCACCTGTCAAATACGTAATGGTATTTGCAGCCTTAATAGTTTCATTAAAACCTATATATAAACACGCATTATCCAATCTTGGATCATCTATTACTTGTAAATTTGCAGCAGAACACAACACACTTGCTTGTGTAACATTCCCTCTCTCTATTGCTTTTACATAATACTGACTTGCCGTTGTAAGCAGAGGCAGAGAGTTTGCATTTTTTTTCTGGTCTACACTTGTTAAGAATGAAGTAAATGCATTATTGTTACCGTTATCACCTGAATCAATAACCATATTAATAATATCGCTCACACTATAACCTGATTTACCCATATAAGCAGCTGCTAGGTTCATATTTAAATCACTCGTATTATAAGCACTTGCACACCGACCCTTTAAATCAGAAATAGCATTATCGTACCGTCCTTCATCTATTGCTTTTTGCACATCTATTCTACACGTCGTATCATTGTTTCCACAAGCTGAAAACATTACCGTTGTTGCAAGTAAAGATGCTGAAAGAATTTTTTTATACATAATTTCTCCCCTTTTATAATATTTACTATGACCATTATATCAGATAATTTTTTAATTTTAATAAAATCTACAAAGCCCTTTTTATGCTCTTATAGGTTAAAATGGCGACAACTATTTTTCTATAAAAGATTTACTATATGAAAACAAAAGAATACATTTTAGAAACAATCAAAAAACGCCCGCTCATCATTGATGGGGCTATGGGAACGCAACTCCAACAGCGAGATGAACAGATACCTAAAGAGGCGTGGGAAGGCAATGAGGGGTGTAACGAACTGCTCAATGTCACTGCCCCTGAGATTATGAACGACATATTTCGTGCCTATCTGACAGCCGGTGCAGACCTCATTACTACCAATACATTTGGATCATTTCGCTGGGTGTTGGATGAGTATAACATTGGTGAGCGTGCCTATGAGCTCACAAAAGCAGGTGCCGAACTTGTAAAAAAACAGTGTGAAGCATTCTCCACCCCTGAGCACCCACGCTTCTGTCTTGGCTCCATCGGTCCAGGGACAAAGCTCCCCTCACTTGGACATATCACTTACGATGAGATGTACGAAGGCTACACTGAGTTTTGTCTAGCTCTTATTGACGGAGGTGTTGATGTCTTTCTTATAGAGACTGCTCAAGATCCTCTGCAAATAAAAGCAGCTCTGCATGCCATTGGGGAGGCAAACAGACAAAGAGGCACTGAGATTCCCATTATGGTCTCCGTTACCATTGAGCTCAGCGGTACAATGCTCATAGGAACAGATGCGCAGACTATCGCTACTATTATGGAGCCCTTTGACATCTTAAGTCTCGGTTTTAACTGTGGAACAGGTCCGGAGCAGGTTTTAAAACATGTAAAAACACTCAGTGAAGTATGGCATACACCTATCAGTGTGCATGCAAACGCAGGTCTTCCACAAAACCGTGGCGGATACACCTACTACCCGATGGGTCCAGATGAATTCGTCGAGCAGCAAAAGAAATTTCTCGACATCGACGGTGTCAGCTTTTTGGGTGGTTGTTGTGGTACTACTCCCCAACACATTCGCGCACTTGTAAACGCAGTAAGTTCCATCACACCAAAAGCACCGACAGGTTCACATCCGACATCCATCGCTTCACTCTTTAACACCGTGGAACTGATGCAAAAACCGGCTCCACTGCTCATTGGTGAGCGCTCAAACGCAACAGGTTCCAAAGCCTTTCGTGAACTGCTTTTAGATGAAGATTATGAGGGGACTCTCTCGGTTGCCCAACAGCAGGTACGTGCAGGCGCACATGTTTTAGATGTCAATGTCGGCTTTGCAGGACGTGATGAGCAAAAAGATATGACAGCCGTCATGGCTCTCTATGCACAAAAAATTGCCATTCCACTTATGCCCGACTCTACACAGACAACAGGACTTGAAACTGCACTCAAACACATCGGTGGAAAACCTATCCTCAACTCTGTCAATCTTGAAGATGGAGAAGAGAAGTTCGATGCTGTCTGTGCTTTAGCCAAAAAGTTCGGCGCTTCACTTGTCTGTTTGACCATAGATGAAAAAGGGATGGCAAAAACAGTAGAGAAAAAACTCGAAGTTGCAGAGCGCATCATCGACCTTGCAACAAATCGCCACGGCATCAAAAAAGAGGACTTAGTCTTTGATGTGCTTACATTTACCCTCGGGAGTGGTGATGAGGAGTACTGGGAAGCGGGTATCAACACCATAGAAGCAATTCGCCAACTTCGTTTAAAACACCCAGAAGTGGGTGCAACGCTTGGACTCTCTAACATCTCCTTTGGACTCGACAAAGATGCCAGACCATACTTGAACTCTATGTTCTTGCACCACTGTGTTCAAGCGGGACTTACCTCGGTCATTATCAATGTTAAGCATATCATCCCTCTCAATAAAATTCCTCAAGAGGATCAAGAGATCTGTGATGACCTTATCTTCAACCGTAAGCCAAATGGAGAGGCACTCTTTACATTCATAGAACATTTCAGCAAAAAAGAGGCTGTGGACAATGATGCAGTAGATGAAGCCTACCTTGCAATGAGCGATGAGGAAAAAATAGCAAAACTGCTTATGGATGGAGATAAGGAGAGGATGATCCCACTTGTAGAGGAGGCTCGCCACAAGATCAAACCGGAGCTCATTGTCAATGAGATTCTCATCGATGCCATGAAAGTTGTCGGAGAGCTCTTTGGCTCAGGTCAAATGCAACTCCCGTTTGTGCTCCAATCAGCCGAGACGATGAAAAAGACAGTGGACCATCTCAACCCCTACCTGCCAAAAGTAGATAAAGAGGTCGATACCACCCTTGTGCTTGGAACGGTAAAAGGAGATGTGCATGACGTTGGAAAAAATCTTGTAGATATCATCCTCTCAAACAACGGCTATAAGGTCAAAAACCTTGGCATCAAAGTAGAGCTTGAGCAGTTCCTCGATACCCTCAATGACGGACATGTCTCTGCACTTGGCTTTAGCGGTCTGCTTGTAAAGTCCACACAAGTTATGCTTGAGAACCTTAAAACCTTAGAAGAAAAAGGGATTCAAATCCCTATCTTACTCGGCGGTGCTGCACTGACACGCTCATTCATTGATGACTTTTGCCGCAAAGCCTACAGTGGTCCTATCTTTTACTGTAAAGATGCCTTTGACGGGGTTACTGCAATGAGCCGTATCGAAGCGGGAAACTTGGACACCAACCTCCACCCTGATGCTCCTGAAGTGGAACAAAAAGAGGAAAAAGAGTACATCATCCCTCCATTTGAGGAGATAAAAATGCCTTCTCGTGATATACCTGTACCGACACCTCCATTTTGGGGAAGACGTGAGATAAAACTCACACCGCAACAAGTTGAAATGGCATTTGAGTGGATAAACCACAAAATTCTTTTCAAGTCCCGTTGGGGTTACTCCTCAAAAGGCATGAGTAAAGAGGCTTACCAAAAACAACTCGATGAAGTAGTCTGGCCGGCGTATGAGAAACTCAAAAAACGCTTTTTGGATGAGCAGCTCTTTGAACCTACCATTTTGTATGGCTACTGGCCGTGTCGCAGTGATGACAACGCTCTGCTCATTTTTGATGAGAGTGAGGGGTGGTTTAATGAAGAGGATGTAAACCGCGAGCCGCTTGAGCATATCATAGGACGAGCCGAAGAGGTTTTCAGCTTTCCAAGACAACGTAAAAAACCACACCGTGCACTCAGTGACTTCTTCCACGCTGATCGCCATGATGTCATTGCCCTTACCTGTGTAAGTGCAGGAGAAAAGCTGAGTGAAGTCGAGCGAGAGATTTATGAAGCCGGAAACTACACCGAGTACTACCAGTTTCATGGTCTTGGAGTGGAGCTTGCAGAAGCACTTGCCGAAATTGCCCATAAACAGATACGCCTTGACCTGAACATTGCAAAAGATGAGGGAAATACACTTGCTGATGTACGTATGAACCGCTATCAGGGAAGCCGATACTCATTTGGTTATGCGGCCTGTCCGGACCTGGAGCTCAACCGCCCGCTCTTCAACCTCTTAAAGCCAGAAGAGTTTGGCATAGAGCTGAGTGAGACATTCCAAATCCACCCGGAGCAATCAACCTCTGCACTTGTAGTCTATCATCCTGATGCTACGTACTATAATGTATAGGCGTAGCCTTACTCCTTATCATACTTCGTAAAATCATTATGACGGATAACATCGTTGATTTCATCGATGTACGCCTGTCCGATCTCTGAATACCTGTCAAGTCCCTGTGTAATGATAAAAGGATCATCACTCTCCAAACGCAGCTTACGAAACTTACTGTAGGCTTTTCCCTTTGCCATAAGCTCATAGTATGCTTCTATGGAATCAGCAATGGTATCAAACTTTCTCAGCCATATCGTCACCTTGCCGCCCCTTTGTTCTCCTGCAGCTATACGCGGCTCTTTAGGATTTTTACTCCACATCCCAAAGACATTGTTGGCTTCTTTAAAAAAGCGTGATGTTGCCCATGAGCTTTCCATGGCAGCTTGAGCGAGTGCAATGCTTACAGGATGTGGCTTCAACCTTGCAAGCAAATCTGCATCACTTGTAGCACTGTACTCTTTTTTGAGGGCTCTTATTTGCGCTTTGTTACGAGAGTGCTTTATGTCATCTGCTATTTTTACATAGCGCTGCATCAATCTTTTATGAACAGCTTGTGTCGGAGGAAGAATAAGGTATAAAAAACGCTCTTTTTTTGTTTTAGTGGAGAGATTTTTAGGGATTTCCTGCGGTGTGTATTTGGGTTGCAAGAGCTGCGTTTGAGAGAGCTCCTGTTGGAACAACAACAGCAGGGTCAACAGATAATCCATACAAATTCCTAAACAATTTTGCACAAATTATAGCCTGTCAAACTTAAATGATTTAAAAAAAATTAGGCTCACTTAAGCTTTAAAAGAGTAGAATTTTAAAAATGACCGGTGGTCAGTCATAATAAACTTTGGAGGAAACATGGCAATTATTGTCGATAAAGTACAGAAGAAAAGGGACATTGCGCTTGCATGTAAAGATCTCTTTGTCAACAACTCTCTCAAAGACCTCACCGTCTCTAAAATCGCTGCAAATGCAGGTGTGAGTAAAGGGAGTATTTATGACTATTTTCAAAACAAAGAGGAGATAGTCTTTGAACTGCTCCACCATATGATGCTCGAACACGATGAGAAAAAAGAGCGCAAACTCCAAGGTGCCGATACAACAAGACAAAAAGTTAAGATATTTGCCGAGTTCTTTTACAGTGATGAGACCTATGAACTGCGTGAGATATACAAAGACTTCATCTCTATCAACCTCACTGCACCCAATGAACATATGACTACTTTTCAGACAGAGTGTGTCAACAGATACTTCAACTGGATGTGTGCCATCATTAAAGAGGGAATAGAACAAGAAGAACTCATTCCCGAGTCCATCAACATCGCAAAGGGGCTTTTTGCTTTGGGTGAGGGGATGTTCATATCAAGTAACATTACCTACACAATAGAGAATCTCAAAGAGGAACTCGACAAAAACATAGATGCTATATTTTCACTCATAGAGGTAAAAAAATGAATAAAAAACTCCTAGTGCTACTGCTACCGGCACTCCTTAGTGCCCAAAACCTTCGCGAACTCATTACGCTCGCACAGACGAACAATGACATAGTCATCGCAAAGAAACACTCACAAGAGGCAAAAGCCAAAGAGCTCGACTCCAAAAAGAGTGAATACTTCCCGACACTTGATTTGGGTGGATTTTACAAACGGGATGATGATGTCTCTCCTTTTCAAGCCGGAGATGTCTACAGCGCCTATGCAAAAGTCGATTTTGAAATATATGACGGAGGCAGACGCTCTGCGCAGGTCGATGCGAAAAAAGAGTCTCTCAAATCTTCGACTTTTGACAGCACTGCGTTTAAAAAGTCACTTGCACTGAACATCACAAAGAACTTCTTTGCCATCAAGAGCCTGCAAGCCTCACTAAACGCGAGAGAAGAAGCACAAAAGACACTCAAAGCCCAACTTGAACGTATCAAACAGTTTTATGCTGCAAAGATGGCAACGCTCGATGATGTAGAGCGCGTACAGGCTGATTTTGATACAAATCTCTACAATATACAGACCATCCGTTTTCAAATTCTCTCACTCAAATCACAGCTTGAGCTTACAGTCGGCAAAAAAATAGCGACACTAGACTCCTCGGCATTTAAAAAAGAGGCAGACGCTGCGTTTGAGTCTCTCGATAACATCAAAGCCTCAAGAGCACAACAGCGTGCCATCAGCTACAACGCAAACGCAGTCGATAGCTATTACTATCCAAACATCCGCATAGAGGACAAATATAACCTCTACGCCTATGACAGACTCGACCCACTTGCCAATCAGTTTGCAAAACCGCTTGATAGACAGAATGTATTGCTTTTAAGTGCAAATATCCGTCTTTTTGACTATGGAAGAGTTGCAAAAACACAAGAGGCACTCAAACTAAACGCAGCCGCACTCCAATCACAAATAGAGTATAAGACAAAAGAGCAAAAAATGCGCTATGAGCTTGCAGTTGCAAGAATTGAGACGGCAAAACTTAAAATAAAGAGTGCAAAAAGTGCACTAAACGCAGCAACAAGTGCCTTTGAGACGATAGAGAAGAAATATAATGCCGGTATTGTGGACTACATCGTCTATCTTGATGCACTGACAAAGAAGACAAGCTCAAAAGCACTCTATGCAAGCAGCCTGAATGATTTGGAAGTTGCCTATGCAACATACTACTACTATAGTGGAAAAAATATACTCGAGGAGTTACAATAATGAAAAAAATACTACTAACACTACTTATGTTTGTTAGCTTTGCAAACGCAGCCGAGGTCTATGCTACTTTTGTAGTCCATCCACTTAAAGATGCCAACCTTGCCTTTATCGCAAGCGGCATAGTAGATAAAATAAACGTAAGCGTCGGCAGCCATGTCAAAAAAGGACAAACTCTTGCAGAGCTTGAAAACAGCGATATAAAAGCGATGCTTGAAGTAGCAAAAACAAACTACAAATATGCAAAAAAAGATTACGAGCGACAACTCAAGATAAAAAATCTCATTGATGAAGCGAAGTTCGATGCCGTTGCAAGCCGCTATGAGAGTGCGAAGAACCAACTTGCCTACCAGCAAGCACTCTATAACAAAACATTTCTCAAAGCACCCTTTAACGGTATCATCTACGATAAAGAGATAGAGCTAGGCGATGCGGTAAGCGGTATGATGCTGCGCACTGCGTTTAAAATCCAAAGTGCGTCAAAAAGAAAACTTCTACTAAGCTTTGATCAAAAAGAGAGAAAGCATGTCCACATCGGTGATACATTTAAGTATAAACTAGATGGTGATACAAAAACCTATGAGGGGGAAATTTCAAAGATTTACCCACGCGCGAACTTTCAAGACAGAAAAATAAGAGCCGAAGTACTGAGCAAAGACTTCACCCCAGGTCTTTTTGGTGATGGCACTATCATCTCAAACAAGTAGGTAAAAATGTATAAAATAGCTATTAACAGACCTATAACAACACTGATGTATGTTATTGCATTAGTTGTGTTTGGATATATGAGCTTTAAGAGTATGCCCTCTGCACTGTTTCCAAACATCGACTTTCCTATGGTCACCGTAAAGACCATTTATCCAGGAGCGGAGCCCTCTACTATAGAGTCACAAGTCACAGACAAAATCGAAGAGGCCATCTCACAAATCGGCGGGGTTGACTCCATCACCTCTACGAGTTCTGATGGTGTGAGCATCATTATGGTAAAGTTCTTTTTAGAGCGTAACATTGATGAGGCGACAAATGATGTGCGTGACAAGGTCTCAGCGGTCACACTCCCAAAAGATGCGAGAACACCTCTTGTAAGCAAGCTTGACATTGGCGGTGCTTCTATAATAAATGTCTTTCTTACAGCCAAACAAGACAGTTTGAAAAACCTGATGCTCTTTGCTGATGAAAAGGTAAAACCCTCTTTACAAAAAATCATTGGTGTTGGTGGAGTCAATATCATCGGCTACAGAGATAGAGAGATAAAAATATACCCTAACATCGATGCACTTAACAAGTACGGCATTACACTTTTAGAGCTCAACCGTGCTGTTGCTCATGAAAATGTCAAAATAGGCGGTGGAAAACTTATCACTGACAGACATGAGTATATTCTCAAAGTTCAAGCAGACGCTCCGAGTGTGAAAGATTTGCAAAACATCAAAATTACCGACAGCATACGCCTCAAGGATGTGGCAAAAGTAGTTGATACTCTCAGTGATGCACAGAGCTACTCTTCATACAATGGAGTGCCGGGTGTTATGCTCGAGATACAAAAGATATCAGGGACAAATACCATAGACATCGTAAACCGTGTCAAAGCAGTTGTACCACAGCTGCAAAAGATGAGTGGAGATAGATTTGGTGTGCAGCTGCTCCAAGACACTACCCCTTTTATCATCAATTCACTTGAAGATGTGAAGTTCGACCTTATCTATGGTGCTATTCTTGCGGCTATCATTATCTTTGTATTTTTGCGAAATGTCCGCATCACTTTCGTCTCTGCGCTTGCTATCCCTGCCTCCATCTTCGGAACTTTTGCACTGATGAACTTTATGGGATATGATCTCAACAAAATGACACTTATCGGGCTTACTCTCGCCATCGGTATCATTATAGATGATGCCATTGTCGTTATTGAGAACATCTACAAAAAGATGGAAGCCGGTATGGGCAAACTCGAAGCTGCCTATGAGGGAACAAAAGAGATGGCATTTGCTATTATGGCAATCTCTGCGATGCTGCTTTCAGTCTTTTTACCTGTTTCAAATATGAGCGGAATCGTTGGAAAGTTCTTTGAAAGCTTTGCCATGACCGTTGGTTTTGCCATCATCATCTCTTACACCATTGCACTGAGTTTCATTCCAAGTCTGAGTGCGAGAGTACTCCATAAAGGAGAGAGCCGTTTTTACAACATCACCGAGCCCTTCTTTGTATGGCTTGAGAAGCTCTATGCCCTACTCTTAAAATTTGTACTGCGTTTCAAAGTGCTAACCATTCTCACTGTTATAGGTTTGTTTGTCGCATCACTCTCACTCTTTCCAAAGATTGGTATGGACTTCATTCCAAAAGAGGACAAAGCCGAATTTGAGGTCAAAATAAAAGCACAGCCTGGTATTTCACTCGATGAAATGATAAAAAAAGCAAAAGCAGTAGAGGCGAAGATAAAAGAGAACAAGTATGTAAAATTCACTACGCTCAGTGTAGCATATAACGCAGCAAAAGAGAAGAACAAAGCCATTATCTATGTCAAACTCACACCAAAGATGCAACGACCAATCAATCAAGAGCAGATTATTCAAAATACAAGAGATGTACTCAAGCCTTTTGGCAAAGAGATGTTCATAACGGCTGCTGCCATTCCTAACATTAAAGGTGCGGGAGTAACCGTACCCTATCAAATCGTGCTCAAATCAGACTCTTTTAGCTCACTGCAGCAAGCCAAAGAGAAACTTGTCGCCTACTTGAAAGCGAAAAAAGGTTTTGTCGATGTAGATACAAATCTCGACGATCCAAAACCACAATACAATATCAAGATATTGCGTGAAAATGCGAACCGTTTGGGCATCACCGCCTCGCAAATCGCCTCTGCAATCGCTACAGCTTTTTCAAGTGACATTGAGATCTCACACTTTGAAGAAAATGGAAAACAGTACAACATAACGCTGCGTTTGGATGATGCACACAGACAAACACTTGATGATTTGAATAAAATACAGCTCAGAACAAAAAGTGGCAATCTCGTCTTGTTAAGCGGTCTCGTAAACATTACAAAAGGAACCTCTCAAGCGACCATCTACCACTTTGACAGACAAAGACAGGTGACCGTTTACTCTGATCTTTTCGGGCTTGACCTCGGTGGAGCTGTGAACTACACAAAAGCAAAAATAGACGAGCTCCTGCCAAAAGATGTCACATACAGATTTACAGGCTTTGCAGAGGAGATGGGAAAAACAGGAAAAGCATTTGGCGTAGCTCTTGGACTTTCAGTGATTTTGATGTTTATCATTCTCGCTGTCTTATATGAGTCTCTTATCCAGCCAATCATCATTATGTTTGCTCTCCCTTTGAGCATCATCGGTGTTATGCTTGCCCTTTATTTGAGCCATTTGCACTTCTCGCTCTTTGTAATGATTGGCTTCATGCTGCTTATGGGAATGGTAGGGAAAAATGCAGTCTTGCTTGTTGACTTTGCAAACGCAGCGATGAAACAGGGAAAAAGTGCAGATGAGGCACTCATAGAAGCGGGAGAAAAACGTCTGCGTCCAATCCTCATGACCACATTTGCCATGATTTTTGCTATGTTGCCACTCGCACTTGGGGATGGCTTGGGAAGTGAGACAAAAGCACCAATGTCTATCTCCATCATTGGTGGGCTGCTCAGCTCTATGCTGCTCACACTCTTTGTCGTACCTGCAATCTATAAGCTCATTAGTCCGGTTGATAGATGGTTAAGAAGATTTTATGAAGTTGGAAAAGTATAAACACTTTTCCGCTTTAGCTATACTCCATGTACTTCGTTCTGTTGCGTACCTGAATGTACCTATTGTAAAACTTCACAAGGTAAATAATATTTCCGATAACCAATACAGAGACTAATAACTGTCTTGGCATACCAAACACTTCAAGAACGACATAACTTACATATGAGAAAAGAAACATTGCAATAATCTGTAAAAGCAAAAAAATCTCCGGCAACCATTTTGAATTTTTTCTTCGCTCTTGCATCACAAATCCCTCACATTAAACATAGAATATCACATATGATAATAGCTTATTAATTAAATACAACTTAAAATAAGTTTATCTTATCTTCTTCTGTATGATAAAGCTTCTAAAATATGTTTTTTGTGAATAAAATGTGATGTCTCAAGATCTGCGATGGTTCGTGCAACTTTTTGTACTTTCTTGATGCTTCGAAAAGAGAGCTTAAAACGTTCAGTGGCAGTTTGCAGGATTGTTTTTGCTTCTTCATCCATTGTACAGTATTGCTCTATCTCTTTATCACTAAGCGCTGCGTTTAGTATTTTTTGTCCTCTTTTTTTTGCGAATATATGTGCCTCTACGACCATCTTATGCATCTCTTTTGAGGAGTGACTTGGCATATCATCACCACTCACGTTTTGCATAACGACATTGAGGTCGATTCTGTCTAAAAAAGGATCGGAGAGTCTGTTTTTATAACGCTGCACTTCCAAATCACTACACCTGCACTCTTTATGCGCATCTAAAAGGTTCCCACACGGACAAGGATTCATCGCTCCTACAAATAAAAACTGTGCAGGATACTCCACTTTTGAGTTCACACGAGAAATTCTTATTTTTCCATCCTGCATCGGTTCACGCAATGATTCGAGAACATTTTTAGAAAAATGCGGCAGTTCATCAAAAAAGAGTATGCCATTGTTTGCAAGTCCTACCTCTCCAATCTGTGCCTTATATGAGCCACCGCCAAAAATACTCCCCATCGTCGAAGTATGGTGTGGATTTTTCATACTGCGTCGCGGTGCAAATGCAGGCTCTTTGCCCTCTAAAACTTCCAATTTTGCTACATCGAGAATTTCACTTGACGTCATAGGCGGTAAAATGTAGCGTAACCTGCTTGCTATCATACTCTTGCCACAACCTGGACTTCCCTCAAGTATGATATTGTGAAATCCCGCAGCAGCTATAAGTGCCGCACGTTTGGCAACCTCCTGCCCCCGTACATCGATGAAATCTTCTTCATACTCTTTCATATAGTAGTATTTTTCATTACCAAGCTCATAAAAGGGGTAGCCAATCTCACTCTCCTGAATGTTTGGCTCACAATTTTCCTGATTTTTTAAGATCTCTACCGCTTGAGTGAGATGTTTTACACCGTAAAAAGAGACATTTGGAATTTTGGAGAGTTTCTCTAGTGATTCATAAGGAACCAGTGCTTTTGTAAGCAGACCCTGATTTGCCAAAGAGAGTATAAGTGGGTAGAGCTGAATGTTCTCTTTAACACTCCCGTCAAGTCCAAGCTCACCAAACACAAACCACGAATCTAAATCTACATCTGTGTCATTGAGTAAAATCAGCAGTGCAAGACTCAAGTCAAAGTGT
>Ga0256829_1000547_pt1 | contig 36899 bp, 31 predicted proteins | sample 131447metaG_FD_185979 | JGI IMG/M metagenome (GOLD analysis project Ga0256829, IMG submission 185979) | Hydrothermal vent microbial communities from Lau Basin, Pacific Ocean - 131-447 | ecosystem: Environmental > Aquatic > Marine > Hydrothermal vents | place: Pacific Ocean: Lau Basin | collected... | reverse complement strand
GCTAATCCTGCTACATTTTCCAATGATTTACTTTCTTTTGGCATAACTGCAACTGCACCTTTACTAGCTTCGATATATAAAATGCCATTTTCCTCTTTTGTGGTCAAAACTTTTCTTTTTATCATATTGTTTACTACATCTTTATCCAAATCCACCAATGTACAAAACTCATCAAATTTTAACCAATTTTGCATACTTGACCTTTTATAAAAATTTTTCTATCTCTTTTGAATTTATTTCCACTTTTTTAGCCTTTAAAATCCTGTCTTCTTGAAGTTTTGCCCTTAAATCCTCATCTTCCAAAGCTAAAATCTGCATAGATAAATACGCAGCATTTATAGCACCTGCTTTACCCATAGCCAAAGTGGCAACTGGCATACCAGCAGGCATTTGAACAGTACTTAAAAGTGCATCAAGCCCATCAAGCGCACCACCTTTTAAAGGTACCCCAATAACAGGTTTCGTTGTTATTGCAGCTATGGCTCCTCCAAGATGAGCAGCCATGCCAGCACCGGCAATAAATACTTTTGCGCCTCTGAGTTCGGCATTGTTAACATAGTCATGAGTTCTTTGAGGACTTCTGTGAGCTGATGATATGATAATCTCATAAGGTACATAAAATTTTTCAAGTACATTAACACACTCTTTCATGATATCATAATCACTTTTGCTACCTATTATTATAGATATAAATTTCATATTTTCAGATTTCCTTTATTTTTTTTCTAAAAAAACTATATACTGGTAACTTACACGGAAGCTTGATTGGATTTGTATTCCCACTGTGTATGGCTTCATAAGTTTTTTTATTTTTTGATTCTATTTTTTTTAATTTTATATAAAATACATCATCTTTTTCATAAATGCTTCCTGTTTCATTTTCGCACTTTATTATTTTAGAATCAATCGGTGCAACTATTTCGTATTCTACTTCAGGCTCTACTTTATCCTTTGCCATAAAAAATTCACCATCTTCGGTAACTAAAGCATATACTTGATGAGTTCCCTCACTTATGGATTCTTGTATATTCTGAGAATTTATTTTTTGATGAGGTCTGTTTACAAGGTAGCCGTCATTGAAACCTCTGTGTTTGGTACTTAAGAGTTCATTTTCATATTTTTTAGGGTCAAATTTGCCATTATAAAAATCATTGATTGCCATTTTATATGCTCTTGTAGATATGGCTACATAATACGGACTTTTGGTTCGCCCCTCTATCTTCAAAGAGTCCACAACTTTACTTTTTAAAATCTCATCAACATAAGAGGAGAGATTTAAATCTTTGGCATTCATGATATGAGTGCCGTTTTCATCTTCTTCGATTTTTAAAAGTGCCCCATTGTCTTCATTTTTAGCATATAAAGTGTAAGGAAACCTACAATCATTTGCACAACTCCCCCGATTTGGCACCCTACCGCTTTGTAAAGAACTTATAAGGCATCTGCCGCTGTATGCAAAGCACATGGAGCCATGTACAAAAATCTCAAATTCCATATCAGGTATATGTTTTTTTATTTCTTTTAAATCTTTAAGGCTAATTTCTCTGGCAACAATTATCCTTTTTACTCCCATTTCACTGTAAACCAAAGCATCTAAATAATTCATAACATTTGCCTGAGTCGAAAGGTGTATCGGGATATGCGGAGCAATCTTGTTTGCAAGTCTTACAACCCCTGGAGTTGAAATTATAAAAGCATCCGGATTCATTTTAGTCATTTTTTCGATATGTTTTTTTAAAAGAGGAATTTGAGAATTAAAAGGAAATCCATTTATTGTAACATATATTTTTTTACCTTTTTTATGAGTGTAAAGTACCGCTTCTTCAAAACTTTCATAGCTGAATTCTTTAGAGCTTCTAATCCTGAGTGAAAAATGACTGACACCTCCATATACAGCATCAGCTCCATACTCAAGAGCAATCTTAAGTTTTTCAAAATTACCAGCAGGAGATAGAAGCTCTACTTTTTTATCCATATTTTTACTTATTACTTCTTGCCCAAAGATTCTATCAAAGCTTCTATATCATCATTACTTACTACATCCTCTGTTGAGGTGTCTCCATCTATATGTACGGCAGAGCCTACTCTTTTAGTGTCATCTTTTTTAGCTGAAAAAAGTGAATTCATATAGCTTGCAAGAGTTCTTATGACATTGATAACTCTTTCTATTTTTTGTCTGTGAATATCTTGGTACTGCATTATATCCATAATCATCATTATTTCATCACTCGACATTTGAGCATTTGATATAAGATTTTCTATATCACTTAATGCTTTTTTATTATCTTTTAAACTTTTCTTAAAGATATTGATATCTGGAAATTTATCGACCATTTTATCGAAAATATCAATATTTTTTTTGATAACAAGAGATACATCATTGGCATCATTTTCAACTTTCATTATAAAATCACTTATAACCTCAAGCTTATCAAAAATTTCTGTTGCTTTAACTTCAGAATCTTTTGTTACATCATCAAGTTGCTCTACAACTTTATGGTCTTCTGTTGGAGGAGGCGGAGGCCAGGAATCTTTTCCGTCTAGTTTATAATCATGCATTTGTTCTGTTTTTGTCTCAGTATTTTCAGGTGCCTGAGCGTCATCTGTCTCATCTTCATCTAATCCTCCGGCCATAAGTGCATCAAGTTCTTCTTGTGTCATATGTTTCTCCTAAAAAGAGTTAATTTAAATATTGGTACAATTATATTATAATTTCCATTAAAATAAAATTTTTAGGAATAATAATGATAGTTGATTTGCACAATCACACAAAACTCTGTAACCATGCACAGGGTGAAAGCTTTGAATATGTACAAAAGGCAATAGAAAATGGTACAAAATATTTTGGCTTCAGTGACCATGCACCTATGAGCTTTGATAAAGAGTACAGGATGAGTTTTGAGCAAATGAGCAAATATGAGGATATAGTAAATAAGCTTAAAGAAGAATATAAGTATGAAATAAATATTTTATTGGGATATGAGGTTGATTTTTTACCTGGATATATTGATGAAAGAGTTTTGAATGCAAAAGTAGATTATCTTATAGGTTCTGTGCATTTTATAGATAAATGGGGCTTTGATAATCCTGAATTTATAGGAAAATATAAAAATGTTGATATTGACAAAATATGGCAGGATTATTTTGATGCGATAGAGCAAATGGCAAAAAGTGGTAAATTTGATATAATAGGGCATATTGATCTTATTAAAATATTTAATTTTCTACCGAAAAAAAATATAAAAGATATTGCAAAAAATGCTATAAAAGCTATAAAAAAAGCCGATATGACGATTGAACTTAACAGTGCTGGATATCGAAAACCCTGTAAAGAAGCATATCCTTCTGTAGATTTGATGGAGTTAATTGCACAAAATAACATAACTATAACTTTTGGATCAGATGCCCATAAACCTGAACAAGTTGGTTACAAATCAAAGCAGATAGAAGAGCTTGCAAAAAGTTATGGCTATAAAAAATGTTCATACTTTGTGAACAGAGAAAAAAAAATGATTAATTTTTAATCACTATTTTAAACTATTTACTATATAAAACATGATAATATATATAAATTTTTTTAAGGAGTTTGTATGGGAAAATTTGTAAGCAGTATAGTTAAATTCTATGAATTTTGTGAAGAAAATGAAGTCAAATTTATAGATTTTAGATTCAGTGATATCAAGGGTGCATGGCATCATATAACTTATAATATTGATGCTGTTGATGCAGATATGTTGGAGTCTGGAATTCCGTTTGATGGAAGTAGTATCGATGCTTGGCAACCTATCAATGAGTCTGATATGATGTTAAAGCCTGAAGTTACTACGGCATTTTTAGATCCTTTTACCGCTGATCCGACTATTATAGTAATTTGCGATGTTTTTGATCTATATAAAAATGAGTTATATGAAAAGTGTCCAAGAAGTATAGCTAAAAAAACTCTATCATATCTTCAAGATTCTGGGATTGGAGATACGGCATATTTTGGGCCGGAAAATGAATTTTTTATTTTTGAGAATGTTAAAATAAAAGATGAAATAAATTCAGCATTTTATCAAGTTGATTCAAGTGAGGGTGAATGGAATGATGCTAATGATTTTGTAGATGATCTTAATACAGGCCACAGACCAAGAACAAAAGGTGGTTACTTTCCTGTTGCCCCAACTGACTCTATGGTTGATTTAAGGGCTGAAATGATGCAGGTTTTAGAGGAAGTTGGACTTGAAGTTATCATGGGTCACCATGAAGTTGGTCAGGCTCAGGGTGAAATAGGTGTAAAATATGCAACTCTTATTGAAGCGGCTGATAATGTGCAAAAATTTAAATATGTAGTTAAAATGGTAGCACATTTAAATGGGAAAACAGCAACTTTTATGCCAAAACCTTTAATGGGAGACAATGGTACCGGTATGCACACTCATCAATCAATATGGAAAGATGGGCAAAATATATTTTATAAAAAAGGTGAATATGCAAATCTAAGTGATGATGCGAAGCATTATATGGGCGGTATATTTAAACATGCTCATGCACTTGCTGCTTTTACAAATGCATCAACTAACTCTTATAAAAGATTAATTCCTGGCTTTGAAGCTCCAAGCATTTTGACTTATTCTAGCCAAAACAGATCTGCTAGCTGTCGTATTCCTTACGGTGGAGGTGAAGCTTCTACTAGGATTGAGCTTAGATTTCCAGATGCCACAGCTTGCCCATATCTTGCATTTTCTGCGATGATGCTTGCAGGACTTGACGGAATTAAAAATAAATATAAACCGGTTGGTCCTATGGATGAAGATTTGTTTGAACTTAGTTTGGCTGAAATCAGAAAAAAAGGTATTCCTCAAATGCCTCATACTTTAAGAGAGGCACTTGAAGCTCTTATAGCTGATAACAGCTTTTTAAAACCTGTTATGAGTGATCTTTTTATAGATACTTATCAGCACTATAAGTTTGAAACACAGGTTTGGCCTGATGAAGCAAGACCAACTGCTTATGAGTTTAAGTCAACCTATTCTTGTTAAATTACAAAGAGGAGAGATTTTCTCTTCTCTTTGTAACCTGACCCTGTGAAAGGTTAATTAAAATATAAGCTTATTGTTGCCTATGGTTTCATCATTTTGTTTTTGTGGTTTTGAGATATCTGTAAAATAATAAACTTTTTTATTTTGTATCATCTTATGTACTCCTTTTGGGATAGTAAACTTTCTTTTTGTCTCAGGATGAATTTTTAAATACCTTTGTAGAAAATATTTAAAAGCTGGAGCTGCAGCTCTTCCTCCTGTTTCTCCTCTTTTCATAGGAGTATTATTATCATTGCCATACCATGTTATTATCTCTATATCTGGAGTAAAACCACAAAACCAGGCATCAATATATTTATTTGTTGTTCCTGTTTTTCCAGCTATTTCTATACCCGGAACTCTTGCATTTCTTCCTGTTCCATGTGTTACAACATTTTCCAATATATTTATAAGCAAAAAAGCTTGTTTTGGTTTGTTTATATCTCTGCCTTGAGGTTGAAAAATCTCTTCGTCACCATATCTGTTTATAATTTTTTTAATCAAAAAAGGTTTCATCATTTTTCCATAATTGGAAAAAAGTGTATATTTTCCGGCAAATTCATAAGGCGATACTCCAAGACTTCCAAGTGCTATGGATAAGTTGTATGGTACTCCTTTAAAGCCAAGAAATTTTAAATTACTGTAAACATTTTCAAGCCCCAAACTGTTAACTAAATTTATCGTTGCTAAGTTTCTTGAATGTACCAATGCATACTCTAAGGTAATCAAACCTTCAAAATTATTTTCATAGTTTCTCGGTTTCCATTTTTTATCTTTTTGTACATTTTTATATACTCGTGAAATATCTGGAATTTTACTGTTTTGTGCATAACCTGAGTTTAGTGCTAATTGATAGATGAAAGGCTTGATACTAGATCCTGGCTGCCTTTTACTTTGTGTGGCACGGTCAAATTTACTTTTTTTATAATCAACTCCACCAACCATGGCAAGAACTTCCCCTGTACTGTTGTTTAATACAACCATGGCTCCATTTAAAGTACTGTTTTTATCTTTGATATTTTTTTTGAGACCATCATATCCAAATTTAAGAGCTTTTCTTGCTAAATTCTGTAAAGATAAGTCTATATTTAGATATATTTTGTATCCGCCTGTTCTAAAATCTTTATATTTTCCTCTGATTTTTTTGATAACTTCTTCAACAACATAGGGTGCTTTGTTCTGGCTTAAAGTATCATCAAAAACCATGGGTCTCTCATTTAAAGCTTTTTGGTATTGTTTTTTTTCTATCCAACCTAATTTATACAATCTTGCCAATACAGTATTTGCTCTTGCCAATGAAAGATCCAGGTGCCTTGTGGGGTTGTAGGCACTTGGAGCTTTCGGCAGTCCGACTAACATAGCTATTTCTTTTAAATTAAGTTGATTTAATTGTTTATGAAAGTATCCCAAAGATGCTGTTTTAATGCCATAATATCCATGTCCAAAATAAACTTGATTTAAATATCTTTCTATAATTGCTTCTTTGCTTATAGCTTCATCGACTCTTATTGCGAGCATTGCTTCTTTAATTTTTCTCATTATTGTTTTGTTTCTAGTAAGAAGAGTATCTTTTACAAGTTGTTGTGTTAGTGTACTAGCCCCTTCCACAAATTTCATAGCTTTTATATCTGTTATAGCCGCCCTAAATATAGCTTCAAGATTTATGCCGGAGTGCTCGAAAAAAAGAGTATCTTCTATAGCAACGAGTGCTTCTACGACTCTTGGAGGAATATTTTTGTATTTAACATACAATCTGTTTTGTTTGCCGAAAATATTTGCTATTAATTTACCATGTCTGTCAAATATTTGCGTTGTTAAAGGTGGTGAATAATTAATGATTTTATATGCTTCAAATCTTATATCAGAGTATGTTTTGATTAAAAATATAGAAACTCCAATTACCAACAACATAAAAATTGATATAATATATTTTAACATAGCTACTCCCTAAACTTTCTATTTTCAAAACTGGATTCGATTAATTTTTTAGTATAACTCTTTACAGGATTTTTTAAAACTTCACCTATATCACCTTTTTCAATAATTTTACCTTTATGGATAATGCCTATTTTATCACAGATAATTTTGCTTGAACTTATATCATGGGTTACAAACAATATTTTAAACTGATAAGACTCTTGTAATGATTTTATAAGTGATAGCAACTCTTTTTTTGAATCACTGTCAAGTGCAGTTGTGGGTTCGTCCAATAACAATATTTTTGGTTTATGAGATAGTGCTATTGCTATAATAATTCTTTGGAGTTGTCCTCCGCTAAGTTCGCTTGGAAATCTGTATATTAAGTTAGGATCCAATCCAACCATTTTTAAAAATTCTTTTGCCTGTTCATCTTTTGTAAAAAAATTGTCTTTTATTTTAGTTAGAGGAGAAAGCGAAGTAAAAGGATTTTGTGGTACCAAAACTATAGTTTTACCTTTTTCAAGAGGGTAATTCCAGGAAAAATCCAATTCATATTTTAAATTAGCTGGCAGCATTCCCAAAAGTGCTTTTAAACTTAAACTTTTGCCACTTCCGCTTTGTCCAACTAAGGCAAATGATTTATTTATTTCAAAATCAATATCTACAAGGGTGTCGTTGTTATTGGTAATTTTTAATTTTTTGCAAATAAATTTCATTATTTTATCTCTTGTATAATTAATTTCAAAAGTTTTTTAAATCCTTTTTCATTTATTTTAGGGATTACTCTCAAGATTGGTTTTAAAACTGTCGGTGCTCTTATAGCTCCAACTAAAAAGCCTTTTACTAATAAATTTTTCTTTATCCTCAAAGCATCAGTTGAACTTTTAACTTGTATAGGCAGTATCAAACTTTGCAAATTGGTATCAAAATATCTCTTTACTAAATCTTTTCTTTTTTTTATCTTCTTTTTTATCTTCTTTTTCTTTTTTTCAATATATAAAAAGCCTTCATGGGCTAAAGCTATATCCAAGAGTGATGGTGCTGTTGTATAAATGATAGCTTTTGCACGGTTGCAAAGATATTCGTAAATTTCATTTGAGCTTAGTATATAAGCACCATAACTTCCGAGAGCTTTTCCCAAGGTTCCCATTTTGATATGGTTATCTTGAGGTTTGATTTTGTAATATTCATAAACTCCGAGTAAATTATCTCCGACTACTCCGACACTATGGGCTTCATCTACAACTAATAAAGCATTTGATTTATTTGCTATATCAAAAATCTCTTTTTTCACCATATCGCCACTCATAGAGTAAATACCTTCAACTGCTATTATTACTCTTCCTTGACTAATATCTTTAAAAGTTTTTATTTTTTCCTGCAAATCTTGCATATCATTATGTTTAAAAGTTTGCACTTTAGCTTTGCTTAAGTTAGTTGTTATCATTCCACTTGCATGAAATTCTTCATCAAAAATAAGCAAATCACCTCTTCTTGGAAGTGCTTCAAAAATAGATAGATTTGCCAAAAATCCACTTCCTACACAAATTGCCTTTGAAAAGTTGTTGATTTTAGAGATATAATCTTCAAAGTCTTTATGCACAAGATGATAGCCATTTACTAAAGTAGAAGATTTTGGAGAATGGTTTTTATGACGAGAAACTCTTTTGCAAGCTTTTTTTAAAAGTTTTTTATTATAAGAGAGTCCAAGATAGTCATTTGATGCAAAATCTAAAATATCTTCACTAAAAACTTCTCTAATTCTATATCTGTTGGCCTTTTTAATGGCTCGTAACTCTTTATCATAAAACATTTATAAAAATGGTAATAATTTTTCTATCTGAAGTCCCATAGCATTACTTTCAAGCCCTATTACTTCTTTGATATATTTTTTGCAAAAGCCCTCAACCATACAAGCTCCAGCCTTACCTTGCCACTCGTTACTTTCCAAATATCTTTCCATCTCATTTTCATCAAACTTACCAAACATATATTTTGTAGCACTAATATCTATAAAACTCAACTTTTCTGATTTGTACATCATGCAAGTAAGAATTGATACTTCATTATTGCTTTGTTTAAGAAGTATGTTTTTAGCATCATTTTTATTTTTAGCTTTTCTTAGTATTTTATCATTTACACTTACTACCGTATCCGCACATAGTAAAGGAGGATTTATCCCATACTTTTGCTCACATAAATTCATCTTGCCTTTACAAGATAGGTATACAAAACTTTTAGCTGAGTCAACATGGATACTCTCTTCATTAAAATTACAACCTGTTTGCTGAAATTTAATGCCAAAATCCTTTAAAATCTTTGCTCTTGTGGGTGAAGATGAGGCAAGAGTTAACATTTTAAAGCCCTCTTAATATGACGCCAAAATAAACCGCAACAAAACCAAGAAATATATTTAAAGGTAATAGATAATTACTTATTGTAAAAATACTCTCAGCCGTTCCCTCATTGTCTCCGGATAAAAATTGTTTCGCAGCACTGTTTCTTTTTTTGTATATATAGAAAAAATTCAGTGCCATAAGAGTCCAAATAGCCTCTTTTATATGAACGAGCATATATAGTGATGGAGAAGAGTGCTTAAAATCAAGTCCCAAACTCATCAAAGTTCCGGTTATTACTATGAGTATCATAAAAATAAATGAAAAATTAAGAAGCCTTTGCATAATTTCGAGTATTCTTGAGAGCCTTACTTTTACATCTTGTATGGAAGCCATAACCGGTGCGACAATGAATTTTACAACTATCATGCCTCCTATCCAGATTATTGCTGATATGACATGTAAAAATACTATATATTTACCGTAATCTCTAAAAAAATCTATAAAAAATTGACTCATTTTACTCTCCCAAACTATTTTTAATATACTCTTTTGCTTTTATGATAGCTTCATTTAACTTGGATACATCTTTACCGCCGGCTTGAGCAAAATCATCTCTTCCTCCACCGTTTCCGCCTAAAACAGGAGCAATTTCTTTTATCCAGGCTCCGGCTTTAATTGGAGTATTTTTAACACCGCAGGCAATCATAACTTTATCACCTTTTTTTTGAAAGAACATGACGCAAACTTTATCATTTTGATTTTTAAGTTCATCTATTAAATTTTTGATATCACCCGCGTCAACCTCTTCAACTATAAGAGAAATACCAGCAACTTTATCAATTGACAATTCTTTTTTTGTATTGTTTTGCAGTTTAATTGTTTGTGCTTTTTGTTCCTTTAACTGTTCTTTTAATCTCTTTATTCCCGCAAAAGGATCTTTATTTTTCACCTCTTCACAAATAAGAGCATAATTTTTCATATAATTTTTACTATATTTATAAGCTGCTTTGCCACATACTGCTTCTATCCTTCTAACCCCTGCACTGACTCCACTTTCTTTTGTGATATAAAAACTGCCGATTTCGCTACTATTTTTTACATGAGTACCGCCACAAAGTTCAACACTTACTTTATCAAACGATACGACTCTGACTTCATCTCCGTATTTTTCGCCAAAAAGTGCCATTGCACCACTTTTTTTTGCTTCATCTACTGGCATTATTTTGGTGAGGGATGCAATAGCTTGAGAAATAACCTCATTTACAAAATCTTGAACTTGTTCTATCTCTTCTTTGCTCATAGCTTTTGGATGAGAGAAATCAAATCTTAACTTATTTCTTAAAACTAAACTCCCGGCTTGATTTACATGTTCTCCTAAAATCTTTTTTAAAGCTGAATGTAAAAGATGAGTAGCTGAGTGATGTTTTTTTATCTCATTTCTATCATCATTAACTATACATTGTACTTTTTGGTTTATTTCTAACTCTTTTTTTATTAAAACTTGGGCGAGATTAAGCTCAAAAAACTTTTCGGTATCAAGAACTTCAGCCAAAGACTCTTTATCTTCATTAAAAATAATTCCCCTATCGCCACATTGACCGCCACTTTGTGCATAAAAAGGAGTTTTGTCTAAAAATACCCAGCCTTTTTCCCCTGCACTTAAGTTGTTGGTTAACTTAAAGTTTTCATCAAGAAGAGCTAAGATAGTGCTTTGAGCATGTAAGGAGTCATATCCTACAAATTCATTTTTAGAGAATTTTTCCAAAAGCTCTTTAAAGTCACCGTCTTTTGTCTTGTCGCCACTACCTTTCCAAGATGCCTGCGATCTTCTTTTTTGCTTATCCATCAACTCTTCAAATTTATTTATATCAACACTTTTTTGTATCTCTCTTAGCATATCGGATGTTAAATCAAGAGGAAATCCAAAAGTATCATACAATTTAAATGCAACTTCACCACTAAAAACATCTTTGGTGTTAAGAAGTTCTTTTTCAAACAGTGCCAATCCACTCTCAATAGTAGATAAAAACTTTTCTTCCTCGTTTTTTATCATCTCTTTTATAGTACTACTCTTTTCTATAATATAAGGATAATGTCCTCCCATTATGTCGCAAAGAGTATCAACAAGCTTATACATAAAAGGCTCTCTAAGCCCCAAAAGATATCCATGTCTGAGGGCACGTCTAAGTATCCTTCTTAAAACATAACCTCTTCCTTCTTTGTCAAATGCTATGCCTTGTGCCAAAAGAAATGTAACACTTCGTATATGATCAGCAATAACTCTGAAGCTTGCCCCTGTGTCATAAATATAAGGGATATTACACATATTTGAAACTTGTTTGATAAGAGGCATAAAAAGTTCTGTATCATAGTTGCTTGAAACTCCTTCCATGACAGCCACAACTCTCTCAAGCCCCATGCCAGTATCTATAGAAGGTTTTGGAAGCGGTGTTAAAGTACCGTCTTTGCTTCTTTCATACTGCATAAAAACTAAGTTCCAAATCTCTAAAAATCTATCCCCTTCTCCACCTAAATAATCTTCATCAGTATCAAATTTTTCACTTCCTTGGTCATAAAATATTTCACTACAAGGGCCGCAAGGTCCGGTGTCCCCCATTTGCCAAAAGTTATCTTTATCACCAAATCTTTTTATTCTGTCGCTTTTGACATATTTTTTCCAAATACTCTCAGCTTCATCATCACTGTTATGAATGGTTACCCAAAGTTTATCAACAGGCAATTTTAAAACTTCAGTGATAAATTCCCATGCATACTTTATAGCATTTTCTTTGAAATAATCACCAAAAGAGAAGTTTCCAAGCATCTCAAAAAAAGTATGATGTCTGTTTGTGTATCCCACATTTTCAAGATCATTATGTTTTCCACCAGCTCTTATACATGTTTGAGAGCTGACTGCTCTTGGTGGATTTGGAGTGGGAATCTCACCTGTAAAGATACTCTTAAACTGCACCATTCCAGCATTGACAAAAAGAAGTGTCGGATCATCGGGTACTAAAGGTGCACTATCATATACCTTGTGTCCTTTTTTTTCAAAAAATTCTAAAAATTCTGCTCTAATATCCATATTTATAGTCCTAAATAAAATTAAACATTAATTTTATCAAAAAAATGATTAATTATAAATTGAATGAGTAGGTAAACATAAGCAGTTTTGATTTGTGTTGAAATATTTTAAAATTAAGGTTATGTTTGTTAACATATCATCATAAATTATATTCCAAAGGAATCTGAGTGAAAATAATAGAAGAATTTATAAAAAAGGAATCCTCAGCAGGCATTTTATTGATATTGGTGACGATTATTGCACTTATTTTGCAAAATAGCGGATTTTCTGAAATTTATAATCATATTTTACATACTCATGTTGAAATACGCTTTGGAAATTTACAAATAGCAAAACCTTTTCTCTTGTGGGTAAATGACGGATTAATGGCGATATTCTTTTTTCTTATAGGATTAGAAGTCAAAAGAGAAGTATTGCAAGGTCATCTTTCATCTATCGCTCAAATATCCTTACCGGGAATTGCTGCAATAGGAGGTATGATTGCACCTGCATTGGTATTTATTTTCTTCAACAAAGGTGAATCTTTTGCTATGAATGGTTGGGCGGTACCGACTGCTACGGATATTGCTTTTGCACTTGGGATACTGTCTCTTCTTGGTAATAAAGTCCCACCGTCTTTAAAAATATTTTTAATGGCATTGGCTATTATAGATGATTTAGGAGCTATCATAATAATAGCAATATTTTATACAAGTGACTTGTCAACCATATCTATTGTGATTGCCGCAACAGCACTTATGATACTATTTATTATGAACAGATTTGGAGTTGCTAAAAAATCTGCTTATATCCTTGTTGGAATTATATTGTGGGTAAGCGTTTTAAAATCAGGTGTCCATGCGACCTTAGCAGGTGTTGCACTTGCTTTTTTCATACCTTTAAATTCAAAAGACAAAGATGGTAAAGAGTTTTCGATAGCAAAAGAGTTAGAGCATGACTTGCACTATTGGGTGGCATTTATGATTTTACCTTTATTTGCTTTTGTTAATGCAGGAGTAAATTTAAGAGGAATATCACTTTCAGATATGGTAGGTACTGTGCCTTTAGGTATCATGCTTGGGCTTTTTATAGGTAAACAAGTTGGAGTATTTGGTTTTTCTTATATTGCCATAAAGTTAGGCTGGGCAAGTTTGCCAAAAGGAAGCACCTGGCTACAATTTTATGGAGTAGCGATACTGACTGGTATCGGTTTTACTATGAGCTTATTTGTGGATAGCTTGGCTTACAATGATACACAAATCTATCATTTTGCAGATAAGTTGGCTATTTTATTAGGCTCATTCCTTTCTGGTATTGTTGGATATATAATATTGAATATGTCAAAATCATTAATCAAAAAAGATACATAACCAAATTGTGATTTCATTACTTTTGGTATAGCTAACTCTATGTTTTTTATGTTTTGGAATTAAGCAATAATCACCTTTTTTTAGTTTAATATTATCATCTTCAAACTCAATTCCTGCCTCTCCTTGTAAGAGTAGAACAAATTCATTCTCTTTTTGGTTGTACCAAAAGTTTTCGATAGAACTTTGACCAGTTGAGATAATTCTTTTGATTTTAACATTACTGTTTTTTAAAATCGTTTCGATAACTTCTTTATTATAGTCAATATTTTCAACTTCCAAAATATTTTTTATGCTCAAAATTACTCCAATATTTTAAATATCAATTCTTTATTATTTTTTATCTGTTTTACTTCTGTTATTTGTAAAGTTTCAAAGTTTATGCTCATAAATTCTTTTTCATTTTTGGGTCTTATCTTAGCTATTTCTCTAGCAACAATACCTCTGTAAGCTTTAGCCCAGTGACTGACGACTTTACCATTTTTTAAAAATTTAAATGTTAGATAGTTGTTTTTGGGGGTATAGAATTTATTATAAAATGAAGCTCTTAAATCAATTATGAATTTATCTTTTAAAAAATTGTCCAAAGTGTCAGAAAAATTTTCATTATAATATCGCTCAAATGCAAAATCTCCAATTTTCTCTCCCTGTTTGAGTTTATAATATGGTATATGATCTTTAGATAAAATGGGACCAAATAAGTTGGAAAATATGATTAAATGTAAATCAATAAAATTTTTGGCAACAATATCCAAAGAGTCATACCCAAGATATTTATAACCTACACCGCTATATCTTATAACTGCCTTGTTTGTTTTAGAATAAAATATATCTATCTTTTTTAAATCATTTAAATATTTTGAATTTTTAATGCCAAATAATTTTTTTAACTCATTTTCACTGCTCGTTTTGATGAAATCTTGATAAACTTTTAAAGCTCTTTCTCTTTTGCTGTATAATTTTGAAAAGACAAAAGAATTTTTATCTATATGGTTATATGTGTTAATATCTGTTTTAGCCTCACTTGGTGAAAATAGTATTATCATGTATCCTCGATTATTCTATATATTGCAAGGTATTATTATATCAAAAAAATATCGAAATCCGATACTTTAAGTAAAACTCTTAAATAAAGAATTAGTTATTATTTCAAAAATACTTTGATCTTGACCCGACAGTGTAGATAAACTTGGATCATATAGAGATTGAATCAATATTACTACAGGAGTGACAAATAATTGTGATGTGAATAAATAAATGGTTGCTGTAATTGAAAACGATGAACTTATCAAATTTCAAAATTTGGGTTAAATTTATTTAGCAGACCTTTTGCTATTGACATTATCTAAAATTTAAAGTATAATTTCACCTCAATTTTATAGGTGCTGGTGTAGCTCAGTTGGTAGAGCACCTGATTTGTAATCAGGCGGTCGGTGGTTCAAGTCCTCTCACCAGCTCCATTAAAATGAGACAGTGTTTGACCAGATATAAATATAACAATCGTTATGGTGAGGTACTCAAGTGGCCAACGAGGGCAGACTGTAAATCTGCTGGTTTTTACCTTCGAAGGTTCGAATCCTTCCTTCACCACCATTGCTATAAGCGGGAGTAGCTCAGTTGGCTAGAGCATCAGCCTTCCAAGCTGAGGGTCGCCGGTTCGAGCCCGGTTTCCCGCTCCATATCAAAAAAACTGGGAGCTGTTGTAAGAAATACTGATTTTGTTTGTCATTATTTGTGTCTTCTGCAACTTTATACTCCAAGCACCATTTTGATTTGTTTTTATAGTTGGTTTTGAAGTTATATGAGAGTTTGCTCATATGGCTCAGAGGTAGAGCACTTCCTTGGTAAGGAAGAGGTCGAGGGTTCAAGTCCCTCTATGAGCTCCATAAAGCAAAAAATAAAAAGTTTCGGCCGAAGCTTTTAGGCTTGCTCTAATAGTAAGTTAAGTAAAATTATCCACGGAGGAAAAGATGGCAAAAGAGAAATACGAAAGAACCAAACCACATGTAAATATAGGTACCATTGGTCATGTCGATCATGGTAAAACAACATTAACTGCTGCTATTTCAGCTGTACTTGCTGAAAAAGGTCTTGCAGAAAAAAGAGATTTTGATCAGATAGATAATGCCCCTGAAGAAAGAGAAAGAGGTATAACCATAGCTACTTCTCATATAGAATATGAAACAGACAAAAGACATTATGCTCATGTTGACTGTCCTGGTCACGCGGATTATGTTAAAAATATGATTACCGGTGCGGCACAAATGGATGGAGCTATTTTAGTTGTAAGTGCAGCTGATGGTCCTATGCCTCAAACAAGAGAGCATATACTTCTATCTCGTCAAGTTGGTGTACCATATATAGTAGTATTTATGAATAAAGCTGATATGGTTGATGACGAAGAGTTACTTGAATTGGTAGAGATGGAGATAAGAGAGCTTCTTGATGAATATCAATTTCCAGGAGATGATACACCAATCGTTGCCGGTTCAGCACTAAAAGCTTTAGAAGAAGTTAAATCAGGTACACTTGGTGAGTGGAGTGAAAAAATCATGGAACTGATGGATGCAGTTGATGAGTATATTCCAACTCCTGAAAGAGATACTGATAAAGACTTTTTGATGCCTGTTGAGGATGTATTTTCAATCTCAGGAAGAGGTACAGTTGTAACTGGAAGAATCGAAAGAGGAGTCGTAAAAGTTGGTGATGAAATTGAAATAGTAGGTATCAAACCGACTCAAAAAACAGTAGTTACTGGTGTTGAAATGTTTAGAAAAGAGTTAGATCAAGGTGTCGCAGGCGATAACTGTGGTGTACTTCTTAGAGGAACAAAAAAAGAAGATGTTGAAAGAGGTATGGTGCTTTGTAAACCAGGCTCAATTACTCCTCACACATCATTTGAAGCTGAAGTTTATATCTTGACAAAAGAAGAAGGTGGAAGACACACTCCTTTTTTCAATAACTACAGACCCCAATTTTATGTAAGAACAACTGATGTTACAGGCTCTATTACATTACCTGAAGGTGTTGAAATGGTTATGCCAGGGGATAATGTAAAAATTAGTGTTGAGCTAATAGCCCCAATTGCATTGGAAGATGGTACAAGATTTGCAATCCGTGAAGGTGGCAGAACTGTAGGTGCTGGTGTTGTTTCAAAAATAATTAAATAGTTTAAAATTAATAAACGGAGTAATTTTACTCCGTTTTATTTTAGAAGGATAATCAATGAGAGTAAAGATAGGTCTTAAATGCAGTGAATCAGGTGATATCAACTATACAACAACAAAAAACAGTAAAACACATGCTGAAAAGTTTGAAGTAAAAAAATATAGTCCAAGACTTAAAAAACATACAATTCATAAAGAAGTAAAGTTAAAGTCGTAGTTTTAAAACTGTATTATTTAATATAGGGTAGTAGCTCCAATGGTAGAGCGCCGGATTCCAAATCCGATGGCTGGGGGTTCGAGTCCCTCCTGCCCTGCCACCAGAGGATTATGGAAATTGAAACTGAGCTTTGCTTGGATTAATAGGAGAGTTAAATGGAAAAATTGATAAGTTATGTAAAACATTCCAGAGCTGAGCTAACGAAAGTTATCTTTCCCACTAAAGAACAAGTTCGAAATGCTTTTGTTTCCGTTGTAATTGTAGTTACTGTTATTGCAATATTCTTAGCATTGATTGACTTGATAATGTCTTTTGCATTATCAACTATAGCATAAGTTAGGAAGAGTTATGTCGCTTAAATGGTATGCTATACAAACTTATGCCGGTAGTGAGCAGAGTGTAAAAGAAGCAATAAAGAATTTAGCAGTTCAGTTTGGTATAGAGGATAGATTAGGCGATGTTATCGTGCCTACTGAAGATGTAATAGAGATAAAAAATGGTAAAAAGAAAATAAGCGAAAGAAGCTTATATTCTGGTTATGTTTTTGCCCAGGTTGACTTAGATACAAATTTTTGGCAAAAGATACAATCACTTCCTAGAGTAAGTAGATTTATCGGTGAATCAAAAAGACCTACTCCTCTTAGTGAAAAAGATATAGAGTTGATTATAAAAAAAGCTGAAAAAAGAGGTGATCCTAGACCGAAAGTTTCATTTGACGAGGGTGAAAATGTAAGAATAGTAGAAGGCCCATTTGCAAATTTTATAGGTATAGTTGAAGAATATGATATGGAGCATGGAAAATTAAAATTAAATGTTTCAATATTTGGAAGAAGTACTCCGGTAGAAATATTATATTCACAAGTTGAAAAAGTAGTGTAGAATTTATAAGAGGCAAATTGATTTTGCACTCAATAGGTTTTACTGTGAGATATCATGTGCGAGTTGATAAGTACGATTATTCTCCGGTTCTCTCAAATAAATTTAGATAAAGGAAAGAAATGGCTAAAAAAGTTACAGGTGAAATTAAACTTCAAATAGCTGCGGCAAAAGCAAATCCCTCACCTCCTGTTGGACCTGCACTTGGTCAGCAAGGTGTTAATATAATGGAATTTTGTAAAGCTTTTAATGAAAAAACTAAAGATATGGCAGGCTTTAAAATCCCTGTTGTTATAACTGTTTATGCTGATAGAAGTTTTACTTTTATTACAAAACAACCACCAGCTTCAGATTTGATAAAAAAAGCTGCAAATATTCAAAAAGGTAGTGACAACCCATTGAAGAATAAGGTTGCTACACTAACAAAAGCTCAAATTGAAGATATAGTTGCAAAGAAAATTGCAGATTTAAACACAAATGACATAGCAACTGCTTCAAAGATTATTGAAGGCAGTGCAAGAAGTATGGGCATAGATATTGTAGATTAAACACCCAACCACAAGGAATATTGTGGTAGCAAAAAATGCGGAGATAATAATGGCAAATAAAATTTCAAAAAGATTTAAAGAATTAAATAGTAAATTCGACAAAAATAAAGTTTATATAAAAGATAATGCAATTGATATTATCAAGACCTTGGCTTCTGCAAAATTTGATGAAACAGTTGAAATTGCAATGAAGTTAAATGTTGATCCAAGACATGCAGATCAGATGGTAAGAGGTTCAGTTGTGCTTCCAAGCGGAACTGGTAAAAGTGTGAGAGTCGCAGTTGTTGCCAAAGATGTCAAAGCTGATGAAGCAAAAGCTGCAGGAGCAGATTTGGTGGGTGCTGAAGAGCTGATAGAAGATATTCAAGCAGGAAATATCGACTTTGATGTACTTATCTCAACTCCAAATATGATGGGTTTAGTTGGAAAAGTTGGTCGTACACTTGGTCCAAAAGGTTTGATGCCGAATCCAAAAACTGGTACTGTTACTATGGATATTACTAAAGCAGTTGAAAATGCTAAAGGCGGACAAGTTAATTTTAGAGTTGATAAGCAAGGAAATATTCAAGCTGGAATAGGAAAAGCTAGCTTTACAAAAGAGCAATTAGATGAAAACTTGACAACTTTTGTAAGAGCAATCAATAAGCACAAACCAGCAAGTTCAAAAGGTAGATATATAAAAAATAGTGCTATTTCTCTTACAATGAGTCCGTCTGTTCATTTAGATGTATTAGAATTAATGGAAATAAAATAAATCTTAAAACTGAAGACAGCAGGTTGGGATACCTCCTTATCCCTTTAAATCCCGCCGAAGTTCGATGTTTTGAAAGGAGAATATATGTTAAGAAGCGATAAAAAGAAAATTATTAATTTTCTAGAAGATGAGTTTAAAGTAGCAAATGCAATAGTTGTCTGCGGTTTCTCTAAACTTACTCATAAAAAACTTGAAGAGTTAAGAGAATATGCAAATAACAATAACACTCAAGTTAGAGTTGTAAAAAATTCTTTTGTAACTTTAGCAGTTAAAAATGCTGGATTGGAAGATCTCAATATTATTGAAAATAATATAATTGTTTGGTCGGAAGATCAGATTTCTGCATGCAAAGTTGCTGAAAAATTTGCCAGTGACAATAAAGATAAATTTATTGTAAAAACTGGTTATATAGAAGGTAAAGTTGCTGATATTGCTACAATAAATGCAATGGCTAAGTTACCTAGTAAAGATGAATTAATAGGCATGTTACTTTCTGTTTGGACTGCACCTTTGAGAAACTTTGTAACTGGGCTTGATAATCTTAGAGCCAAACAAGAAGAGGCAGCATAAGTAGTGAATAATTAGTAGTAAATAGTGAATGGATCAATGATTGAGTTTTCATATTACATGGTAGCATTCATATTGAAAAGTAGAGCTTGATTCTGCACACACAAATATTAAAAAAAATAAAAAAGGAAAAAATATGGCAATTTCTAAAGAAGATGTATTAGAATATATATCTAATCTTAGTGTTTTAGAGCTTTCTGAGCTTGTTAAAGAGTTTGAGGAAAAATTTGGTGTTTCAGCACAACCTACAGTTGTAGCTGGTGGTGCGGCGACTGAAGCTGCTGTTGAAGAAAAGACAGAATTTGATGTTATTTTAACTGGTGCTGGCGATAAAAAAATAAATGCTATAAAAGTAGTCAGATCTATAACCGGTCTTGGCCTAAAAGAGGCAAAGGCTGCTGTTGAAGAAGTACCAACTACTTTAAAAGAAGGTATTAGTAAAGATGAAGCTGAAGAGATAAAAAAACAGATAGAAGATGCAGGGGCAACTGCTGAAATTAAATAAATTATAGTGCAGAGCATCCCTCTGCACTATAGAGTACAGACCGTTATAATGGTGTTAATTACTTGAAAATTGATCATTTCAAGTAACTTCTTCTATTTGTTGTATAGCAACAAAAAAATACTACTATGAGGTAGAATTCATGATAAATTATATAAAATCCGGGAATAGACTAAGAGTCGATTTCTCAAAAGTACAAAAAAACATCAATGTTCCAAATCTTCTACAATTACAGCAAAAAAGTTTTGAATATTTTTTAAATGTTAACAATAATGGTGATAGTGGTATAGAAAATGTTTTTAAATCTATATTTCCAATACATGATTCACAAAATAGATTGACTTTAGAATATGTTGACAGTAAATTGGACAAACCAAAATACTCAGTAAGAGAATGTATAGACAGAGGCTTAACATACTCTGCAAATCTAAAGATGAATATTAGGCTTATACTTTGGGATAAAGATGATAAAACAGGTGAAAAAAAAGGTGTTAAGGATATTAAAGAACAAAGTATTTACATAAGAGAAATTCCTCTTATGATAGACAGAGTCTCTTTTATCATAAACGGTGTTGAAAGAGTAGTTGTCAATCAATTACATAGAAGTCCAGGTGTTATTTTCAAAGAAGAAGAGAGTTCTACTTCTTCGAACAAATTGATATATACATCTCAAATTATACCAGATCGAGGATCATGGCTGTATTTTGAATATGATGCTAAGGATATTTTATATGTTAGAATAAATAAAAGAAGAAAAGTCCCAATAACAATACTTTTTAGAGCATTAGGATATAGTAAACAAGATATTATAAAACTATTTTATCCGATTCAAAAAATAATTATAAAAGATAATAAATTTCTTATCTCTTTCGAGCCTTCTTTGTTTTTAGGAAGGGTTGATTTTGATTTATATGATGAAAAAGGTACCCTTCTTATAAAAGAGGGCAAAAGACTTACAAAGAAAAAAGCTGAAAAATTTCAAAAAGAAGGGGTTAAATGGATAGAGTATCCAACTGAAATTCTTATAAATAGATTTTTATCTTCTCCTGTAATTGATAATGAAAGTGGAGAGATTTTATTTGATACTTTAACTCAATTAGATGAAAATAAAATGATTGATCTTATTAAAAATGATTGCAAAGAGATAGAAATTGCAAATGATTTGGCTACTGGAGTTGATGATGCAATAATCAATTCTTTTTTAGCTGATTTTGAAACTCTTAAACTTTTAAAACAAACTGAAGAAATTGATGATGAAAACGATCTCTCTGCCATTAGAATTCACAAGGTAATGAGACCGGGAGAGCCGGTTACGAAAGAAGCAGCTAAGAAATTTGTAAATGATTTGTTTTTCAATATCGAAAGATATGACTTAACAAAAGTCGGCAGGATGAAGATGAACCATAAGTTAGGTTTGAATATTCCGGATTATATTACTGTATTGACAAATGAAGATATAATAAAAACAGCAAAATACTTAATCAAAGTCAAAAATGGACAAGGTCATATTGATGATAGAGATCATTTGGGAAACAGAAGAATAAGAGCTATAGGCGAACTTTTGGCAAATGAGCTTCATACAGGACTAATTAGAATGCAAAAGGCTATAAAAGATAAGTTTACCACTTTAAGTGGAAATATCGAAGATATAATGCCTTATGATTTGATAAATTCAAAAATGATAACAAATTCTATAATTGAATTTTTTACAACAGGTCAACTTTCACAGTTTATGGATCAAACAAATCCATTAAGTGAAATCACTCACAAAAGAAGACTTTCTGCTCTTGGTGTAGGTGGTTTGGTAAAAGAGAGGGCTGGCTTTGAAGTTAGAGATGTTCACCCTACTCATTATGGTAGGATTTGTCCGATAGAAACACCTGAAGGTCAAAATATCGGGTTGATTAACACTTTGGCAACTTATGCTAAAGTTAATGATTTGGGATTTATTGAAGCTCCTTACAGAATTGTAAAAGATACGCAAGTTACAAGTGAAGTCAAGTATATAACCGCAACTCAAGAAGAAGGCTTAACAATAGCTCCGGCATCTACAATACTTGATGAAAACGGTAAAATTAAGGAAGAACTTATAGAAGTTAGAAGAGATGGAGAAATTATTTTGGCACACCGAGACAGTGTTGATTTGATTGATCTTGCCTCAGTTATGGTGACAGGTGTAGCAGCCAGCTTAATTCCGTTTTTGGAACATGATGATGCAAATAGGGCTTTAATGGGCTCAAATATGCAAAGACAAGGAGTGCCGCTTCTGATAAATAAAGCTCCAATGGTGGGAACCGGAGTTGAAAAGATTGTTGCTAGAGATTCCTGGGCTTCAATAAAAGCAAAACGAGGCGGTATAGTTGAAAAAGTTGATAGTAGAAATATCTATATATTAGGCGAAGACAATAAAGGTGCATTTATAGATCATTATACTATGGAGAAAAATATAAGAACCAACCAAAACACTTCTTATACTCAATATCCAGTTGTCAAGCAAAATCAGAATGTAGATGCTGGTGAAGTCATAGCCGATGGACCAAATATGGATATGGGTGAGCTTGCAATAGGAAAAAATGTAATGGTGGCTTTTTTACCATGGAATGGGTATAACTATGAAGATGCTATTGTTATAAGTGAAAAATTGATAAGAGAAGATACTTTTACAAGTGTTCATGTGTATGAACATGATATCGAAGCTAGAGAACTTAAAGATGGTACTGAAGAGATAACAAAAGATATTCCAAATGTTAAAGAAGAAGATTTGGCTCATTTAGATGAAAGTGGTATAGTTAAAATAGGAACATATATTAAGCCAGGTATGATTATTGTTGGTAAAGTAAGTCCAAAAGGAGAGATAAAGCCAACTCCAGAGGAAAGGCTTTTAAGAGCAATATTTGGTGAAAAAGCCGGACATGTGGTAAATAAATCTCTTTATGCCAAATCTTCAACTGAGGGTGTTGTAATAGATGTGAAGATTTTTACGAAAAAAGGATATGACAAAGATCCAAGAGCTGTTAAAGCGTATGAACAGGATAAGAAAAAGTTAGACAGAGATCACTTGGATAAATTGTTAATGCTAGATAGAGAAGAGATACTTAAAATCAATTCGTTGTTATCAAAAAGTAAGTTAGAATCAGATGTAACAGTCAGTGGCAAAGGGTATAAAGCAGGCGAGAATATAGATAAAGATGATTTGCTAAATGTGAATAGATTTATGCTTAATAGTGTTGTGAAAGCATTTAGCCAAGAAGTACAAGATGAGTTTAATTCTTTAAAAGAATATTTTCAAAATGAGAAAAAGAATTTGAAAGAAGAGCATGATGCAAAACTTCAAATACTCAAAAAAGATGATATTTTGCCAAGTGGTGTCGTTAAGCTCGTAAAAGTTTACATTGCCACAAAAAGGAAACTTAAAGTTGGTGATAAAATGGCCGGACGGCATGGTAACAAAGGTATTGTGTCAAATATAGTTCCTGAAGTTGATATGCCTTATCTAAAAGATGGTAAAGCTGTTGAAGTTTGTTTGAACCCTCTTGGTGTTCCTTCAAGGATGAATATAGGTCAAATTTTGGAAGTTCATTTGGGATTGGTTGGAAAAAGACTTGGAGATCAGATAGAAGATATATTTATCAAGAAGCAAGGAGAATGGATAAAAAATCTTAGAGAAAAGATGATTTCTATAGGAAATGTTGCAAAACTTGTTAAAGCAGAAAAATTTATTAATTCTTTAAGTGATGAAGAGTTATTAAACTATGCAAGAGACTGGGCAAAAGGTGTAAAATTTTCTACACCTATTTTTGAGGGAGTTAATGAAAAAGAATTTAAAAAACTTTTTGAACTTGCCAAGATTGATATGGATGGAAAAACTGAGCTGTATGATGGTAAAACAGGTGAAAAAATGGAAGAGAAGGTTAATGTTGGCTATATGTATATGTTAAAACTTCACCATTTAGTAGATGAAAAAGTACATGCCAGAAGTACAGGACCATACTCTTTGGTAACTCAGCAGCCAGTCGGCGGTAAAGCACTATTTGGCGGACAAAGGTTCGGTGAGATGGAGGTTTGGGCATTAGAAGCTTATGGTGCATCAAATACTTTAAAAGAGATGCTCACAATCAAGTCTGATGATGTCGAGGGTCGTGTCAAAGCATACAAAGCGATAACAAGAGGAGAAAATGTACCTCAAACAGGAATACCTGAGACATTTTTTGTTTTAACCAACGAGCTAAAATCATTGGCATTGGATGTTCGTATTTATAAAGAGGAAGATGAAAATGAAGAAAATGGTTGAAATTAGTATAAATGAAGAGAATAGACCAAGAGATTTTGATCAATTTCAGTTAAGACTTGCCAGTCCTGAGACTATACTCTCATGGAGTTATGGGGAAGTTAAAAAACCTGAAACTATTAATTACAGAACACTAAAACCTGAAAGAGATGGTCTTTTTTGTGCAAAAATATTTGGACCTATTAGAGACTATGAATGTCTTTGTGGTAAATACAAAAAGATGAGATACAAAGGCATAAAGTGTGAAAAATGCGGTGTCGAAGTTATTAGTTCAAAAGTAAGACGAAGTCGAATGGGGCATATTGAGCTCGTAACCCCAGTCTCTCATATCTGGTATGTAAATTCACTTCCAAGTAGGATAGGAACACTTCTTGGGGTTAAGATGAAAGATCTTGAGAGAGTATTATATTATGAGGCATACATTGTTAAAGAAAGTGCTGATGTATATTATGATAATGAAAATAAAAAACAAGTATGTAAAAATGATGTCTTAAATGAAGAACAATACCAATCTTTAATGAAAAGATATGATGGTACAGGTTTTGACGCAAGAATGGGTGGTGAAGTTGTAAGAGATTTACTAAAAGAACTTGATTTGGTCGAACTTCTTGAAAAATTAAAAAATGATATAGACTCAACAAACTCTGAAGCAAAAAAGAAAACTATAGTTAAAAGACTGAAAGTAACGGAAGATTTTTTAAACAGTGGAAATAGACCTGAATGGATGATGATCACAGTTTTACCTGTATTACCACCTGATCTTAGACCTTTGGTCGCTCTTGATGGTGGAAAATTTGCAGTTAGTGATGTAAATGATTTGTACAGACGAGTTATAAACAGAAACAGTAGACTTAAGAGACTGATGGAGCTTGACGCACCTGAGATCATCATAAGAAATGAAAAAAGAATGCTTCAAGAAGCAGTTGATGCTTTGTTTGACAATGGCAGGCGCGCAAATGCTGTTAAAGGTGCAAATAAACGACCACTAAAATCTTTAAGTGAAATCATAAAAGGAAAGCAAGGTCGATTTAGACAAAATTTACTTGGAAAAAGAGTTGACTTTTCAGGAAGAAGTGTTATAGTTGTAGGACCAAATCTTAAAATGGATCAATGTGGCCTTCCCAAAAATATGGCATTAGAGCTTTTCAAGCCGCATCTTTTGGCAAAACTGGAAGAAAAAGGTTATTCTACAACTATAAAACAGGCAAAAAGAATGATTGAAGAAAAAACCAATGAAGTGTGGGAGTGTTTGCAGGAGGTAGTTGATAATTATCCAATCATGCTTAACCGTGCTCCAACTCTTCATAAACTTTCAATCCAAGCATTTCATCCTGTTTTGATAGATGGAAAAGCCATAAGACTTCATCCTCTTGTTTGTTCGGGATTTAATGCTGATTTTGATGGTGACCAGATGGCTGTTCATGTTCCACTAAGCCAAGAAGCGATAGCAGAGTGTAAAATCCTTATGTTAAGCAGTATGAATATTTTACTGCCTGCTTCTGGAAAGGCGGTAACCGTTCCGACTCAAGATATGATTTTGGGATTGTATTATATGTCTTTGGAAAAAATAGGTGCAAAAGGAGAAAATAAGCTTTTTGGAAGTATTGCAGAAGTTATGATTGCGATTGAAGCAAAACTTCTTAATGTTCATGCCAAGATAAAAACAATCGTTAATAATAAAATTATTTTTACAACTGCTGGTAGATTGATAGTTAAGTCTATACTTCCTGATTTTGTACCTGAGCAACTCTGGAATAAAGTGTTAAAAAAGAAACATATAGGCGAGTTAGTTGATTTTGTATTTAAAGAAGGCGGCTATAAGGTTACTGCTGAATTTTTGGATAATTTAAAAGATTTAGGTTTTAAATACTCTACAAAAGCTGGTATTTCAATCTCGATTGATGATATAAAAACACCTGAGAGTAAGGCTGGATATATAAAAGAAGCAAAGAAAAAAGTAATAGAGATTCAAAAGCAGTTTCAAGCCGGTTTATTAACTGAACAAGAGAGATACAACAAAATTATAGATACTTGGACAGATACAAACAATACTCTTGCAAGTGAAATGATGAAATTGGTTGAGAGTGATAAAGATGGATTTAATTCTATTTATATGATGGCTGATAGTGGGGCTAGAGGTAGTGCCGCTCAAATAAGACAACTCTCCGGTATGAGAGGACTTATGGCTAAGCCTGATGGTAGTATTATCGAAACTCCTATTATCTCTAACTTTAAAGAGGGTCTTAATGTATTGGAATATTTTATCTCAACTCACGGAGCTAGAAAAGGCTTGGCTGATACTGCTCTTAAGACTGCAAATGCCGGGTATTTAACAAGAAAGCTTATTGATGTTTCACAAAATGTTAAAGTTACTATTGATGATTGTGGCACCCATGAGGGTGTTGAAATATCAGATATCACATCAAATGGAGATTTGATCGAAAGCATTGATGAACGAGCTTTGGGTAGAGTATTGGCTGAAGATGTTATAGATCATATTACAAATGAAGTTCTTTTCAGTGAAGGCACTTTGATAGATGAGAAAAAAGCTATTATATTAAAAGAAGCAGATATAAAATCTGTGATAATTAGAACTCCAATAACTTGTAAAGCTCCAAAAGGAGTTTGTTCAAAATGTTATGGATTAAACCTTGGAGAGGGAAAACTTGTCAAGCCTGGAGAAGCAGTCGGTATTATTGCTGCTCAATCAATCGGAGAGCCGGGTACTCAGCTGACTCTTAGAACTTTCCATATTGGAGGAACTGCATCAACCGAAGCCCAAGATCGACAAATAGCAGCTAAAAAAGAAGGTTTTATCAGATATTACAACTTAAAAACATATAAAACAAAAGATAACAAACTTATTGTTGCCAATAGAAGAAATGCTGGTATTTTATTGGTCGAGCCTAAAATAAAAGCATTATTCGATGGTGTAATAGAGATAAATAATATTCATGATGAAACAAATATAACACTTGTGGGTAAAAATGACAGTGTCAAGTATGTTTTAAGAAAAAATGATATTGCAAAACCAAATGAGTTGGCTGGTGTTAGTGGAAAAGTTGAGGGAAAATTATTGATTCCTTATAAATCAGGCGATAAAATTGAAAAAAATGAAAGCATAGTTGAAGTTATTAAAGAGGGTTGGAATATTCCAAATAGAATTCCTTACGCTAGTGAATTAAAAGTAAAAGATGGAGAGCCTGTTGTTCAAACTATAACCTCTCATGCAAGTGGAGTTATTAAATTTTATAAATTAATAGGTGATTATCTTGAAAGATTTAATGATATTGAAGAGGGGCACTTAGTAGTTGAGAAAGGTCTTTTTGCTGTAATAGCAGATGATAAAAATAGAGAAGCTGTTAGATATTATATTCCTAGAAATTCTGTTATAAAATTTGCAGATAATTCAAATATTGTGAAAAATGATAATATAGCAACTCCAACAAGCAGTGAGCAAACTGTTATTGCAGAATGGGATCCATATTCGTATCCTATCATTGCAGAAGAAAACGGTACTATTTCATTTGAAGATATAACACCTGGTATTACCGTTGATGAGCAATTTGATGAACTTACAGGGCAGAGCAGATTAGTGGTAAATGAATACCTTCCAAGTGGTGTTAAGCCAACTTTGGTAGTGGCTACTGAAAAAGGTGAAATTTTAAGATACCAATTGGATCCTAAAACTGCTATATTTGTTCAAAATGGTGAAAAAGTTGAGCAAGCTAAGATATTAGGCCGTATACCTAAGGCAGTCGCAAAATCAAAAGATATTACAGGGGGTCTTCCTCGTGTAAGTGAACTTTTTGAAGCAAGACGACCTAAAAATGCAACTGTTATAGCTGAAGTTGACGGTACTATTAGATTTGGAAAACCACTTAGAAATAAAGAAAGAATTATTATAGATACTTATGCTGGTAAGTCATATGAATATCTTGTAGATAAAAACCATCAGATATTTGTACACGAGGGTGAATTTGTTCATTCCGGTGAAAGGTTGACTGATGGTGTTGTTTCAAGCCATGATATTTTAAGAATTCTTGGAGAAAAAGCTTTGCATACTTATATCATTAGTGAAATTCAACAAGTTTACAGATCTCAAGGTGTTGCTATAAGTGATAAACACATTGAGGTTATAGTTTCGCAAATGCTAAGACAGGTTAAAATTGTTGATAGTGGAAATACGAAGTTAATTGTTGGTGATTTGATAAGTAGAAGAAGGTTTAAAGAGGAAAATGACAGAATTATCAACATTGGTGGTGAACCAGCTATTGCTGAACCGGTACTTCTAGGAGTTACTAGAGCGGCAATTACTAGTGATTCTGTTATATCATCAGCATCATTCCAGGAGACTACAAAAGTTTTGACAACAGCAAGTATAGCTGCTAAAATAGACTACCTTGAAGATTTAAAAGAAAATGTTATATTAGGAAAAACTATTCCTGTCGGAACAGGACTATATAAAGATGTAGAATTTAAAATCAGTGCAAAAAGAGCATAAAATATAGATAATATTTTTAATATCTATCCTTGCACACTATAATGAGCAAAGCTCGTTATAGTGGCAGGGACTAAAGTCCCTACAACCCTTTTGAAGCTTACGAAAAGTAAAACTTTTCGAGAAAAAAGTGCGTAAGGTCAGAGATATAATTCTATTTGGAAAATATGGCAGTATGCTTCTTGGAAGTAAGAACTTTTAACATATAGCATCTGACCTTACAGACTAAACATAATGAAATCTCAAATATTTCTTTCAAGCAAATCTACTTAAAAATTACTTAATTTAATAAAACTAAAAGCTATAAAAAGATAGAATATCGTCTATTTTTGGAGAACTCCATAAATAAAATCAGAAAAAGGAAAAGATGTGCCTACCATCAATCAATTGGTAAAAAGAGAGAGAAGAAGAGTGATTAAAAAGTCAAAATCACCCGCACTTGATAAATGTCCTCAAAGAAGAGGTGTTTGTACAAGAGTTTACACTACAACTCCTAAAAAACCTAACTCAGCTTTAAGAAAAGTTGCTAAAGTTAGACTAACTAGTGGATTTGAGGTTATTAGCTATATAGGCGGCGAGGGTCATAATCTACAAGAACACTCTATTGTTTTAGTTCGTGGCGGAAGAGTAAAAGATTTACCTGGTGTCAAGTATCATATAGTAAGAGGTGCTTTAGATGCTGCTGGAGTTGCCAATAGAAAAGTTGCTAGAAGTAAATACGGAACTAAAAAACCAAAATAACAAATAGCTAAACAGGTTGAGCTTTAAATCAGGCTTATACTTGAGTAAATTTAAAATTGAAGGAAGATAAATGAGAAGAAGAAGAGCACAGGTCAGAGAAGTTCTGCCTGATCCTATATACAATAATAAAATAATCACAAAGTTTATAAATTCACTTATGAAAGACGGTAAGAAAAGTGTTGCTACTGAAATTTTTTACAGTGCATTGGAAACTATCGAAAAAAAAGGTGAAGAAAAAGGTATAGATGTTTTTAATGCAGCTATTGACAATATCAAACCTGTAATGGAAGTTAAAAGTAGAAGAGTAGGCGGTGCTACATATCAAGTTCCAATAGAGGTTAGACCGGCTCGTCAACAATCACTTGCAATTAGATGGTTGATTTTATTTGCAAGAAGAAGAAGTGAGAGAACTATGAAAGATAGACTTGCTAACGAACTCTTAGATGCTGCAAACAGTAGAGGTGCAACTTATAAGAAAAAAGAAGATACTTATAAAATGGCTGAAGCAAATAAAGCATTTGCTCATTATGCTTGGTAATTAAAGGAAATATGATGGCAAGAAAAACACCAATAGAAAAAATTAGAAATATAGGTATTGCAGCTCATATAGACGCCGGAAAAACAACTACAACAGAGAGGATATTGTTTTATACAGGAATCAGCCATAAAATAGGTGAAGTTCATGATGGCGCAGCTACGATGGATTGGATGGAACAAGAAAAAGAAAGAGGTATCACTATAACAAGTGCTGCAACAACTTGCTTTTGGAATAATCATCAAATAAATATCATAGATACTCCAGGCCATGTTGATTTTACTATAGAAGTTGAAAGAAGCATGAGAGTACTTGATGGTGCAGTTGCTGTTTTTTGTGCAGTAGGAGGTGTTCAGCCTCAAAGTGAAACTGTATGGAGACAAGCAAACAGATACAAAGTTCCAAGAATGGTTTTCGTCAATAAAATGGATAGAGTCGGTGCCAATTTTTATGAAGTTGAAAAGCAGATAAAAGAGAGACTAAAAGCCAATCCTGTTCCAATTCAGCTTCCAATAGGTGCAGAAGATAACTTTAAAGGTGTAGTGGATTTGGTTGAAATGAAAGCTTTTGTTTGGGAAGATGAAGCTGCTATGGGATCAAAATATGAAGTAGTTGAAATACCAGAAAATTTAAAAGAAAAAGCAGAACAATACAGAGAGCATTTAATAGAATCAATTTCCGATACAAGCGATGAGTTGATGGAAAAATATCTTAGCGGTGAAGAGTTAAGTACCGAAGAGATAAAAGCCGGAATTAAAGCCGGATGTTTAGCTATCAGCTTGGTTCCTATGACTTGTGGAACAGCTTTTAAAAACAAAGGTGTTCAACCTCTACTTGACGCAGTGGTTGATTATATGCCAGCTCCTACCGAAGTAGCACACATAAACGGCGAATATGAAGATGGAAGTACAACTGAAGTTAAATCAACCGATGATGCTCCGTTTGCAGCTTTGGGATTTAAAATCATGACTGATCCTTTTGTCGGACAGTTGACTTTTATACGAGTTTACAGAGGTGTACTTGAGAGTGGAAGTTATGTTTACAATACTACAAAAGATAAAAAAGAGAGAGTTGGAAGACTTCTTAAGATGCACTCAAATAAAAGAGAAGAGATAAAAGAACTTTATGCCGGTGAAATAGGTGCGGTAGTTGGTCTTAAAGATACACTAACAGGCGATACTTTGGCAAATGAGAAAGATAAGGTTATTTTGGAAAAAATGGATTTTCCTGATCCTGTTATCTCTGTTGCGGTTGAGCCCAAAACAAAAGCAGATCAAGAAAAAATGGGTATAGCATTACAAAAACTAGCCCAAGAGGATCCAAGTTTTAGAGTTCAAACGGATGAAGAGAGTGGACAAACTATCATAAGTGGTATGGGTGAGCTTCATCTTGAAATCTTAGTTGACAGAATGTTAAGAGAGTTTAAGGTTGATGCTGAAGTAGGTCAGCCACAAGTTGCATACAGAGAAACTATCAAAAAAGCAGTCAATCAAGAGTATAAATATGCAAAACAAAGTGGTGGTCGTGGTCAGTATGGTCATGTATTTTTAAAGATAGAGCCTGTTAAGCAAGGTGATGGATATGAATTTATCAATGCAATAAAAGGTGGTGTTGTTCCAAGAGAATATATTCCTGCAGTTGATAAAGGTATTCAAGAAGCATTACAAAGCGGCGTTTTAGCTGGTTATCCGGTAGAAGATATCAAAGTAACTCTTTATGATGGTAGTTATCATGATGTTGACTCTAGTGAAATGGCATTTAAACTTGCAGCTTCTATGTGTTTTAAAGAGGGTGCAAGAAAAGCAACTCCTATTATTTTAGAACCTATTATGAAAGTTGAAGTTGAAGTTCCTGAAGAGTTTATGGGGGATGTGATTGGTGATCTTAACAGAAGAAGAGGGCAGATAAATGCAATGGATGAGAGAGGCGGAAATAAAATAGTTGATGCTTTTGTTCCGCTTGCTGAAATGTTTGGCTATTCTACTGATCTTAGAAGTTCAACACAAGGAAGAGCTACTTACTCTATGGAATTTGATCATTACGATGAAGTTCCTAAAAATGTATCCGAAGAAATTATTAAAAAAAGAAATGGATAAGATAATCAAGAAGGGCTATTTTACAGCCCTTCAAAATACACACAATACATACATACACATTATATAACACTAAAGAATTATTTAATCTGCTTATATTTCTGTTACCCAAAGTAACGAATATCAAAAGAAATTATAATTTTTCTTTTTTTTCGTCAATTTTAAAGAATTATTTTTTAAAAATAAGTATAATATTAATGAAAAAATTAACAAGGAGAAATTATGAGATTTTTATCGAAAGTAGCTGTTTCAGCTTTGATTGCAGTTTCTGCAATGACAGTAAGTGCTAGTGCGGATACATTAAGTAGCACTATAGCCCAGGGATATTTAAAATGCGGGGTCAATACAGGGCTTCCTGGCTTTTCTTCAGCCAATTCAGCAGGAGTATGGAGTGGTATTGATGTAGATGTGTGTAGAGCTGTTGCAGCAGCTGTTTTAGGAGATGCTTCTAAAGTAAGATATACTCCGCTAACAGCACAAGAGAGATTTACTGCACTTCAAAGTGGTGAGATTGATGTGCTTTCAAGAAATACTACTTGGACAGAAACTAGAGATTCATCTTTGGGATTAAATTTTGCAGGTGTTAACTTCTATGATGGACAAGCATTTATGGTGCATAAGTCTATAGGTGTTAAGCATGCTTCAGGATTAAACGGTGCTGCTGTTTGTGTACAAACAGGTACAACCACAGAGTTAAATCTTGCGAATTATTTTTTAAGTCACGGTATGAAATATAAGCTTGTTGCTTATGATACAACTGCACAAGTTAGAAATGGATATGAAAGTGGTAGATGTGATGTTATGACTTCAGATTCATCTCAACTTCACGCACTAAGAACTACTCTTCAGCATCCTGATAATTCTATAATACTTCCAGAAATAATTTCAAAAGAGCCTTTGGGTCCAGTTGTAAGACAGGGTGATGATGTATGGTTTAATATCGTTAAATGGTCTTACAATGCTATGGTTGCGGCTGAAGAAAGAGGTATTACTAGTCAAAATGTTGACAAACTTAGAGCTACCTCAAAAAGTCCTGCAATTCAAAGAATTTTAAGTGTACAAGGAAGACTTTGTGAAAACTTGCACTTAAAAAAAGGTTGTTTTTATAACATTATCAAACAAGTAGGAAACTATGGTCAATCATATAGTAGAAATGTAGGTATGGATTCTCCTCTTAAAATAAAAAGAGGTTTGAATGCACAATGGAAAGATGGCGGATTACAATATTCACCTCCATTTAAATAATATATATTTAAATCTAGGGCGGGATTATCACCCGCCCAATACCTAATAATATAATGAAGGATAATGATGCTGGCATTTTTAAGAGATAGAAAAGTTAGGGGCTATATATTCCAATTTCTTTCTATTGTGATAGTAGTTGCTTTTTTGTGGTATATCGGAGTGAATACTGCACACAATATACAACAAAGAGGCATTAGGACCGGATTTGGCTTTCTTAGTGGTACAGCAGGCTTTGCTATAAATGACACACCTATATCATACAATGAAGGCGATACTTATGCGAGAGTATTTTTAATTGGTATACTAAATACTTTAATAGTATCTTTTGTTTCCATAGTACTTGCTACAATATTAGGTTTAATAATAGGTGTTTTGAGACTTTCTAAAAACTGGCTCGTAAAAAAGCTTGCAGCTGCTTATGTAGATATCTTTAGAAATATACCAATATTATTGCAAATATTGTTCTGGTACAATGTTGTCTTAAGGTCGCTTCCTGATCCTAGAGGCAGTATTGATTTTTTTGGAAAAATATTTATAAATAATCGTGGATTTTATATACCAAGGGCAGCATACAACTCAACTACATTTTCGGTAATAATATCATTCTTTTTAGTAATAGTTTTTTTAGTTTTTCTAAATAAATGGGCAAAAAAAAGACAAGAATTAACCGGTCAGGAATTTCCGGTACTTTTAACAGGTATTGCTTTGTTTATTGTAGTTCCGATAATTGCATTTTTTATAGGCGGTGCAAATTTTGATTTCTCATATCCTCATTTAAACGGATTTAATTTTACAGGTGGTAAGGTTTTTTATCCCGAATTTTTAGCACTCGCATTTGCTATTACTGTATATACCGCAACTTTTATAGCTGAAGCGGTAAGAAGTGGAATCGAAGCAGTAGACAAAGGTCAAAAGGAAGCAGCCGCATCCATTGGACTTACAGGGTATCAATCATTAAAATTAGTTGTTCTTCCTCAAGCAGTGAGGATTGCAATCCCACCTACAATAAATCAGTATCTTAATATCGTTAAAAACTCTTCCTTAGCAACAGCAATCGGATATCCAGGATTGGTAACAATTTTTGCAGGAACTACGCTAAATCAGGTTGGACAGGCTATTGAGATAATTTCGATGACCATGGCAGTATTTTTAACTATAAGCCTTACTATATCATTGGTTTTAAATTGGCTGAATCATAAAATGAAAATTAAGGAAAGATAAAGTGGCTGTATATAATAAAATAGAATCAAGAAAAGCTCCGTCAAATTCAATAGGCTTCTTTCATTGGATAAGAGAAAACCTTTTTTCATCCCCTCTGAATTCAGCCTTGACAATACTTGGAATTGCCATATTGGTGTTAATTATACCGCCATTTATAAAATGGGCGATAGTAGATGCAAATTTTAAAGGTACAACAAGGGCTGCGTGTACAGGTGATGGAGCTTGCTGGGTATTTGTAAAGATGAAGCTAGACATGTTTTTATATGGCTTTTATCCAGAAGCTGAAAAATGGCGTGTAAATTTAACCTATGGACTCTTTTTTGTAGTTATTGCCAGTTTTAGATATTTAAAAGGATCTATGCTAAAACTCTCTATCGCAGCTTTATACTTTATAGTAGCATTTTTTTTAATACATGGAGGATTCTTTGGTTTAACAAATATTCCAACCAATAAGTGGGGTGGATTGATGCTTACTATAGTTATATCGGCTGTTGGTATAGTCTGCTCATTTCCAATAGGTATTATTTTCGCATTTGGTAGAACTTCTGAATTACCTATTATTAAAAGTATTTCTGTTACATATATAGAATTTATTAGAGGAGTTCCGCTTATAACAATTTTATTTATGTCTGCTGTTATTTTACCTCTGTTTTTTCCGGAAGGGGTAAATTTTAATAAATTACTTAGAGCGCTTATAGGTATCACTTTGTTTGAAGCTGCGTATATAGCTGAAATAATTCGTGGCGGTATGCAAGCAATTCCTAAAGGTCAATATGAAGCAGCTGATGCTATAGGGCTTTCATATTGGCAAAAAATGCTACTTGTTATACTGCCACAAGCATTGAAAGTTGCGATTCCAAATCTCGTAGGTACATTTATAGCACTTTTTCAAGATACCACTTTGGTGCTTATAATTGGATTGTTTGATTTGCTTGCTATGGTGCAGCTTACAACAAGTGATTCACACTGGATAGGTTATGAAACAGAAGGATATGTATTTGTAACTATTATATTTTGGGTATTTTGTTATGCGATGTCAATATATAGCAAAACATTAGAAAAAAGATTTAATACGAATCTAAAATAAGGGAAAACATGGAACAACAAGAAGATGTTATCGAAATAAGAAATTTAAATAAATGGTATGGTGAATTTCAAGTTTTAAAAGATATAAACCTTAATGTAAAAAAAGGTGAGATTATAGTAGTAGCCGGGCCTTCTGGAAGTGGTAAATCAACTCTGGTTAGATGCATAAATTATTTAGAACAGTTTCAAGAAGGTACAATTACTGTTAATGATGTTGAGCTTAGTGATGATGTGAAGAAGATAAAAGCTATCAGAGAAGATGTGGCAATGGTATTTCAAAGCTTCAATCTTTTCCCTCATCTGACAATATTGGATAATTTAACATTAGCTCCTATCTGGGTTAAAAAGACGCCAAAGAAAGAAGCAATTGAAACTGCCATGAATTATCTTGAAAGAGTCGGCATTGCCGATCAGGCAAAGAAGTATCCAAATCAACTCTCAGGTGGACAGCAGCAAAGAGTTGCTATTGCAAGGAGTCTTTGTAAAAATCCTTCTATCATGCTTTTTGATGAACCGACAAGTGCACTGGATCCTGAGATGATTTCTGAAGTTTTGGATGTTATGATAGAACTTGCTCATGAGCATAGAACAATGGTGTGTGTAACTCATGAAATGGGCTTCGCAAAAAAAGTGGCTGATAGAGTTATATTTATGGAATCCGGTCAAATCATAGAAGAAAATGATCCTGAAACATTTTTTAATCATCCAGAATCAGAGAGACTCAAACTGTTTTTAAGTCAAATTCTTTCTCACTAAAACTAAAAAGGCATCTTTTGATGTCTTTTTCAAAGCTTTTCGTGTTTCAAAA
>Ga0256829_1000546_pt1 | contig 36900 bp, 36 predicted proteins | sample 131447metaG_FD_185979 | JGI IMG/M metagenome (GOLD analysis project Ga0256829, IMG submission 185979) | Hydrothermal vent microbial communities from Lau Basin, Pacific Ocean - 131-447 | ecosystem: Environmental > Aquatic > Marine > Hydrothermal vents | place: Pacific Ocean: Lau Basin | collected... | reverse complement strand
ACACCACAAAATAATTTTTTTGAAATAAAAATTCATAGTTCAATCCTTAGATTTAAATAGAGTTTTTCATTACTCTCGTTTAAAATTTTTGCTATATTTTTAGAAGCTTTATAAATTTTTTCAACTCTCTTTCCCATCTTTTTGTTGTATGTAATTTCTTTTAGAAGACTCACTTTATTTTCTTTAATCTGAATAATTTCAATATCATGTAAAAATTGCAAGGAATTAATAGTCGATGGTAAACTTTGGTAAAACCTTTTATTGAAATTTGTAAAATAACTTTTTTTATCAATGAGTAATCCATCTAAACTCAAAATTTTTACATTGGCTTTACTTAAATAATTTGTTAATTGTTTATGTGACAAGAAAGGCATAATTAAAAGTATTTTTGTCAGTTCGATCTCCTCACCATTTTCTTGCAATGTTGCAAGTATTGAAGATGAACAAATACCAATATTGTTATAAAAATAGTTATCCACTGTATTTATCCTCCCAATCTTTTCTCCAACCAATCTTTAAATTATCAGACAGATAGTAGAACTCTCCATTGCTGTGTTGAGTATCGAGTTGCAAAGACGAAATCGATAACTTTTCTTTTCTTAAAGTATCAACTATCGATAAAGCTTTTACTTGTATCTCCTTTTCAGTCATTTGACCTCTATTTTTTGAACGAAATTCATTTCTCCATATTGCAATAACTTCTTTTTCAAAATCATCAAGTTGATCTTTGGTGAGTTCTGCTTCTTGTAACCAACTACTTACATTGTTTTGAATTTGTAGCTTATACTTTGTGAATTCTATGATATCGTCAATGTCATCTTCTGAAATATCATTAATATCGATTAAATGTTGAATAAAACGTTGCTCAGTTAAATTGTCAGGTAAGCCTATGCTAAATGTCTTTATTTGTAAGTCAGTATTTCGAGCTTGATCATAGTAGATTCTATACTTTTTATAGTATTCATCAAAGTTAATAATGATTTTTTGATTTTTCTTTATGGCAGTATAGTTTTCTTCTCTAATACTAGAATCTAGTTTTTTAAACAAATCATTAATATTCTCTTCCGGAATCATTTTGGACCTTAGAGCTATTTTACATTTGTCAATTAAATCATCATTATCTAAATCAAATTCCATATGATTAAAAAATCGCTCTGAAACATCATCATCCAAAGATAATAATTTAGCTTTGTATTTCTGTATATCTTTATTTTCAGTGGTTATTTTACTGATCTCATTTTTTGCTTTTTTATGTGTTATAGAACCTATTTTGTAGTTATTTAATATCTCTATAAATTTGTTTTGTTCAGTATAAGACTTATTGCTAACCAAAATAAAATATGTTTTTTCTACGAAATCAATTTGTTTAGCCGTATTTTTTCTATCATCTTGTGCATCTGTGATGACTTCACACCAATTATAGAGCGTGTGCCATAGATCATTATCAAGTGTTGTGAGATTTACTGAATTGCCAGATGCACTTGTTTGTACACTATGCTTTAATTGAATTAGTAGTTGAATATTATTACTAAGTTCAGTATGTACATCATCTTTAACTTCGAGACCGACTGATTGTCCAACCTCTAAACTAAAAACTTTGAATAGAAAATAATAGTATTGATAGTCAAATGCTACTGCAATTGAATCTGCACTTGTTTTATCAGTATGTGTAGTATTTGACATTTACTCATTTTCCTTTTCAGTTTTATTTGTTTACATGTAAAGACAACTATTTATATACACACATTTTACACCAAACTCCTGAAAAATCCAGTATTAATATCATATCTGGTTGTGTGTTAAATATAAAAAGTATGTCATTTTGAAATATTTTTAAGCACTATCCAAAAAATTCCATACAATTCTTAAAGCCATCGTGTGTGTTATTTGGAATAGTCTGTTTTAACATACACATTTATGTGTTAATTGGAAAAATCTACCAATAACACGCAAAATCTTCCTTAAAGAGGAGAAATATCATGGGCGAGAAAAAGAAAAAGCTCTTAGACATCGTACGGGAAAAAATACGCTTGAAGCACTACAGTTACTCAACCGAACGTACCTATGTACATTGGATCAAACACTACATCTTATTTCATAATAAAACACACCCGATAAAACTGGAGAAAGTACACATTGAACAATTTCTGACAAAGTTGGCAGTAAAGGAAAAAGTATCACCTACGACACAAAATCAGGCTTTCAGCGCATTACTGTTTTTATACAGAGAAGTTTTGGGCATCGACATAAGCAAGTGGGACATTCAGGCACTGAGGGCACAGGAAAGAAAGCGTATTCCCGTAGTATTGATCAAGGAGGAGGTGCGAAAGATATTGTTGCACATTCCAAGCGAATATAGCCTCATTACCCATCTCATGTATGGGTGTGGACTCAGGATGAATGAAGCCTTGAACCTTCGCGTCAAAGACATAGACTTTGGGTTTGACAAAATCTACATTTGGGACTCAAAATCGTTAAAAGACAGAACCGTACCGCTACCGCAAAGTCTCAAAACAAAACTTTTAGAGCAGGTAGAGAAAGTAACGCAGTTACATCAAGAAGATCTTAAAGCCGGGTATGGGAGGGTTTTTATTCCATACGCATTGAGCAAAAAGTACCCCAATGCCAAATATGAAACCAAATGGCAGTATCTCTTTCCTATGAAAAATATCTCCACTGACCCACGCAGCAAAGAGCGAAGAAGACACCACTTACACCCTCAAACAGTTGGTAGAAACATCAAAGAGGCAGCTAAAAAAGCAAACCTCAACAAACGCGTCACCTCCCACATCTTCCGACACTCCTACGCTACACACCTGCTGCAAAGCGGCATTGATCTTAGAAGCATTCAGGAGTTACTGGGTCACAAGTCGGTAGAAACAACGATGGTCTATACACATGTAGTTGCAGAGATGAACAAGGCAAAAGTTATGAGCCCGTTGGATATGATGGCGTAGATCGTCTATAAAAAGTTGAAGTCTGCATTACCACGCAGGAGCATGGTAACGAGAAAGGTTAAACTGCTCCCTATTCCCTAAAACCTACTCCCTATTATTCACCCCTATCTTCGTCGCCGTCAAAAAAAGATACCCCCTCCCCGTCACGGTCACACGGTATCGTTTCTGCTGGAGGTAGCGTTTGGCGAACATCAGGTCGTTGAGTACCAGGCTCATTTCGCTCATGGTGTAGTTGGGGGCTTTGGCGCCGTAGACCAGTTCGCCGTCCTGCCACCTTGCGTTGGGAAAGCCGAGGATGAGGGCGCTGTCATCGCTTAGATGGGTTTGCACCAGCTCCATCAGCAGCGGTTTAAAGGCAATGCCGGGGCTTTGCAGTGTGCCTATGGAGATGAGCAGGTCGAAGCGTCCCAGATCGAGTGTGTCAAGGGTGTTGATGTCGTGGGAGTAGAATCGGACGTTTGGTTCAGGAAAGGCTGTACGTGCGGCTTCTATGGCACTTTTGGAGTGGTCGATGCCGACGAGTTCCATAGATTGATATTGTTTAGTATTAACCATATTTCGGATCACCTCAAACTCATCGGCACGGTTGATGCCAAGGTCAAGGATGCGTTTTCTGCGTGGCAGAGTGACATTGTGCAGTGCCTGACGGAAGTAGTAGAAAAAGTCCGGTTCCTCCATCTTGTGTATCTGTGCAAAAGGGGAGTCGGTGCCGTACTTCTCCGCCTTCTTTGGCACCGGTGCATCATGAAACGATGCGTTTTTGCTTATTTTTTCAAAAGTCACTTTGATATGTGGTGCATGTGGCACATGCTCCGTGGTCAGCATGCGGCAGCCAAGCAGTTGTGCCAGTTCATCCCACGCACGCAGACTGCGGTAGCGGTACGCCCTCCCCTCCGCTTCGACAAGTGTACCGGCGTAAACCCCGCGGTGCAAGTCTGGGTTGAGTACCTCGAAGCTGATGTGATGCTTGTTTTGCAGCAGCTCTTCAAGATGTGAAAGGATGGTGTGGAGGGGTTCGTTGGTAAATGTCATCTTGGCTGCTTTTCGTGAAGTAGCACGATCTCATACTCCAGATACTCCAGCGGGTAGGTTTGCATGAGCTGTTTCATGGACTTGTAGCCAAGCACATTCCGCCCTGCCCCTACACCGCTTTGTTTCATGTAGCGGAACATTTCCCTCACAGATGGAAATGCAAGGGTATACTCCAGTATGTCAATCTCACCGTTGAAGTGTTTTTCAAGCAGTGCCGTGGTCTCTTCTCTGCTCCGCAGCAGCGGGGGAAGTTTGGCAGTTTCATACAGTGTTTTGAATGTATTTGAGGTAAAGATGGCCAGGGAAACGGGTGTATTGAGTGCAGCGATATTGGCAAGAACACCATCAAGATCGTCCGCCCATTGCAGTGCGGAAGCGGAGACAATACGGTCAAAATGGAAGGAAGAGAGTTCCTTAAAAAGCGAAGGGTCATTGAAGTCACGCTGCATTAAAGAAACATTGTCCGCTTTGGGATGTAATGCAAGCATACCCTCGGCAAAATCGACACCGACGAATGTTTCTACAGGCCAGTCAAGCATCTTGTAGAGTCCACCGCTGCCGCAGCCTATGTCAAGGATGTGTGAGGGGGCATCGTTTATACGTGATACCAGTGCTTCAAGCACACGCTTCTGAATGATATTGACACGTTCATAGGCATTAGCATTTTGTGAAAAAGACTCTCTGATCTTCATAAAGGCAGCATCCTGGATTGTTTGGAGGTATTATAGCGACTGTTTTTCTAAAGCCCCCTTCCCCAGGGAAAGGAAGAAGAATGTTTTTGGACATAACAAGGAAAAAATGCCCTTATGTTTTTGAAAGGGAGGAGTTTAAACATTGCATCTGGGAAGGGTTGACCGCAGTATACGCCGGGTAGTTTAACCAAATGTTAATGTATAGGTCGTTTCACTCGATAGCTCTGGCAGTCGCAAATGTGAGAAGCGTAAAACGAAAGCAAACTGCTTTGCTTTCGTAGCTTCGTAACCGAAACGGTCGGAGCGTATGCGAAGCCGTGAAGGCTGGCCGCCCTTCGGGCTGAGTGCTCCTTTGTCGCCATCGAGTGAAACTCTTTGGGCAAATAATGGGGAATTTCGCTATGATTGCAGCCATGAAACAGTATGACATACTTATTGCAGGAGCCGGGGCAGCAGGGATGATGGCTGCCATTACCGCCGCACGCAGTGGAAAACGGGTACTGCTGCTTGAAAAACTTTCCAAAATCGGTGCGAAGCTCAAAGCCACAGGCGGCGGACGATGCAACCTGACCAATACACTGGACAATGAAACATTTATGAGCCGTTTTGGACGTGACGGCAAGTTCATGATGCCTGCTCTTGATGCTTTCGATCATCATGCACTTACCGATTTCTTCGAGAACATCGGTGTGCCGACCCATGCACCGGATGGCTTTCGTGTTTTTCCTCTTACCCACAGTGCCGCCACCATTGTCGAAGCGATGGAAAAAGAGATGCAGCGTGTGGGTGTGGAAGTGCAGTGCAAAGCGCGTATTGTTTCCATAGAGCATGACGGCAGTACAGTGACAGGGGTAAAGACGGAAAAGGAAACGTTCAGTGCTTCGCATGTCATTATTGCAACCGGAGGAAAAGGCTACCCCGTGCTTGGTGCAGAGGGAGACGGCTACACCATAGCCCAATCCATTGGCCACACTGTGACACCGCTGCATCCGGCTATGATGCCGCTAAAGACCAAAGAGAAGTGGGTTGCCAACTGCCGTGCGGACACACTGCCCAAAGTTGAGCTGCGCGTGGCGATCAAAAAGTACCGAAAACTGCATGCTACCGGTGATCTCATCTTTACCAAAGAGGGCATCCGGGGGCCTGTGGTGCTTGACTTCTCACGGGAGATCACCCCGCTATTGGCAAAGTTTGACGAAGTACCCTTGACAGCGAACTTCACCAAAGGGATGAATGAAGAAGAGATACGCAGTCACTTCAAAGAACAGATCAGAAAAAACCCGCAGATTACATTGCTTGAAATGCTTGAAACACTGCTCCCCCGGTCACTCTCGCTGGTATTGTGTACACTTGCCGGCTGTAACCCTGAACGTACACTGGCAAAGCAGCAGGGTGCAGCACGCGACAGACTTTTTAAACTCCTTGTGGCCACACCGTTGACCGTCAACGGACACGAGGGTTTCAAAATGGCCATGATCACCCGCGGCGGAGTAAGCCTCAAAGAGATAGACCCCTACACAATGCAAAGCCGGAAACTAAACGGGCTTTATTTCTGCGGAGAAGTGGTCAACCTTGACGGTCCCTGCGGCGGCTACAACCTGCAGTGGTCGTTTGCTAGCGGATATCTCGCGGGGAGAGCGGCTTCCTCTTGAGGTCGTGATGGAAAGTCACAATAAAGCAGGCACCGCCGTTTCTGTTCTCTACTGTAATTTTCGCCTGATGCTTCTGTGCGATCTGCTGGCTCATGTAGAGCCCGATTCCTGTTCCTTTCCCCTCTTCCTTGGTTGTGACGTTGGCTTCGAAAATAGTGTCGATGACCGCTTCGGGTACACCGCCGGCATTGTCGCATATCTCTAACCTGTCGCCATGCTCGGAGGCGATCAGGTTGATCGTAATGAGGCGCTGCTGTACTTTATGCTCAATGAATGCATCTTTGGCATTGTTGATGATGTTGAGGATGAGATGTTTGAATTCGTTGGGGTACCCGTAGAGCTCTATTTCGTCTTGCCGATCGATTTTCACAAGAATACGGTTTTTAAGGATGTCATCTTTAGCAAGGAAAAGCGCTGAGTTGACCACATCGATAAGTTTAAAGTGTACACGCTCCTTGTTGGGGCGGAAGAAAGAACGGAACTCGTCAAGTGTGTTGACCATGTGATCAATCTGCACCTGAAGGTTTTTCCTGAACTCCTCGATATACGCTTTGTCTACAATACCCTCTTCAAAGTCATTCCGTATCAGTTCGCTGTAGAGCATCAGGGCATTGAGCGGCTGCTTCCACTGGTGGGCAACCGAGTCCATCATCTCTCCTACCATCGCCATTTTTGACTGCTGCATCAGCATCTCCTGCTGCTCCAAGCGGAGTTCATGTTCACGGTTTTCACGTGCTTTGGCATGTTCGAGGTTTCGGGTTCGGGTATTGAGATTTTCTACCAGCATACCGATTTCGCCCTGGTCTTCACACTTGAGCAGGGTATGCTCGGAAATGGCTGCTTTCAACTGTTTGTTGATCGATTCAATAGGTCGGACAAAAACACGGTAGAGTACCAGATAGCCGGCAATGGTAGCAAGAATCGTCAAAATGATGGTAATGATGAAAATATGATAGAAAAGGCTGTCTAAACTTGCAAGTACCTGTTCTTTGGGGATACCGATAATGACATTCCAATGTGTATCGGTAAAATGATAAATGACCACAATACTCTCCGTTTGCAGAACCGGATCGTGTTTGATGGTACATAAACGTTCCTTCACGCTCATTTCCGGTGGGGAGAAATGATTTTTCGGGGTAGAAGAGTGCACACTGTATTGGATGCTTGCATAGCAGTTGGTATTTTTGCCTGTCATATGTCCAAGTAAGGGTTCTATCTGTTGGAGTATTTGCTGTATAGCCATATTCTTGGAACGGTAAATGTTTTCGGTACTGTCAAAACGGGAAACTTCCTTCGACTTGCTGATAAAGTTTCCGTCTTTATCAAGCATCATCAGATAGTGCCTGGGCTGGACAATGACATTTCCATCGCTTGAAATGTCTTTGATACCTGTCTGTATATTCAAGTCGATACTTGCCGTACCGGCAAAGTGCCCTTTTCTGTAGATTGGGGAAACAACGCTAATCATACGGCGATGTGTAACAGGGTCTACATACACCTTTGTCCAGGCAGTTTGCTGATAGGGGGTTTTTTGTGCAAGTTTGTAAAACGCCATGGTTTTCGGGTTAACATGAGGTATGTACGCTTTGACGAATTGAAACGTGCCTCCCTGTTTTTTATCGAAAAAATAGACTTTGGGGGAGGCGGAACTGTTATTTTCAAGCCAGATACCGCCGCTGATAATATCGATATTGTTTTTTTCACTGGCCGAAAGTATGGATGTGATAATGGCCGGATAGGTGCTTTCATTGTTTTTTTCACTGAGTTTGCTGCCCACCGAGGCAAGTGTCAGGACAACTGCTTCGGCTTTTGTCTGTTTGCTGCGTATATCCTGCAGTATGACCGAAGTCATCAGTGCAGCTTCTTTCAGTGCATTTTTTTCAAGTGAATTATCACGCATGGTCATAAAAGCAATAATGATTGTTGTAAGAAAAACGACAGAAACGAAGAGAAAGAAGCCAATCAGCTTGATTTTGACACTGTTGTACCACTTCATTGTTCCCCTCCTTTCCTTTAATGGGATCATTATAACAAAGTATAAATTAGTTTTATTTTATAATATCTTTTAATAGTTAGGAAGAGAACTGTTTTGAAGTACACCAATGGTTAATCAAACTGTATTATGATTCCTTCAAACCAACGTGACGGATATGGAATGCAAAAACACTCTTTTCTTATGCTCTTTTTCTTTTTGATGCTGACAGCCAGTATCCATGCAGACTATCTGCTCAAACCAAGCAAACGCCACCCCAGCCGTATTGACCATATGCCCAAAGGGATGGTTGCCGACATGAAACGTATCCCACAGGATCCGGCGTACTATGCCAGGCAGCTCAAACCCTGGCCAAAATCGAGACAGAAACGTGCAGATGAAGCCTTTAACCGCAAATACTTCAAACCGTGGAAACTGCATAAACTCGACATTCCCCTCAAAGATTTCGGCTGGGAAGTACGCTTTGTGACCCGTAACAAGATATATACCGTCAACCGAAAAGAGATTCCTGCTTCTGTCTACAAACGATGGATCGCCAATGCCAATTACAAGGCAAAAGATTCCAAGCACTACTATGCCATCACCACAGAGCGAACGAATGTCCATGCCCTGCCTACCGCACAGGCTTTTTACCTTGACCCCCGCAAACCGGGTGAAGGCTTTCCGTTCAACTACAACCAGAACTCTGCGCTGCACATGAATGTACCGCTGTATGTGTCGCATTTTTCCAAAGACCGAAAGTGGGCTTTCGTGCGTGGTTCTTACGCTTTTGGCTGGGTAAAGGTCAGTGACATTGCCTTTGTAGACAGGAAATTTATACGCCGTTTCAAAAACGGACGGTATGCCATGACCGTCAAAGACAACCTTCGCCTCTACAATGAAAAAGGCAAACCCGTCAGTTTCGTCAAACTTGGTACCCTTTTCCCTGTTGCCAAGGACGGTGTACGTTACCTTGCGGCGGCAAGAAGTGCCAACGGACAGGCGCTTATTAAAAAAGTACAGGTGCGTACCAAAGGGATCATTGCCAAAAAACCGCTGCCGTTTACGGCACACAATGTGGCGAAGGTTGCCAGAGAATTTTACAATGAACCCTACGGATGGGGCGGCGGATACGGATGCCGTGACTGCTCGGCGACCACCCGTGATTTTCTCGGTGTATTTGGCATTTTTCTAAGACGCAACTCCAGCAAACAGGCACAGGACGGGCAGTCGGTCTATATTAAAGGTATGCCCAAAAATGCCAAAAAGAAAAAGATCATCCGTGAAGCGGAACCCTTCCGTTCTCTGCTTTATGTGCCTGGACACATTGTGCTTTACCTTGGGCAGTACAAAGGAGAACCGGTTATCATGCATACCTACTGGGGTGTCCGTAAAAAAGACGGTACAAAACTTATTACGGGAAGAACCATCATTACCACTACCGAACCGGGCAAAGAGCGCAGAGATACCAAGCCTGAAAGCAGGCTTATCAATACGCTCAAGACCATTGTGAAATTTTGATGCTTTTGGGTAGAATGTCAGCATGAAAAACCAACGCAGACACAAAGAGAAGATCAAACTCTTCACCACTACTATCATAGCAGGGGAGTTCAAAGGCAAAACCATTGAAATTCCCGACATTGCTACGACACGCAGTTCCAAATCGATTTTGAGAGAATCATTCTTCAATACGGTTCAGTTCGAGATCATCGGCAAAAATTTTGTTGAAGTGTTCGCCGGGAGCGGTTCTGTCGGGCTTGAAGCGCTCAGCAGAGGTGCAGCAGAATGCTTCTTTATGGAATACAACCGCATCGCCTTTCAGTCACTGGAAAACAACATCAAGCAGACAGACCCGGGCAGATGCCACGCTTTTTACGGAGACAGTTTTGAAAAGTTTGCTGATGTGTATGCTTTGGTAAAACGTACCGGAGAGAAGACCTACTTCTACTTCGACCCGCCCTTCTCCACCCGTGACGGTATGGATGATGTGTACGACAAAACCCTTGCTCTCATAGAGCAAATAGAGCCCGAAGTGTGTGAAATGGTTGCTGTTGAACACATGACCAACCTTACCATGCCCGAAACCATCGGTTCACTTAGCAAAGTCAAAAAGAAGAAATTCGGCCGAAGTACCCTCTCCTATTACACGCCGTCTGAGTGACCCATTTACATTTGGTAAAGGAGATTTGCTATAATACTTCCAAAAAAGAAGTTTTATGACAAAAAAAGAAGACCACATTGCCCTCTTTATCGACTGTGACAATATTTCGCACCGCTCGATAGAGGGTATCATCAACGAACTGAGCAAATACGGCGTGGTAAATATCCGCCAGGCTTATGGCAACTGGACGAAAGAGAACCTGAAAAACTGGGAAGACAAACTGCTGGAGTTCGCCATTAAGCCCATTCAGCAGTTCGACTACTCCAAGAACAAGAATGCTACCGACATCCTGATGACCATCGATGCGATAGATCTGCTGCACACCAAAGACATTGATGCCTTTGCTTTCGCTACGAGTGATAGCGACTTTACCCCGGTGGTAATGCGTGTGCAGGCAGAGGGTATTAAAGTATTCGGCTTTGGTGAGAAGAAGACACCAAAGCCCTTTATGGCCGCCTGTTCACAGTTCATCTTTACCGAAAACCTGATGGAGAACCATGCGGACGGTACAGCTGAGACACCGGTTGAGAAAGAGAAGAAACGCAAAACAGGCAGAGAGCTTCGTCAGGACAGCTGGCTGGTCAATCTGCTGCGTACTGCTGTTGAACAGACTGCAGATGACTACGGCTGGGCGAACCTTTCTGAAGTCGGACAGTACATTAACAACAAATCGTCCTTTTCTCCCCTGAACTACGGCTACAAGAAACTGAGTTCGCTCATCAAGGAGATAGACCTCTTTGATATTGCCTATGATGAAGTAAGCAAACAGATGAGCATTCGGGACAAACGCTGGAAAAGCTGATGGATGCATTTATGCGCGAAGCCTTCAGAGAGGCGCAAAAGGGTATTGAATCAGGTGACGGCGGCCCTTTTGGTGCGGTCATAGTCAAGGAAGGAAAGATTATTGCGCGCGGACACAATGAAGTGGTTAAGCACAAAGACCCTACTGCCCATGCCGAAATGGTTGCTATACGCAATGCTTCGGCTTTCCTGAATGATTTTCGGCTGAAAGGCTGTACACTCTACGCTACAGGGGAACCCTGTCCCATGTGTTTTTCAGCCATTCACTGGGCACACATCGATCGTGTCTACTACTGCAATACCAAGGCACAGGCTGCGGCCATCGGCTTTGACGATTCACTGATTACAGAAATTATTCTTGGAAAGAAGCCCGACCCTGTCCACTTTGAGCATACACCTTCACAAGCGTGTGAAACGCTTTTTACGCAGTGGTATGAAAACCCGGACAAGATACCCTACTGAGAGTACTGTTAGGCACTCTCTTTCTTTTTGCCTTTGCGCTGTTCGGGCTCAACAAACTCCCCTTTGATCAGCCCCGCCTCATAGAGAAACTGTGAGGGGGTATACTCTACCTTCTTGACCTTATCATACTTGGCCAGAGAGAGGTAGAGCTTGTCCTTTGCCCGTGTCACAGCAACATAGAATAGCCTGCGCTCCTCTTCGATGGAACTCATCATCCTGCGGTTGGGGAAGCGGCCGTCCACCAGGTCGACGACATAGACTTCAGGGAACTCCAGCCCTTTGCTGGCATGTACCGTCAGCAGGTTTACACCCTCACCTTCGCTCAGCTCACCGCCGCCGAGTACCATAGCATTGACAAAGCGTCCAAGCTCCTTGTACTGTCTGCTGAGATCGAGCAGCAGACGGGCTTTTCTGAGTATGCGTTCTCTGGCTGTTTTCTTTTTCTCTTCATCGATCTCACCTGTTTTCAAACGGCCGCGCTGGGTGGAGAGGGTCTCTACAATCCCCTCGTAAAGCCTTGAGCCGATAATCGTCTGCAGTGTTTTGGAAGGGGCTTCATAGGGGTCGGTATGTGCCATGAGACGGTAAAACTTTTCGAAGAACTTCACACCCTCCTGCGTAATTTTGGGATGTTTAAGCAGCGGATGGGCATAGACCTCTGCAGGAAGGTCAAGATGTCTGAAGCGTGTGGCTGAGCCTATCTCAAAATCATCATCAAAAAGCCCCAGCTGAACATTCTTTTTGGGGTTGAGTTTGGGCAGGTCAGTCTGTACGGGGTGGAGTACCCCCTGCCGGAAACTTCCTTTGCCAAAATGGACAAAGCACTGGAACATCTCTTTGGAGAGTGCCGAGCCGATACCGGATGCATATTCGAAGATGTGAATGAACGCCATCATGTCCTTGGGGTTGACCAGAAGCGAGAGCATATCGAGAAGGAACTTGATCTCTTTGGCATCGAAAAAGCTTGTACCGCCCTTTCGCTTGCAGGTGATACCCAGCTCTCTCAAGCTTGCCTCTATACCGTCAGCAGAAGAGTTGTTACGGAAAATGACGGCAATATCATCGTTGGGCACATGGGTATGCTTTATGGAGTGGGCAATGGCCTGATACTGCTCGAAAAGATCGTTGTAAATGAGCAGTTTTGGCGGGTGTGTCTTGCCGTGTCTGCCTACTTCGAGCTTTTTGGGGTAGATGCGTTCGTTTCGTTCAATGACACGATTCGCCAGCGAGAGAATAGGCGCCGTGGAGCGGTAGTTGGTTTTGAGCGTAAAAACCTTTGCTTCAGGGTAACGTGTACCGAAAGTGGCAATATTTTCAATGTTGGCACCGTTAAAGGCGTAAATACTCTGGTCATAATCACCCACACAAAAGAGTGATTTCGGTCTGAGTGTGTCGATGAGCGCACTTTGGAGGGTATTGGTGTCCTGGTACTCATCGACCAGTACTTCATCGAAAGGAATGTGGTTCTCTTCCAAATGTGCTTTGATACGCAGCAGTAGGTCATTGAATGAAGCAAAACCATAAGTGATTTTCTCCTCTTCAAACGTTTCGACGATATGCATGTAGGTATCCATCAGAAGTTCGTGCTCGGGGTATTTTTCCAGAAACCAGACATCGAAACCGTCAAGTGAGGCGTTCTGGTAAAGAGAATACATCTCGTAGAGGTAGGTTGCAGAAAACGGGGCGACATCGACATTCATCCGCTCGAAGTTGTGCTTTTCATAAATACTGCGAAAGAGTGTTTTGAGCTCTCCAGGCTGTTTGAGTGCAAGATTCGGGTGAAGTTCCTTGAGCCATCGATAGCTGACAGCATGAAAAGTACCCGATTCGATCCTGGAAACTACTTTTTTGGGAAAGAAACGCTCCAACCGGGCGATCATCTCTCCCGCAGCTTTGTTTGTAAAGGTAAGCAGCAGGATTTTCTGCGGTTCCACACCGCTGTTGAGCAGATGGGCAATACGTCCGACGATGGTCGATGTTTTTCCTGTACCTGCACTGGCAATAATGAGGTTATGACCGGGGGCAGCCGTGGCAGCACTCAGCTGCTCGTCATTGAGGGCTGAGAGCGGCACTTATGCGTGACCGATGATGTAGTAGGTATTTTTGTTGTCGACTTTTTTCAGCTGAAGCTTGTATTTTTCAGCCCAACGGTTTACCAGCTCGGTAAAGGCAGAGAGGTTGTCGGCATTGGCATCCTCCTCACATTTGATCTTCAGGTAGTCTTCAGAGTTGGACATGGCAATGTAGCCTTTCTCTACCGCAAGCGCATCGGCAAACGAGGGAATATGAGGCAAAAATGTTTGTATACCGGGGGTATTGTCAAGAATGGTATGTACCTGTTTGAGTGTCTGTTCGGTTACAGAGTAGCCAAGCTGCTTGAGAAGTGCTTCGGGAGTCAGTTCAAGATGCATGAATTTCCTTCAATTGTAAGTGTTGAAATAGAAGAGGATTGTAGCAGATTTTTGATTAGTATAGAAAACAGTTTGGGAATACATATATTTTGGATAAGAAGTTTTCCCGCATAAAAACGGAAAAACTTCTTGAATGTGTTTCTCTACTTAGAAAAGGAGATAATATACAGGTGACATACCAAATGTTTTGGGTGCAAAGAGAATACTTAATCCGTCTCTTAAGTCAGCAGTATTGGAAGAGTACTGAAGCCCCTGCTTACTGTCTTTTTGAATACCTACAGTGGCTGAAGCACCATTGTTTATACCCGAATCTCCAAAGTTCACATCCGCATACTGCATCAGAATTTTATTGCTTCCTTCGTAAAGGATGACTTCAAAAGTTCCGCCGTCTGAACCGCCATAGTGTATGACATCATTCCATTGGACTATCAGTCTTCGGTTAGGTGCAGTACCCTTGACTTCCCAATAGACTGCGCCACCACCGGAAGGGTTAAGGTCATCCCAGAATACGGCAATCATATCGGGGAAGGCACTGTTTGGAATGGCTCCATTTGAGTAGGAAGTGTCAGTACTGGTAAAGGAAAGGGTTCCGTTTGAATTCACATTGACACTGTTATAGGTATTTTTGTAGAACGAAAAATCAAATGGGAATGTTATATTTGCAGAGGCATCATCTCCCAATGAAAGATTGGTACCCGTCGTGCTGATGTCTTCAAAAGCATATGGTGCTGTATCACTCATAGTATATTCAGGCGGTGTCGGAATAACTTTTTCCACCCCGCATGCTGTCCATACGGCAGCAACGGTTTGGGTATTGTAGCCCAAATCTTCCGCAGCCTGTATCCAGTCTTCTCTTGCAGCTGCATAATCTGTAGTAGAAGTGTGGTAGACATAGTTCGCTCTCAGGGCTACTGCCGCCGCCTGGGAAATGCCTATTCCTGTAATGTTGTAATCATGTCCGTCATTGCTGCCGGCACCACCTTCCGCCAAAAGGTAGAAGGCAAAGTTGGCAACACCGCTGTTGGTATGCACCCCGCCATTGTCACCCGTACCCGTATACCAGTTGGTACCCATGTAATATGAGGGCTGATTATAACGTTGTGGATTTTTCATGTCTCTCAATGCTGTATCGCTCACCCAGCAGTCTTCTCCCATGAGCCAGTCTGACTCTCCTGCGACAGCATCAGGGTAAGCTGATGTCCCGTCACTTTGCACATGGAATTCCACTGTAGTACCGAGAATATCGGAATAGGCTTCATTGAGGGCGCCGGATTCATTCTGGTATTCAAGGTTGGATGTATATTGTGTAATAGCATGCCCGTATTCATGGGCTGCAACATCAAGAACCGTCAGCGGGTTTGACGTTGACCCGTCACCGTCACCAAAATTGAATTTATTGCCATCCCAGTAGGCATTGACATAGTTGTCACCGACATGGACATCTGCTTCCGCAAATGCCCCATTGTTATCAAAGCTGTCTCTGTTCAAAATGGTTGAGACATAATTTTGTGTCGCTTCCATGTTATTTGCACAGGAAACTGCGGCAGGATCGGCACTGCCCCAGGCAGAAGATGCCTGCTGTTCCCAGTCTCCGGCATCGGTATCGTAGACGCCCCATTTGTTGGTAAAACTGTAGAGAAAATAGTTATTACTGGCTGATGCATCTTCTTTAAAGCCGCCAATGGTTACATTACTGCCGTCTTCACCATTCAGACGGTTTCCCGTAACATTTGCTGCTGCCCCGTTTGCCTGGGAAGGTGCCGCATATTTGATACTGTTGTAGCTGTTGAGGAGTTTACCGGTCTTGGCATCAACATAGTAGTATACATTGCCCGGTTCACTGCCGTCATATTCAATCGTATAAAACCATGCAAGTTTTTTATCATAGATAACCAGTGAGGGCTGTTTCCCTACATGCATATTGCTTTTTCCGCTCTGCTCCGAAAGTCCGATCTCCAGGGCTTTTTTGGCTGATACTTTAGGGGTTACATCCATATTCAGATCAGGCTGATACTTTCCATTAATCATATAGACGGTATTTTTGTTATTGATATGGATAATAACTTCTGCCCCGACTACAGGAATATTTTTATATTTTTGTACTGTACGGATGTGCGTAAATCCAAGCGGATCTTTAAGTTCTTTCCGGATAGTGGCAAAAGATGAGCCATTCACAGCCTGTGTTTTGGCAATGGGTGCTGAGAGTGCATAATCCAAACCATTGTTAAAGATTTCCTGTGCCAGGCTTGTTGCTGTGAACGCAGCGTCACTTACAACCTTTTTGTTGAGATGCCGTTTGGATATTGTTTTCAAGTTTGCATTCCGTTCCAAGTCTACCTTTTTGACTGCAAGGCTTTGTACCTTTTTGGATGTATCCGGAGCACGGAATGCATTTAACTGCACTGGTACAATTGCAAGCTGCAATGCAACAGTAGACAGAACAAGTGTAGAGATATTTCTGTTTTTCTTCATGTTTCTTCCCTCAGATTTTTTTCAGTAATTGATTATAGCACATAAAAAATTATATTAAATGAAAAAAATAAAATAAGCGAGAGAAATAGCTGAAAGTGATTTAAATGTTATTTTTTGGAGATAATATTAAAACAGACTATCTTTGGGACGGTCTATTTTTTCAATCAGATCTTTATAGTGTTCCACGTTTTGAAAGGCTTTCTCATAGCGCCAGCGCAGCACAAATTCGATGATATTGTTTTTGAGTCTGGGGTCAAGTGTTTCGGCTTTTCCGAAATAGCCGAGTGAAATGTTTTTGGCTTTCTTCTTTCCTGTTTTGTCCGGTTCATAGGTAATGGCGATGACCTGAATATACTTGCCTTCTCTTACCTGGCCGAAATCCTCTTCTTTCAGTCCGATACCCGAAAGGTTCATTGCCTTGTAGTCGAAGATATGGTCGAAATCCGGAGATTTTTCAAAAATTTTGAGATTTTCAAAGAGAGTCTTTACACGGTCAATATTTTCCTGGCGAACCGTTTCAAAGGAGACTTTTGCAACAGGTTGTGCAGTTGGCTTGATGCTTTTTGGGGAAGTTGGTGCAGTAACAGTTTCTTTGACCGGCATGGCGGGTTCTGTTTCTGTTGCCTTTACTTTCGGTTGCGATTCCTTCTGCTCCAGCTTCTCTTCGAGTTTGCTTGTAAGTGCCCTGAGCTTTTCCAGACTGCTTGACATTGTTCCCCTTTATAACGGGCGTTCCCGTATCAAAAACTAAATATTAGAAAATATAGTACACCACTTTTTATAATACTTTCTTTAAAACCATACTGAATAATATGAATATTTTCTATTTTTTAATGTAAAAAAGTAATATTTCTAATATTATATAATATATTACTTCTTGTTTAATGATCTTTGGATAAAATCACATATTACATTATTTTAGGAATAGAGATGGATTATCTTCAAATTAACGGCGGGAAAAAGTTAAGCGGGAGCATCACGATCAGCGGTGCGAAGAATGCTGCATTGCCTGTTATCGCCGCGACTATACTGAGCGACAAACCGGTCACACTGACCAACCTTCCCAATGTTGTTGACATTCGTACCCTGCTCAAACTGCTGACAATGCTTGGCGGCAATGTTACACATGAAGATACGGTTGCCTACATAGACAATAGTTCCATCAACTCACATAAAGCTGTCTATGAGATTGTCTCGCAAATGCGTGCATCCATTCTTGTACTCGGCCCTCTGCTTGCCCGTTTTGGAGAGTGTGAAGTGAGCCTTCCCGGCGGTTGTGCCATAGGACAGCGTCCCATCGACCTGCATCTCAAAGCCTTGGAGGCAATGGGTGCTAAGATAGAGATAAAAAGCGGATATGTCCATGCTGTTGCACCCGAAGGGCTGAAGGGTGCAAAGATCATTTTTGACAAGATTACGGTTGGCGGAACGGAAAATACATTGATGGCGGCCGCACTTGCAAAGGGTACCACCACCATAATTAACGCAGCTAAAGAACCGGAGATCGTTCAGCTTTGTGACATGCTTGCTTCAGCCGGTGTGGTCATAGAAGGCATTGGTACGAATGAACTGATCATTGAAGGAACAGGCGGCGAACCACTTACCTTCCCTGAAACAGAGATCATCCCGGATCGTATCGAGGCGGGTACGTATCTTTGTGCCGGTGCCATTACCAACTCCTCTATTACCCTTCACAAGGTCAATGCAGAGCATATCCGTGCCTCCCTGGACAAACTGGAAACCATGGGTTTTGGTTTCGATATTGACAATGACACTGTTACCATTCATCCGGCAGAAACGATCAAGCCTGTGAACCTTATTACGGTTGAATACCCCGGTTTCCCGACCGATATGCAGGCTCAGTTCATGGCGGTTGCCGCCATTGCAGACGGTGAAAGTCTCATTGAGGAGCGCCTTTTTGAAAACCGCTTCATGCATGTCAGCGAACTCAACCGTCTCGGTGCCGATATCTGGCTTAAAGGCAGTACCGCCGCAGTCAAAGGGGTTGAAAAGCTCTACGGTGCCGATGTGATGGCAACCGATCTGCGTGCTTCTTCCGCACTGGTGCTTGCCGGACTGGTTGCCGAGGGAACGACGAATGTCCGCCGTATTTACCATCTTGACAGAGGCTATGACAACCTTGAAGGTAAACTCGCTGCACTTGGTGCCGATATTGCCCGTAAAAAAGAGCAAAAGTAATATGGCACTGGAGATAGAGCGCAAATTTCTTGTGGATACTTCAAAACTTCCTCCCCTTCCTACACCCTACACCATTAAACAGGGCTACATTGCTGCCAGGAATGCTACGGTGCGTGTACGCATCCGAAACAAGGAAGCGTTTCTTACACTCAAAGGGAGGACAAGCGGTGTGACCCGCTCGGAGTTTGAGTACCCTGTTCCGCTTTCCGATGCCGAAGCAATGCTCACACAGCTTTGTGAAAGACCGTACATTGACAAAAAGCGTTATTTGCTTCCCTATGCAGGACATACGTGGGAACTTGATATTTTTGAGGGAGAGAATGAAGGGCTGATAGTCGCCGAAATTGAACTTTCCAGTGAAGAGGAAGTGTTTGAAAAACCCGAATGGGTCACGGTTGAAGTTTCAGACGACCCTCGCTACCGTAATGCCTACCTTGTGAAACATCCGTTCAGGACGTGGCACTAAACCTCTCATCATAGGTTTGTTGTAAAGTTGATATGCCTGTTTTCTCAGGAAGAAGGTAGCAACTGACTGTCCAGTTTATGCTCTCACCGCCTCTCCTCGCAGCACATCCAGCACATTCGTTGCATACGACCCTTTAGGCAATACAAATCCAAGTTCATAGTGTGCTTTTTCCGCGATGTAGCGTTTTTCTATCTCCGTCACCTGTACCCAGGCGTAGCGTCTTGCCCCGTAGAGTTTCATGGGTTCGTCAAACTCTGCTTCTATGATGCCGGCAATGTCTGTAGCGCGTTTGGTTTTGCTGCCGGGGATCAGCCCTGTGGGTGCCGTGTCTTTGGTGGCAAAACGCGCTGCTTCGGTTTCAGCATCTTCAACGCTGAACAGTTTGCCGTAAGGATAGTGCATCATCAAGTCACCCGTAAGAAGTTTGTAGAAGTTCGGCTGTGCTTTCGTTCCTTTCAGCGCCCCCTGTGGCAGTTGCATCAGGCTTTCAACCTCCTCTTCTGAAAATTTCTCCAAAAGCAGGTTGATTTCCATCCGTTTGGCCAGCCAGCGGTTAAAAAGCCGGCTTTGGTAGGAGCCCATCAGAAACTCCCGTGTTTTCCTGTCACGCATTTTCAGCGTACCGTCTATGAGCTTTTTTCCATCTTCCCAGTTGTTTCCGTTGGTACCGAAGCGCTGGTCGCCAAAATAGTTGGGAACGCCATTGGCTTTGATCCATTTAAGAACTGAATCGAGCTTTTCTTTCTGGACACCAAGCACCTTTTTCAGCCGTATCTCGAAGCGGTTACCCTTAAGGTGGCCGATACGTATTTTGTTGCTGTGCCGGGTAGTGTCGAGTATTTTTATCTTTTCATGGCTGAAGTGTTGCAGTTTCTCTTCGAACTTTGCAGGCAGCGAAATGTACTGGATGGTCATCGCATGCTTGTCTTTGAGCCCTGCATAGCCGATGTCACGCCGTCTGATGCCAAGAAAATCGGCAAAGGCATCGAGCATCTCCCATGTTGTTGCCTCTTTTTTACGTACCTTCAGCACCAGATGCTCCCCTTCTCCGGTAAAGGGATAGAGCGGAATCTCTTCAACAGTAAAATCGCGCGGTGAGGCGTTGAATACAAATTCGTTTTTGATATTAAGCGGGTAGATACGTTTCATAAATGGCTTCTTTCAGGTTGATTTGGCGTTTTGATTTGACATTTTACCCTAACTCAGTATAATCCGCACATATGATAAAAATTAGGGGGTTTAGCTTTGAACTGGAAAGAGAAAAAAGCCATTTTTTTCGACCTTGACGGTACCCTCATTGACAGTGTGCCTGATCTTGCACTGGCGGTCAATGAAATGCTGATGCAACTTGGCAGAAAACCCTTCAGTGAAAGTATCATCCGTTACTGGGTCGGCAACGGGGCGCAGACACTGGTCAGGCGCGCCCTGCTTGGAGAGCGGGACATCGAGGGTAAACAGATCGATGAAACCCTTTTTGAAGATGCACTGTCACGCTTTCTTGCCGCCTACCGGAAGCATCTTTGCGAAGCAACACGCCCCTACCCGCATGTAGCTGAAACCCTAAAAATGCTGAAAGCACGCGGCTACAGGTTGGCCATCGTCACCAATAAACCAGAGCAGTTCGTTTCTCCGATCCTTGAGGGACTCGGTATGGCAGACTTGTTTGAAGCATGGCTGGGCGGAGATAGTTTGCCGAAAAAAAAGCCCGACCCGATGCCGCTGCTGCATTTGTGTGAAACAATGGATATAACGGTAGATGATGCGGTTATTGTCGGAGATTCCAAAAATGATATGCTTGCCGCAAAAGCCTGCGGTATGGATGCAATAGGCGTAACATACGGATATAATTACGGTGAAGATATCAGGATATATGAACCAAATGTGGTCATCGAAAAATTTGAAGAACTATTAAACATCCTTTAGGGTGCTGTACCCTTACAGCACCTTTTTATGCTTTTATATATTGGTACAAAAAAAGGAGAACAGGTGCCTCAAACACAACCGAAAATAGCCATTGTCGGCGGCGGTATTGCAGGAAGTACCGCTGCACGCTTCCTTGCCAAAGCGGGAGCGAAAGTTACCCTCTTTGAAAAAGCAGCCAGTCTGGTAAGCGGACCGCCTTTTTGCCATTTGCATGCCGGGGGCAACCTCTACCCCGAGATCAGTGATGAGCAGTGCCTGACGCTGCTGAAACAATCCATTGACTTTGCACGGCTCTACCCGCACGGTGTCGACCACCGCCCTACCATTGTTGCATTGCCGGCCTACTGCAACAGAAGTACACAGCACCTGATGCCACGGCTGGAAAAGCTGAGAGCACGCTATGCGGCACTTGTTGCCGACAATGCAGAAAACCAGGTGCTTGGTGATCCGTCTATCTATTTCAAATGCTATGAGAGAGAAGCCATAGAGGCTCTCAAAAATGAAACGGTGAAAGAGAAACCCCAAACGCTCGATGAGTGGATGATTCCCTTTGCACAGAAGGCCGACCTTGACAAGCTTCAGTTTCCTGTCATACTGGTGCAGGAGTACGGACTCAATCTCTTTCGTATCGGTGCGAGGCTGATGCTTGAACTGAAAAAGGATCCCAATATCACCCTGCACCTCTCTACAGATGTCAAAAAAGTACAACGGGACACGGATGGATGGTCTGTGCAAACCGATACCAAAACAGAGACGTTTGATTATCTTGTCAATGCTGCAGGCTACCAGACAGGCAAGATCGATGACATGGTCGGCGTACCCTGTGAACGTATGGTTGAGTTCAAGGCTGCCTATGTCACACAGTGGGAAGCGGAAAGCGCCTATCTCTGGCCAGAGATTATCTTTCAGGGTGAACGCGGTACACCGCGAGGTATGGGACAGTTCACGCCCTATCCACAGGGGCATGTACAGCTGCATGGTATGACCAAGGATATTACCCTGTATGAAGATGGTCTTGTTGCAAGCACACCGCTCAGTTGTCAGCCGCAGCTGCCGCAAAACCTTGTTGAAAAAATAGAAGCCGACTGGACATGGCGTGAAACAAAGGAACGTACCCAAAAAGCCATCAAGCATCTAAGCCGTTTCATCCCCTCTTTTGCTTTGGCAAAAACCGCCTCAAAGCCGTTGTTCGGGGCACAGCAGATACCGGGCAGCGACCCTACACTGCGGGTGGCGGAAGTTGCATTCCCCATCCCCCGTTACGCCCGCTGTGAAATCGTCAAGGTTTCTTCAACGATCGATATGGCTTATGCCATTCTTGAGAACCTTGTTTCGCTTGGCCTTATGGAAGAGGCGACAACGGTTGAAATGGATGATATGAGCACATCAATTGAGGCAGAGGCCATTACCAAAGAGGCCGAAAGGCTTTGCCGCATGCGGGAATATCCGGAAGCAATGGCACATTTGTGTGTACCCTAACCGCCTTTTCACGAAGATTTCGCTAAAATCATGCCACTTATTTATGAAGGATCATTATGGGACTTGGCATCGGACTTGTTGGACTGCCCAACGTAGGAAAATCGACCACATTCAACGCGCTGACCAAAGCGCAAAACGCTGAGAGCGCAAACTACCCTTTCTGTACTATTGAGCCGAACAAGGCAGTGGTACCCGTACCGGACAAGCGTCTGGACGAACTTTCCAAAATTGTAAATCCTGAACGTGTACAGCACTCGACACTTGACTTTGTTGACATTGCCGGGCTGGTCAAGGGTGCAAGCAAGGGTGAAGGGCTTGGCAACAAGTTTCTCAGCAACATCCGTGAGACTGAAGTGATCCTGCAAATCGTCAGATGTTTTGAAGATGAGAACATCACCCATGTTGAAGGCAGCATCGACCCGGTGCGTGATATTGAAATCATCGAAACAGAACTGCTGCTGGCCGATATGGATGCTTTGGAGAAACGTATTGCTACGATGCAAAAAAAGGCCAAAGGGAACGACCGTGAGGCGAAACTGCAGCTTCCCGTTGCCGAAGCACTTTTGAAACACCTTGAAGAGGGACAGCCTGCGTCTACATTCCCTGACAAAGAGAATGAAGGGTTCATTACACTGCTTAGAGATCTGAGGCTGCTGAGCAACAAAGAGATCATCTACGGTGCCAATGTCGATGAAGACGGACTTGCCGAAGACAACGCGTATGTGAAAGCGCTCAAAGCCTATGCCCAAGAGCGTAACCGTGAAGTGATCAAACTCTGTGCCAAGGTCGAGGAAGAGATGGTCGATTTTGACGAAGAAGAGAAGATGGAAATGCTTGAATCGCTCGGTGTCGAAGAGAGCGGACTGGAGCAGATCATCCGTAAAGGGTTTGAAAAACTGGGACTGATGAGCTACTTTACAGCCGGTGTCAAAGAGGTGCGTGCCTGGACTATTCGTCAGGGGACGACGGCACCGAAGGCCGCTGCTGTCATTCACAATGATTTTGAAAAAGGCTTTATCCGTGCCGAAGTAATCAGCTATGAAGACTTCATCGAATACGGCGGGGAACAGGGAGCCAAAGAGGCAGGCAAAATGCGCCTTGAGGGAAAAGAGTACATCGTTCAGGACGGTGATGTAATGCATTTCAGATTTAATGTTTAGCAAGGAATGTACCTATGAAAAAACTATTTTTGGCAGCAATACTTCTGCTGGCGCTGACAGGCTGTGACAATAAAAAAGGGGCATTCTTCGAAAGTGTGCCTTCCCAAAACAACCTGCCTACGGCTGTTTCAAAATTTCTGAAGATCATCAAAGAAAAACATTTGATGCACTTTGCTACCATTGACCATGCAGCTATTGCCAAAAAAGCCGGTATGGATCTGCGTCCTGAAACAGTTGTGCTCTTCGGCAATCCGAAGATGGGAACGAAGTTAATGGAGTGTAACCCTTCTATGGGGCTTGATCTTCCCCTTCGCATGCTCTTTACGACAGACTATGAAGGCAAAACGACCATCTCCTATACCAATCCCGAATACTGGACGCTTAAACACAACATTAAAGATAAGAATTGTTTAGGTATCATTAGAAATATGCATATCATGCTGCAGGAGCTCAGTAAGGCTGCTGCAAAGAAATAATGCTTCCAAGGAGCCATACAATGAAAAAAACACTGACAACTGCCCTCCTTCTTGCCGGGACACTGCTTTATGCAAAAGGGGGCTGTACACTTGTACAGAATGACAGTGTCGATATTGTCTGGCAAGCCTACAAGACCCCTGAAAAGATCGGTGTCAAGGGAAAACTCCCTTCACTCTCCTATCATCCTGCCCACAAAGAAGGAAAGAACTTCAAAGCACTCTTTGAAGGATCTACCGTCACCATCGATACGACAAAGGTCGATAGCGGCAATACTGTCCGTGACGGGAAACTGGTCACATACTTTTTCAAACAAATGAAAACACCGAAGATCACGGGAAAAATTCTTTCTGTCACCCCCGATGCACATACCAAAGGCAAGCCCTACACCGGAAAGCTTGAAGTGGCACTGACAATGAACGGTAAAACCGTCACGACACCCCTGGATTACCACTATGAAAAAGGACTTTTCAAGGCACAGGGGAACATAGACCTCATGGATTTTGCCGCCGGTAGCGCACTGAAAAGCATCAACCGTGCCTGCTATGACCTGCACAAGGGTAAAACGTGGAGTGATGTGAGCATCGGGTTTGTCACCACAGTCAAAGCAACCAAGTGTGACAGTAAATAAGATGGCTGCTTTTACCAATGAAGTTGTACAGCGCATTGCTACAGCACTCAAGCTTGACACGGATACCATAGCCGAAGCGTATGCAAAAGAGGCATACCCCGTCTCAAAAGAACGCATAGAAGAGATACTCGGTAACAGCGGGGAACCCTGCAGTTATGAAGAACTCGGCGTATTTTTGGACGGGCTCATTACCCTCAAACGCGGGCCGTCTCCCAAAAAATCAGAAGAGGAAGCCGCTGTAGACCTTACAAACAACCTTATTCTCAAAAAACTGCGTATTGCCCTGGAACTCAAAGAGATGGAGACAGAGATCATCTTTGGACTTGGTGATGCACCCCTTGGCAAACAGGAGCTCAAATCACTCTTTCGCAAAGAGGATCACAAAAACTTCAAAGTCTGTCCGGACGGACTGCTGTTGGCATTTCTCGAGGGTCTCGATGAGTTCTACTATAGTGGTGAAGAAGTTTAAAAGGAGTGTACCATGGGAAAATACTACGACTACCCTACTTTTGTAAACGATGTCAAAACACTTGTCAAAGAGACAAAAGAGTTTGAACCTGACACCCTGCTTGCCATTGCACGGGGCGGTCTGACACTTGCACAGGCCTACGCTGAAGCAACAGACAACCGCAACCTCTTTACCATCAACTCCATTCTCTATGACGGCGAGGTAAAGCGCTCCCATCCCAAACTCATTAACCTCCCCGAACTCAGTGGTGCAAAAAAAGTGCTCATTTTGGACGACATTGCCGACTCTGGACAGACACTGCGCGCAGTACTTACCGTGCTGCAGGAGCGCTACCCCGACATCACTTTTAAAAGTGCTACACTCTTCTACAAAGCAAGCTCCTGCATCGAACCTGACTACTGGCTGCATGAAACCGATGAATGGATCGACTTTTTCTGGGAAAAAGACTTTTTAGAAACCGAGTAAGATGATTAGACGTTTCAAGCATTTCATCCGTTTGCTTGAAGCGCTGCTTGTACTTTTTATATTTCTGCTGGCATACAATTTTCTGCTCCCCATTGGAGAAAAAGAAAAGGTACTCTTTTTTGATGCGAACGATACCAAAAGCATCCTCCAAACCCTTAAAAAAAACGGCTACAACATTACCCGTTTCGATGCCTGGCTCATTCCTGAAGGCGAACTTCCGCTTCAAGGGTGGTATCAGGTGGGGCATACCCATGACGGGCGCTGGCATTTTTTTCATTCGCTCAGTCAAAATCCGCTTCCTGCCATGCATATTGTCGTCTATCCCGGTGAAACGCATAAAGAGCTTCTTTCGCGTTTGGCAAACGACATGAAACTCAACAGGGGGATATTGGAAAAGCATTACAAAATACACGCCCGTTATGCTGAAGGTGATATTCTGGCCGGTACCTACAGCATCGCAAGACGTGCCGATGAAGATACTGCATTAAACTATCTTTTTGAACAATCCGATGCCCAGTTTGTTGCGTTTAAGAAACGCTATTTCGACAAGCCTGTCGATGCTTACACATTCAAGCTGTTGATGATCATTGCTTCCATTATCCAAAAAGAAAGCAACAACCCAGAAGAGATGCCCTTGATCGCTTCGGTCATCTACAACCGCATTGAAAGAGGTATGAAACTGCAAATGGACGGCACACTCAACTACGGTGACTACTCCCACCGTGTGGTTACCCCAGAGCGGATCAGAGAAGATACAAGCTACTACAACACGTACAAGTACAAAGGATTACCGCCTGCCCCATTGGCATCCTTTTCCATGGAAGCACTCAAAGCTGCCCTCTTCCCTGCCCGCAGTGATTTTCTCTTTTTTATGCTGACCCCGGACGGAAGCCACAGCTTTGCAGCAGACTATGCAACGCATTTGAAAAACCTGAAAGCATTTAGAGCGTATCAGAAAAAACGCAAAACGCTTCTGTCAAAATAGGCTTTTCACATAGGCTGCAAAGCGGGAAAACAGGGAAGCAGAATTTTTTTCTGCTTCCCTGTTCTGCTCCTCTTGTGTGTGAAGCATCCGCTTTACACTTTCAAGCTGCCGGACAAGTGTCTCCTTGGCCTCTTTTATGCGTTTTGGTTCAAAGTCACTGGGCATCAAGCACCTTCTCTATCTCATGCATCGCATCACGGTTTTTGAGCCTGAACTTGATCTCAATGCGGCGTGACGCCTCTTTATCTTCAACACCGTTGACTTTGACAGGGTCAAGATAGGCACGTCCTGATGCCACGAGAAGCGGTTTGAGGTTGTATTTTTTGGCAATATCCAGCGTTAGCAGGTAATGCATGACGGCAAAGGCGCGTCTTTGTGAGAGGTCGAGATTGTAGAGGTAGCCACCGTCGCTGTCAGTGTGCCCTTCGATAATGATCTTGTCAAGGTAAGGTTTGATGGACGGATTGGTCACAAGTGTCCCGATGTACTCTTCAAACGCACGTTTGAGCTCCCCTTTGGCATCTTCTTTGAGCACAGCACTGCCTTTGTCAAAGAGGACATTGGAGGCAAGCTTGAGTGCACCGCTCTTCTTGTCTATGCGTACTTTATTGCCCAAAGCATCCTTGAGTGCTGCGATGACTTTGAGACGGATACCTGTCAGAGACTTGACCTTCGCTCTTTGATGCTGGAGCTTTTCTATGAGTGCATCGTACTTTGTCTGTTTCTCGTCAAGTGCGCTGGCAAGTTTAAGCAACTGCGCCTCGTTGGCTCTGATGGTCTGGTTTGCATCACTGAGTGCACTGGAGAGTACAACAATTTTGCCTTTGTAGTCCCTGAGCTTTCTGTTAAGTGTCGCATTGGTGTCATTGAGCATATGCTGCACAATCACCAGTTTGCCTGCCAGTCTGTCTTTTTGGGTATTGGCTTCAAGCAGCATTCGGGTGAGTTTTTTAATCTCAGCCTCTTTAAGTTGTATGGTGTGCATTTGTGCTTCAAGAGAACGGTTTTTGGAAAAGAGATCTTTTTCGCGCTGGCTGAGCAGTGCTTTGTTCTTTTGCAGGTTTGCACTCAGTGCCTCAAGCGTCTTTTCACGGCTCTGAAGCGCAGAGGAGAGCTGTGTAAGCCGATCCTCTTTGGTATGCAGATCATTTTTAAGGATCATCGACTTGGAGACAATGGCACCGATGAGAAGGATGAAGACAAAAAGCAACCCTGCCATCAGGTCGGCATAGGAGATCCAGAAGTTGCTCCCCTCATCCGTACTTTTGCGTCGGAACATTACTCACCTGCTCCGTTGTTCTCTTTGAGTGCAGCAAGTGTTTTGAGCACCTCCTGGTTTTGCTCGGAGAGTATCCTCGAAAAGGTCGCAAGCTTTTCGACCACATCACCGATTTCCGCATCGATTTTTTCGAACGTACGATCCACACTGCCGTCAAAACGCTGCATAGAGCGCTGAAGATTTTTGGCATTTTCGTTGAAACCTTCAATATTCTCTTTGATGGCAGCAACCGCATTGACACTCTCTCCTCTGCTCTCTATGCGGTCGAGCGTATCACGCAGCTCTCTGGATATCTGCTGCATCCCTTTGGTAATTTGTGTAAAACTGTCTGTCGTATCGGAAACGATGGTTGTGAAGTTCTTGAGGTACTGGTCGTTCAGCTCTTTGATGAAATCCATATTGAAAGTCTCTTTGAGTGTCTTAACGATCTCCTGGTCTTTGAGTTCGCTCTGCATATGTTCATGTTTGATCAGCTCCGCTTTTTTCCAGACACGGTTCTCGTAGAGCTTCTCAAGATCGTAGAGGTTCTTCTCAACTTTGCTGACGCCACGTTTTTCAAAGTAGATCCAGATGAGGGAAAGTGCAATACCGTAAATAGAAGCGTAAAAGGCTGTACCGATACCGGAGAGCAAAATGGAAATCTCCTGATCGAGTGCATCGAGGTCTTTGACAGTGAAGTCGGGCATCGACATGGCAATGGCGATGAAGGTTCCCAGAATACCAAGCATGGGAAAGACAGACGGTGCTACCCTTGCGAAGTTGTCATTACGGATATCTTTGTAGAACTCTTCCATAAAATCTTTGACATGCAGGGTCGATTTGGTCTTGCCCATAATGGTCAACGCATTGGCACGCAGCTCTTTTTGCAGCTGCTCTTCCATCTGTACAAACGAACCGCGCATATGGCAGGCGGCGTAGTTGGCATTGTGGCGTACAAAAAAGAGAAAAATAATGAAAATAAAGGCAATGATGACGAGTATATGGATCTCCACATGCAGCGGAATGATCCCGACATAGCCAAGTGCCAGTGCAATAAGCAGCAGCATCGGCAGAAGTACAATGGCGAATGCCTGTGCGAAACAGGATGGTTTTTTGGTATTGTTTTCCAAAGCGAACATAAAAATATCCTATGATATATGAATTTATCGGAGTATATCCAAAGATATTAAATCGGATGTTAATTCGGAACGGTCAATTCAACAAGAGCACTTCGCCAAACGGTACCTCTCTGCTTTCGGGCATTACCCACATTACATCGTAACCCGGTGCTTCTGCCGGAAAAGTTCCCATACCGTCGGTAAAGTAGAGCAGCAGTGTCGGATAGCTTACTTCACGTGCTATGTGTTCGAAAACCGGTCTAAAATCGGTTCCCCCTCCTCCAGTCAGGGTATAGTCAAGCGCTTCACCCGGCAGAAATACTGTGTGGCTATGTACCTTCGCATCCGCAGTTATAAGGTCTATTTCATAGTTTCCGTAGCTTTGCATAATACCCTCTACTTCACCAAGAAACGTTCCCAGCAGTGTTTCATCGACCGAGCCTGAGGTATCGACGGCAACAACGATGCGCAGCAGGTCGGAACTGAGGCTTGGCAGACAGATGCCGCGGTAGAGGTACTTGGGATTTGGCGGCATGAAGCTGTAGGTACTTTTGGCAAACTCGGCAATGTAGCGGTAGAGGAGCTCACGCCAGTGGATCTTGTGCGAAAAGTAGGCAGGCACCACAAGCTCAAGCCCTTTGGGCAGCTCCCCCTGGCGCTTGAACTTCTGGAAAATCTGCTCGAAATACTCTGTAAGCTCCTCTTGAAGTGCAGAGAGTTCTTCAGGTGTGAGTGAATCTTCCTCCTGTGCTGCAAGCGGTTGTGGTATTTCAGCAGCCTGTTCCTCTTTTTGCGGAGGCTCTGTCGGCATATCGTTCTGTGTTTGTGTCTGCTGTTCTCTGCTCTCCTCCTCTCCCTCCTGAGGCGGTACGTCATCGGGTGTGGGGGCTTCGGTCTCATCGCGTGTCTGGTTGTAGATCATTTCGTCTTTGAGAATGTCGTAAATCTCTTCGGCATACATATTCTCGAAGCGCTCATCATAGTAGGCATGGGGAGGCAGTGTAAAATCATTTTTTACCAGCATACTGTTGACCGCAAGATCAGTAGCTGCCTGCCAGATGCGCCCCACACGCTGTTCTATGCGCTCATGGTGCTTCAGCAGTGCATGCATCGCTCCATTTGCAAGCGCAAACTCGATCTCATCCAGCGGTGCCCGTTCAATATACTCTTCATTATAGGTCAGCTTCGTGCCGTCACTGCCGAATGTCAGCGCATTGCTGTCTGCATCCATCTTCAATACTGTCGCGACAGAACCGATGTAGGGGTGTTCAAGCATCAGTTTGGCTTTGGCTTTGGCGAGTTTTTCTTCGTGTGTCATGGCGCGATTATATCATATTGTATAGACTTCTCCCACTTCCAAAACCCTTATCTCTTCCGAAGCAGAATTTGTAATATTACGTAACCATGCCAAGGGTTCGTCCAGCGGTTCATCGGAGAGTTTGAAGGTACCGTAGTGCATGGGAACCATCTGCTTTGCACCGAGCATTTTAAAGGCATCATACGCCTCCTGCGGGTCGAGGTGGTTGTGTTTCATCACCTCTCTTGGACGGTAGGCACCGATGGGGAGTATGGCGATGTCAATGTCAAAACAGGAGCCAATGGCCTCAAAATGGGTATCAAACGCCGTATCACCTGAAAAATAGACGGTCTTTCCCCCATATTCTATGACAAATCCGCCCCATAACACTCTGTTGGTATCGAACACTCCACGTCTGCTCCAATGTTTAGCAGGTACCAGTGTCACGGCAAAGTCCTCCTCTTCATACCGTTCAAACCAGTTTAGTTCTGTACAGTGAAGATTGGATTTTACAGTACGTTTCAACAGACATCCCATCTGAAGCGGCAGTAAAGCCTGCTTTGTGTACTTGCTGATCTGACGAAGAGAAGGGGCATCGAAATGGTCATAGTGGGTATGGGAGAGCAGCAAAAAGTCTATGTTTGGAAGCATCGCAGGCGTATAGGGTGCAGGAATATCCCGTTTATAAAAAGGGATATCCCCAAAGACAGGATCGATCAAGATACGTTTACCACCAAGCTGGAGCAAAAAGGAGGCATGTCCAAGCCAGCAAAGATAGTCTTGGGCAGCTATGAGCTTCTCATGCTCATCTTTTACCACAAGACGCTTATGGGACTTTATAGGGCTGTAAGGGTGTAGAAGTTTCCACTTGAGCACATCACGAAAGCGCAGTGTGCGCAGGCTGTTGAGTGCCCCGTCAAACCGCCCTTTTTTGTTTTGTTTGATCATTTGTCCACAATGTGCAGCAGTGCCTGCGGCTCAATAAAGCGTTTAGAAGCTACTTTGCCTCTTTTAAGCCTGTAGAGCGTCACCATCCCCGGTTTACGGTCATACACTTTTCCGCTCTCATCACGAATGAGCCAGACAGAAAAAGGGTACTTCTTCATCATCGGCAGCGCAAACATGGCAGTGATGAATGAGGGCATGGCACTGATGTCAGAGATAAAACGCACACGGTGTTTTTCAAGATATCCTTTAGGTACCTTTTTGACCTCTTTGGTCAAGGCAACAGCGACATTTTTTTCAAAAGTGACACAGACCCATCGGTCATGTTTGCCTACCTGCATCGTATTGCCAAACTGGTCGGTGAATGTCTGTTTGGGAAAGTGCTGACCGATCTTCAGATCGGCAAAGAGTCCGAGTGTCAAGCAAAGACTAATCCATATCGTTTTTTTCATAAGAAGGTTCCTTTTTGATAAATATAAGATACACCAACACAAAGAGCAGATCGGTCATGCAGATAAACGCCCCGATCCACCCAAATGTACCGTTTTTGTAAAGTGCAAAAAAGCCAGCGGCAGTGACAATGCGCGCCAAAACAGTTGCGCGTGCACTCGCTTCACCGTAACGCGGATAGAGCACCCCCATCAAGTGGATGGCACCTACAGCGGCAACAAAACCAAAGACGATCTGCTGATACCCGGGTGCAAACGGTATACCCGCCATATCATAAAGTGCTTTGCCAAAGAGCAGCAACAGTACACCACCGACACCGTCAGAGAGAAAACCTGCTGCATTATACAAGGTTATTGTGTTCCATGTGTGTACCCATCTTCGCAGATAGTCTGTCCCAATGCCTGTCGGACGGTAAAGCAGCCCTGCCAAAAAGAGTGCGCCAAACAGCGCACGGCACTCCCACAGTTTTTCTGTATGCATGTCAGCGAATCCTGCCTGTTCTATGCCGCTGATACTCAGAACAACAGCCATAAGAGAGAGCATAAGTGCCCAAAAATAGGCTTTATATCTTCCTACACTCATATAGGGTTTGATGATCGCCAATGCCAAAAAGAGCAGCCCGATACCCACCGCGACATGGGCATGCCCTACCACAAGATCATTGCGGTGAAAGAGATGGCGAAGTGAGGGGATAAAGAGAATATTGCCCTCCACATCGGCAAAGAGAAATGCTGCAATAGAGATGAAAAGCAGACGGTTCTTTGCGATGCTAAGCCCGGCATCTTTCCACCAGCGGTACAGCAGCGGAACATAAAGTAGTGTCAGGTACTGAAAGAACCATTCGGCATTGTAGCTGAGTGTACCGACAAAGATGCGGCAGAGTACGCTTACTGCGTAGCCGGCAAGCGGGATCTGCCACAGAAAATGCCACTTGGTCTCAAAACTGATCTTTTCGGAAGAGAGTTTGATGACAAGGTAGTAGATCACCACCAGCGCAAAGCTCATGCCCAGTGTATTGTCACCGTGAGGTCCCTGCAGCATCTTCTCCACCTGTCCATACTGAGGATTCATCAAAATAAGCAGCGCCAGAGGGCTGATGATAACCAAAAAGAGCGATACTTTGACCCAGCGCGGTACCTTGGGATAGTTGCGCACATTCTGTATGAGTGCAGCGATGTAAAACAGCCCGGCAAGTGCCAAAATGGCGTTGAGTTCATAGGCAAAGTCATAAAAGGGAAGCCCGCGTGTCACGCCTGCGAGTATGGAGAGGATCATAAAGACCAAAAAGATGTACCACAGCCACAAAAAACGTTCAAGATTACGCAGTGATCCTGCATGCAGTATTCCCTCTTTGTCAAAGAGTGCAAAAGGCAGCAGCGTCATCATCAGCGGTACAAACCCGTACAGCATCAGCGAAATATGCAACGAACGCATCAGATCGGGACGAATAAGATCTGTACCGATACCAAGCAGCTGCAGTGCATAGAGTAGTCCAAAACAAGCTGCCAATACTAAAAACATATAGGAAAACCGTATGTGTGGGAGAAGCATCTTATTTAACACAGTCGTCCATCCTTAAGTTGAATTATTTTATCACTTGATGCAATGCGTTTGGTATCGTGTGTGGCAACAATCACTGTGGCATCAAGCTCACGCAGTAAATCAAATACCGCTTCAGAATTTTTTGTATCGAGGTTGCCTGTAGGTTCATCGGCAAAGAGATAGCGCGGCTCATTAATGAGTGCTCTGGCAATGGCAGCCCTTTGGCGCTCGCCGCCTGATATTTCGTCTGGAAAGCGGTGCGCAAGATGCCTAATACCCAGTCTCTCCAACAGTGCAATGCCTTCTGCCTTCTCTTTGCGTGATGCAATCATGATATTCTCCAGCAGGGTCAGATGCGCGATCAGATAGTGAAACTGGAACACAAACCCGATGTTTGCGTTTCGGAAAGCATCTATCTTTTTGATCTCTGCCGTATCCTTTTGGTCGTAGTGTATGCTGCCACGGCTTGGGCGAAGCAGTGTCGAGAGAATGCTCAGCAAAGTGGACTTGCCGCTGCCGCTCTCACCGCTTAGTACCGTAAAACTCCCCTCTTCTATGGTCAGTGAGATGTCATGCAGTATCGCTTCATTGCCGTAAAAATGGGTAATGGATTTTGCTTCTATCATGCCCGCCCCCTGTTGATCAGTGTGACAGGATCGACACGCGATGCCATCAATGCAGGGATCATGGCACCCAGTACTGCCATAAGCAGAGAACCGCCAAGCAGTTGCACAAAGAGCGTTGCATCGATCTCCCCGCTCAGATATCCCTGAAACTTTTTGATGTGCTCAAGTACATAGAGTACACCCTCTGCCACAAGATATGCCAGTGCAAAGGAGAAGAGTGTCAGCACGATCACCTCTGCCATGACCTCCATGAGTATGCGCATTTTTGAGATACCCAGTGCCCGTTTGATGCCAAACTCGTAGGTTCTGTCTCCGATCATCATACTCATCAGGCTTACAATAGCAAGAAAGCCCATCAAAAAAGAGATTGAGGCGATCACACCGCCGGAAATACGGATGATCTTGAACTGGTTGTAGCTGTCGATGAAGGCATCGGTCGATTTGGCAACCACATTCTCATCCAGTCTGTTTATTTTTCCAATGATCTCATCGGCTTTGGCGAGATCTTTGAGGCTGACAAGCAGAAAGGAAGCACTTTTTTTAAAAAGCTTCTGTGCATCATGGATGTTGATCACCACACCCCCGTTCTCAAAGCCGATGTCGCTGTGATAGACACCGGTGACATGAAACGTTTTTCCAAACAGTGTGATCTGCTCAGGATCAACCAGCAGCATATTGATGCTCTCGCCGATCATCACCTCTGCGTTTTTTTTTGGGTAGCGTCCGCTGCTAAGTGCATAGTTGCCATAACGGTTTGGGGTAACACCGTAGATCCCGGCAATGGGAACGGTGTCTATCTTTCCCGCACCTACTATGACCCCCTCGACAGAGCGCACCCCATCAAACAATGCTATAGATCTGCCAAGAGAGAGGTTGACATCGCTGAAAAAAGTATCTGCCACCCCTTTTTGCATCACAATAATATCTCCATCGGTTCGTAGCATCTGCGCATACATCTGCACAATGCCGTTGCTAAGTGCGGTGATCAGAAAGGTCGAGGTGATCGCCGCGGTGGCGGAGAGTACAATCAGCAGTGTCTTGTAGCGGTAGTGCAGCAGGGAGCGGAACATACCGGCCTATCTCGTTTTCAGGACAAGATGGATATTGAGGTCAACCCTGTCACGAACGCTCAAAAACAGCAGCTTGATAGGTTTGACCTGATAGTCAGACAAACGGATCGAGCCCTTTGCCGTAATGTCAACCTTGTCACCATGCTTCACTATATCCGAATCGAACGAAAGCGGACGCTTGACACCGTGAAACTCCATTATCCCGTTGATCGTGTAGCCTCTGGATTTTTTCAAAATTTCTTTAACCTCATAGTGCGCCATAGGATATTTGAGGCTTTCAAGCGCCTTGACCATATGCTCATCCCTGTCTTCATTGTCACTTTTGAGTTTCAGTATAGAGGCATCGATGCTCCCTTTCATAGAAGCGACATCATCTGCCATCGTAAGGTGCGATATCAGAACATGCGTTTCAGGATCAATTGTAGAATCGCCAAGCACTTCGGTATGCGCTTTGACAACACCGTTTTCCACCTGTAGTGTTTTTCCAAAGGCAGCAGTGATAAATAGCAGTGTAAAGAGTAGTGTTTTTTTCATGGTTCTATCCTTTCAGTGAAGTAAAATGTATGGCTGTAAAAAAGAGCCTTGTATGCAATGCTTTGAAGAGTACGACAACAGCAAGCAGTGCAAGGATGCTCCAGGCAGCCGAAAAAACGTGTAACAGGGCAATAATAAGGCCGATGCCCGATGCACCCCACAGCCCCAGTGAAACAACAGCCAGAGGAAGATACCCCAAATGCATCAACCTATAGAGTATCGCCACATTGTAGTAGGAGATCACAAACGGATAGACGATACTCAGTATCTCACGGTTGTGCATACTGTACGCCATATAGGCGAGCAGAAAGAGTACGATCATCGCAACATCGGTATGCCGCCATCTGCGAAGCGCATATGCAGCCAGAAGACCCAAGCTGTGAAACAGGATGATATGCCATCTGTATGTGTCACATCCCCAAAGATGCATGAGTGTATCGCGTGAGAGTGTTTCAAAGAGCGCGGCATCCAAAAGCAGCCACAAGAAGACAGTCAAGATCATGTAGACCGATACCGTTTGGCGCAACACAGCTTTTTTGCGCCCAGGCTGCGCGAACAACGATCCTGCAAGTGCCACTATACTGAGTGCTACAGCGATCGTTGTACGTTCATGTGCCGGAATGTCGAAAAACATCGTACCAATAAAGTAGGATACACCCAACGCAATCGTTGCGATATAGAGTTTGTCAATGCGGTAGAGCAGCATCGGTGCGGTGAGCCCGCTAATGAGCCCGAGGAGGAACAATGCCATACCGTTTGCATCTGCATACGCAACACTAAGCAGCAACTGCAGCAAAAGCAGCCACGGCATCAGTACTTCACGTTTCTGAAAAAGGGCTACTGAAAGTACGATGCCCATCATACCACCGACGGGTACCATCCATATTTCAGAAAGTTGTGAGTGGTGATACGCCACAACCCCTGTCTGCAGGATCAACAGATAGTAGGTAAATTCTGCTGCAAAGAGGATGAGAAAGGCGATATCTGATACACCGGTACGCATTGGTTGTCTTGCTTTGTCCATGGGTAACTCTTTCTAATGAAGATACAGAAGTGTAAAACAGATTTATGAAGATTTTATGAAGAATAGCAGAAAGGAGAGGAAGGAGAATACTCCTCCCCTTTACTGCCTAATCCCCGTTTGGTCCGTTATGGCAGTCATAGCAACTGACCTGATGGTCTTTGGCAAAGTTTTTC
>Ga0256829_1000545_pt1 | contig 36936 bp, 28 predicted proteins | sample 131447metaG_FD_185979 | JGI IMG/M metagenome (GOLD analysis project Ga0256829, IMG submission 185979) | Hydrothermal vent microbial communities from Lau Basin, Pacific Ocean - 131-447 | ecosystem: Environmental > Aquatic > Marine > Hydrothermal vents | place: Pacific Ocean: Lau Basin | collected... | reverse complement strand
CGGCACAATCAGGCCGTTCGTGCACTGGGACGGCATCTGGTGCGGGTCATCTGGCGCATGCTTCATGACGACCGGGACTATGAGCTGAGAGGCGAATAGTTCTTGAAAATCCGAGAGGGATGTTCAAGTCTTGCCTTTTGCCCTGTTCCCATGCCAGGACTCCCCTGCCACTTATAGACACCACCCTCCTTTACCTCCCGCTCCGGTCACACCAGACACAATGCTTTGACGACATCCACCAACATCAGCCAATCCGAAAAATCGCCCCTATCTGCCCAAAGTGTTCCTGTACTTCGTTCATATCGAGATGCCACGCATCGCGCACGACATGGCGCTGTTTCCTTACGCGCACGATTAGATACCCCTAAGCCGCAACCTGCTCATAAGAAAACCCCGGCACATCGGTCCGCTGGCTCGCATGTTCCATGGTCATGGCGCACACCCGCCCCTGATCATCCAGTTCGAGCAAAGTGTTTTCGTCCAAGTCGCTGGTCTCGACGATCTTGTCGCCACGAAACTCGATGTAGAGCGTATCTGTATCCTGGTAGTACTTGATCTTCATGGCACAAAACCTCGATCAAAGAAGGCGTTGTGTACCGTCTCTTCGTCGGACAGTAGCACGACTCGCAGATAACGGCGCTCGGCCTCCGGCACAGGTGCCCAGCACCGAATCCGCCCATCCGCCTGTACGATACGCTTTTCGGGGTGGGCGATGGTTCACGCAATCCAGTCGTCGGCAATGCCTACCCGATCCGGGCGTGTCCGTGTGGCCTGGAAGTACCGCGTGGTTTTCACCGTTTATCCTGCCAATCACATATTCCGCCGATACTCCCCGCCCACCTCATAAAGCGCATGGGATATCTGCCCAAGCGAGTTGAACTTAACCGCCTCCATCAACTCCTCAAACACATTCCTACGCTCCCGTGCTGCCTTCTGCAAGCTCGCCAGACTATCAGGCCGTAGCGGGTTCCGCGCCTCACCATACCGCTTCACATTGGCAATCTGCTGCGCCTTTTCGGCAGGCGTCGACCGAATCAGCTCGATTTCGGTGGCCACCTCCCCCGCATGCTCCTTGGGCAGGAAGGTATTGACCCCGATCAACGGCAACGAGCCATCATGCTTCTTGTGCTCGTAATACATCGACTCTTCCTGGATCTTGCCACGCTGGTACATGGTATCCATGGCCCCCAGCACGCCCCCACGCTCGCTGATCGCCTCGAACTCCTTGTACACCGCCTCTTCCACCAGGTCGGTCAGCTCGTCGATGACGAATGAGCCCTGCCACGGGTTCTCGTTGAAGTTGAGCCCCATTTCCTTGTTGATGATCATCTGGATGGCCACGGCGCGGCGCACGCTTTCCTCGGTGGGCGTGGTGATGGCCTCGTCGTAGGCGTTGGTGTGCAGGGAATTGCAGTTGTCGAACAGCGCGTACAGGGCCTGCAGCGTGGTGCGGATGTCGTTGAACTGGATCTCCTGCGCGTGCAGTGAGCGGCCCGAGGTCTGGATGTGGTACTTGAGCATCTGGCTGCGCTGGTTGGCGCCGTAGCGCTCGCGCATGGCGCGGGCCCAGATGCGGCGGGCGACGCGGCCGATGACGGTGTACTCCGGGTCCATGCCGTTGGAGAAGAAGAAGCTCAGGTTCGGCGCGAAATCGTCGATGTGCATGCCGCGCGCGAGGTAGTACTCGACGATGGTGAAGCCGTTGGACAGGGTGAAGGCCAACTGGCTGATCGGGTTCGCCCCGGCTTCGGCGATGTGGTAGCCGGAGATCGACACCGAGTAGAAGTTGCGCACGCCGTGGTCGACGAAGTACTGCTGGATGTCGCCCATCATGCGCAGGGCGAATTCGGTGCTGAAGATGCAGGTGTTCTGCGCCTGGTCCTCCTTGAGAATGTCGGCCTGCACGGTGCCGCGCACCACCTTGAGGGTGTCTTCCTTGATCTTCGCGTAGGTCTCGGCGTCGACGACCTCATCGCCTGACACGCCCAGCAGGCCCAGTCCCAGGCCGTCGTTGCCGTCCGGCAGGTCGCCCGAATAGTGCGGGCGGCCGCGTTCGGCGTAGATGTCCTCGACCCTGGCGCGGGCGGCCTCCCAGCGCTTGGGATCCTCGCGCAGGTGCTTTTCCACGTTCTGGTCGATGGCGGTGTTCATGAACATGGCCAGGATCATCGGCGCCGGGCCGTTGATGGTCATGGACACCGAGGTGGTCGGTGCGGACAGGTCGAAGCCGGAATACAGCTTCTTCATGTCGTCCAGCGTGGCGATGGACACGCCGGAGTTGCCGATCTTGCCGTAGATGTCCGGGCGCTCGGCCGGGTCCTCGCCGTACAGGGTGACCGAGTCGAAGGCGGTGGACAGGCGTGCGGCGGGCAGGCCAACGGACAGGTAGTGGAAGCGGCGGTTGGTGCGCTCGGGCGTGCCCTCGCCGGCGAACATGCGGATCGGATCCTCGCCGGTGCGCCGGTACGGGTACACGCCGCCGGTGTAGGGGTAGGATCCGGGCAGGTTTTCGCGCATCAGGAAGCGCAGGGTGTCGCCCCAGTCGCGGTATTTGGGCGGGGCCACCTTGGGAATCTTCTGGTGGCTGAGCGATTCGGTGTAGTTCTCGACGCGGATGGTCTTGTCGCGGACCTGGTATTCGGTGACCTCCTCGGTGACCGACGTGTAGCGCTCCGGCCACGCACGCAGCAGGTCGACGGCTTCGCCGGACAGCTCCTTGAGCGCCTCGTTGTAGCGCTGGCGCAGCAGGATGAGGGTGCGGTCTTCGCCGGTCAGGTCCTCGGCGGTGTACGGGGCCAGCGGTTCGGGAAGCCGGGCGTCATCGAGTGCCTTGAGCGCGGCGTGGCAGCTTTGCGCCTTGCTGGCGGCTTCGGCCTGGCGGTCGATGGCGTCGTTGATGCCCCTGCCCTGCTCGGCGATCTCGGCCAGGTAGCGCACGCGCTGGCCGGGAATGAGGACGGTGGCGCGCGGTTCCTTGATGGAGGTATCCAGGTCCGGATCGAAGTCGCAGCACAGCTTTTCGCTCTTCCCGGGTCCCGAGTCCCGGGTCCCGAGTCCCGGAATTTTTTCGCGCAACAGGCGGCACAGTTCGGTGAACATCCAGGTCACGCCCGGGTCGTTGAACTGGCTGGCGATGGTGGGATAGACCGGCACCTGCTCGTCGGCCAGGTCGAATTTGGCTCGGTTGCGCTTCCACTGTTTGCGCACGTCGCGCAGCGCGTCCTCGGCGCCGCGGCGGTCGTACTTGTTGAGCACGATCAGCTCGGCGAAGTCGATCATGTCGATCTTCTCCAGCTGGCTGGCCGCGCCGTAGTCGGAGGTCATCACGTACATCGGGAAGTCGACCAGGTCGACGATCTCCGAGTCGGACTGGCCGATGCCGGCGGTCTCGACGATCACCAGGTCGTAGGCCTGGGCCTTCAGGAAAGCGATGCAGTCGGTCAGCACCGTATTGGTGGCCGCGTGCGCGCGGCGCGTGGCCATCGAGCGCATGTACACGCGGTGGCTACGCAGGCTGTTCATGCGGATGCGATCGCCCAGCAGCGCGCCACCGGAGCGACGGCGCGTGGGGTCCACCGCCAGCACCGCGATGCGCATGTCCGGGAAGGCGTGCAGGAAGCGCAGCAGCAGTTCGTCCACCACCGAGGACTTGCCGGCGCCGCCGGTGCCGGTGAGGCCGAGGACCGGGACCCGAGACCCGGGACCCGGAACCCGCGTCCATTGCTTGCGCATCATCGCCAGTTCGGAATCGGAGAATGCTCGGCTCTCCAGGGCGGAGAGCATGCGGCCGACGCTGATCTCTTCGGAAACATCAACGCTTGCCGCGATCCGGCCCGAGTCCCGGGTCCCGAGTCTCCCACAAGGGGACTTCCTCACGGTCGCCGAGTCCCGGGCCGCACGCGTCCGGCGCATCACGTCCTCGATCATCGCCGTCAGCCCCAGGTGCATGCCGTCATTGGGGTGGTAGATGCGTTCGACACCGTAGTCCTGGAGCTCGCGGATTTCCTCCGGCGTGATGGTGCCGCCGCCGCCGCCGAATACGCGGATGTGGCTGGCGCCGCGCTCTGCCAGCATGTCCACCATGTACTTGAAGTACTCCACGTGCCCGCCCTGGTAGGACGACATGGCGATGGCGTCGGCGTCCTCCTGCAGCGCGGCGCGCACCACGTCCTCGACCGAGCGGTTGTGGCCCAGATGGATCACCTCCGCGCCCTGCGCCTGGATGATGCGGCGCATGATGTTGATGGCGGCGTCGTGGCCATCGAACAGGCTGGCGGCGGTAACGAAGCGCAGGGGCACGTCGTCGGCCTGGGCGGCGCTCGCGGGGATCTGCTTGGCGGGCGTGCTCATCGGTACTCCAGGGTGCGTCAGGACAGACCGGCATTGTATCGCGCTGCACTGATACGGCCTTTTGTGCGATGCAGCACGACAGTAGAACGCCGGCGCAATGCCTGCGCTAGGCTGCCGGGCGGCATGCTGCGCTAAAGTGGGCCGCACGATACGCATGCAGCAGGTACCTGAACGTGAAACGCAGCCTACGGATGGTCATTGCGGTGTTGTGCGCGCTTGTTGCCGGCTGCGCCACTTCGCCGACCGGGCGCAAGCAGCTGATGCTGGTCTCGGACCAGCAGATGAATCACCTGGGCGTGCAGGCCTTCAATACGCTGGGCAAACAGGTCAAGTTTGCCGATGCCCCGCGTGAGCAGGCCTATGCCCGCTGCGTGGCCGACGCCCTGATCGCGGTATTGCCGGCGCGCTGGCGCAACCAGCCGTGGCAGGTACGCATCATCCGAGACAACAGCGCCAATGCCTTTGCCCTGCCCGGCGGGCGCATCGGCGTCAACCAGGGCATGTTCAAGGTGGCCACGACTCCCGCGGAGCTGGCCGCCGTGCTTGGCCACGAACTGGCCCATGTGGTGTCGCGTCACGGTGCCGAACGCATGTCCGACAACCTGGCCGTGCGCGGCGCGGTGATGGCCGGCACCCTGTACGGGGCCGCGCAGGGCAACGACGCCGGACGCACCATGGCCGCCCTCGGGCTGGGCGCGCAAGTGGGCATCCTGCTGCCCTTCTCGCGCACTCAGGAATCGGAAGCGGACACCCTGGGCCAGCGCTACATGGCCGAGGCCGGCTTCGACCCGCGCGCCGCCGTCACGCTGTGGCAGAAACTGGCCGCGCAAGGCGGCAAGGTGCCGGTTTTCCTGTCTACCCACCCCTCACCGGGGCAGCGCGCCAGCAAGCTCGCGCAGCAGGCGCAGGCGCTGATGCCGGTGTATCGGCAGGCGCTGCAGAACGGACACGCGCCGCGCTGCACTCTCTGAGCACTCTGCATCGGCGCGCGCTCGACAGGCCATGCGTCTCCTGCCGCAAATGCGGACTTCAACGGCTTGGGCAACGGAACCTGCCACTTGCGGATTCCTTAATCTTGCGCCTGGCTGAACGGGAAACCGATGCCGGTCAACGCACGCTGTCGGCGCTTCGTTTCCACGTCTGCGGCTGTCCGCCGCCGATGACGGAGACGAAGCATGAATACTTCCGCAAAGCTCTCGCTGCTCGCCGCCCTGGCCCTGGGCCTGGGCACGTTCGCCGCCATCCCGCAGGCCCATGCCGGCACGCGCCTGTCCGTTGCCGTGGGATTCGGGCCGCCACCGCCGCGGTTCGAGCGCATGCCCGGGCCCCGTGCCGGATTTTTCTGGTCCACTGGTTACTGGCACTGGCACCGCCACCGTGCGCGTTACGTGTGGGTTCCGGGCCGCTGGCACCGGGCGCGACCGGGTTACACGATCGGACGGCCGTACTGGAGGCCTGACCGCGATCGACGGGTGTACCGCGACCGTGACTGGCGCCGGGACCGCTGGCACGCACATGAACGCCGCGAACACCGCCGCTGGCATCGCAACGAATGGCGCGAACACCGCCGCCACGACAACCGACGTGACCACCGCTGGCATCGTCGTCACCAGCACGACGGCGACTGAGCCACCCCGGCAAACCCGACGCCCGCGCACCGCGCGGGCGTTTTCGTGTGTGTATTTGCATGCGGAGCCCTGCCACAGGAGGCACCCTGACGCAAACTGTCACCGTGCACGGCAAGGTACTACACTACGCGCCCATACATCGGCCCCGAACCGCGTTCGGTTGCCGCCAGAACCTTTTGAAGACAACGATTCAGCATCCGAAACTGACACCCATTCCCGCCCCGGTGCACATGCTGCATGCATCGTTGCGCCTGTTTTCCACGGAGTCCCGAATTCGATGATTTTCGAAACCATTGCCAAGACCGGTCATGAGGAAGTTGTTTTCTGCCATAACCGGGATGTCGGCCTGAAGGCCATCATCGCCATCCACAACACCGTCCTCGGCCCGGCCCTGGGCGGCCTGCGCATGTGGCCCTACAAGACCGAGGACGAGGCGGTCAACGACGTGCTGCGCCTGTCGCGCGGCATGACCTACAAGAACGCGGTGGCCGGCCTGAACTTGGGCGGAGGCAAGGCGGTCATCATCGGCGATCCGGCCCGGGACAAGTCCGAGGGCCTGTTCCGCGCCTTTGGCCGTTTCGTCAACTCGCTCAACGGACGCTACATCACCGCCGAGGACGTGGGCATCGACGTCAATGACATGGAATGGGTGTTCCGCGAGACCGAATTCGTCACCGGCGTGCACCAGGTGCATGGCGGCTCTGGCGACCCCTCCCCGTTCACCGCCTACGGCACGCTGCAGGGCGTGATGGCCTCGCTCAACTACAAGCACGGCAACGAGGACGTGGGCAAATACAGCTTCGCTGTGCAGGGCTGCGGTCACGTCGGCACCGAATTCATCAAGCTGCTGCGCGAGCAGGGCGCCAAGGTGTTCGTGACCGACATCAACAAGGACGCGGTCAGGCACTGCGTCGATGAGCTGGGCTGCGAAGCAGTCGGCCTGGACGAGATCTACGACGTCGACGCCGATGTGTACAGCCCGTGCGCGCTGGGCGGCACTGTCAACGAGGACACCATCGACCGCATCAAGGCCCAGATCATCTGCGGTGCGGCCAACAACCAGCTGGCCACCGACGAGATCGGCGACGAGCTCAAGAAGCGCGGTGTGGTCTATGCACCCGATTACGCGGTCAACGCCGGCGGCGTGATGAACGTCTCGCTGGAGATCGACGGCTACAACCGCGAGCGCGCAATGCGCATGATGCGTACCGTCTACCTCAACGTCAGCCGCATCTTCGAGATTGCCGAGCGCGACGACATTCCGACCTACAAGGCCGCCGACCGCATGGCCGAGGAACGCATCGCCACCATCGGCAAGGTCAAGCTGCCGATGATGGGCAATGACGGACCGCGTTTCCAGGGCCGCATGCGCGGACAATAAGCCTGTTCCTGCCGGTTCAGCCGCATCAGGGCCGCCCGAACGAAGGTTCCGGCGGCCTTCTTGTGAACAGGTTCCTCGGAAAAGGCAGGCAAGGCACTGATTTTTCGTTAGTCTAGGGATGTCGCGTTTCTGGAATCACCTCGTGCTGCCACGCATTGTGCCCCTGCTGCGACGCATCAGTGCACCCGACAGCTTTGCCGATGCCGTGCGTGTGCTGCTGGCCATGCTCGGCGTGGTCGTCTTCGGCATGGCCATCGGTCATGTGCAGGCCATGATCGCCATGTTGCTGGGCGTGATCGCCGCCGCCCTGGCGGAAACCGAGGACGGCTGGAAGCGCCGCCTGCGTGCCCTGCTCGGCACCCTGGTCTGCTTCCTGATGGCCGCCTTCATCGTCGAATGGCTGTTCGCCGTGCCCTGGGCCTTTGCGATCGGCCTGACTCTGGGCAGTTTCTTGCTGGTGATGCTGGGTGCGGTCAGTCCGCAGTACGCCACCATCGCCTTCGCCACGCTGCTGCTGGCGGTCTACACCATGATCGGCATGGATGCGACCGGCACGGGTCATCTTCCACCCTGGCAGATCCCGCTGCTGCTGACCGCCGGAGCGCTTTGGTACGGTCTGCTCGCCATAGGCTGGAGTGCGCTTTTCGTGCACCATGCCGTGCGGCGTTCGCTGGCGCAGGTCTACGACACGCTCGCCGATTACATGGAGTTGAAATCGAGACTGTTCGAGCCGGTCCGCAAGCCGCCTGTCTCCACCGTCGGCGCCCGGCTCGCTGAAGCCAATACGACCGTGGTGCAGGCTCTCAATGCCTGCCGCATGAGCCTGGTCGACCGCCTCAACCTGCGCCACCGGCACGCGGCCATGGAGCGCCTGCTGCGCCAGTACCTGGCGGCCCAGGACATCCACGAACGCGCCTCGTCCACACACTACCCCTACCAGGAACTGGCCGCCGCGTTTTTTCACAGCGACGTGATGTTTCGCAGCCAGCGCCTGGTGCGCGCTCTGGCCGATGCCTGCCGTGGCCGTGCGCATGCCCTGCGCAGTGGCGAGGACTACATCCTCGGTCCGCAGGTGGACGAGGCACTGGACGACCTGCGCAACGCGCTTGCGCGCCACCGCACGGGACCGGCCTCGGTGCCCGCGGACATGCTGCAGGCCGTGGAACGCCTGACCGACAACCTGGCCGGCCTGCTGCAACGCATACGCACCGCCGATGCCAGGCCAGAAACGGGAATTGCCGACGACTTGCAGCTCCACGACCCTTCCCCTACCGGTATCGGCGATGCGTGGCAACGCATGCGCATGCACCTGACGCCGGCATCGGCACGCTTCCGCCATGCCCTGCGCCTGAGCCTGGCCATGCTGGTGGGCTACATCGTGCTCGAGCAGGTGCGCCCGACCGAGGGGTACTGGATCCTGCTGACCGTCATGCTGGTGTGCCAGCCCAACCTGTATTCCACCCGCACCCGCGTCCTGCAGCGCGTGGGCGGAACCGCCACCGGACTGCTCGCAGGCTGGGCCTTGCTGAAACTGTTCGGTTCACCCATGGTGCAACTGGAATGGATGATTGCGGCTGGCGTGGTCTTTTTCGTGACCCGCTACCGCCACTACCTGATGGCCACGGCGGCGATCACGGTTTTCGTGCTGCTGGCCTTCAACCAAATCGGCAACGGCTTCGAGCTGATCTGGCCGCGATTGCTCGATACCCTGATCGGCAGCCTGATCGCGGTGGCCGTGACCTTCCTGGTGCTGCCGGACTGGCGCGAGCGCGAACTTCGCCTGCTGTTCGCCGCCCTGATGCAGGCCGATGCGCGTTATTTGCGGGCCATCCTCGCGCAATATGCTTCCGGGAAGAACGACGATCTTGCCTACCGCCTGGCACGACGCGATGCCCATGACGCGCATGCCGAACTCAACGCGCACCTGGCCTCCTCGCTGCAGGATCCGGGTGGCCAGCGCGCCGACCCCGAGCTGGTGCTGCGGCTGCTCGGTGCCAGCCAGGAGCTGCTGTCCCACCTCTCCACGCTGGGCGTGCACCGACAGCGGCTGGCCAGCCTGCCGGGCAGCCCCGACCTGCTGGCACGGGCCGAGTCGGTCGCCGACGACCTGGAAGCGCTTTCCGGTTTGCTGCAAACTACCGGCCTGGCACGCGAGCCGGTTGCCGACGCGCCCTTGCCCGAACCGGTCGTCGACGACGGTCAGGGCATCCATGAGGGACAACAGCTGCTCGCTGCACAGGTGCGCATGCTGCAGGCGCAATACCCTGTGCTCAGGGCACTGACCCTGCAGTTGCGTGCCGTGGATACCCGCTGACAATGCGCACTTTCCGCGCGCCCTTGCCTCGCCCGCAAGGCGCCTGTGCGTTACCATGGACGGCCTTCTTTTCCGGCTCGGTGCGCCATGCGACCCTTTGCTCTCGGTGATGACCTGGACATGCTGCGCGAAAGCGTGGCCGCCTTTGCGGACAAGGAAATCGCCCCGCGTGCGGATCGCATCGACCGCGAGAATGCCTTCCCCGCCGACCTGTGGAAGAAACTGGGCGAAATGGGCCTGCTCGGCATCACCGTCGACAGCGCCTACGGCGGCTCCGAGCTGGGCTACCTGGCGCACGTAGTGGCCATGGAAGAGATCTCCCGTGCCTCCGGATCGGTCGGTCTGTCCTACGGTGCGCATTCCAACCTGTGTGTGAACAACATCTTCCATAACGCCAGCGAGGCGCAGCGCAGGAAATACCTTCCCGGCCTGTGCTCGGGTGAAAAAGTGGGTGCGCTGGCCATGAGCGAACCGGGCGCAGGTTCCGACGTGGTCGGCTCGATGAGCTGTCGCGCCGAGAAAAAGGGCGACCGCTGGATCGCCAACGGTTCGAAAATGTGGATCACCAACGGCCCCGATGCCGACGTGCTGCTGGTGTACATGCGCACTGCCGCTCGCGAGGCGGGCAGCCGCTGCATGACGGCATTCATCGTCGAAAAGGGCATGAAGGGTTTTTCCACCGCGCAGAAGCTGGACAAGCTCGGCATGCGCGGATCCAACACCTGCGAACTGGTGTTCGAAGATTGCGAGATCCCTGAAGAAAACGTCATCGGCGAGGTCAACGAGGGTGTGCGCGTGCTGATGAGCGGACTGGATACCGAGCGTCTGGTGCTGTCCGGCGGACCCATCGGCCTGATGCAGGCGGCGCTGGACATCACCTTGCCCTACGTGCGTGAACGCAAGCAGTTCAATGCACCCATCGGCACGTTCGAGATCATGCAGGCGAAGATTGCCGACATGTATACGCAGTTGCAGGCCTCGCGAGCCTACGCCTACATGGTGGCGCAGCAGTTCGACGCCAACGTGAAATCGCGTATCGATCCCGCTTCGTGCCTGCTGCAATGCTCATCCGGCGCCGTGCAGGTGGCGCTGGAAGCCATCCAGGCCCTGGGCGGCAACGGCTACATCAACGAATTCCCTGCCGGGCGCATCCTGCGCGATGCCAAGCTTTACGAAATCGGCGCCGGCACCAACGAAATCCGCCGCATGCTGATCGGCCGCGAGCTGTTTCACGGCAAGTCATGAGACCTGCGGTCCGGGGCAAGATGCTGCGCACCCTGCGCTCAGGTTTCTCCCGGCCCCGATTGCGCAGAAGGACGGCGGACGATGCCCGCCCTACGCGGTGGATGGAATCGGCGTAGGGCGGGCACCGTCCGCCATCCGACCATCCGATGCAGATTCCATCCGTCCAATGTGTTGCACGTAGGGCGGGCACCGTCCGCCAAGGCACGATCAGCATCCCGGAATTCCGTATCCCGGGATTTCAGAAGGCCAGATTGAACCGGGCCATCACCTGCCGCGCCACGATCCGCTGTCCGGTCTGGATGTCGTAGGCGAATTTCAGTGTCGTGCGCGGGCCCAGTTGTGCGTCCATGGCCACGCCGTACTGCCCGCCGTAGCGCGACAGCCCCACACCGGCCAGTGACTGCCAACCCTGCACGCCCACGAAGCTGGCATCGAACAGCGCACCGCGCGAGGCCAGGGTCTGCTGCCACTGCGCGTGGGCGCTGATGTCCAGCCAGCGACCACCGTCCAGCAGCACCCGGTGCGCTGCGCGTACCCCGACCCCGGCCTGCCAGCGCTCCAGCGTCTGCGCCGGCGCCTTCAGTCCGAAGCCGTAGGCACCCTGCTCGGCAAAACCATTGCGGCCCAGGTGGGCGTACTGCACATTCACGAACGGTGTGACCTGGTCCACCCCTCGGCCAAATCGCAGCCCGCTTTCACCATAGGCCGTGCGGTAACTGCCGTTGTACCAGGTCGAGACCGGATACCACTGATTGCCCAGCAGCAACTGCCGGCTGATGTCCTGGCGGTACTGGCCGAAGCCGACCTGGCCGCGGGTGTACCAGTGCCCTTCCTTCCAGCCGGCATAGGCCAGCGTCGCGTTCGAGCGGCTCAGGTTGCGGTCGGCGCTTTGCGACAGGCGCGAATCGCCCTGCCCCTGCGCCAGCGCGAACCCGACCACGCCGTGCTCGCCCAGCGGGCGGTCGGCGCCGACCATCCAGCCGTCGATCTGGAAGCCCACCCCATCGAAACCGCTGCGACCCATGCTGCCACTGCGCTCGAGCTTGCGTGTCCAGAACCCGTACCGACCGTAATCCGATACCCGGTCCAGGCGCCGCGACAGCCCCTGGCTGCTGGCCTCGATGCCCTCCAGCGCCATCGCCGCACTGGCCGCATGCAGCTCGCCCGACAGGCTCTGCAGCGAACGGGCCGCAGCCGCAAACGTTTGTGTGTGCTGGATCGCACCCGCGCCCTGCACGAATCCGGCCGGGATCGCCGAAGTGCCCGATGCAGCAAACGCACCCTGCCGGTCGATCTGACGAAAGGCGCTGTCCACCCGCTGTGCGCTGCCCATCACCAGCGGACTGGCGCTGTAGCCGGCCGTGGCCATGGTGGTGGTGATGCTCAGGCTGGTGGTGTCGATCCACACATCATTGGGACCGTACTGCGGCGTGCTGCTCAGGAACACCCCGCTGGACAGGTTGAAACTGGAGAACGTACCCGTCACGCCGCCGCCCGCGGTCAGCAACTCCTGGTGGCTGTTGTGCACATAGCCGGCATCGGCGCCGACGATATTCAAGGTGCCATTGAGCGATGCCGTACCCGCCACCGTGAGAATGGAGCCAAGGCTGATTGCCAGGGTCCCCGTGCCAGTCTGCACATAATTGGCGCCGATATTGGCACTGCCACCGGCCACCAGCACGGTGCCGCTGTTGTCGAGGTTGCCGTTGACGCCCGGCAAGCCCACGGCGGGACTGCCCGAAGCATAGACGCCGGTCAGCGAAGCCCCTGCCGCCACGCTGGCATTACCCGGCACCGGGTTGGCCACCTGCAGCGTCCCACCCAGCACGCTGGTGTTGCCCGTGTAGCTGTTGGTGCCGGTCAGGACCAGCGTCCCGCTGCCGTTCTTGCTCAGACCGCCGGCACCGGTGATGTCGTTGCTCCAGGTCGAACGGGTGGTGTTGAAACTGACTGACACGTCACCCCAGGCAAAATTGGCCGGGCCTTTCACCGCCTTGCCGACGTCGAGCGCGCCCCAGCCGAAGATCACATCCGGGCCCGGCGCACCCAGGTCGGTCGCGGTACCCAGGATGGTCTGGCGCACCAGATCATTGCTGAAATACGGAAAAGCCTGCCATACCAGGGCGGCCGCGCCGGAAACCATCGGCGCGGAAAAGGACGTGCCAGTAACGATCCAGTAGGTCGGATTGGTGGTGGATGTCGTCGTGTCCTTGTCCAGGACGATGACATCGCCGGGCGCGCTGATGCAGTAATAAATGGCATCGCCGCAGGCGTTGGAATAGCTGGCCAGTTGCGTAGGGGCGTTGCTGTCCAGCGCCGCTACCGCAATCCAGCCCTTTTCCAGGGTGGGCGAATCCTTGGGCAGCGAAGCCATTTGCCCGGGCTGGGATTTACCGTCATTGCCGGTGGAAAACACGACCAGACCGCCCCAGGAATTGACAAACTGGGTGTAGGCCGAAGCAAGTTGTTGGCCCACGGCCGGATCGGTCCAGGTGATGCCTCCCCAGGAATTGTTCATCACCTTGACATTGTTGCTCATCAGGTCGTTGTTGACCTGTGTCAGTTGGGCCACCTCTTGGGGGACAGTCAAGCCGCCCGATCCGGATTTGGATTCGTTGTCGTCAATGATGCGTGCGGAAATGAGATCGGCACCCGGAGCGATGCCGCCCGGGAACTGGTCGAACGGTTTTCCTGCGGCAATTTCGGAAACCCATGTCCCATGACCGGCCACGTCATCGACATTGAGATTGTTCGTCGTTGAACTGACGTAAACGAGGTCCTTGAGTACACGGGGAAAAAGGGTCGCGTTGTTGCGCATGACACCCGTATCGACGATGCCGATGGTCACGCCGGCCCCGGTCCATCCTGCGGCGTGGGCCGCATAGGTATTGGTCAATGCAAGTTGTGCATCGATTGCCGGCTGTGGAGACGGAGACGGAGACGGAGACGGAGACGGAGACGGAGACGGGGACGGGGACGGGGACGGCGCAGGAGCGGGCGCCGGCGACGGCACTGAACTGGGCTGCACATTGCTGCCACCGCCGCTGCACGCGCCGAGACTGAATGCAATGGCCACTGCCACGGCCGCGCTGAGCGGTCGCAGGCGCATCTTGTGCTGGTTCATGCAACTCCCCGTGTTGAATGGCGTTTTCGCCGTGCTTCAAGGCGCGACTGCTGCGCCCAAGGTTCCCTCAAACCATGAGGCATTGTATGTGCGTTGCAGCACAATTAACAAATGGACATTTTCCTAGGCCGAGCGTATGGAAGCGTCCTTGGCGCCTGGGGCACGCCGGCGTCATAATGTGCGGTTCCGGATTCTCCAACCCGTCACGCAGGTCATTTCCCATGTCCGACATCATCATCGCAGGCGCACGGCGTACACCCATCGGATCGTTCCTCGGCCAGTTCAGCGGTGTACCCACGCCAGTGCTCGGCGCAACCGCCATCGCCGCAGCCGTCGCGCAGGCGGGTGTTCCGGGGGACGCCGTCTCCGAGGTGTTCATGGGCTGCGTGTTGCCGGCCAATCTGGGCCAGGCACCTGCCCGGCAGGCCGCGCTGGGGGCAAACCTGCCGCTCTCTGTCGGCTGCACCACAATCAACAAGGTCTGCGGCTCGGGAATGAAGGCGGTCATGCTCGGCCATGACCTGATCAAGGCCGGATCGGCCTCGGTTGTGGTCGCCGGCGGCATGGAGTCGATGACCAACGCGCCGCACATGCTGCAGGCGCGTGCGGGCATCCGTTACGGCGATGGCGCACTGGTCGACCACATGGCCTGGGACGGCCTGACCAATCCCTACGACGGCAAGGCCATGGGCGTGTTCGGCGAATCCTGTGCCGACAAGTACCATTTCTCGCGCGAGGATCAGGACGCCTTCGCCATCGAATCGGTCCGGCGCGCACGGACTGCCCAGGAAGAAGGTGCCTTCGCCGGGGAAATCGTCCCGGTGACCGTGAAGGGCCGCAAGGGCGAAGTGGAGTACGCCACCGACGAACAACCAGGCCGCAGCAACATCGACAAGATCCCCAGCCTGCGCCCGGCTTTCCGCAAGGAAAACGGCACCATTACCGCCGCCAGTTCCTCGAGCATTTCCGACGGCGCTGCGGCGCTGGTACTGATGGACGCCGGACTGGCGGACAAGCATGGCGCCAAACCGCTGGCACGCATCGTCGCGCATGCCACCCACTCGCAGGAGCCGGAGTGGTTCACCACCGCACCTGTCGGCGCGATCAGCAAGGTGCTCGACAAGGCAGGCTGGTCGGTGGCCGATGTGGACCTGTTCGAAATCAACGAGGCGTTCGCCGTGGTCGCGATGGCCGCCATGAAGGAGCTGGACATCCCGCACGGGAAGGTCAACGTGCATGGCGGTGCCTGTGCCCTGGGGCATCCCATCGGCGCCAGCGGCGCGCGCATCCTCGTGACACTGCTTGGCGCGATGCGCAGGCACGGCCTCAAACGTGGCGTCGCCGCACTGTGCATTGGCGGCGGTGAAGCCACGGCGGTGGCCATCGAAGCCATGTAAGCGCCATCCATCCGAGGCGGCAATCTGAACATCGGTACAACTGGCACTTGACTTTCCTTCGCCAGCCAGTGGCATTCAAGGCGCGGAAAGGGTATTAATAGACGGCCATTTCGGCATTCCAAGAGGAATTGAGGGAGAAGCTCCATGAAGTTCACGCGTTTCCTGATCGCTGGCGCACTGGTCGCCCTGATGGCCGCATGCAGCAACGGCGGCAAGGGTGAGAGCCAGAAGGCCCCCGCAGCAGCCGCTCCGAGCCAGCCGGCTGCCCAGGCTCCGGCGACTACCAGCACGGCGGCCAAGCCGGCTGCCTCTTCCACGGCGATGGCGCCCGCAGCTTCCGGCTCGTCCGCGAAAGCTCCGAGCGAACCGGCTGCGGCTTCGACAAGCAAGTAAGTCATCCTGCCTGACGGAGCGGGCACACGCTGTCCGCTTCATCTCGCTGAAAAACCGGCTGCGTTCGCGCAGCCGGTTTTTTCTTGTCGGCGACAGGCATTGCGCGTACTTCGCCGGCCTGTGCGGCTTGGGGTGTCCCGTGCATCGACGTATGATGCCGGTTCCGTCCCATCCGCGGTCCACCATGCCCACGCTCGCCTCCCGTATCGACCCTCGTTCCGATGCATTTCGCAGCAACGCCAGCGCGCTGGAAGCCCAGGTCGCCGATCTCAGGCAACAGTGGGCACGCATCGCACTCGGCGGTGGCAAGCGCGCACGGGAAAAACACCTGGCGCGCGGCAAGCTGCTGCCGCGCGAGCGCATCCGCGCCCTGCTCGACCCCGGCGCACCGTTCCTGGAACTGTCGGCCCTGGCCGCCCACGGCATGTACGACGACCAGGCACCGGCGGCCGGGCTGGTCACCGGCATCGGCCGGGTGCATGGCCAGGAAATCCTGGTCGTGGCCAACGACGCCACGGTCAAGGGCGGCACCTACTTCCCGATGACGGTGAAAAAACACCTGCGCGCCCAGGAAATTGCGCTGGAAAACCGCCTGCCCTGCATCTATCTGGTCGATTCGGGCGGCGCCTTCCTGCCGCTGCAGGACGAGGTGTTCCCGGACAGGGAGCATTTCGGCCGCATCTTCTTCAACCAGGCACGCATGTCCTCGCTGGGCATCCCGCAGATCGCCGTGGTGATGGGCTCGTGCACCGCCGGTGGCGCCTACGTGCCGGCCATGAGCGACGAGACCATCATCGTCAGGGAACAGGGCACCATCTTTCTCGGTGGCCCACCACTGGTCAAGGCCGCCACCGGCGAAGAGGTCGATGCCGAATCGCTTGGCGGAGCCGACGTGCATACCGCGCAGTCAGGCGTGGCCGATCACTTTGCCGAGAACGATGCCCATGCGCTGGCGATGGCTCGCGATGCGGTGGCTCATCTGAACCGGCGCAAGGCCATGCCGCTGGCTCTGCGCGAGCCCGCCGAACCGAAGTATCCGGCCGAGGAGCTGTACGGCGTGATCCCGCAGGACACGCGCCGTCCCTTCGACGTGCGCGAGGTGATCGCGCGGATCGTCGACGGTTCCGACTTCCATGAATTCAAGGCACGCTACGGCAAGACCCTGGTCACCGGATTTGCCCATATCCACGGTTACCCGGTGGGCATCGTCGCCAACAACGGCATCCTGTTCGCCGAAAGCGCGCTCAAGGGCGCGCATTTCATCGAGCTGTGCAACCAGCGCAACGTGCCACTGGTGTTCCTGCAGAACATCACCGGCTTCATGGTCGGCAAGAAGTACGAGAACGCCGGCATCGCCAAGGACGGCGCCAAGATGGTCACCGCCGTGGCCTGCTCGCACGTGCCCAAATTCACGGTGATCATTGGCGGCAGCTTCGGCGCCGGCAACTACGCCATGTGCGGACGGGCCTACGGCGCGCGGTTCTTGTGGACCTGGCCCAATGCCCGCATCAGCGTGATGGGCGGCGAACAGGCCGCCAGCGTGCTGGCCACGGTCAAGCGTGACGGGATCGAGGCTCGGGGCGGCACATGGAGTGACGGGGAGGAAGAGGCCTTCAAGGCGCCGATCCGCGAGCAGTACGAACGCCAGGGCCACCCCTACTACGCCAGCGCGCGGTTGTGGGACGACGGCGTGATCGACCCGACCGATACCCGCCGCGTGCTGGGCATGGCCATCTCGACCTCGATGAACGCCCCCATCGAACCGCAACGCTACGGCGTTTTCCGCATGTAGCCCTACAGCTTCACTAAGCAGGAACTAAGTGCCGGAATCTAGCCTATGTCCATGTCCGCACACCGCATGATTCCCTCGCCGGGTTCACCGCCACCGCCACGTCGCAGGCTGCTATCGCTGGCACTGCTGGGCGCAAGCCTGTTGGGCGGCTGCGCCATCTACCACCCCCGGCCGCTGCATCCTGCACCTGCCGCCCGCTCGCTGGCGCAACTGAAAGTCTCGGCGGACACGATGCCGCTACCTGCGCTTCGCACACACGCATTCGATCCGTCCAACGGACTCGATGTCACCGAGACGGCCATGCTCGCCGTGGCCAACAATCCGACACTGAAGGTCATGCGCGATCAGCTCGGGGTCAGTCGCGCGCAGGCCTTCGACGCGGGACTGCTGCCCGATCCCGTGCTTGCCGCAAGCCGCGATGTGCCCAGCAGCAAGGGTCCGGGCCTGACCAGCGCCTACAACCTCGGACTCAATTTCGACCTCGGGTCGCTGCTTACCCGCTCGGCGCGGGTCGCGGCCGCCCGCGCCAGCCAGCACCAGGTGCATCTCGAACTGTTGTGGGCGGAGTGGCAGACCATCGCCCAGGCGCGCCTGCTGTTTGACCAGGTGCAAACCCTGCGCACGCAGGAAATGCGCCTGCGCCATGAGCGCCAGGCCCTGGGTACTGTGGATGCGACCATCGACCGCGCGCTCAAGGACGGCAACATCGATTACGCCAGCGCCAGCGTCGGCCTCAATGCCACCGCCAATGTGCGCAACCTGCTTGATGCCACGATTCTCCAGCGCACCCAGGCCGAACATGACCTGCGTGCCCTGCTCGGGCTGGCGCCCTCGGTGCAACTGCATCTGGTCGGACCCTCGTGGCAACCCCAACCGGATGCCGCGGCACTTGCCCGTGCGGAAAAGAGCCTGGTGCAACGCCGTCCGGATCTGCTTGCCCTGAAGGCCGGCTACGCGGCGCAGGAAGCGCGCGTGCGCGCCGCGATCCTCGCTCAGTATCCGGCCATCCAGATCGGTTTCAATCATGCACGCGACACCAGTAACATCCACACCAACGGCCTGAGCATCGGCCTGACCCTGCCGCTGTTCAATGCCAACCGCGGCAAGATCGCGATCGCCCGCGCCACGCGCCAGGAACTGGCCGATGTCTATCGCGCGCGCCTGCTGGGCACGCGCAACGACATGCACCGGTTGCTCGCCCAGTTGCACACGCTCGACAGCCAGTTGCACAGCGCCCGCCAGCACGCCAGCCAGCTCGACGCTGCTGGCAAGCGCGCCTCGGCAAGCTGGCAGCGCGGCCTGCTCGACTGGCCGACATGGCTGAGCATCCGTACCAGTGCACTGGATGCCGACCTGACCGTCTATGCCCTGCAGCAGCAGCGCGACGTGGCCTCCATTGCCCTTGAAACGTTGCTCGGCGGCGACTGGTCAGACCACGCCACGCCCTCGCACGCCCCATCCCGGATGGCGAAACAAAGCCCATGAAACGAACTTGCCTGCCCCTTGCCGCCGGACTTGTGCTGACGGCATTGCTCACTGCGTGCGGAAGCACTTCCCCCGGTTCGAGCCCGTCGCCGAGTGTCGCCGTGACCACGGTGAAGGCCGTCCAGCAAAGCTTTCATGCCGGAGTTTCCGCATGGGGTAGCATCATCGCCGACAGCAACCGGCTCGAGCGCCTGAATCTGGCACACGGCGGACAGATCAGCGCATTGCCGGTCACCCAGGGCCAGGCCGTGCGCAAGGGCCAGGTGCTGCTTCGCATGGTCACCGACCCGGCTGCATTACAAGCCTACAAAAGTGCCGCAAATGCCCTGTCCCTGGCCAGGAGCCAGTACGCACACACCCGCCAGCTTGCCGCCCAGAAACTGGCCACCCGTTCGCAACTCGATGCCGCACGGCAGGCCCTGGCCGATGCCGAAGCAGCCCTGCAGGCGCAACGCGCGTTGGGCACAGGCAAGCGTGTGCAGGTGCTGCGCGCGCCGGCCGACGGCGTAGTCACGGCGTTGCACGTGGGCCGTGGCCAACGCGTGGCGGCACAGGCCCCGTTGCTGGATTTCGCGCCGACGGCGGGCCGTGTCGCCGTGCTCGGCGTGCAACCGCAGCGCGCCCCTTCGCTGCGGGCAGGCATGGACGTGAACGTTCAGGCGGTCTACGACAACACCGCAAAGGGCACCGGCAAGGTCCTGACCGTCGGCCAGTCGATCGACCCGAACACCGGCCTGGTCCCCGTGCGCGTGCAGATACCCGCAGCCCTTGCAGCTCGCATGGCAACGGGCAGCCCGGTAATGGGCACGATCCTGTCCCGCAGGTTCCAGGCCTGGGCAGTGCCGCGCCAGTCGGTTCTGCATGACAGGAAGGGCAGCTATCTGTTCCAGGAACGCCAGGGGCATGCGCTACGTGTCGCCGTGGACGTGGTGCAGCCGGAGGGCGACACGCTGGGCGTGGAGGGCAAGCTCGATCCCCGGCTGCCGGTGATCGTGCTCGGCGCCTATGAGCTGGCCAACGGCGACGCGGTGCGCAAGGCGAAGTCTTCATGAAGATCACGCTGTGGATGCGCCAGCACCAGCGATCACTGATGTTCCTGGCGCTGATGCTTACCGTGGGCGGGTTGATGGCGGCCTTCCGCATGCCCGTGTCGCTGTTCCCCGACGTGTCCTTCCCGCGCGTGCGCGTGACACTTGATGCCGGCGACCGTCCCGCCAAGCAGATGGCCGTACAGGTCACCCGCCCGGTCGAGGAGGCGGTGCGCAACATCCGCGGCGTCACGGATGTGCGCTCGACCACCAGCCGCGGCAGTGCCGAAATCCAGGTCCGCTTCGCCTGGGGCAAGGACATGGGACGTGCCTTGCTGTACGTGGATGCCGCGGTCTCGCAGATCCTGCCGGACCTGCCGGCAGGAACCCGGGTGCAGAGCGAGCGGATGGACCCGACCACCTTCCCCATCCTCGCCTACAGCCTGCGTTCGGACACCCTGACACCAACCCAGTTATACGACCTGGCCGAGTACCAGTTGCGCCCGCTGCTTTCGAGCATCCCCGGCGTGACCCGGGTCGGCGTGCAGGGCGGCAAGATTGGCGAGTACCACGTCGACATCAACATGAACCGCCTGCGCGCACACGGCCTGACACTGGCCGCGGTCGACCAGGCGGTCTCCCGCGCCGCGACGATACGCGCCATGGGCCGCATCCAGGACCACTACAAGCTGTTCCTGCTGCTGGCCAACAACCAGCCCGACTCGGTCCAGGCGCTGGAAAAGATCGTCATCAAGTCGCGCTCGGGAACCCTGGTGCATCTGGGTGACATCGCCAGCATCAAGCTTGATCACGTGCCGCAGTGGATCCGCGTGGTGGCCGACGGCCATGATGCCGTGCTGTTCTCGGTCTACCAGCAGCCCACCGGCAACAGTCTGCAGATCGCGCATGATGTGAAACAGCGTCTTGCCAGCTTCCACCTGCCACCGCACGTGAAAATCGCCAACTGGTACGACCAGACCCAGCTGGTCCGCGGTTCGGCGGCCAGCGTGCGCGACGCGATCATCATCGGCGTGATCCTGGCCGGCCTGGTGATCTTCGTCTTCCTGCGCAACGGCCGGGTCATCCTGGTGGCGATGATCGTGGTGCCGGCCGTACTGGCCATCACGGTGCTGCTGCTGTCCGTGCTGCACATGAGCTTCAACATGATGACGCTGGGCGGCATGGCGGCCGCCGTCGGCCTGATCGTCGATGACGTGATGGTCATGCTCGAACACATCATGCGACGCCTGCGTGACGGTTCCGGTCATGTGCACGAGCGCATCGCCGGCGCGGCCTGGGAATTCACCCGTCCGCTCACCGGTTCGAGCGCCGCGACGGTCGTCATCTTCCTGCCGCTGGCCTTTCTCTCCGGCGTGACCGGCGCCTTCTTCAAGGCCCTGTCGCTGACCATGGCCAGCGCCCTGATCATCTCCTGGGTGCTCAACTGGATCGCCGTGCCACTGCTGGCCAACTGGCTGATCGACGAACGCCACGCGCATGAACCCGAACCCAGCCGTCTCACCCGTCGCCTGCAAGCCGGCTACGAGAAGCTGCTCGACACCATCGTGCGTCGCCCGCTGTGGATACTGGTCGCGGTGATTCCGCTGCTGACCCTGGGCGGCATTGCCTATACGCGCGTGAGCACCGGCTTCATGCCGCAGATGGACGAAGGCGGCTTCATTCTCGACTACCTGTCCAAACCCGGCACCTCGCTGACCGAAACCAACCGCCTGCTCGACCAGGTCGATCGCATCATCCAGGCCAGTCCCTACGTGTCGACCTATTCCCGACGCACCGGATTGCAACTGGGCGGGGGACTCACCGAAGCCAATACCGGCGACTACTTCGTACGTCTGAAAAACGGCAACCGGCCCTCGACCGAACAGGTGATGACCCAGATCCGCAAGCAGGTCCATCAGAAAGTACCCGGCCTCGACATCGAGCTTTCGCAGCTGATGGAGGATCTGATCGGCGACCTGACCGAGGTACCGCAGCCCATCGAGATCAAGATCTTCGGCAACACCCCGGAACGGCTCGATGCCACGGCACGCCGGGTGGCCGCCGCCATACACAAGATTCCCGGCGTGGTCGGCGTGCGCAACGGCATCAAGCCGGCCGGCGATGCGCTGGACGTGAAGGTATCCACCGACCATGCCGCCCTGATCGGCCTGACACCCGACCAGGTCAGCATGCAGGTGCGTCAGGCCATCAACGGCACGGTTGCGGCGCAGTTTCCGAACGGTCCGAAAATGACCGGGGTGCGTGTCTGGCTGCCGCGCAAGGACCACCACCGTGTGGAGCAACTTCAGAACCTGCCCATCCAGGGCACGAACGGGCGCGTGATGCCGCTGTCGCAACTGGCGACCATCCGCGAGGTCAACGGCCAGCCCGAGATCGACCGCGACAACCTCAAGCGCATGGTGGCGGTCACGGCACGCATCAGCGGTCGCGGCCTGGGGTCGACCGTCGCCGACGTCAAGCAGGTCCTGGCCCGCCCGGGAATGATTCCGGCCGGCATGTATGTGCAACTGGGGGGACTGTACGCGCAACAGCAGAAAGCGTTCCACGACCTGACCCTGGTCCTGCTCGCGGCCGTGGCCCTGGTCTTCACCCTGCTGCTGTTCCTGTACGAGAGTTTCCGCGTGGCGCTGTCGATCCTGGCCATGCCCCTGCTCGCCTTGTCGATGGTGTTCATCGGGCTGTGGGCCACCGGCATCCAGCTCAACATCACGGCCATCATGGGCATGACGATGATTGTCGGCATCGTTACCGAACTTGCGATCTTCTACTTCTCCGAATTCGAGGACGCGCGCACGCGCATGGATGCCCATGAAGCCAGGCTATATGCCGGACGCCACCGCATGCGGCCGATCCTGATGTCCACCGTGGCTGCCATCATGACCCTGACGCCGCTGGCCCTGGCCATCGGACAGGGCTCCCAGATGCAGCAGCCGCTGGCGGTGGCCATCATCTCCGGCATGCTCGTCCAGGTGCCGCTGGTACTGGTGCTGATGCCGGCCGTGCATGCTCTCCTGGCACGCGAGGCAGGTCGCAGGACCTGAATCCGCTGAACAGACTCCGGCACGAACACGCCCATGTGACTGCGTGTGTGGCCGGGTCCGGGAAGCACATCTGCGCGCCACGACATCAACCAGTCTTTCATGGCCCGAACCGCACTCTGACACGCAAAGTGAAAACCGCCGGAATGAGATGCGAATCATGAAACACCCAGCCACTGCGCACCGGCAACTTTTACCTGCTGCATGCAAGCCACAAAAAACCCGCGGACCGGAGTCCGCGGGTTTTTTGTCATCGAGGAGTTCGGCAATCAGTCCGGATGATCGCCTTCGACGGAGTTCTCCAGCACCTTGCCGCTGCGGGCATCCACGCCCACTTCGTGCACGGCCTTGGCGGTCTTGATGTCGAACGAATAACGCAGGCCACTGCCGCCGCCTTCCTTCTCCAGTTCCTCGGCCACGATCTTGCCGTGTACCGTCTTCAACGCAATGGCGCGAGCCTGAGCCAGAGTGACCTTCGCTTGCTTGAGGTACTTGGCGCCATCGAGCTTGCTTTCATGGGCAAATGCGGTGCCGGCCGCCAGGGCAAGCGCCGCGGTCAGGGCCACACCGGCAAGGGTACGACGTTTCATGTTCTGCATGAGTTGAGTGTCCTCTTGATGGATTAAGCGGACATGCGTCGTGCTGCATATCCGGTATGTCCAGTATCCGCAGCCGGCTTAGATTTGCCTTAGGCAATTGGACTCCCATGCCAGGCGGTTGCCAGGCCGTTCAGGAACATGGCGAGGCGCATCGCGCATTGCGCTGCATGTTCAACGTGTCAAAATGCGGCAGATGCATGCCTGCAGGGGCGACAGGCAGGACCAAGCGCGCGCAGGGGATGTACCGGTCCCGCGAGGTCCCGTCCCGGACAGCGCATGCGGTCGCTCGCCAGGTTCGCGCATCCGCACACACTCCATACCGACATCGGCACTCATCCATGCAGCCAGCCTTACCGAAAACGCAAACGGCCACACCATCACCCGGCCTGCTTGCACGCGCGGACCGCAAGCGACGGCAGATGCTCGATGCGGTCTTCGGTCGCAGGATGCGATCCATTGACGCCCAGCTTTGCCCGCCCGGCGGCCTGCCCGCCGATGACATCCACAGTATCCTGGTCATCCGGCCGAACCATCGCCTCGGCAACACGGTACTGATCAGTCCGTTGCTGCGGGAACTGGAAACACTCTACCCCGGCGCCGAAATCGACATCCTTGCTTCGGGAGGAGCGGCGCAGATCCTGTTTTCCACGCGCTTCCAGACGCATCGCGTCATCACGCTCGACCGGCGCATGCCGCGCCACCCCGTGCGAACCCTCCGCCAGCTGCGTGCCACATGCAACACGCCCTACGACCTGGCCATCGACGCCAGCATGGATTCGAACATGGGGCGGCTGATCCTCGGCCGCAGCACGGCGCGCTACAAGCTCAGCTTCCCCTTGCAGGAGCCGGCCGAAGGGGAGATGGCGCGTTACCGCGAGGATTGTCCCGCGCATTTTGCGCTGCGCAACGTGCATCTGCTGCGCACTGCCAGCGGACGTGGTACGCAGGATCCCTGGCCGACACTGAACGTACTGCTGTCCGAGAACGAACTGGCTCGCGGTCGGAAGGCACTGCACGCCCTGTTTGCACACACCGACCCCCTGCCCCCGAATGCTTTCGTGCTCGGCGTTTTCGCCAATGCCACCGCAGACAAGCGCTACCCCGGTGACTGGTGGAGCCGCTTCATGCAAGCACTGCTCGACGCCCACCCCGACCTCCATGTGGTGGATGTGCTGGCCGACCACGGACGCTCGCAATTGCCGGTCGCAAGCCGTCCCTTCTACTCGCGCGACCTGCGCAAACTCGGTTCCGTGCTGGCAAACATGGACGCCTTCATCAGTGCCGATTGCGGTGTCATGCACCTGGCCAGTGCGGTCGGCGTTCCCACGCTGGGCCTGTTCTCGCGCGACAACAGCGACAAGTACGCACCCTACGGCGGATGCAACCAGTCGCTGGACACGCATGCCGGATCCGAGGTCGAGCACACCGCGCAGAGCGCGGCCCGATGGCTCGGACAACTGCGGCAAGCCCGCCGCGGGGACACGCTGCGCGAGGGGATCAGTGCATGAAACACCTGGAACCGGGCGTGATCGGCAGCATCGAGCGACAGGGGCGCTGGCTGTTCCATCGCCGCAGCGTGATCGGCACGGTCCTGCTCCCTTTCTTTGCGCTGGCCCTGTGGCAACCCGGATTCCCGGCCGCGAACCTTTCCTCCGGCGACATGCAGATCCTGTCGGTCGCCGGTCTGCTCGTGTCCCTGCTGGGCCTGATGCTGCGTGGCTTCACCGTGGCCACGGTGCCCGAACATACTTCCCGGCGCAGCACGCGCCAGCTTTCGGCACAGACACTCAATACCCGTGGCATGTATTCGCTGGTGCGCCATCCGCTGTACCTGGCCAACTGGCTGGTGGCGAGCGGGTTTGCCATCGCGGTCGGGTCGCTGTGGTTCATGGTGGTGTTCCAGCTTGCCCATGCGCTGTACATCGAGCGCATCATGGCCTGCGAGGATCGCTTCGTGGCACGGACCCATGGTGAGGAGTGGGAGCAATGGGCCTCCCGGACCCCGGCATTCCTGCCCCGCCACCTGCGCTGGATGCCTCCTGCACTGGGCTGGAGCGTGCGCACGATCCTGCGCAGGGAATACAACAGCGTGTGCCTGGCCACCAGCGCCTTCTTCGTGCTGCAACTGGGCCGTGGCACGCTCGTCGAGGGTCAGCCCGCCCTGGGCTGGATACGCCAGCATCCGCTGTGGGTGGGTATCTTCGCGGCCGGGCTGCTGTGCCTGCTGATACTGCGCACGCTCAAGCGCCACACCCGCCTGCTGCACGTACCCGGACGCTGATCGGGTCAAGCTGGCTGAAAGATTGCGGTGCGATGATGCGGACGTGACCCCAAACTGCGGTAATCGATCATGCGCGGCATTCTTCTCGCTCTGGCATGCAGCCTGACCGTCCTGTTGAGCACCCCGATGGCGCAGGCCGCGGGCGGACCGCTGGGCATCGACCACAAGCTGCATTACGACAACAGTGGCATCTGGAAACGAAGCACCCAGAAAGACCTGCAATACGCCATGATCGTAACCGTGCTCGGCGGCGCCTTCGCGCTTGGCGATCGCGACAAGCTGGGCGATACTTTTTGGCGTTCGGTGGATGCCGTGGCCTTTTCCGCAGCCGGTGCTGCCCTGCTCAAGGTGAGCTTCCAGCGCAAGCGTCCCTCGCAGACCGACAATCCGAATGCATTCTTCAGGGGCGTGAAGTACCAGAGTTTTCCCAGCGGCGAGGTCACCGCCATCAGCGCCGCGGTCACGCCGTTCATGGTGCGCTACGGGCACGAGCATCCCGCCGTCTACGGCCTGGCCCTGCTACCGGTCTACGATGCCATCGCGCGCATGAAGACCCACGGCCACTGGCAGACCGACGTGTTGGCCGGTGCCGCGCTGGGTACCGGCATCGGCATCTGGGCGAGTCGGCGCGATAGTCCCCTGATTCTGAGCTGGCTGCCGGGCGGCTTCCGGGTCGGCTTCGTGCATCGCTTCCAGTGACGTTGCCCCCGGCGCAAGGGATGTTCAGATCACGCGTGCATCGGGCCAGGCCAGCCGCGCCAAGAGGCGATGACCCTTGCCAAGGGTGAAGGAAAGATCCAGTTCCAGCGCTGCCGCAGCCGCGTAGGCAAGGCTCAGGCCCAGCCCCGCGTGTGCATGGTCCATGTCGTGTGGCGCCTTGCGCCAGTAGCGGATACCGAACTGGGCCACGTCGTCCTCGCTCAGCTCCGGTGCATCGTTGTCCAGTTCCAGCATCGTGGTATTCCAGGCCAGCCGCACCTTGGAACCGCGTGGCGCGTAGGCAGCCGCGTTGCGCAACAGGTTGCCGAGCACGATACCGAACACCGATGCATCGCCGACCAGACTGACCGGTGCGGGTGCGGCTGAAAGCTCGATGCGAATCTGCCGCAAGCGGGTCAGTTCACCGACGGCCTCGACCTGCCGATGCACGACATCGGCCAGATCCATCCGTTGCCAGCGGATGGTCTCGATGCCCGCTTCCAGGCGCGTGAGCAGCAGCAGGCCGGTCACGGTGTCCTCCAGCTCGCCACCGATGGTGCCGATTTCCGCCAGCACCTGGGGGACAGGACGGCCACTGGGATGGCGCAACTCGACATCCACCAGGGTACGCAGTTCAGCCAGCCGCGTGCGCGTCTCGTGCGCCAATGCGCCGGCGAAACGGCGTTCGCGCTGCATGCCGGCCTGCATGCGCTCCAGCACCGCGTTGAAACGATCGACCAGCGGAACCAACTCATGCGTCTCGCCCGAAGGCAGGCGCGCATCCGGTTCCGAAGGCCCTATCGTGCTCATGCGCTCGCCGAGATCGGCCAGGGGTTGCAGGCCGCGCCGAACCAGCGCGGGCGTGAGCACAATCACCGCCATCAGCGCCAGCAGCGGTACCGTCAGCAAAATGAGATCGAGGGCAACAAGGATGTCGTCCAGTTCCTGCGAGGGCTGCAGCAGGATCATGCTGCACGACGCCATGCCGGCGCCCGCGCGCGCATCACCCTGCCCGGGCTGGAAACGGAACCACACCGCGCGCAGGTCGTGTTCGGACACACTCAGATCAGCAAATTGCGGTTGCGCGGACGCGCTCTGCAGCCAGTCCGGCGGATAGCGGCGCGGGGGCGGCTGGCTTTGCATGCGGTAGCTGCCGTCGCAGCGCACCGCGTAAGCCGCATGCTGGTCACCAAGCAGCAGACGCGAGGGGATGTGCCGCAGGTCTTCCATGTCCGGTCCTCGTCCGTCCACCTCGACCAGCGCCGCCAGGGCATGCGCCTGGGAAAGCAGGCTGGCATCGAAACGCTGCCGCAACTGGGCATCGATCAGATGATCCATGAGCAGGCCCGCGCTACCCACGATAAGGGTCACGGCCACGGCCAGCATCCAGGCAATGCGCGAGGAGAGCGAGCGCAGCTTCACGGGAGCAGGTAGCCCGCGCCACGCCGGGTTTCCACCAGAGACGAGCCCAGGGCCTCCTCCAGCTTGCGGCGCAGTCCGAACACCAGCACCTCGATGCTGCGATCCGAAGCCGTGGTGTCGCTGCCGGCAATGCGCTCGAGGATCTCCGCCCGGCTGAACACCCGGCCACGATGACGCATCAGAAGGCTCAGCAAGGCAAATTCACGCGGTGTCAGCGTCAATGGTTTGCCGTCGGCCCGGGCGGTGTGTGAACGCATGTCCAGTTCAAGCCCCCCGAGCCGGATCTGCGGCAACAGGGCCTCGGCCGGCCTGCGGGCCAGCGCGTGCAGGCGCGCCATGAGCTCATCGAAGGAAAACGGCTTGACCAGGTAATCGTCCGCACCCGCATGCAATGCTTCGATGCGATCCTCGACCTGATCGCGGGCGGACAGCACGATCACCCGCGGGCGCTTCGTGCGGTGGGCCAGCTCGCGCAGCAGGGTAATGCCGTCCACGCGCGGCAACATGAGGTCCAGCACCAGCAGGTCGTAGTCGTAGGTCTTCAGGAACGACCGGCCCTCGGCGCCGTCGGCGGCGGCATCGACGGTCAATCCCTCGGCCTCCAGACCGCGTTGCACGGTTTCGCGCAGGCGGTGCGAATCCTCGACCAGCAGCAGTTTCATGCGCGCATCCCGACCGGTTCAGGCCGGCATCGTGCCATGTGTGGGTGCGTGCTCCAAGCCTCAGACAGCGCGGCGCAATGCCTCGATGCGCTCTTCCAGCGGCGGATGGCTCATGAACAGACGGCCAAAACCGCCAGCCAGATGACCGGAAATGCCGAAGGCCTGCATGTTTTTGGGCAGCGACGACTCACCATAGCTGGCAGAAAGCTGCTGCAGGGCGGAAATCATGCGGTCGCGTCCGGCCAGGCGTGCCCCGGCGGCATCAGCTCGAAATTCGCGATAGCGTGAAAACGCCATCACGATCATCGAGGCAAACAGGCCGAACACGATCTGCAGCACGATCACGATCACGAAATAGCCCAGGCCACCCCCGCTGTTGTCGCGCCCGCCACTGAGCCAGCTGTCGACCAGGCGCCCGACCACGCGCGCAAGGAAGATCACGAAGGTGTTGAGCACGCCCTGCAGCAACGCCAGGGTGACCATGTCGCCGTTGGCAACATGGCCAATCTCGTGCCCGAGCACGGCCGAGACCTGGTCGCGATCCATGCCATGGAGCAGACCCGTGCTGACCGCGACCATGGCGTGGTTGCGGTTGGCGCCGGTAGCGAAGGCATTCATCTCCGGCGCGTCATAGATCGCCACCTCGGGCATGCCAATGCCGGCGGCCTGGGCATGTCGACGCACGGTCGACACCAGCCACTGTTCGGCCTCGCTGGACGGCTGTTCGATGATCCGGGCACCGGTGCTCATCTTCGCCAGCCACTTGGACAGTGCCAGCGAGATGAATGAGCCGCCCATGCCGATCACCGCGGCAAACACCAGCAGCGGGCCCATGCCGCCGTAGCCGCTTGCCGCCGCCCAGGCATCGATGCCCAGCAGTCGACTGACAATCGTCAGCAGCAGCAGCACGGCGATGTTGGTGCCCAGGAAAAGGAGGATGCGTCGCATGATCAGTATCTCTCGGGTGTGGGGACGGGAAAGGAATCGGGCCGGCGCCGGCGTACTTCAAGAGCCATGGTATGAGACCTCCCCCAGCATCCGGGGTTCAGCGGTGTTTATGGTTCCGGAGGGTGATCGGCAACGGCGCATCGGCCTCTATTTCCGGCGATGGCGCACAGCCACCACAGGTTCCGCAACCATCGCCGTCCCCGCATTGTCCACGACGTGCCTGAGGGGGCTGCAACCAGCGGCCAATCCGACGCGTCAGGATGGCATGCCGCGGCGAGTCCAGACGCGATGCGAGACGACCGCGGATCACGCGCGTGCTTTCCGGTGCCAGCTTGCGCACGGCCACGGCCACGCTGTAGAGCAGCAACACACCAAGTACCGCCGCCTGGATGGCATCGAACACGATCATGTGAACGCACTCGCAATCTGGTAGGTCAGCAGCGAGGCCAGATAGGCCAGGGCAAACAGGTAACCGGCCGCCAGTGCCACGTTGCGCCACGAGTTGGTTTCGCGACGGATCACCGCCAGGGTCGACATGCACTGGGGCGCGAACACGTACCAGGCCAGCAAAGACAACGCGGTCGCCAGCGGCCACTGGTGCGCGATCAGGGGTCCGAGATGGGTCGCCACGGCGGTATCGCTGCCGGACATGGCATACACCGTGCCCAGTGCCGACACCGCTACCTCACGCGCGGCCAGGCCCGGGATCAACGCCACGGAAATCTGCCAGTTGAAGCCGATCGGTGCGAATACGTGATGCAGCGCATGCCCCAGCATTCCGGCCAGGCTGTAATCAATGGCCGGACCGGTGGCACCTGGCGGGGGCGAGGGAAAACTGGAGAGAAACCACAACAGCACCGTCAACGCGAGGATGATGCCGCCCACCCGACGCAGGAAGATCTTGACCCGTTGCCACAATCCGTACGCCACGTCGCGTACATGCGGCACGCGGTAGGCGGGCAGCTCCATCAGCAACGCGTGCTCGCTCTTGTCACGACGCAGCTTCTTCATCACGAAGGCCACCGCCATGGCGCTGGCGATGCCGGCCACGTACAACACAAACAGCACCACGCCCTGCAGGTTGAACACATCCAGCACCGTGCGATGCGGGATAAAGGCGGCAATCAGCAGGGTATACACCGGCAGTCGTGCCGAGCAGGTCATCAACGGCGCGACCAGGATCGTGGTCAGACGGTCACGCGGGTCGGCGATGGAGCGTGTCGCCATGATGCCGGGAATGGCGCAGGCAAAGCTGGACAGAAGCGGGATGAAGGCCCTGCCGGTAAGCCCGGCCTTGAACATCAACCGGTCCAGCAGAAAGGCCGCGCGCGGCAGGTAGCCGGACTCTTCCAGAACAAGAATGAACAGGAACAGGATCAGGATCTGCGGCAGGAACACCAGTACCGTACCGACGCCGCCGAAGATCCCGTCCTGCACCAGGCTGTGCAGCGCACTGCCGGCCGGCAGCATGCCGGCGATCCACGCACCGAGTGCGGTCACGCCGGCATCGATCCCGTCCATCAGCGGCTGCGCCCAGGCAAAAACCGCCTGGAACATGAGAAACATCATGGCTCCGAGCAAGGCCAGGCCGAACACCGGATGCAGAGCCCAGCGATCGATCGCCTCGTCCACGCGCGAGGCCTGCGCCGGCACGCGCACCGTGGCTTCGAGCAGGCCGCGAACCTGCCGATGCAGGTCGTTATCTCCATTGGCGGCCGGCGGTGCGGGATACGCGTTGTGCATTGCATCGATGCGCTCGACCAGCGCAGCCGCCCCGCCCCTCCTGACCGCCACAGTCTCGACCACAGGCACGCCCAGGCGTTTCTCCAGCCCGGCGACATCGATCTCGATACCTCTCCGCCGCGCCGCATCCATCATGTTCAAGGCCAGCACCATCGGGCGGCCCAGACGCGCCACTTCAAGCACGAAACGCAGGTGCAGGCGCAGGTTGGTGGCGTCGACCACGCAGACGATCAGGTCCGGTTTTGCCTCACCATCACGCCTTCCGGCCAGTACATCCCGGGTGATGGCCTCGTCGGGGCTGGCTGCATCGAGGCTGTAGGCTCCGGGCAGATCCAGCAGACGGTAGCTGCGACCGGACGGGGCGATCAGCTGCCCTTCCTTGCGCTCGACCGTGACCCCGGCATAGTTGGCCACTTTCTGCCGACTCCCGGTGAGCAGGTTGAACAGGGCCGTCTTGCCGCAATTGGGATTGCCGACCAGGGCGATGCGCAGGGCTTGCGCATTCATGCCGATGCTCCGGCTTCGAGTGTTTGCACACGCGCTGCCTCGGAACGCCGCAGCGCGAAGCGCGTCGTGCCCACCTGCACCAGCAGGGGGTCCCCGCCCATCGGCGCACGCGCAACCACGCGCACGGTCTCCCCGGCGACGAAACCCAGGTCGCGCAGGCGGCGCGCGATACGGTCATCGTCATGGGCGGCTTCGACCGCATCCACTACGGCCTGGAAGCCTTTGGGCAAATCGGACAATCGCACGGCACACACCGGTCTTGAATAGGAATGCTTCGCATTATAACTCCACTGGATGAACGGCTGTGCAAGGGCGACCTGTTGCCGCAGCGGCGACGGACCGGGGCCGGGCGCTATCATGGGCGCCGGTTGTCACGACACGGACAGGTGCGGCATGTACGAAACCCTGGAAGCGACCCATACGCACGGACTGGCGCGAATCACCCTCAACCGTCCGTCGGTGCACAATGCCTTCAACGACGCACTGGTACGGGAACTGACGCAGGCTCTGGAAGCAGCCGAGAATGATGATGCCGTGCAGGCTGTGCTGCTTGCGGGTGCAGGGAAGAGCTTCTGCGCCGGCGCGGACACGCGCTGGATGCGCGGCATGGCCCGGGCCAGCGAACAGGAAAACCGCGAAGATGCGCTGCGCCTGGCGCGCATGCTGCGCACGCTCCAGTTCCTTGCCAAGCCAACGCTGGCAAAAGTCCATGGCGCCGCCTTCGGAGGCGGGGTCGGACTGCTTGCCTGCTGCGACATCGCCATCGGTGCCGAGAGCGCACGCCTTGCCCTGTCGGAAGTGAAACTGGGCCTGGTGCCGGCCACCATCGCACCGTACGTAGTCGCTGCCATCGGACTGCGCCAGGCACGGCGCCTGTTTGTTACCGGTGAAATCTTCGACGCCCGGCACGCCACGCAGATCGGCCTGCTGCACGAGTGCGTGGCCGACGACGCGCTTGACACGCATGTGGAACGCCTACTGCAGGCCCTGCTGCAGACGGCCCCCGGTGCCCGCCGCGAAGCCAAGCGCCTGGCCCTGGCCATGGGCGGCATGGACCGGCAGGAAGCCGAACGCATCGACGGGTGCAATGCCGACCTGATCGCCCGCCTGCGGGTCGGCGAGGAGGGCCAGGAAGGGCTGGGTGCGTTTCTCGACAAGCGCAAGCCGGCCTGGCTTGCGGACAGGGAAACATCATGAACGACACGTCCCCGGTACTCAATCTCGACCAGGTGCAGCTGCGCGGGCTGGATGCCGCGGACGGCGGCCGCTCGCCCGACGTGCCGCCCGGATACGACGTGCGCTGGGGCGAGATCGCCAGCCGCATCGGCGCACGCAAGCTCGGATACAATCTCACCGTGGTCGCGCCGGGCATGCGCAATTGTCCGTTTCACAGCCACCGCGCCGAGGAGGAAATGTTCCTCGTGCTCGAGGGTACGGGTGAACTTCGGTATGGTGAAGCACGCTACCCGCTGCGCGCAGGCGATGTGATCGCCTGCCCCACCGGCGGTCCGGAAAGCGCGCACCAAATCATCAATACCGGCAATAGCGAGTTGCGATACCTCGCAGTCAGCACCAGGAGCGAGGCGGAAGTCTGCGAATACCCCGACTCGGGCAAGATCGGTGCCTATGCCGGCCATGGCCCTGCACGCCTGCGGCACCTGACCCGCGCCCGCGATGCCCGCGATTACTGGGAAAACGAATAGATGTTCCAACGCATTCTGATCGCCAACCGCGGCGAAATCGCCTGCCGCATCATGCGTACCTGCCGGCGCCTGGGCATCGAGACGGTGGCGGTATATTCGGATGCCGATGCCCGGGCGCAGCACGTGCGCATGGCCGACCGTGCATACCGCATCGGCGGTCCGCGCCCGAACGAGTCCTACCTTCGTGGCGAGGCGATTCTGGATGCCGCCCGAAAATCGGGTGCGCAGGCCATCCACCCCGGTTACGGCTTCCTGTCCGAGAATGCGGCCTTTGCACGCGCCTGCACCGAGGCCGGCCTGGCATTCATCGGGCCGAAACCGGAAAGCATTGAAGCGATGGGGTCCAAGGCCGAGGCCAAGGCCCTGATGCAGCGTCACGAGGTGCCCCTGGTGCCGGGCTATCACGGCGAGGACCAGTCTGCTGCGCACCTGCTCGAACAGGCGCGCAGGACCGGTTTCCCGCTGATGATCAAGGCCGCGTCAGGCGGCGGCGGCAAGGGCATGCGTATCGTGCGCGAGGAGAAGGCATTCGCCGAAGCCCTGGCGGCCGCGCAACGCGAGGCACAATCATCCTTCGGCGATGCGCGCGTGATCCTCGAGCGCTACGTCGAGCACCCGCGACACATCGAGTTCCAGGTGTTCGGCGACACCCACGGCAACATCATCCACCTCAACGAGCGTGACTGTTCCTCGCAGCGGCGTTACCAGAAGGTACTGGAGGAATCGCCCTCTCCCGCGCTTACCCCGCAGCGCCGCGAGGCGATGGGAGCCGCCGCAGTGGCCGCAGCCCGGGCCGTGGATTACATCGGGGCAGGGACCGTGGAGTTCATCGTCGGCGCCGACGGCGACTTCTATTTCATGGAGATGAATACCCGGCTGCAGGTCGAGCACCCGGTCACCGAAATGACCCTGGGACTGGACCTGGTCGAATGGCAGTTGCGCGTGACCGCCGGGGAACCGCTGCCAATCGACCAGGGCGCCATCCGCGCCCGTGGCCATGCCATCGAGGTGCGGCTGTATGCCGAGGACCCCGATCACAACTTCCTGCCCGGCTCCGGCCGTCTCGAACGGCTGCGACTTCCTTGCGAGAGCGACCACGTGCGCCTGGACACGGGTGTCGCCGAAGGCGACACGGTGTCGATCTTCTACGACCCGATGCTGGCCAAACTGATCGTCCACGACAGCGACCGCACGCGTGCGCTGGTGCGCCTGCGCAGTGCCCTGGCTGCAAGCGAGATCGTCGGCCCCAAGTCCAATATCGCCTTTCTCGAACGCCTGGTCCGTCATCCGGTGCTGGTCGGGGGACAGATCGACACCGGGTATCTGGACCGCCATCTGGACCAATTCATTGCCAACACGCAGACGCCGCCGAAAACCGTGCTGTTCGCGGCCGCCACTGCCCTGCTGCTCGAAGATGAAAACCGCGCCTTGGCCCATGCCGATCCCGCCGACCCGCATTCGCCCTGGGCACGTGCCGATGGATGGCGAGTGGGCCATGCCGGCAAGCGTCCGCTGGCCATGCTGAATGGCGAGCAGCGACTGGAGGTCGAAGCCCATGGAAACAACGGGAACTATCATATCCAACTCGATGATTCATCAGTAGATATTCAGAACGCGCGCCTTGAGGACAAGGTCCTGAACCTGACCCTCGACGGGGTGGCCCTGCGTCTACCTGCGCTGACGGACAACGGACGGGTGACGCTTCACCTGGACGGCACCCGCTACCTCTTCACGCAGGCGCCGGCCTATGCCTTCCACAGCGCGGAGCAGAATACGACCGACCGCCTGCTGGCACCGATGCCCGGGCGCATCGTGCTGGTGCGCGCAAAGGTCGGCGATCAGGTCGCGGAAGGCGATGAGCTGCTGGTGATGGAAGCGATGAAAATGGAACTCTCGCTCAAGGCGCCACGCGACGGACGCATTGGTGCCATCCAGGCAGGTGAAGGTGATTTCGTGGAGGCCGATGCCGTGCTGGTGGTCTTCGAATCCGGAGACTCGTAATCGCCGGCATGCCCCAATGACGGTCCGGCGACTACCGGGCCCGGATGGTACTCGCGGGACATCCCGATAATATTCGCGCAGGAAACCGCATCGAACCCATGAACAGCCTTGTCCAATCCGTGCGCATCGTCGAGGTCGGTCCCCGGGACGGCCTGCAAAACGAAAAAGCCGTCATCCCGGCCAAGGTGAAGATCGAACTGATCGAACGCCTGGCCGACTGCGGTCTGCAGACCATCGAAGCGACCAGCTTCGTCTCCCCGCGCTGGGTACCGCAACTGGCCGATGCGGCCGAAGTGTTCGCCGGCATCCGCAAGCGTGATGGTGTGCGCTATCCGGTGCTGGTGCCCAACGAGAAAGGCTACGACCGGGCGCGTGCGGCGGGGGCCGTCGATGTGGCCGTGTTCACCGCCGCCAGCGAAGCCTTCAATCGCAAGAACATCAATGCCTCCATCGACGAGTCCCTCGCGCGCTTCGAACCACTGATGCAGCGGGCCCGGACCGACGGCGTGCGCGTGCGCGGCTATATCTCCACCGTGCTTGGTTGTCCCTACCAGGGCGAGGTGCCGTTGGACGACGTCGTTCGGGTGGCCGAACGCCTGCATGCGCTGGGCTGCGATGAAATCTCGCTGGGCGACACCATCGGCGTCGGCACCCCGGCAAAAGCGCGCGCCATGCTGCGCGCGGTGGCCCGGGCAGTCCCGATGCAACATCTGGCCGTGCACTTCCATGACACCTACGGTCAGGCCCTGGCCAACATCCTGGCCTGCCTGGAAGAAGGCGTGACCATCATCGACAGCGCGGTCTCCGGCACCGGAGGCTGCCCCTATGCCAAGGGCGCGACGGGGAACGTGGCAACCGAGGATGTGGTTTACATGCTGGAAGGCATGGGCATGGCCACGGGCGTCGATCTCGATACCCTTGTCGACACCGGGCTGTGGCTCAGTGGGCAGCTCGGGCGCACGACGTCCAGTCGCGTGGCGCGGGCGCTCGCTGCGCGACGCTGAGTTCTTTTTTCTGGTTTATACGCAAGCTGTTGGGTGTTCACATGGGTTCCGACCGGCTGGCGCCGGCCGGGTCACTTTCTTTATGCCAAAGAATAGTGACCAAAGAAGGGCAGCCGGGGAGCGCGCCCTGCGCGCCTGCGGCGCTACGGGTGCGTGAGGGGGCTCCGGGAG
>Ga0256829_1000544_pt1 | contig 36983 bp, 33 predicted proteins | sample 131447metaG_FD_185979 | JGI IMG/M metagenome (GOLD analysis project Ga0256829, IMG submission 185979) | Hydrothermal vent microbial communities from Lau Basin, Pacific Ocean - 131-447 | ecosystem: Environmental > Aquatic > Marine > Hydrothermal vents | place: Pacific Ocean: Lau Basin | collected... | reverse complement strand
GCAAAACTAAACTGTTCTATATCTCCTGCACAAACTATCAATTTAATCCTTTTAAAATAACTTTTGCTGTTATTTAAATTTGTGGGCAGGCACAAGACCAGCCCCTACAAACAATCAACCATCAACAATCAGCCATCAACTATTAACCAAACAACTAAATCCTAACAGCAATTCCCTGCTCTTTTAAGTAGTGTTTTAAATCCATAATGTCTATCTCTCTAAAGTGAAAAATAGAGGCTGCTAATGCTGCATCGGCACAGCCTTTTATAAAAGAGTCTTTTATATGCTCCATTGTGCCAGCACCACCACTTGCTATTATTGGTATTTTTGCAACTTTTGCGATTGCACAGTTTAACTCGTTATCATAGCCAGCTTTTGTTCCATCGCTATCCATACTTGTAACCAATAGTTCGCCTGCTCCTCTTTCGTATGCTTCTTTTGCCCAAGCAACAGCATCAATTCCAGTATCATTTCTACCACCGTGTGTAAAGATGTTCCATTTGCCCTGCCCTACTCTTTTAGCATCGATTGCCACAACTATACATTGGCTACCAAATCTTTTTGCACCTTCGTTTATAAACTCTGGGCGTTTAATTGCTGCGGAGTTTATACTTACTTTATCGCAACCTGCATCTAGCAATTTATAAATATCATTTAACTCTCTAATTCCACCACCAACTGTTAGTGGAATAAAAACCTCTTTTGCTACCTCTTTTACAATATCAACAATAGTTTTTCGCTTCTCATGTGTTGCTGTAATGTCTAAAAATGTAATTTCGTCTGCACCCTCTTCGTTGTATCTTTTTGCAACTTCCACAGGGTCTCCTGCATCTCTAAGCCCAACAAAATTTACACCCTTAACTACACGCCCATTATCAACATCTAAACAAGGTATTATTCTTTTTGCAAAATAGTCCATATGTAATCCTAAAATGGTTTTAGAGCAGCTCTAAAATTATTAGAGGTGTCCTTTAGTAACTTCAGTTAGTAAGTATATCTAAAAAGTGATAAGGTGGAGTTTTTAAAGTATTGCAGGCTAAGAACCTGCACTCTGTTTATTATTTTTTATCTTCTTCTTTTTTCTTAGCTGACTTTTTTGCCTCTTTTTTAGGTTCAGCTGAAGCAGCATCATCTAAAATCTTTTTTAATTCATCTAAGTGTGGCTTTAATCTATTTTGTGTAATCATTTGTCCATCGTAAGATAATCTTCCCATAGTTGCTAAAACTTTTTTACCAGTTTTTGTTTTATAAAAATTTGTAATCTCTTTTAATTCTTGTACTGTATAGTATTTAGCATATAATTTTGCCAAATCTTTTTTCATGCTATCCCAACCAATATATTTATTATAAAAAGATTTTATTTTATCTTCAACATTTTTGAATTTAGGATTTGCATTAACTAACCTGATTGTAGAATTTTTTACTGCATTTTCATATACTGCTTTTAAATTCATTTCATCTAAAAGCTTCATAGCTTCAGCTACAGAATCCTCTTTTTTTACAGTCGTAGCTTTTACTGTTGTATTACCCTCAGCAATAGCTTGTGTAGGTATTATAAAAGCAAAAAAAAGTGCAAATACCAAAAATAGCTGTTTTATCATTATCTCTCCTTGTTTAAAGTTATTAACTGATGCTACACAATATATAAAAAATTTAATAGCAAAAAAGAAGAATTATCACTAGCAAACTTTATAGAAAAAGAAAATTTATTCTTTCATATCTACCACTCTTTTAATTTGTTAAATGTCGTATATAGTGCGTAACTTCAATTATTAAAAACTAATTATACTACATATTTTACTTATAATAATAGATTCATATCAATAATTACTAACTTTATTTAAAATTTTTATTTTAATATCAAATAACTATGCAATTTATGCTACTAATGTAAAAATAATAAGTAGTACAATTTGTAACATCTATATAGTTGTCATTAAAGTTTTAAGGTTAAGGGTAGCTCCAATGCCCTTAATATTTATAAAAGACTTTATTTAAATACTTAACAACGCTTTTATGCTCACTTGGAAACCAACCAACACTAAAATAATTATCACAACTTACAACCCATTTATGTATTCCTTTTTTACTCTTTACTTGCGATAATAAACCAGGTTTATTAACTGAATTTGGGTCAAAATTACTACCTTGTAAATGACACCTTTGACATTTAGCTTTTAAATATAAACTCTTACCATCTTTTACACTGTTAGCATATGTTATAGAAATTAATAATACAATTATCATACTTTTCATACTTTATCCTTTCGTTCAATTTTATAACTGAACTTATGCACTATATTTACTCATCCAAACCTTTATTGACATTAAGTTAAGAGTTTCATATCAATTTATTGGCTTTAAGCTCAAAGCCAAAAGCTTAGAGCTAGCCACTGCATCATTCCTACAAAAGTGGGAATCCACAGTTTAAATTACCAAAAAGTTAAATTGCAACTTATAGACAGCTCAAACTGTGGATTCCCGTTTTCACGGGAATGACGGCGGTAGTAAATTATCAGTTTTATTTGATAACTGAAGTTACGCACATACATTATTTAATAGCACAAGAGGGTGCTTAATGTGAATAGTTTTTAATAAAAGCTAGCCAAAGCTAACTTGCCCTAAATTCTGTTTAAAGTCAAGTGCCCTATTGTGCTACCCGTAGGGCAAATCAAAAAAGCAACACCTATAAAAGAAAAATTATCACTCGCAAGCTTGCTAGGAGAGAAAATTTATTCTTTCATATCTGTCACTTTTTTGATTTGTTAAATATTGTATATAGTGCGTAACTTCAGTTGATAATTAATTCTATTAAATGGGTTATAGAGTCCTTAATTTAATGGCAATAATCCCAACCTACAATATAACAGTTAATAATTATATTATTTTATATATAATTATATATAAATTTTATAGATTAATATTTTTAATTAAGGATATATCTGATATCTGATTAATTTGACACATAAAATTGGTATAATATACATACCCATCCTAAAAGTATAATAGCAATTCAACAATAGTGCAATTGCTAGTTAAAAAGTTTAATACAAAGAGTCAATATGCATGGAAAAAATATACTAATAGTAGAAGATGAACGAATTTCAGCAGAGTATCTAAAAGAGATTGTTCAAGATGCTGGCTATAATATTGTTGATATTTGCGACAAGGGGGCAGATGCCATTAAATCTGCTATTCACTATAAACCTGATCTTATTTTTATGGATATAATGCTAAAAGATAATATTAGTGGAAGTGAAGCAGCTCTTAAAATATCATCTATGATAGATACAAAAATTATATTTTTAACTGCTTTTAGTGATGAAGAGATGCTAGAGTATGCAATAGACTCTGGTGCTGTAAATTATCTTATAAAACCCTATAGAGAAAAGCAAATATTGGTAGCACTTAAAGTTGCATTACAAGAGACAACATATACTAATAAGTTAGAAGAAGTGGAGCTAAATGGTAACTATAGATGTAATATAAGAGATGGAAAACTTTATCATTTCTCTAGCGAAGTTCCACTAAAAGAGAAAAAATTACAAATTATTGCCTTACTCTGTAAAAATATCAATCAAACTGTTCCATATAAACAGATTATAGATATTACATATGGAAATAGAGTTAAAATTAGTGCCCTTAGAACTCAAATATCAAGAATAAACAAAACATTAAATTATAACTTAATAAAAAATGTAAGTGGTATTGGATATAAAATTAACTCTAAAGATTATATGGAGTAGAAAAAAGGTGTATAACTTCAGTTAAAACTACCAACTATCTCCACCGCCACCATCTATGCCACCACCACTAAAGTCCCCAAAACTTCCAAAGTCACTACTATCTATTGATGATGAATTAGATATTGGTTCGTAGTGATTTAAATCAAAATCTACAACATCAAATGTAGAGAAATCTCCTTCGTACCAACTTGGTAGTGGTGTATCTAACTCTTTATAGAGTTTTAACCAATGTTTGTTTAATCCAAATAGCATAGCATAAGGTAGTAATTTATTTAAATACTCTTTGTCCTCTTTTAAGAAAAACGCTATTTTATCTTTTTCTGCTCTTGCTATAAACTCTTTTAAGCCAAGTAAATTTCTTTTTGCAATAACACCTTTAAATGAGAGTGTATTCATATTTTTATAGATAAAATATATCCCTATTGATGCTATTGCAATTATTATGGCAATAGCTATTAAAAGCTCCTTGGAATAGATTATATTATACATAAAGAAAATGGATGCACCTGTCCACATAATAGAAAAAACTACACCCATAATTTCTCTGCTCTTAAGACTTTGTATAAATACAAAAACACCAACTCCAACAAATACACTCATAAATACTAATGGATAAATAAACTCTGCACCACTATTTTTTAAGTTATAATATAGAAAAGCACCTATACTTATTAATGTTGTTAATATGGCTAAAAAAAGAAAACTCTCTCTTGCTTTTCTTACAGAAGAGTTAAAAAATCCTTTATTTATTAAAGATTTATGAACAACATCCCTAAGATAATCGAAAAAACTATTTGTTATTTTTATATCATCAGAACTCAGCTCTGTTTTACTTCCAAATATTTTATCTAATAATATTTTCTGGTCTTTTTGCAAGCTATTACTACTTTTAGAAGTTCTCTCTAAATAGAGCTCTCCATCTTTATTGTTCATTTTTATAAAACCTAAATTGGCTAGCTCTAAAATTGCTGGTTTTAACTCTTCGAAATCTACAAAATTATCTTTTAAAAGCCCCGCCTCTAGTAGTGTTAAATCTTTTGGAGCTCTGTATTTAACTGGTATAGATGAGTTATCACCAAAAATATTAAACCTGTTACCGAAATAGATAAACAGTGCTATTATTGGAAGTATAAATATATAATATATAGGATTATCCCAAAATTTTTCGTGTAAAATTTCATCTGGATTTTTATCTGCTTTTATCAATGTTTTATCAAAAGTTAAAGATATAGTTATACCTTCGTGTGGAGCTAAATTTGCAGTTTTTATAACTACTACCCTACCCTGCTTTTTAAATTCTAACTCATCTGTAGAACCAAATGCTCCACGATAAACTTTAATCTTTGCACTATTAGCAATACTACTTGGCAAATCTACTTTGGCTAAAATATTTTTAATGGGCACCTTCCAGCCTGTTCCTATTAAATCTATTATAATTCTATTTTTTTCACCACTGTTTCTTACTATATATCCATCTATACTATAACTAATTTTATAATTTACCAAACCTGCTACATAGCTATTTGCATTACCTATTTTAATTCGCTCATACTCATTGTTGCCATCTGCTAAAACAGTTGTAGTAAAATGGGCTTGCATACCATTTTGTAGCACTTTAACATTTTTAATATTTGTATTGTTTAAGGGAATATCCCTATATATTCCATGATGCTCTGTATTGCCAAAATTGTAGTTTATCTCTTCTATTATATTAACTCTACCACTATTATCAATATTTGCATCTACTGCATATCTATCTATACTTTCACTATAAGCAAATATTGTTAATAAAAGTAGTAGTAATAATTTTTTCATCTATATACTCTAAAAATCGACTTTTGGCATTTTATATACATCTGCCTCTATATCTTTATCTACTTCAAAATACTCATATGGCTCGAAGTTAAATTTTTGTGCAATATATATCTCTGGAAATGATTCTATTTTTGCATTATAGTCACGAACTGTTGCATTGTAGTAGCGTCTTGCACTCTCAATATCTGCTTCTAGTACTTGCAGTTGGTTTTGCAAATTTTTAAAGTTTTCGTTTGCTTTTAACTCTGGATAAGATTCGCTAAGTGCAAAAATTCCACCCAATGCATTTTTAAACATAGATTCTGCTTTGCTAGCATCTCCGGCATTGTGTGCACTTAATGCCATATTTCTAGCTTTAATAACATTCTCTAATGTTTCACTTTCATGTTTTGTGTAACCTTTTACTGTATCAACAAGTGCAGGTATTAAGTTATATCGTTTCTTTAACTGAACCTCTATATCCGACCAAGCCGAAAGAACTCTTTGACGCATTGATACAAGCGAGTTGTATGCCACTACCAAATAGCCAATTATTAATACTACAATTATTAATACTATTTTTGAAAAACTCATCTTTTAACCTTTACTCTAAGTTTATTTAAAATATTATATCTAAAATATAAAACAAAAAAAGGATTTATTTGCAAAATAGCACAAATGAGTATATTTTATTTATTTTATTATTAATAATACTAGCAATTATTGGATACATAATCTACAATTTATACAATAAAAATAGAAGATTAACAACTGCTCTAAAACAGGCATTAAATAAAAATTCAAAATTAGAAAATGAAAATTTGGAATTAAATATTGCAAATAATAATTTAAAGAGAAAACTTACCAGATTAGAAGAGTTAGAGCATTTAGAGAATAGTTATTACCAATTAAAAGGCTCTTTTGAAGCTTTGCAAATAGAATTAAAAGAGTTAAAAAAGGATTTTTCTAATGCAAATTTAGAGTTAGAGAGTTTAAAAATTACAAAAAGCCAAAATTCAACTCTGCAAGAGCAATTAAGAGAGAAAGAGAGTTTTATTAAAGCACTAGAGAGTGAACTTAGTACAAAATTTAGTAATATTGCAAACAAGATTTTTGAAGATAAGCAAAATAGCTTTTTAAAACAGAGTGATAGCCAACTAAAACTACTTTTAGAACCATTTAACAAAGAGTTAAATAGCTTTAAGATGCAAGTAGAGAAGATAAACTCAACTCAGAGCCAATCTATAAATATGCTTCGTGGAGAATTGTTGCAAATAAAAGAGCTTAATTTAACACTCTCTAAAGAGGCAAATGCTTTAGTAAATGCCCTTAAAAACGACTCTAAAGTTCAAGGAAATTGGGGCGAACTGATTTTAGAGCGTGCCTTAGAGTCGTGCGGATTAAAAAAGGGTGTAGAGTACAGCAGAGAAAAGCACTACAAAGGCGAAGAGAAAAACTTAAGAGCAGATATTGTACTCCATTTGCCAGAAGAGAAAAATATTGTAATAGATGCAAAAGTTTCCCTAAAGAGTTATAGCGAAATTTTAAAGCTACAAGAGCCAAACGAAATTGCCGAAGCAAAAAAACGCCATATTATAAGTATAAAACGCCATATCGATACATTAGCAACTAAACAGTACCATAAAATTGATGGCTTAAAATCTCCAGAATTTACACTAATGTTTATACCTATTGAAGGTGCATACTTAATGGCACTAGAGATTGATAGCTCAATTTTTGAGTACGCTTTCGAGCGTGGTGTAGCGGTTGTTACACCAACTACACTATTAACCACACTAAAGACTGTTTCAACTCTTTGGAGATTAGCAAATCACGATCAAAATATGGAAAAACTAGCTACAGAGGCAGGAAGCCTACACGATAAGTTTGCCCTATTTTTAGAAGATTTTAACACAATAGAGCAACGTTTAGAGCAAGCCAACAACTCATGGCAAAGTGCCAAAAATAGGCTTATTAGCGGAAACGGGAATCTGCACAGTAAAATTAAGAAAATAGGTGAATTGAGTTCTAAGAGTAAGAAGAGTTTACCGGAGGTGGTTGATGGTTAATGGTTGATGGTTGATTGTATAGATTATAAAACTATTAACTATCAACCATTGACTATCAACTATCAACCATCACTCCTAAATCCCATCTTTAGGTAGTCTTATTAAGAAGCCTGCACCTCTAGGTGTATTATATGCCTTTATTATACCGCCAAAGTGGCTTTCGATAATTAGTTTACTCATATATAATCCAAGCCCCATAGAGCCTTGTTTTGTACTCTCATGTGGCTCAAATATTTTTTCTAATTTATCTTGCGGAATTCCTGTACCATTATCTTCTACACGAATCTCCACTATGCCACCTTTTAATTCTCTTAAGCTTACAGATATCTGCCCTTTCACACCTACAGCATCAGAAGCATTTTTAATTAAATTTATGATAACTTGTAAAAACTCATTTGCATGTAATTTAACCTCTATAGAAGATAAATCATTTTTAATTTTAATCTTTTTTCGCTCTAAAAGTTCATCTAAAAAATAGATAGCTTTTCTTATTAATAGTGCCAAATCAACATATTCGGCATCTTCTTTAGGCCGATAAAATGTTCTAAAGTCATCTATTGTGTTACTCATAAGTTCTACACTATCTTCTATCTGCTGTGCTTGTCTATCTAGTGTATCAACATTTGGACTACCATTTGCCAACTCGAACCTAATACGCATAAGAACTGCTGCAATTTTATTAATCGGTTGTCGCCACTGATGGGCTATCATTGGCAAAAGCTCCCCTAATAATGCTTGACGAGATTGGAAAATTATCTTTTCATTATTTGTTGTTATCTTTTTTTCATATTTTCTTAACTTACTCAAAACTACTGTTGCCAATAATATAGAGAAAAATAGTAATACAAACCAAACTATTGTTAATAAAAATAGACTCTGTTTAAGGGTATTTTTTGTTGAATTTAAAAGTTTATTTTTTATGCTGGCTAACTCTTGTTTATAAATATCATAATTACAATACGATACAAGTTTCCATCTATACTTATTATTATTTTCTGATATAATCAATATTTTTGAATCTTTATAAACATCTGTTACACTAAAAAGTTTAGGAAGTAATTTTTTATCTATTTTTTTACTAGTTGTAAAAACTATATTGCCATTTTTATTAAAAATTACTATATTTTTATGATCTCTAATTTTAATATTTCTTAAAAAATTAAATATCTCTTTTTTATTATTTTCACTATCTATATAACTGTTTAAAGTATCCAACCTACTCCTTATTGCTTCTTTGGAAGCAATAAGGAGCCTATTTTCTTGAAGCTTTAAAATATAACTATTTTGTTTATTTAAAGAGTTAAAAAATATGAAGTATGTTAGCAATGCATATGCTAACATAATTATTGGAGGAAATGCTGCTATGTATGCTACTACGCGCTTCGATGTATTTTCTTTAAACACTAATTACCTTCTAATACATATCCAATTTTAGATCTTACCTTAAGTAAACCATCTGGTAATTTCTTTCTAAGTTGCTTAATAAAAGATCTTATCGCATTATCAGTAGGTATTTCATTCCATAATTGATATAGCTCTTCATAAGTAACAGCTCCTTTTTCATGAAGCATTTTCATCATCTTTAACTCTCTATAAGTTAAAGCATGTTGTTCGCCATCAAACTGTATATTACTTTTTAATGTATCTATAGTAACATTCATTGGTAAATATAGCATAGTTGTCTCGCCTAACTCTTTTTCTAATTTCATTAAGAGTTCATACAATTTTCTTGAAGTTAATGGTTTTACAATATATTTATCTAACTTTAACTCTACAGACTCAAGTAGATAATCTGTTTTTGTATATGCAGATACAACAATTACTGGTAAATCACTTCTTTCTGTTCTAATTTTTTTAATTAACTCTAAGCCATTAAAACCAGGTAACTCAATATCCACAATTGCTAAATCAATTCTATTTTTTTTAAACTGTAGCCAACCCTCTTCACCTGTCTCTACTGCAATAACTTTTTTAAAAAATTCACTTAGAATTTCTTTTATATTTTCTCGTACTGTTTTGTCATCTTCCACATAAAGAACAGTTTTTGTTTGCAAAGCACTATACATATATACACCTTTAACTCTTTAATTCATACATATTATACCATAGATAATATATTAAAATAAAGAGTGATTTTATAATATTTAATTCACTATTGTAAGTAAATAACCCATTTTATCAAAATAAATTTAAAATTCGTATTAATATAATGGATATTAGTACCATAAAATGGATTTAGTTTCTTTTAAAATTAATGTTATTTTTTTGTGTTTATTATTTTTTCTACTTTTTTATCTTGTTCTTAATCTTTGGGAATGTGTAATTGCTACAGCCATAGCATCTGTTATATCTAATGGTTTTATCTCTTTTTTTACATTTAAAATTCGTTTAACCATAAATGCAACTTGCTCTTTTGTGGCTTTTCCATTACCTGTTAAAGCTTTTTTTACCTGCAAAGGTGTATATTCATAAAAATATCCAATCTCTTGAAGCATCTTTAAACTAAGAGCTCCTCTAAATTGTGCCAATTTAATAACCGTTTTTGGATTAAATGCAAAAAATATATCTTCCATTGCTACTTCATTTATAGTGTGGTTTTTTAAAATAATATCAAACCCCTCTACCATCTCTACTATCTGCTCTTGCAGAGTTGTGCTTTTTATTTTAATTAATCCAGCCTCTATTAAAGAGTTTTTCACACCATTGCTTTTTAGTATGCAATACCCTAAATTACGGCTTCCAGGGTCTATTCCTAATATATACATTCACTATCTCTTTCACATAGTGAATAACTTATCACTATATCTTTTTTGCCCCTATTTTAGCAAAGTTGAGCTAAAATTATAAAAAGTTTTTCACATAGGTTAAAATATGAGCACAAATATAGGGCAAAAAGTTTTAGACAAATTAAAAGATGAAATTTCACAGAACGAATACAATCGATATATAAAACACTTAAAGTATGACGAAAAGAGTTCAAGAAGTGATATTGCAATTTTCACAACCAATAATATACTATCTGCAAAGTGGATTAAAACAAAATATCAAAAAAAATTGGCTCATCTTTACGAAATAGAGAGTGGATTAAAAGCAGAAATTATAATAGATGTGAAAAACTCTAAAAGTAAGCAGAGAGTAAAGGCGGTAAGTAAAAAAGAGCAGAGTAATCAATCTACACTTCTAAATCCTTCTTTTACCTTTAACTCTTTTGTACAGGGTTCATCTAATGCATTAGCTTATAATGTATCTAAAGCTGTTGCCGAAACACCTGGCAAGCAGTATAACCCACTATTTATTTATGGTGGCGTTGGGCTTGGAAAGACGCATCTTATGCAGGCTATTGGAAATTACCGTTTTAATATGGGCGATAAAATTATATATAACACTTTCGAGCAATTCCTGAACCGATACACCAACCATTTAAGAACCGGTACTATGGATAGGTTTAGAGATTACTATAGAAATTGCGATATTTTATTAATAGACGATATTCAATTTATTAGCCGAAAAGAGCAGACTCAAGAGGAGTTTTTTCACACATTTAATGAGTTGCACTCTTTAAGTAAACAGATTGTCATAACTTCCGATAGAGCACCAAAAAAGATAGCCGGTCTTGCCGATAGATTAAAAAGCCGGTTTGAGTGGGGAATGTTGGTAGATATTAACCCACCAGAGTTAGAGACAAAAATTGCTATTATTAAGAAGAAATCAGAACTTAACGGTATTCGTTTAGATGAAGAGATAGTAAACTATTTAGCAACAAAACTTGGCTCAAATATTCGAGAAATTGAGGGTACAATTATTAAAATTAATGCTATGAGTAGCCTTTTAAGACAAAAAATCACACTAGAATTTACTAAAAATGCTATAGAAGATTATTTAAGCGAAAAGAAAAAAAGTATAACTATTGATACTATCGTAGATATAGTTGCACAAGAGTTAAATGTAAAACCTAGTGATATAAAGTCTAAAAAGAGAGCTAAAAAAATTGTAGAGGCTAGAAGAATATCGATATACCTAGCAAGAAACTTAACACCAAATTCTATGCCACAAATTGCTATATATTTCGGAATGAAAGACCACTCTGCAATTAGCCACGCTATGAAAAAGATAGAAGAAATTATAGAAAATGATGAAAATTTGAAAGTTGCTATTGAAGAGTTATCCAATAAAATAGAGACTTTAAAGTTACAAAACTAAAAAAATAGATAAAATCTCATAAAAAAGAGGATATAATAACTTTTAAGATTGTGAAACAAAATGAATAACTATTTTTATTGCTATATCTCTCAAACAACAAGTAGCCTTAGCTTTAAAAAGTTATTCACATAAACAAAGAATGATACTATCTAATACTATTTATATAATAAATAAAGGGGAGTTAAATGAAAATTAGTACAAGAAAAGATGTACTTGAATCTATCTTGATAAATGCACAAGCTTTTTTAGAGAGGAAAGATCCAACAAATATAACTTCGCATATATATTTAAATGCCGAAATCGATATTGTAACAATAAAAGCAACAGATAGCGAAATAGGTTTAGAAGTTAAAAGTAACCAATTTAATGTAGATGAAATTGGTATTGTTACTGTAAATGGAAAAAAACTATTAGATATTATCAGAACTCTTAAAGATGACATTATCGAATTACATACAGAAGATAATAATATTATAATTAAACAAAAAAGTACAAAATTTAAACTCCCAACTTTTAACCACGAAGAGTATCCAACTTTTCCAAACATTGAAAATAAAGCTCAAATTAGCCTTGATTCAATGCAATTAATTAAAAGTCTTAAAAAAATTATTCCTGCTATTGATATTAATAATCCAAAATATGAACTTAATGGTGCATTAATAGATTTTAAAAAAAATGAAACTAAATTTGTTGGAACAGATACTAGAAGATTAGCTATAGTAGAATTAGAAAATCCTAGTGAAAATGAACTCTCTTTAATTATTCCTAAAAAAGCTATAATAGAAATTCAAAAACTATTCCTTGATAAAATTGATATCTATTATGACGAAAATCATATAATTATTAAAAATGACCAATTTTTCCTATTTAGTCGTTTAATTAATGGAAAATTTCCAGATTACCAAAGAATTATACCATCTACAACAAAACACTCATTAGTTATTCCTAAAAAAGAGATAATAGAAGCCATGAAAGTTATATCTATAATTTCTCAAGAAATAAAAATAACTTTTGAAAACAATTTAATAATTTTAGAATCTTTAAATAGTGATACTCAAGAGGCAAAAACTACAATAGATACACCAATAAGTATGGAAAATAGTTTTACATTAGGAGTAAATAGTAAATATCTATTTGACTTTTTATCACAAATAGATACAAGTGATTTTACTATGGAATTGAATGAACCATCATTACCATTTGTTGTAAAAAGTGAAAACTTTTTAACAGTTATTATGCCAATTTTACTATAAAAGAGAAAAAATATGAAACAGACTAAATATATATTTGTTACTGGGGGAGTTTTAAGCTCACTTGGCAAAGGAATAACAGCAGCAAGTATCGGAACACTTTTAAAAGCTTCAAATTTAAGTGTTGGAATACTAAAACTAGATCCATATATAAATGTTGATCCAGGAACAATGAGCCCACTAGAGCATGGTGAAGTTTTCGTAACAAAAGATGGTGCCGAGACAGATTTAGACTTAGGACACTATGAGCGTTTTTTAAATACTTCGCTTACTAAAGGCAATAACTTTACTACAGGTCAAGTATATTTAAGCGTGTTAGAAAAAGAGCGTCGTGGTGAATATTTGGGTAAAACTATCCAAGTTGTGCCACACATTGTAAATGAAATTAAAGATAGAGTTTACAAAGCTGGAGAGGGTAAAGATATACTAATTGTAGAACTTGGTGGTACTGTTGGAGATATCGAAGGCTTACCATATTTAGAAACAATTCGCCAAATAAAACATGAACTTGGCTCTAGCAATGTAATGAATATTCATGTAACTTTGCTTCCATATATTAAAGCAGCAGGTGAGCTTAAGACAAAACCAACTCAACACTCTGTAGGAGAGCTTAGAAGAATTGGTATAACTCCTAATATGATAATTTTAAGAAGTGAGCAGCCAATTCCAAAAGATGTAAAAGATAAAATTGCACTCTCTTGTGATATTGATAAAAGTAGTGTAATTGAAGCAATAGATGCTGCTACTATTTATAGAGTACCTTTAAATTTTTTATCTCAAGACATTCTTACACCTATTGCAAAACAGTTAGATTTAGGTGAAATCAAACCAGATATTGCACAATGGAGTGAATTAGTAAATAGAATTCTACACCCAAGCGATAGAGTTAAAATTGCATTTGTTGGTAAATATTTGGATTTAAAAGAGTCTTATAAATCACTGACAGAAGCACTAATTCACGCAGGTGCAAATATAGATGCAAAAGTAGATATTGTATGGGTAGATAGTGAAGAGGTAGAAGAAGATGGTGCTGAGAAATTCTTAGAAAGTGTAGATGGAATCTTAGTAGCTGGTGGATTTGGAGAGCGTGGGGTAGAGGGTAAAATTGCCTCTATTAAATATGCTAGAGAGAATAAAATACCATATTTAGGTATCTGTTTAGGTATGCAGTTATCTATTTTAGAGTACGCTAGAAATGTTTTAGGTATAGAAGATGCAAACTCTATTGAGTTTAACGAAGATACAAAAAATCCATTTATCTACTTAATAGATGAATTTATAGATTCAAGCGGGCAAAAACAGTTAAGAACTACAAAATCTCCACTTGGTGGAACAATGCGTTTAGGTGAGTATAAGTGCGAAATAAAAGAGGGTAGCAACCTTTATAAAGCTTACGATTCAGATATAGTTTACGAACGCCATCGCCACAGATACGAAGCAAACCCTAAATATAGAGAAGCCCTAGAAGAAGCAGGCTTAGAAGTAACTGGCGAATCAGCTGGCTTAATCGAAGCAGTAGAGGTAAAAGATCATCCTTGGTTTGTTGGTGTACAATTCCACCCAGAGTTTACATCAAGATTGCAAAAACCAAACCCAATTATTTTAGGATTCGTAAAAGCCTCTAAAGGGGTTTAGGGGTTAGTTGTTAGTGGGTAGGTGTAGGGGGTAGGTCTTGTGCCTACCCAAATTTAAACTACCAAAATATATATTTTAATTAACCCTGTTAAATATATTGTAGAATTTTAAATATTTACACACGCGTAGGGTCGTTTATCGACCAATAATTTATATTTAAATGCCTATTTTATGGTCGGTAAACCGACCCTACTTGTAATATCCAAGGAATTTAAAATCGAAAAACTATTAAATAAAACAGAAATCTACAATATTCTTTATAATCGCCACAAAGGTGAATTTTTAACACTTAAAGAGCTACCCTACCCCAACACCTTTAAAGATATGACAAGAGCTGTTAAACGCGTTGCAGAGGCTATTAAAACAGGTGAAAAGATTGCTCTAATTGGCGATTATGATGTAGATGGCGTAACAGCAACAACAGTTATGCGTGAACTGTTTGAACAAATTGGCTACCCTTTGCAGTGGGTAATACCAAACCGCTTTACAGATGGATATGGCGTTAGTAAAACTGTTTTAGATAGAGTAGATGCAAGTGTAGTTATGACAGTAGATAACGGCATAGCAGCTGTTGAACCAGCTCGCATTTGTAAAGAGAGAGGCATAGATTTAATTATTACAGACCACCATGCCCTACCCCCTACCCTACCCGATGCATACGCAATAGTTGACCAAAAACAGCCAGATTGCAAATTTAAATTCAAAGAGGTTTGCGGTGCACAAATCGCTTGGTATTTTGCTGCAGCACTTGGCAAAGAGTTGGGGGTAAGTGTAGATACAAAGTCGTTAATGGCAATAGTATCTTTAGCAATAGTTGCCGATATTATGCCATTAACTGGAATTAATAGAGTAATGCTAATAGCAGGGTTAGAGTATCTAAAACGAAGCGACAAAGCCTTTATAAAAGCCCTTAAACGCAGAAATATGCTTAAAAATTTAAATAGTGAAACTGTAGCATTCTACTTAGCACCACTAATAAACAGTGCCGGCAGACTTAAAGATGCCTCGATAGCTAGCGACTTTCTCTTTACAAAAAGTGAGAGCGAAGCCGAGATGATACTAGATGAGTTAATATCACTAAACACAGAGCGAAAAGCGATAGAGCGAGCCATCACAAAAGATGCCCTAAAACAGGTAAACCCAAGCGATAAAATAGCAATAGTTTGGGGTAGAGAGTGGAACGAAGGTGTAGTTGGAATAGTTGCTTCAAAAGTAGCAGAGCACTATAAAATACCAGCAATAGTTCTAAGTTGTAAAGATGGCATATGTAAAGGGAGTGGGCGAAATTGGGGCGATTGTGACCTATTTAGCTTGGTTGGCGAAGCAAGAGAGTATTTAGATAAATTTGGCGGACACAAAGCTGCTGTAGGCTTAAGCTTTAAAGAGGAGAAGATGCCACTAATTAAGAGCCTTCTAAATATAAAAGCCTCTGAGCAGTGTAGTAAAGATTTTACAGACAAAACAATTCTAGGCACCCTACCCTTTAGCGAAATCGATTTTGAACTGCTAGAGATAATGGAGAAGTTCGAGCCATACGGCGAAGCAAACACAAAGCCAAAGTTTATAACAAAAGGTGTCGAAATCCTAGAGGTAAACGAAGTAGGAGCCACAAAAGAGCACAAACGCTACCGCTTAAAAGATGGCAACAGAGTATTTACAGCCATAGAGTTTAGAAGCAAAAGTATCGCCCAAAAAGGTGATTTATGCGATATTATCTATACAATTTCTAAAAATGAGTATAACGATAATGTCTATATAAATTTGTATATCGAAGAAATTAGATAGTTTTATAAGTAGCTCTTTAACCTCTCTACACCCTCGCTCATATGCTCTATGCTTCTTGTGTAGGCAAATCGTAGCTTTGTTTGGCTATTGTTTTTGCCAAAATCTACTCCTGGAGTTACGGCAATATGTAGTTTGTGTAGCAGTTCATAGCTAAACTCTACCGCATCGTTAGAGTACTTTGATATATCGCACCAGAGGTAGAATGCTCCATCTGGCTTTGCATCTATTTCAAAAATCTTTTTTAACTCGTTATATAGGTAATCTCGTCGTCTTTTATACTCAGCTCTTACACTTGCTAAATAGTCATAATCAAACGCTTCTAGTGCAGCATATTGGCTAAGTGTCGGGGCACTTAGGTATAGATTTTGAGCAATCGCTTCGGCTGGTTTTATTAAATGTTTTGGTAAAACCATCCAACCAACTCTTAGCCCTGGCATACAGAAGTATTTAGAAAAACCGTTAATTACTATTGCATTTTCGCTAAAATTGAGGGCACTTTTTGCCTCTTTATCGTAAACTAAACCGTGGTATAGCTCATCAGAGATAAAGGCTATATTTTCTCTCTCACAATACTCTATTAACTCTTGTAAATTCTTATTATCGTAAATATTTCCAGTAGGGTTTGCAGGGCTAGAGATGTGCAGAGCATTAATTTTGTGCCCTTTTAAGTGCTTTGGAGTTAATTGGTATCCATCTTCTTTACCTATTGGCAGGGCTTTCACCTTTGCATCTACCATAACAGCAAAGTTTTTATAACATGGGTAAGATGGGTCGCTGATTGCAAGTGTGTCGCCACTATTTAGCGTTAGCAGATAGGCAATTAAAAATGCATTGCTTGTGCCTGGTGTTACTAAAATTTGCTTAGGGTCAAGCTCTACACTGTAATCTCTTTTGTAGTGCTGTGCTATCTTTTCTCTAAGCTCTAAAAGCCCTAAAGTTTCGGTATAGCCGTATTTAGAGGAGTTTACAGCACTTAAAAGAGCCTCTTTAACCTTAGGCGAAGGCTCTAAATCTGGTTGCCCTATTTCGAAGTGAATAGTGTCGCTATATTTTTGTGCCTCTCGCACTAAATCCATAACTTTAAACGAAGTTATATTCTCGTAACGCATTTTACTTTTTCTCGACCTTCTTTAAATATTGCCAAATTCCGCCACCAATTATTATTAAAGCAAGAGGTGCTAAATATGGCTTTGTTTTTAGGTAATTAAATGCCGCAATAATTGCATCGCTAGAGTAGTAACTTGCAAGCCCAACAGTTAATACAAAAACAATAGATGCAAAAAAGTTATATATTACAAACTTTTTAAAATCGTACTTACTAAGTGCCATAACTATCGGTATAAGCGTCTTTACACCATATATAAATTTTTGTATAAATATCGCCAATACACCATATTTTTTCATCAAAAGCCTTGTAATTGCCAGCTTTCTTTGATGTTTTATTAAATATTTCTGAATATCTTTTTTATTGTATCTACCAAGATAAAATAGGAAGTTATCACCCAAAAAGTTAAAAATTATCGCAATTAGTAAAGCGTAAGTTAAATTAATATGCCCCAAATAAGCAAAAACACCAGCCGTAGCAACTATCAACATAGAACCACCAAACGAAAAGAATGCAATCGCTAGGTAACCCCAAGTCTCGAGTGAAGAGAAGTCCATACTTTATGCCTTTTTTGGTATGATTATACATTGTAAAGCTGAAAGCTAAAAGCCTAAAGCAAAAAGCTAATGCGTAGTAGTCTCTTTTTTATTAAAAAAGATGGCGAAGCTTTATGCTTAAAGCTTTTAGCTTTCAGCTTTTTCAACCAAAGGGAGAAAACAATGGCATCAGGATTTTTTGCACTTTTAGATGATATATCAGTGCTTATGGATAACTCGTCTGTTATGGCAAAAGCAGCTGCTAAAAATACAGCTGGTGTTTTGGGCGATGATTTAGCCGTTAGTGCATCTAAAGCATCTAACTTTCAGGCATCAAGAGAGTTACCGGTACTTTGGGCAATAACTAAAGGCTCTTTTGTAAATAAGATAATCATTATACCAATTATGATAGCCCTAAGTTACTACTTTCCGCAAGCTATTATGCCTATTTTAGTACTTGGTGGTATATATCTATCATACGAAGGAGCACACGGTATTTGGGGTTATATTTTCCCGCACGAGAGCCATGAAGAGCAAGAGGTGGTAAGTGAAAAACAGAAAATCAAAGATGCCATAATTACAGATTTTGTACTCTCCATAGAGATAGTTTTAATCGCCTTATCAACTGTGCAGGATGCTGCATTACCTACAAAAATATTTGTAGTTACGCTAGTGTCATTTTTAGCAACAATCGGCGTTTATGGAATTGTTGCCTTTTTAGTTAGAATAGACGATATGGGTTACGCAATCTCAAAAGGTGCCAAAAGTGGCTCTAAAAAAGAGAAATTTGGCTTAAAATTAGTAAGCTCTCTACCAATAATTATTCGAATACTTAGCATAGTCGGAACATTTGCAATGCTTCTAGTAGCGGGTGGAATTTTTATGCACAACTTCCATATGTTGCACGATGTAATGCACTCTATACCAGATTTTATGAGCGAGCTAATAGTTGCCCTAATAGTAGGTGGTTTTGCTATGCTTTTAATAGATGGAACTAAGTTTTTAATCGCTAAGATTAAAACTTAAATCCAAAATAGATATGATGTAAATCTATGCTAGGGTTTGGCTTTTTGATGCCTAGGTTTGAGTAGTGTATAAATCTATATCCTACAATATACCTACCGTATGTGAAACCTGCACCTATGTTATCATTAAACTGAAATCTAGTAGATTTATCTCTCTTCTCAACTAAAGTAGAGTCCATTAAAGAGACTCCAACTCCAAGTTCTAGGAATGGTTTAAAATTATCTACCCATAACTTTTTAAAGTAGTATCGAAACATAGGAGTAAAAGAGTATATATAACCCGATAGATTTACCTCTTCGCTTTTTTTGATATTTTTTATTTTAGAGTTCCATCTTGTTGCAGAGAACTCAAAACTGCTTGTAAGTTTAAAATATTCATTATTTACGATATAGCTATTCTCTCTACTTAGTGTAACTCTATCGTCATGCAAAAAGGTATTAGATGTAAACTCTTTACCCTTTAAATAGAGTAGAGAGTACTTTTTGTCTGAGTTATCCACTTTTTCCGAATTTAGTGTGTAATAAATTAGAGTAAAAAGTGTTCCAAACACGGCAGTTCTCATCTCTATTAAGTCTCTTTTTGTAGTTGCATTGGCAGTGTAAACCAGTAGTAACAGTATTATAATGTATCTTTTTATTATCATTTTGACTCTCCTTCTTGGTCTGATTTAAATATCAAATAGTAGCTAAGCCAAGCAGTAAAAACTACAAAAAAGGCACTAAAAACTACATCACTTAAAAAGTGCCTACCTTGAATAATTCTAACAAATCCAACTAGGCTTCCCCATGAAAGTGCAGATAGTATTACAGCAGTTTTCAACTTTTTGCTTCTTACAATTGGAACTAAAGTCAAGAAATAAAACGCTGCAGCTGCGTGTCCGCTAGTAAATGAGCAGTTATGTTGACACTGGTTAGTTTTGATAAAGGCAGGAGTAAACTGTTTATCTCCTCCAAAGTATGTAGTAGTAGCTGGTCTAGCCCTACCCCAGTGCTCTTTAAATCCAAGATTTACCAATAGACCCGGTCCTAAAATTAAAGAGATAAGTAGGTATGTAAGTACCTTTTTTCTAATTCCAAAAAGGTTTTTTCTTAAGATAAAATCTAAAATAAGTAAAAAAATTGATACTAAAGCAAATAGATATACTACATAAAATGTAGCATAGTATATAAATTGTGCAAAAGGTCGGTTTTTTAGATAAAATCCACTCTCTGTATTGTAAAATAGACTACTTACTTTTAAATCTATCTCTGGAAAATTAATAAAAACTATAGCAGTAATAATGAATAAAATAGATATAACTATCTTTGTACTTTTAAAATTCAATTTATATCCTAATATCGAAAGAGTCACAAATAGTTAAACCCATAATCTAGGTTAAAATAATCTACTTTTTGTAAACCTTTTATGAACTAGTGATATAATATCAAAAAATCAATTAAAAGAGGCATATGAAAAGAGTCTATTTAATAATATTATTGCCATTTATCATTTCAATAGGAGTACTTTATAACTATTTTGATTTAGAGATTGCTACCTATTTTCATAATAATAGAGATATCTATCCAATATTTTCTCAAATTACAAAACTGGGGCTTTCAGAGTACTATTTAATTCCATCAATCATAATATACCTAATTTACAGAAAAAAAAGAGAGACTATTAGCAGATATGCTTTGTTACTATTTAGCTCTGTTGCAATCTCTGGTATTCTTGCTATTATTATAAAAACTACTGTTGCTCGTTATCGTCCACGCCTATATTTTGGTGATGGACTTTATGGATTCGATTGGTTCCATTTTGGACATCTTTATGCATCATTCCCCTCTGGGCATAGTACCACAGCTTTTAGTGCATTTGTAGCTTTTGGATATATGGCTCCTAAGTGGCGATTTATGTTTTACACAATAGCTTTTTTAATTGCATTTAGCCGTGTTGTAGTAGGTGCACACTACCCAAGCGATGCAGTTGCTGGTTCTATATTAGGGGCAGTAACAACTGTAATTTTATACAATAAACTCTTTAAGGTTAAAGATGCAAAATAGCCTCTTAAAACACTATAAATTGGTTCTAGCTTTTATAATATTTTTAAGCTTTTATGTAACACTAGGTTATATTCCACTTTTCGATTTAGATGAAGGTGCTTTTAGCGAAGCAACACGAGAGATGTTAAAGAGTCACAACTATATAACAACTTATCTAAATGGCGATTTACGCTTTGACAAACCGATATTAATCTATTGGTTGCAGGCATTTAGTGTAAAACTTTTTGGCTTAAACGAATTTGCCCTGCGTTTGCCATCAGCCATTGCTTCTACATTTTGGGCGGTGGCAATTTACAACTTTACAAAACGCCATTTCGATGTAAAAACAGCCTTTTTAGCAACCCTTTTTATGGCAGGAAGCTTGCAAATTACAGTTATTGCAAAAGCAGCTATTGCCGATGCTCTTTTGAATATGTTTATCGCTTTAAGCCTATTTTATCTATACGATTACTTAAAAAGTGGCAAAAAAAGCTATCTTTACTTAGCTACAGTAGCCGTGGCATTTGGAACACTTACCAAAGGTCCTGTAGCTATTATGGTGCCATTTGTTACACTATTTATATATTTAGCAATAAAAAGAGAGTTTGCCCTCTTTTTTAAAACAGTTTTTAACCCAATAGTTATAGCAATTTTTCTAATAATTGCCGCACCTTGGTATATTTTAGAGTATTTAGACCAAGGGCAAAAGTTTATAAATGGCTTCTTTTTAAAGCATAATCTATCTCGCTTCGAAGGCTCGCTAGAGGGGCACAGTGGCTCGCTATTTTACTATATACCTGTAATTTTAATAGGTATGCTACCATTTACAACAGCCCTTTTAAAGATGCTAACGAAAATAAAAAGCTATTTTAAAAGTGATTTAGAGTTATATCTGCTTATTTGGGGAGCTTTTGTATTTATCTTTTTCTCATTTTCCGGAACAAAATTGCCACACTATATAATTTATGGATACACACCATTTTTTATATTAATGGCTCTAAGTTTCAAAGATATAAAAAGCTCACTATCTCTGCATTTGCCAACTATTTTACTCTTTATAATACTGCTACTACTTCCATTTATTGCACCTGTAATTGCACCAAATGTGCATGATAAAGTAGCTAAAATTCTACTCCCATTTGTGCCAGATAGTTTTGGAATAACCTATAAGATATATTTTGCAACTGGCATTTTAATACTTATATATCTAGCCTTTAATAAGCAATTAGATAAAATAAGCCAAATAGTTATAGCATCTGTTTTACTGCTAATTGGTGTAAACTTTTTTGCAGCTCCAAGTTATGCCCAACTGGCACAACAGCCAATAAAAGATGCAGGCTTACTGGCAAAAAAAGAGAATTTAAAAGTTGTAATGTATGGAATTAACACCCCAACTTTTAATGTTTACGCCCAAAGATTGGTCGCTAAACACAAGCCAAAAGTTGGCGAAGTCGCTTTTGTTAAAGTTACAACGCTAAAAGAGTTTAAAAAATATACTACGCTATATAAAAAATATGGATATGCACTAATAAAGGTTGAAAAATGAAAAAACTATCTGTTGTAGTTCCGGTAATGAATGAAGAGGATAATATAAAACCCCTATTTGAAGCACTAGAGAGTGCATTAGAAGGTATTGATTACGAAATAATCTTTGTAGATGATGGTTCAAAAGACAAAACAGTAGAGCTTATTAAAGAGTATGCAAACGATAGAACAAAATTGGTAATTTTTAACCGCAACTATGGACAGACAACAGCAATGGCAGCAGGTTTTGATGTTGCAGAGGGTGAGTTAATAGCCCCAATAGATGGCGATTTGCAAAACGACCCGCTAGATATTCCAATAATGATTAAAAAGTTAGAAGATGAGGGTTGGGATGTTGTAGCAGGTGTTAGAGCAAAGCGACAAGATGGTATGTTTTTAAGAAAAATCCCTAGCAAAATCGCAAATTGGATTATCAGAAAATCTACAGGTGTATATTTAAGCGATTACGGCTGTACACTAAAAGTATTTAAAAAAGATGTAGCTAAAAACTTGAACCTTTATGGTGAACTGCACCGTTTTATACCAGTATTAGCCGAAATGTATGGTGCGAAAATGACACAAATGCCAGTTCGCCACCACGCAAGAATTCACGGCGTTAGTAAATATGGAATTGGCAGAACTTTCAAAGTAATCAGCGATTTACTTTTAATGCTATTTTTCCAAAAATATGGCACAAAACCGATGCATCTGTTTGGAACACTTGGCTTTGGAATGTTCAGTATAGGTGCAATTATAGACTTTTATCTATTCTTACTAAAATTATTTGGGCAAGACATCGGCTCTCGCCCACTTTTGATACTTGGAGTAATGCTAACTTTAGGCGGAATTCAACTAATTACAACAGGCTTCTTAGCAGAGATTATGATGCGAACATACTACGAATCGCAAAATAAAAAGCCATATGTAATAAAAGAGATATTCACAAAAGAGTAATAGATTTTGAAAAAAAAGATAAAAGTAGCTCTAAAAATTGTAATATCTATCGCTTTAATCTATCTTGTTTTACGCAATATAGATACAAGTAAGCTCTTTGATACAATAAAGAAGAGCAATATATGGTGGCTATTTGTCGCTTTTATCTTTTTTAACCTATCAAAAATTGTAAGTGCCATTAGGCTAAATTGGTACTTCAAAGATTGTGGTGTAAATTTAAGTACAAAAACAAATTTAATACTCTACTATATCGGAATGTTTTATAACCTATTTCTACCAGGAGGAATAGGCGGAGACGGCTACAAAATATACTTGCTAAAAAAGAGATTTAACACCAAAGTATCAAAACTACTACAAGCAACAGTGCTAGATAGATTAAGCGGTTTAATCGCCCTACTCTTCTTAGCCGCCCTACTCTTTATATTCAGCAAATATGGCACTCTCTACCCCCTTTTAAAATGGCTAGCAGTTGCAGTGGCTATAGTAATTTACCCAATATTCATATATATACACAAACGCCTGTTTAAAGGCTTTTTAACATACTTAAAACAGACTACTCTATATGGTCTGTTAGTACAAATTTTACAATTAATAACAGCCATATTCATAATACTAGCTCTTAAAGATAGCGTACCAATAGTAGAGTTTCTATTTCTATTTCTCTTCTCATCAGTAGTAGCAGTTCTACCGCTTACAATAGGCGGAGTAGGAGCAAGAGAGTTTACCTTTCTATACGGCTTAAAACTACTAAACCTAGAGCCAACAGCTGGTGTAGCCTTTAGTTTCATATTCTTCTTAATAACCTTTATATCATCAGCTATTGGGGCTCTGTTTTTGCATAAAGAAATTTAAATCTCAGTGGTCGATAAATCACCCTTGTATAATACAAATAGAGGTAAAAATGATAAGGCTTTCCATCACTAGAAAAAGAAGAATATACTATTTAAACAGCATACAAATATACCGGTAATATTTTTACAATCTCTCGCTGTAATGGCATAGTAGTACTCTTTTATTTCGATGCATTTTATTGAACTAAAATTATTAGAGTACTACAATGTCAGTATCCTATTATCTTTAAATTATATAAGTAAACTTTACTGCTTTAGTTTATAAACCCTACTGTACGGAGATTTAACTACTAATTCAAACAAATTCTTATCATAATTTCCAAGCAAGAACATTTGTACATAATTAGAAGCAAATGTTTGATTATCCATAATTATAAATCTGTTTATATTTTTAATATATAATAGTACATATCTGCCATCATTATGGTATTTCTCTGGAGCAATTTTAATATTTCCACTGTTATCTATTTGTGTTACTATCATATATTTTAGAGGCAACTCATGATTGTTTACTATTAAATTACCTTTAGCAGTATCAAATGCTATGCCATTTCTAAAGATAATTAAAGAACCATCTTTCTTATAAGCATAAGTAGGATAGAACCAAATATTACGCTCTTTTTTACCTGTAGTTAAATCTATATTAGAAAATCTAGTAATCACTGGGAATATATTTAACATTTTTAATGGAGCATAAAAGTATATATCTCTTGTTTTTTTAGGTAGCTTGTAGTTACTACTAGCTAAATCTTGCAAAAACTTATTTGGGTCTTTTTGGTTAGGTTTGTTTATTTGTAGTAACATATCAATTATAGCATTACCAGAAGGCTGTACATACTTCTTACCTTTTTTATCTTGCATTACAAACTCTTTTGGTGCATTATCTATATCATTTTCATACTTTTTATGCATACTATATGTTTTTGCATATTTTTCAACACTAAGTCTTGCTAAATTTGATGTAAACTGTGGTGAAGTAGATAAAAATAGTTTAGAGATAATGTAGTTATCATTATTATGTTTTCCACCATCTATTAAGGTATTTGTCTCTGTATAGTACCATATAGGGTAACCATAATCCCACCAAGTTAATGTATAATCTTTTGGGTTTGATATTTTTTTTAAGCTATTTAAATCTTTTACTTCACTATTTTGAAATACAGGACCAGGATTGTAACCCTCTAATGCATGCTTAACATTTGGATAAATTAAAGCAATAGTTGCCAAAATTAAAAACATATATTGAAGTTTCTTACCTTGAATATATTCTGAAATTAAACCAAGTAAGTATATAGCACTTAACGCAGCTATTGGCACAGCATAAATAGTAAATCTAAGCCCTCCCCAATGAGCAAAAAGACCTATCCCAACAAGTGGAAGTGCTAATATAAACTCTTTTTTTCTTAATACTAATATTACATATCCAATTATAAACATAAAAAAGCCGATAACTGAACCAATAATTCTATACGATACATTATTAGCGTAAGGATTTCTCGGGTCTGGGAAAAAAGGTATTCCAGATGCTTCGCTTACAGTCTGTAAAACTCCATAAAAATGAATAGAACCCTCTTTAGTAGTACCTGTAGATATATAATCTAAAGCCTTACCTATAATAGATTCTAACGCATTGCTACTAATTAAGAAATATAAGAATGCAATAATAGATACATATATTAATGCTTTCATACTAAAACTCTTTTTAGTAAATAGGAAAAATGATATAGATAATAGTATAATTTTTATAGTCATCTCATAAATAATAGGTAGCGGTATATGGCTAGCTGATATAAATAGTAGAGTTAAAAAGATATAAGTTTTTTCATTTTTTCTATGAAGAACAAGCATATATATAGTAAAAATTAATATCATAGCATTAGATACACTTACGCCATGTGGGTACAAGAAAGAGTATACAATTATAAAGATAGTTGCAATAAAAATATCTTTAATAGTAAAACTTTTTAGAGCTTTTAAAAAATAGTATAGAATAAAATATGGCATAATAAGTGCAAACATATCGGTATCGTAATATCCTGCTAGCGTTCTATTGTAATAACTCCAAGCTACAGAAGCTAAAAGTGCACTAAAAAATCCCCATAAAGGCTTGTTATATAATTTACCAATAAGTATTAAAGGTATTACAATTAAACTAGATATAACAGTTGGCAGATATAGCATTACACTATTTAATGGTATGTGTAAAAACTTTACTATAATAAAAGTTACAAATACCAAACCTCTATCTAAAAAAGATGGAACCATATGATTATATTGGTACATATCATAAAGACTTTTTTTCACACCACTAGCGAAATAGTATCCATCATTTGTATTTATCATTAATTGACCATTCCACATATATGCGGCATCTCCATGATGCATAAATACCCAAATTAAATGTACTAATAGACTAAATATAAATGCTATTGCAATATAAATATAGACTTCTCTTTTCTCCTGTTTCATACTCTTGCCTTTGTTTAGATTATTATGTTTTGTTAATTTCTTAAATTCTTTTTTTCTTAGCCTCGGTCAAAAACTCTATAAAAAAAGCTATAAATATTGAAAATATTAAAGCTGATACAAAAGATGCAATAACAATTAATTTTTTATTTGGCTTAATTGGTTCATCTAGTATAGTAATTGGAATAACAACTTTTGCATTAGTAATTTTAGCATTAGTACCAGAGTACAATTTTGCCATTTTTTTATCTCTGTCTAAAGTAAATTTTATTGCCTCTTTTAATCTTTTTTTAATTAACTCTTTATTATTTGATGTTACACTGTATTTAAATAGTTTAGAATTATTCATAGGTACTATTGACATATCAAATTCCAATTTATCTCTGTTGCTATACTTAGCTTCCATAATACTATTAGCAAAAGAAGGTGAATTTAATTTAATTACTTGCACTGTACCTTTTTCCAAGTCAATATTAACTACTTCTCCTGCCTCTAAAAAAATATTTCCTTGATAGATGGGTTTAGCAATAAAATTAACATATATATAAGAAAAGATAGTCACTATAACTGTAATTGATATTATTAATTTTTTTCTTTTTGCTAATATATCAAATAGATCAATCAAATTTACTGTATCTACATTTGTATTATTTTGCATATTGCAATTTTCTTCCATTTTATCTCCTATTTATTTAATTTATGTTGAAACTCTGGCACTATATCTTTTAGTTTAGATAATTTATTTTTGCTTTCTAGTAACTCTTTGATATCACTATTTAACTTACCTATACTATATTTAGTAACTTTACCTATCATTATAGAATCATACTCTGTTTGCTCATCACCATCATCTATCAATAACTCTTCATAGAGTTTTTCTCCTGGTCTTAAACCTGTAAACTCTATCTCTACTTCATCCTCTTTTCCGTAGAGGCGAATCATCTCTTTTGCCAAGTTGGCTATTTTAATTGGCTCTCCCATGTCAAGCACAAAAATCTCTCCACCTTTTCCAATAGATGCCGCTTGCAGTACCAATTGACAAGCTTCTGGAATTAGCATAAAGTATCTTGTAATCTCAGGATGCGTTACCGTTACTGGTCCACCTGCTTGTATTTGCTCTTTAAATTTTGGAATTACAGAACCACTACTGCCTAGAACATTACCAAATCTAACCCCAACTATCTCTGTCTCTTGTGCTTCAACATTTTGAGCATATAGTTCACAAACTCTTTTTGTTGTACCCATAACATTAGTAGGTCTTACCGCTTTATCTGTAGAGATAAGTACAAACTTTTTAACTCTATTTTCAATAGATAAATCTATAACATTTTTAGTTCCTAAGATATTGTTAATAATTGCCTCTTCAATATTTTCTTCTACCAAAGGAACATGTTTATATGCAGCTGCATGCAAAACAATATCGATATTATGCTCTTTAAATGTTTTTTCTAACAAAACTTTTTTTGCAACATCTTGCATTACTGGCACAATATTATAGTTTTGTAACTCTTGTTCTATTTTATATAGATTATATTCGCTATTATCAAGCAGGATTAGTTTTTTGGCTCCAAACTTAACACATTGGCGTGCCAATTCACTACCAATGCTTCCACCAGCTCCTGTAATTAGTACAATTTTGTCTTTTATAAACTTAGCAATCTGCTTTGTATCTAAATCTTTTGGGTCTCTTGCTAACAAATCTTCTACCGACACATCTTGCAATAAATTTTGATAATTTGGAGTATTATACAACTGCTCTCTAAGAGATGGTAAAATTTTAATATCGTCAAAATACTCTTTTAACTCATAGTAAACTTCTCTAACTCTCTCTTTTGCAACTGAGGGTATAGCAATAAGCAGAAGGTCTAATTTTTTACCGCCTATCTTCTTTTTAAAACCATCTATGGACAAAATATTGATAGCATCTATACTTCTACCTTGTAAAAATTTATTATCGTCTATAAAACATTTTACTCTAAATTCACTATCTCTAAACTCCTCTTCTAACTTTAAACCTGCTTTTCCTGCTCCAAATATTACTATATATTTGCTCTTATTTGAGTTATTTTTATGAACATAAAAATAGTATGCATACATTGAGAAGTTTATTAAAAAAAGGTATGTAAAAAGCTCTGAAAGTAAAAAGTAGATTTCAATCTTACTATAAAACAGTGGTAGATATATTAAAAATGCAAAAATATAGACAGCACTTTTAATAATAAAAGTTCTTTGAGTTACTTTACTCCAAGACAAGGAGTAATCTTTAAATAAAATCAAAGAAGATAACACTCTTACAACAATTACAGTTAAGACCAGTTCCCAATTAAATGTTCTGTGAAATATAGAAAATGTCCATAAGAATGTAAATAGACTAAGCACAATAATAATTAAAAAATTAAACCATACTCTGTATTTATTTAATAGTGTCATGCTTTGTATATAACCTTTATACTGTATTAAATATTATTGGAGTTTATTTTATCGACATATTTATAATAAAGTGCTATATTTTGCAAAATTTAATTGATACATAGGCTTTATCTTTAAAATAATCAACAATATTTTATCTTCTTCTTAAAAAGGCTTTTTGTAATCTACAAATTTTACAATGCTATATAAGAGAGCCAATGATAGTAAAAGCACTATTGAAAGTGCTACATTTATATATATTAAATAAAAAAATAGACAATTTATTGCAACTGCAAAAACTACAACTTTTGAATGTGACCAACCTGCCTGAGTAAGTCTTTGGTAGGCATGTTTCCTGTGTGCTTGAGATAATTTTTCACTATTTTTATATCGTCTAAAAAGTGTTAAAGTAGCATCAAACCAAAATAGTGCAAAAAGAATTGCCCATATCCATAAATTTTTAGGATTTTGATTAGCATAATATATAGTAAAAATAGCTACATTATATCCAAGTAAAGTACTTCCTACATCTCCCATAAATATCTTTGCTTTGTGCCAGTTCCATATTAAAAAACCTAAAACAGATGCTATTAAAACTAAAAAATGTGCTCCTCCAAAAATTAAATACCCTGCAAATCCAAGAAAGATTGTTTCGCTTCCAGCATACCCATCAATTCCATCTAAAAAATTATAAAGATTTATAAACCAAACAATACCAAAAAAGGCAAAAAGATTTGTAGCTATCTGGTTTTCAATACTAAAAAATCCAAAATTTATACTATGTAGACCACCCAATGCTACTAAGCCACCGATAGCCACTATACTTTGAGCTATTAGTCTAACTTTTGCAGAGAGTCCATATAAATCATCTAAATAACTAACTATAGAGATAATAATTCCAACCATTAAGGCGTAGTACAATGAACTCTCTACTCTATTTGTATAAAAAATATATGTTAAACCAATAAACCAGGATATTGCTATAGCTATTCCACCACCATGAGGAGTAGGCACACTGTGAGAGCTTCTCTCGTTTACCTCAGCTACTAAAGAGTTCTTTATAGAGTGCTCTTTTATTATGTAAGTTAGAACAAAAGAGAAGATGGCTATTGCTATATAAAACATTACTCCTCCCCTTTAATCATAAATTTAATTCCATCTTCAACACTATATGGTAAACTTTTTTCACCATTTTCTAACAGTTTAGATATTGTCTTTTTATTGCTAACTTCTAAACTCTCAAACAATCTTTTATGAAACGATGGCTTTGCTAACCTCAACAAAGTCTCAAAAAATGGCACCTTTACTAAATATACTCTCTTATCTAATGACTTACTTATAAGCTCTGTTAATTCGCTAGTAGAGAGTACTCTCTCATCAGAAACAAGAAAAACACCACTCTCTTTTTTCTCTATTATTCTATCTATAAAAAAGTTTAAATTCCCTATATAAATCATACTTCTTCTATTTTCTATACCGCCAAATGGTAAAATAGGAACTTTTCTTATTAAATTAACTAAATTTTTTATATTCGCCTTAACACCCTCTCCATAAACTATAGGAGTTCTAACAATAGCTACTTTAAATGTTTCGCTTTCGAGTTTTTGTAACTCCTCTTCGGCTTTTAATTTACTCTTTCCATAGCCATCTTCTGGCTTGCACAGTGTATCTTCGCTATAGGGCTTACTACTCTCTTCGCCATATACTTTAACACTACTCATAAAAATAAATTGCCCCACTCCACTCTCTTTAGCCTTTTTAGCCAAATTTAGAGTCTGCTCTACATTTACTCTACTGTACTCCTCTTCATCAGCCCCACTCATTTGGTGCACTAAAGCAGAAAGATGGAGCACAACATCTACACCATTTAAACTAAGGCTTTCAAAATCATCTTTTAAAAAAGAGAAAGTTTCAATACTATATTTATGAGCATATTTATTCTTAAAATAACTACCCACAAACCCATTCGCACCTGTTAATAATATTTTTTTCATCTTTCACCATCCGTAGTCAAATAGAGTAAGCCTTCTGTAATTTTTTCCTTATTGAATATGTTTTGTGTTAAAGTCTCACAATTATGTGTATATTTTTCTATCTCATCTTTTGGAGTATCTATAGCTTTTTTAAATATATCTTTTATCTCATCAATACTGTTTGGCTGAGCACAATAGCCTAAATTATTCTCTTTAATAATATCTGCTGCATCGCCATTTACAATAGCTAATATAGGTTTTTTAGCAGCAATATATGTCTGTATTTTAGCTGGTACTGTTAATGAGAATATCTCTTTATCTACTAAAGATACAATTAAAAAATCGCTTGCTTTAAAATATTTTGACATCTCACCTCTAGGCTTTCTGCCCCAAAATACTATATTTTTATATTCACTTTTTTTTACAATATTTTTAAGATTTTCTAATTCGGAGCCATCTCCTATAATATTTAATTGCGATTTATCAATATACTCTTGTGGCAAGTTACCATATGCGTTAATAACATTCTCTAAATTTTGCACCTTTCCAATGTTTCCAGCAAATGTAAAGTGTACTTTTTTCTCTTTAGAAAACTCAAAAGCTTCTAAACTATCATTTAATTCATCTGCCCAATTTGGAAAGTACTCTATCGGTTTTTTGCCATCTATATATGGCTCAATTCTTTTTATGAATCCTTTTGCTGAGACTGCTAAATTTGTGCTATTTCTATATACAAATTTAACAAATTTATCTAAGGTATATTCTAAAACTTTTCTCTTTTTAAAGCCATATGCATAAACACTATCTGGCCAAATATCTTGTATCCATAAAGTTGTTGGTTTATTGTAGTACTTTTGGATTAAAACAGCCGGAACCATACCTGTTAATGCTCCTACATCAAATCCAAAAACATAGTCATACTTTTTCCCAATTTTTAGTGCTACAAAACTCCCAAGTGTCATAAAGGTAAAATATTTTAAAATCTTTTTAAATAGACTCTCTTTATATCCAGTAACCGCCTTTACCCTGTAAACAGTTAGCCCATTATAATCCTCTTTAGAGTACCAACTATTTTTGTAATTGTTTAGTATTACACCAGCCGGATATGTAGGGTTTTGCGTTAAAACATCTACACTATAACCCTTCTCTTGCCAAGCTAAAGCAATTTCGTTAATTTTAAACTCTTCTGGGTAAAAATATTCAGTTACTATAAGAATTTTTTTACTCAACACTCTCTCCAAACTGTTTTTCTTACATAATCTGTATAAGATAGAATAACTCTTAATACTTTATCAGATACATTTGGCATACTATAATCGGCTACTTGTCGCAAAGTGTTATTCTCTTGACTCTCTAAAACTTTAAGTGCTTGCAGTATTCTCTCTTTTTGCAATCCTGTCATCATAACACTTGCCTCTTCCATAGCTTCTGGTCGCTCGTGTGCTTCTCTAATATTTAGAGCCTTAAAACCTAAAATAGATGCCTCTTCACTAATTGTTCCACTATCGCTTAAAACTGCTTTAGATTCCTTTTGTAATTTAACATAATCGCTAAAACCCATAGGCTTCATTAGCGATATTATCTTATCAAATTTTACGCCCATCTGCTCTATCTTATTTCGTGTTCTCGGATGAGTGGAGACTATAACTGGTAATTTATAAAGCTTTGCAATAGCATTAAGCGTCTCCACCAAATTTAAAAAGTTTCTGTCTGAATTTATATTCTCTTCTCTGTGGGCAGATACAACAAAATACTCCCCCTTACTTAATTGTAACTGCGATAGAATATCAGAGGCTTCTATATCTTTTAATTTACGATTTATTACCTCAAACATTGGGCTACCTGTTTTTATAACTCTATCTACTGGCAAGCCTTCTCGAAGCAGGTACTCTCTTGCGATATCGCTATATGTTAAATTTATATCTGCGGTATGGTCTACAATTTTTCTATTTGTCTCTTCGGGTACTCTCTGGTCGAAACAGCGGTTTCCTGCCTCCATATGAAATATAGGAATATGTCTCTTTTTTGCTGGAATTGCACATAGGCAAGAGTTAGTATCTCCAAGTATAAGCACAGCTTCTGGCTGCTCTTTTTCTAAAATTGGGTCTATTTCTATAATAATTTTACCTATAGTCTCAGATGCACTTCCACCTGCTGCATTTAGAAAATAGTCAGGTTTTTTAAGGTTGAAATCTTTAAAAAAGACTTCATTAAGCTCATAATCATAATTTTGCCCTGTATGAACCAATATATGTTCTATCGCTTCAGACTCTTCTAATTTAGCTATTACCGCAGATAGTCGAATAATCTCTGGTCTTGTGCCAACTATTGTTATTACTTTTAACTTTTTTATCATCTTACACCTCTAAATAGTATGTATCTGGATTATTATCATCATAATTCTCATTTGCCCACAAAACAAGCACCAACTCATCATTGCCAATATTCTTAATATTATGCGTATATCCAGGTATCATCTCTACAACTTCCATCTTTTTATCACTTACTTTATAGCTAACCTTTTCGTCTGTAACTATATGCCTAAGTTCTATTATCGCTTCGCCTTTTACCACTAAAAACTTCTCATTTTTAGTGTGGTGGTAGTGTCCACCCCTTTTAACTCCAGGAGCTGTAGTCGATAGAGAAATCTGCCCACTATCGATAGTTTTTAAAACTTCATAAAAGGTTCCTCTCTCATCTTTATGCCCTTTTAACTCATAAGAAAATTTATCTACAGGAAGAAAACTTAAATATGTTGCATAAAGTGCCCTTTCAAAACCAGAAGCCACATTTGGAATAACTAAAGTCTCTCTATTTGCTTTAAACTTATAAAGCAACTCCTCTATCTCGCCTAAACTCTTTTTATATACAGGTTCAACTTTGCAATATCCGCTATTATTGCTATTTAACTTCCCTATAAAAGATTTAACAACATCATCTATATAAACCAAATTCAGCACAGTATCTCTGCTATTTACTTGTATATCTAAATCATTAGCAATATTATAACACCAAGTTGCAATAACCGAGTTGTAATTTGGCTTCGACCATTTGCCAAAAATATTTGGTAATCTATAGATATAGACTTTAGCACTACTCTCTTTTGCATACTCTAATAGTAACTCTTCAGCTTCTAGTTTACTCTTGCCATAATCATTATCTAACTCTGCCTGCGTAGAAGATGACAATAGTATGGGGGTATTTTTACCCAAATCTTTTAGTGTATCGGTAATCACTTTTGTTAAATTACTATTGCCTTCATAAAACTCTTCAACACTCTGCGGTCTATTTACACCAGCTAAATGAAATATAAAATCAACCTCTTGAACATAAGCTTTTAAAAGATTTAAAGAGTCCTTTTTACTAAATAGATAAAGCTCTAAACTCTCATCTCTTTTTAAATGCTCAATTAAGTTTTTAGCAATAAAACCTTCTGAACCTGTTATAAGAATTTTCATTAAATAACCCCAAACGCTTTTAAGTCATCTTGAATTTCATAAAGATTAAGTAGCATCTGCTTTAACTCATCTTCATTAAGCCTATGGGTATTATGCGAATGATACTCTCCAGCTTGCGTTACAACTTTCTCTCCATTTTCAAAGAATTTACTATAGTTTAAATCTCTATTATCAGCAGGAATACGATAATAATTTTCCATATCTATAGCTTTTACCATCTCTTCTCTTGTAAGAAGTGTTTCGTAGAGTTTTTCACCATGGCGGGTACCTATAATTTTAACTTCGTGCTCTGGCTTACCTAGCATATTTTTTAAAGTATTTGCCAAAAGTTCAATAGTCGCTGCTGGAGCTTTTTGAACAAATATATCACCATTTTTTCCATTTTCAAAAGCAAACAAAACAAGCTCTACAGCTTCATCTAAACTCATCATAAATCTTGTCATCTCTGGGTTAGTTATAGTGATACTTTTATTCTCTCTTATCTGCTCGATAAATAGCGGAATTACAGAACCACGACTCGCCATAACATTACCATAGCGAGTACAAGCAATCATAGTCTCATTATCATCAAGGTTACGACTTTTAGCAACCGCTACTCTCTCCATCATAGCTTTACTTACACCCATTGCATTTATAGGATAAACCGCTTTATCTGTACTAAGTACTATAATCTTTTTCACCTTTGCATCAATCGCAGCATTTAAGACATTTTCAGTACCAATAATATTAGTCTGCACCGCTTGCATAGGATAAAACTCACAAGATGGCACCTGCTTTAGAGCAGCAGCATGAAATATATAATCAACCCCTCTAATTGCATCTTTTACAGAGTTAATATCTCTAACATCCCCAAGATAAAATTTCAACTTAGGATTGTTATACCTCTTTCTCATATCATCCTGCTTCTTCTCATCCCTAGAAAATATACGAATCTCTTTAATATCCGTATCAAGAAATCGTCTTAAAACAGCATTACCAAAAGAACCAGTCCCGCCTGTTATCAATAGTGTTTTATTTTTAAACATTTAGTTCTCCTTAAATTTTCAATAATATTACCTTCAAATCATGCCATAAAATAAATAGTATCGCCAAGTAACTTATAGATACAACCATACCTTTATACGATTTAAATTTACATATATTCATAATATAGTCTACTTCAAAACTTAAAACAATAGCTAGAAATGGAAGCATATAATATGAATATCTATAGCTCATCCCTAAAGGAATTAATGATATAAACAGTAAAAGAGCAATTATTATAATATTAAAAGAGAAAATAAATATTTTATCTTTTACTTGATTTGTTATATACAAATAAAAACCAAATAGTATAATTGCCAAATACTGCATAGGTATTCCAAAAGGCACCTTATTTATAAGGTTTTGGTTATAGTAAAAATATATTTTATCAAATAATGTATTTGGTAATATTTTACTTAATTCAAATATTATGTGAAAATTATAGCTAAATATTATTGCAAGTAAAAAGAGTAAAATTAGTTTTTTACTTTTAATATGATTAAAAGGCACTAATATATAAAAAAATGCTGTTATGTGAGCAAATGAAGGTAAAAATTTAAAAAGAGATGTCAATATATTTTGCTTTTGTAAATATAAATAAAAACTTATCAACATTATAGCTATTGCTATACCTGCTCTAAGAGTATTTGCACCATACTCCCAAAATCTATAATCACTTAATAAAAATAGAATAGATACCGATGGATATACTGAGCTTTTATATACTGTAAACAGTATGCTAAAAAATATAGAAAATACCAATACATATAAAAAGAATTTAAAATTAAATTTTAAAATATTTTTCCCTACATAAGAGAAGCTTTGAAACAGAATATCATTTTGTGTTCCTATGAGTGTATTGCATTTATGAATACTATTAATATCATATTCTAAACAGTTATAAAAAGATTTATACGAACTAATATCATTACGAACTTTAATTTTATCTGATGAATTTGCAACCAAGAAAGCCATAACATTAGATAATAAAAGTACAGTTAATAGGGTATATATTGATTTTCTAGCTAACATCAGAAACTTTCTTTTTTTGAAATAAAGAGATAATAATATTTAAAAATTCATAATTAAATTTACGATAAAAATATATAATTAATATCAATCCAATTATTGTAGCAAACAATACCTTTTTGACTCCAT
>Ga0256829_1000543_pt1 | contig 37000 bp, 40 predicted proteins | sample 131447metaG_FD_185979 | JGI IMG/M metagenome (GOLD analysis project Ga0256829, IMG submission 185979) | Hydrothermal vent microbial communities from Lau Basin, Pacific Ocean - 131-447 | ecosystem: Environmental > Aquatic > Marine > Hydrothermal vents | place: Pacific Ocean: Lau Basin | collected... | reverse complement strand
ATGAAGTACTTGACTTGCGTGCTGGATATTATGATAAATTTTACAAGACAACTAAACCCTACACTACACTTAAGTTTTTAAAGGGTGGCAAGGTTGTCAGCCACTGGGCAAAGGCTTATCGTGGTCTGGTTTTAAGAGCTGTAGCACTTAATAACATTCAAACGATGGAAGAGTTTATGGCTTTAGAAATAGAAGGTTTAGTCGTTCATGAGATTAAAACCATCAAAAACAAAACTGAAATAGTTTATAATATATTAAATTAAGGATATAGTATGCAAGACTCACAAGAATACAAAAAGAAAAAATCATTTTTTGATGGTGTTATCACCCTCTATGGGCGTAATGTTGTTTTGGAGATGCTTCAAGATGAAAACATTGAGGTACATAAGCTCCACCTCTCAAACTCTAACCAGATTGACAACACTATAAAACTCATCAACTCTCTTGCAAAATCAAGAAAAGTCAGCGTTGTGATGCACGATAAAAATGCACTCGCACGCATCAGTAAGAACTCTAAACAAGACCAAGGTGTCGCCATAGACATCATCGCAAAAACATATCAAAGTGCCGATGAGATCAAAGAACTCAGTGAGTTTAAACTCATAGCCCTAGATGGCATCCAAAACCCACAAAACCTTGGGATGATTATCCGTTCTTGTGCAGCAGGGTTTGTAGATGGCATCATACTTCCTAAAAAAAGTAGTGCCAAACTTTCACCACTTGTTGTAAAAGCGAGTGCTGGGACACTTTTTAAACTGCCTATTTATTATTGTAACTCTTTAGACGATATATTACCTGAGTTAAAAGACACTAAAATATATGCTCTGGATGCCAATGCTTCAACTGATATTTATAGTATCAGTGCATCACAAAAATCTATCTTTGTTTTAGGGAATGAGAGCGAGGGGATTAGTAGTGAAGTAAGTAAACTTTGCAACGACTCTATCTCCATCCCGATGAGTAGAGGGGTAGAGTCACTTAATGTTGCTGTCACAGCTTCACTTATAGCTTTTTTAAAATAATTTGGCTTAAACCCAAATTATGAAAGCGAAGGTGCAAAAGCTTTTGTGCTTACTTGCACGATTTGACCAACTTGGAATTGCTTTGCCTCTTTAGCATCTAAAACAACCTCTACTATCTGTTGACCGATGGCGACAACTGCTATGTAAATAATATCTGCTTTTTTTATCTCCAAAAGTTCTCCACGAAGTGAAAACTTTTGACTCCCTTGCGTTTTAAGAAGTATCTCTTTTGGAGTTCCATCGTTAATGATTTTACCATCTTCTAAGACTATCATACGAGAAGCCAATTTATATATCTCACTTGGGTCATGCGAAACCATCAGCGTTGTAGTGGCAAACTCGTTGTGTAACTTTAAAATGTCTTCTTGAAGCTGAGAACGCATTTTAGGGTCAAGTGCAGAGAGTGGTTCATCCATCAGTAAAAGTTTTGGTTTAGACATAAATGCCCTACATAAAGCAACTCTTTGTTTCTGTCCACCACTAAGAGAATGTGGAAGTCTCTTTGCAAGAGTGTTTAAACCTGTCAAACTTAAAAGATGCGCTGCTAAATTTTTATCTTTTTTTACAAAGAGAAGATTTTGTTCTACACTCATGTTAGCAAAAAGTGCATAATCTTGAAAGACAAAACCGATGCCTCTAGCCTGTGTTGCTAAAGAGTTGTGAGCATCTAAATAAATTTTCTCTGAGACTATTATCTCGCCTTGGGCATCTTCAAGACCCGCTAAAATCCTCAAAAGGGTTGTTTTTCCACTGCCACTCTCCCCAGAAATAGCAAGAAACTCCCCCTCCTTAATCTCTAGTTTCACATCTAAACTCATATCTTGCGAAATGCCATAAAGTTTTTTTGATATATCTATCTTCATCATCATCCAAGTCCTATGCGTTTGTTATGTTTTATGTTAAAACTATATACAGCCAACAGGACAACAAAACTGAGCAAGAGCATCAGAGCACTGTAGATATGAGCCTGTGAGTAGTCCATAATCTCCACCATCTCATAGATAGCAACAGAAGCTACTTTTGTCTCACCGGGGATAGAACCACCCACCATAAGCACAACACCAAACTCTCCAACTGTATGTGCAAAGGTGATGATGATCGCACTTAGTAAGGCTGGTTTTACATTTGGCAGAGCTACATACAGCAGTGTTTGTAACTTACTTTTACCTGCTACATACGATGCTTCAAGCATATTTTTATCAAGTGAGGTGAAGCCACCTTGAAGTGGTTGCACCATAAAGGGAAAAGAGTACAAACACGATGCTACTACCAAACCACTAAAACTAAACACTAACTTTATCCCAAAAACATCTTCAAAAAAAGCACCTACTGGTGAATTGTATGAAAATGCAAAAAGTATATAAAAACCTAAGACAGAGGGTGGCAACACAATAGGAAGAGAAACAACTGCTTCGATAAATGGCTTACATCGACAGCGTGTTTGACTCAACCACCAAGCAACGGGCATCGCAAAAATAAACAAAATCAAGGTTGTGAGACCAGCTAATTTAAAGGAAAGTAAAAATGGCTCAAAATCTAAACCCATCATCACCTTACTTCCAAAATAGAGAGTTCACTTGCTTTAATGAGGGCTATCACTTCATCTTCAAGCTCTAGGTTCATAGTATTTGCCGACTTTAAAGTGGTGATGCTCTCTATAAGTGCATCTCCAAATCTTAGAGTGATGCTACACAAAAGTTCCCCTTTATTAAGAGCTTCTATCTTACAGGGGAGTTGATTGGACATGCTTATCTCTCCTGAGAGATTTTTAGCCAGAGCTATACTTGTAGCCTTAACCCCGAGAGTGACTTGAGAGCCTTCTTTTATGGGAGTATTTAAACCTAGTGACATCATTCTTAGATTTTGCCCTTGTGATGCAAATGAAACAAGTGTAATATTGTCTTTTTGTTCTATCTTGATCACTTTGGCTTCTATATGATTCATCAGAAACTATACCCATACGCAAGAAAAATCTTTTTTGCTTTTTGACTTAAAATAAAATCATAAAAGGCTTTGTACTCTTGAGTATTCGTTGCTGATTTGAGTAGAACTATCCCTTGTTTGATGGGGGTATAGAGTGTTGCATCAAGTTCATAAAAATTTTCATCTTCTTTATATTGTGCCATTTTTGAACTCAGTAGAGCAGACTTTGCTACTATCCCTATATCTGCCCCATAGATAGCGTAAGAGAGAGTTTGCGATATCGACTCCCCGAAGATTAGTTTTGATTTTACAGCCTCGTAGAGTTTGGCGTTTTTAATGGCTTGAAGTGCTGCCTTCCCATAAGGGGCTGTTTTTGGATTTCCAAGAGCAATTTTTTTTATGCTTGGATCTTTTAAAAGTTCCATCCCTACGCTAAAATCTCTTTTTTTTACACTAAAAAGTGCTAAAGCCCCTTGTGCATAAACAACAGGTTTTGTCATCGCTATATTTTGAGCATAGAGTGCTTCTGGGTATTTCATATTTGCAGACATAAAAAGACCATAGGGTGCACCATGGGATATTTGAGCAGTCAATTTACCGCTACTTCCTAAAATGACGATAACCTTTGTATCTGGATTGTTTTTATGAAATTCCTCACGCAGTGCATCTATGGCATAACTTACATTTGCAGCGACAGCAATCTGAATAACACCAGCCATAAGATGCATTGTTGATAAAAATAATATCACTATGAATTTATTCATGAGTCATCCTAAAAAAGATAATCTAACTCAAAACGAGAGTCAAGATAAGAGGAAATAGCTTCTGAATTCCCAATAAAATCTCTATAGCCTAAACGAACTCTGTATTGAAATTCTGGAGTTGATTTGAGATTTTTTATATAGCCAAGATAATATAGCATGCTATCTGTTTCATCTTTAGCACTATCTCCATTCATATAGAGGACAGATGTTTGGATAAAACCATCCTTATACATCCCTTTAGAGTTTGCTCCATACACTAACTCTAAGCGGTAACTTTTAACATTTGCTCTCCAGTTGTACACACCCATAGAACGCGTATAGCCATTTGTAGGAAAGGCACGCCAAGGTGTAACCAAGTCAGACTTATTTGCTACTCCAGTATAGGCTAAGTTGATTTTAAATTTGTCAAAACGAGTCACAAGCCTAAGTCCAAGCATAGAGGAATTTAGAGAATTTTGATTTTTATAACCAGAGAGTCCTTTAAGCTTAATAGATGCACCACCAACCGCACCAGCACCGTTGTCAAACTGCTGTATATATCTCATTCCAGGACTTACACTAAAGCCACCAAAATCTATCTTGTAGTTAAGTTCAGCCATCACCTGTGCTAGAAGTTCTGGGACTACATAGGAAGAATAGTTTTGACTCAGATTCGTTATGGAATTGTTTTTCAAATCTACTAAGATAAGTGGTGCATCTGTTGGTTTCCCTGCTGCTTTTAAAGCTGTATAAGTTAAACCTTTATGCATAGCACTATCATCATTTTGTGTCCACTCGGCTCTGTTTACCCCCGAAGTGGAGTTGCTATCACCATACATAAAAACAGAATGACTCTTTTCATGATCACGAAGTTTTTGCTTTGTGAGGTAGGCTAAACTCAAGTAAGTATTTGGTATATCTTTAGTTTGCACGACAACGCCATCAAAAGTATTTGGTATCATTTTTGTGTCATTACTTTTTGCATAAAAGCTCTCTACAAGCTGACGACCTAAAGTAAGCTGAGTCTTAGAAAGTTTATAACGCATATTTGCTTGTCCAAATGCAAATAAAGAGGTTGAACCACCATTTGCGTACTTGTATCTGCTTAAAACATCCTTACCTGGTTTGAGATGCGATATACTACCTAAACGAGATGCATCAAAATAAGCTTGAGAACCATAAAGAGCAAGGTTAAAATCAAAACCATTCAAAGATGCAGACTTATAGACGAAACTCGCTCCCACTGCTGATATCAACTGTGTTTCATGGCTTGAATCTGGCTTCACATAAGCATAGTAGAAGTTGTTATTTCTAAAACGGCTATAAATCTCAGCCTCATCAAACATCCCTTTGATACTTTGAACATCTTTTTGTTTGATGTTATAGACCAACTGACCATTGGATTTTAGTGCAGATCTTACACTCTCTCTTGCATCCAAAATAGAACTAAGCAAAGCTAAGAGAAGTGTAGTAATTATCATATGAAAAAAAGTAGGGATCATAAACGCTCTTTGTATCTAAATTTTGTCTGAAATTATACCAAAGTAATTTTAGAGTAGGCTAAGTTAAGATGTCATAATCTCGTAGGGTCTTTTTATCTCCCTTATCACCTCATCAACACTCATATGACGAGACTTTCTCAAAAACTCTTTACCATCAAGAAATATAAGCACAGTAGGGATGGCAAAGACACCGAAGTGTGGAGCTATATCTTCCTCAACCGAGATGTCCACACTCTCAACTTTAAAGTCACTAAAGTTAGATTTAAGAGCATCTAAAAGTTTGGGTTTAAGTGCATGGCACACATTGCAAGTTGGTGCTGAGAAATAAACCATCACCGCCAAGTTTTCTTTGATTGTATTTTGTATATTTTTTATTGTTTGCATACGGTATTGTATACTAATCCACATTAAATTATGAAACTTGACAGTATGCCATCTAAATCTTGTTTTTGGAGATAAGTGCCTCTCCATAAATACGCTATAATTCCAAAAAAGTTTATTGTTGCAAAGGTTTAGAATTGTTTGGCTTACAAAAAATATTATTTATCTTTTTATTTATATCAGCTATTATCAATGCATCAAGTTTCAATACAAAACAGATTCAAGAAGATTTTTACAATAAAGTTTTTCTTGAACCACTCTACAATAAATACTATGTGAAATCTTTAGAAAAAGCATGTAAAGATAAAGGAGAAAAATGTTACGGTCTTCGCCTTTTCAATTTTAAGCAAAAAAAATATGTTAAAAATGCGATTAAAAAGCGTAATGCAAGATTTATTTTAGATGACAAATACATAACGCAACTGCAATTGCACATTCGCAAAGAGATATATCGTCTTACTTCATCCCAGTTTATCACTGCAGTTGATCTATCAAAACAAGTTTTTTTACTACTTCTTTGGAACAATGACACAAAAACACTTGAACCTATTGGTTTTGACTTTATTTCTAGTGGAAATATGGAGAGGGAAAAAGAGGTCAAAAAAGGTGATGACCATTACCTGAAAACGCCAACAGGTTTTTTTCCAATAGTTAGTGGATGGCGTTCTAAAGGAAAAATATATGATGATAACTATACGATGCCTTATGGCAAAAAAGATAGATTTGTATTTTTCTTTGGGGTACAAAAAAGTATAAGGTACAACACTTTTAAAAATGGCAAAAAAATAAAAAATAAAAAAGACTACAAACTCATCACAGACAAATTAAACTTCGCAATTCACACACATATATCTAAAAAACCTTTTGGCATTCCTGCCTCTCATGGGTGCATAAGAATGAGTAACGCTCTCAACAAATTTCTCGATAACAACCTTGTATTTTTTAAGCATCTTTACAAAAATGGTTCATGGATTCATCCCTATAAAAAACCACCTAAAAATCCAAAAAATTATAAATTAGCAGGTGAGTATATGCTCATTATTGACAAACTCTAAGTTTCTTACTAATAATTTAAAAACTCTTTCAGTGAATCACTTTGAGATTGCCCATGCGAGGAGGAGATATCAAGCGTCTTTTTATCTGCGTTGACATGACAATCCACACAAGTTTGAATCACATCATGTTGCCTTACATTTGCTCCATTTATCTTAGACATAGGATGACAAGAAAAGCAGTCATCCCCACACTCCGCCATAGCATTTGGCTCAGCTGAATGGCACTTAATGCATCCGAGCATGGGTTTGTGCCGAGTATCAGTCTCTATCGTAGGGAGAAGTTTTGGATGACAAGTAAGACAGTCTCCTGTACACGCAAACAAAGAGGAAACAAAAAATAAAGAGATAAATATATATTTCATAAACATATTATATCTTTCATATCTTAGGAGATACTAACATCTACCTCACCATCTTTCATATCAAAAAGAACTTTTGCACCTTCTTCTATTTTACCCTCAAGAATCAAGTCCGCCAATCTATCTTCAACGATCTCATAAAGTGCTCGTTTCAATGGTCTTGCACCATAAACTGGGTCAAATCCTGCCTCTGCGATATACTCAGATGCACTAGCACTCAAACTTAACTCTATATCACGCGTAGCTAGTTTATCTGCTATCTCTTTAAAAAATATATCAACAATACCTCGGATATTATCTTGTGAGAGTTCATTAAACACAACAATATCATCAAGTCTATTGATAAACTCTGGTTTAAAAGCACTTTTCACCTCATCTTCTTTGATATTTGATGTCAAGATAATGATAGTATTTGTAAAATCAACTGTCACCCCTTTGTTGTCCGTCAAGCGTCCATCATCGAGCACTTGGAGTAGGATATTGAAAACATCTGGATGTGCTTTTTCTACCTCATCAAAGAGGATTACACTATATGGTTTTCTGCGTACAGCTTCGGTGAGTTGTCCACCCTCTTCATAACCCACATATCCAGGTGCAGCACCTACAAGGCGAGAAACAGATGCTTTATCCATATACTCACTCATATCTATGCGTATCATTGCATCTTGAGAGTCAAATAAGAATTTTGCTAGTGTTTTTGCTGTTTGTGTTTTACCAACACCAGTTGGTCCTAAAAATAGGAAACTACCTATTGGTCTCTGGCCATCAGAAAGTCCAGCTTTGTTTCTTTTAATCGCTCTGCTAACAGCGAAAGTTGCATCTCTTTGTCCCACGACCTCTTTATCTAACTCAGCTTGAACATGGAGCACTTTTTGTTTTTCACTCTCTAACATTTTGTTGACTGGTATATTTGTCCATCTTGAGATGATACTCGCTATAGACTCTTCATCTACACTATTTTTAAGTAAAGTACCCTCTTTTTGCAACTTATCCCAGTTTTTATTAATGCTTTTCTCCTCTTCTATAAGTTTAGGAATCTCCCCATACTCTATCTCAGCAGCACGGTTAAAATCAGAACTATTTTTAGCACTTTGTGCCTCGCGTCGTTTTGATTCTATCTCTAATTTTATGCTTGATATTTTATCAAACACATCTTTTTCTGTTGCAAATTGTGCTTCTAAATCACGCACTTTTTCATCTACATCTGCTAACTCTTTTATGATCTCTTCTAGGCGTTTTTCATTTGCTGGAGTGCGTTCCATCTTGAGGGCTTCTTGTTCTACATGAAGCTCACTACTTTTTCTTTTTGCAGCACTGAGTGCATGAGGTTCACTCTCTATCTGCATCTTAAGCTCAGCTGCAGCTTCATCAATAAGATCTATCGCTTTATCTGGTAAAAATCTATCTGCAATGTATCTGTCACTCAACTTTGCAGCAGCTACAAGTGCACTATCTGTGATGGTTACATTGTGGTGCGTCTCAAGTCTCCCTTTGATACCACGAAGAATCTGCAATGATTGATTTACCGTTGGCTCATCTAAGTTAATAGGTAAAAATCTTCTTTGAAGTGCAGCATCTTTTTCAAAATACTTTCTATACTCTTTGAGTGTTGTCGCTCCAATAGTATGAAGTTCACCACGAGCAAGTGCAGGTTTCAAGATATTTGCTGCATCCATACTACCCTCTGATGCACCAGCACCTACAATGGTATGAATCTCATCTATAAAGAGGATAATGTTACCACTCTCTTGTACCTCATCTATAACAGCTTTAAGTCTGTCTTCAAACTCACCTCTGTATTTTGCACCAGCTATGAGTGCGCTCATATCAAGGGCTATTAACTTTTTATTTTGTAGTGATGTTGGAACATCATTATCTGCAATACGCTGTGCTAAACCCTCAACAAGAGCAGTTTTACCAACACCTGGTTCACCAAGTAACATAGGATTATTTTTAGTTTTACGGATAAGTATCTGCATCATACGACTTATCTCTTCATCACGCCCTATTACAGGTGAAAGCTTTCCATCATGTGCCTGTGCTGTTAAATCAATCCCGTATTTTTCTAAGGCTTCATGTGTCTCATCTGCACTTTGAGAGTCAACTTTTGCACCTCCACGAGAGGCTTCTATATTTTTTGCTAACTCATTAATATCTATATATTTTTTAAAAATACTACTAAATGGTTCACTGTTTAAGTTTGCAAGTATATAAATATCAACTGCTAAAAAACTATCACCATTTTTCGTCATCAAACCTGCCCCACTCTCAAGTGTTTGGATAAATGTACGAGATAGTTTTATGTTCTCTTTATTTACAGAAGAAGACTTAGGAAGTTTTTGGGCTAAACTTCGCACATCTAATTCTATCGCTGTTTTATCTATATTCATTTTGTTAAACATCTGATTGAGAACAGAGTTTGAGTTAGCTAAAAGTGCCCAGATAAAGTGTAAAGACTCAACCTCCTGATTCTTATTGTGTAGCGCTAAAGATAATGCAGATTCTATCGCTTCTGTCATATTATGTGTTAATTTTTCAAATATATTATTGTTCATTGGAAATCCTTTTTTGTTTAATTTCAATATTATAGCAAGTTGAGTGTATGATTGTCAAGTTATCTTAGTCTATAGGCAATATGATAGATTTTACTTTATTACTATATAATTACAAATCTAAAAGGGATACTGAGGAAATTTAATATATGTTGACAGTAACGCAAGCACTAAAATCACGCTCATCAAAAAGAGCATACCTACCAAAACCTGTACCAAGAGATATCCAAGAGAAGATCTTAGCAGCAGCAGCTATGACTCCAAGTGGGGCAAATATGCAACCATGGGTAACCTATGCAATCAGTGATAAAGCAACACTTGACAAAGTTGGAGGCGCTATCATAAAAGCGATGGATGAAGGTGTCATCAATGACCAATTTATTCAGTATTATCCAGTAAACTGGACAAATCCATACAAAAAAAGACGCATAGTTACTGGTTCTGGACTTTACAAACTTATGGAAGTTGATAGAAAAGATGATGCAACGCGTTTAGAGATGTGGAAAGACAACTTTAGATGGTTTGGTGCACAGACTGTCTTTTTTGTTTTTACTGACAAAGCAAACATAGATGGAGCAGAGGGTTTACTCCTAGACTGTGGTGCTTATATGCAAAGCATCATGCTTCTAGCACGAGAATACGATCTACACACTTGTCCTCAAGGCTCTACAACTGAGTTTGGAAAAATTATAGCAAGAGAGCTCAATGTTCCTGATAATCTTGCACTGCTTTATAGTATAGTGATAGGTTATCCTGATGAGGATGCAAAAATCAACTCCTACCAACCTAAGCGTGTTAATTTAGATGAAAGTGTTACTTTTATTTAGAGATGTCTTTAAGAGAGTTTTTTTTTCATATCGCAATTTCATACTCATATTACCCGTAACCCCACCACTATGGATATATAAAACTTTCTCACTTGTTTGAGCAAGTAAGCATTCCCACATTGATGGAGCATAAAGCAAGTCAAATTCTATTCCAGCTTCAAGTGTTTTTTTATACATTTTGTAAAAATTTTCATAAGGTTTTGCAAAATGATACTTTTTTTTAGGTTTTAAAATCACAAGGTTTTCTGGCAAGGCATGACACAAAGAGAGCATCTGAGATTTCAAATACTCTTCATCCCCAACACATGGAGTTGTATAAACTCTATAGTGAGGCAGATTTTGCGCTAAAAAAAGCGCTGTTGTGCCTGTTCCAGAGGGGGTGGCTAGTGACTTTACTTGGGGATTTTGCATCTCTAGTTCATCAGCTAAAACTTTCAATCCGGCTTTTGCTTCATCTATAGCTCCACCTTGGTCTATAACAAAAGAAGTTTTATCAAGGTTGAGTTGCAAAGAGGGTATAAACTCTTTATACAATCTATGTTCAAGCTCTATATGTTGCATACCAAGAGACTTTGCAAGAAAATAATTGCCTATTTTTTCCTCTTTTTGAACAGCAGATATTGGCTTTGAGTAGTACACAAATTCCCAATCTTTTTGCTTACACAATGCTGCTATAGCAAGCATTGCATTGGATTGTGTTCCACCATAAGAGATGATTTTTTTATAGTGATGCTTTGGGGTGTTTAAAAGAGTATGAAGTTTACGAAATTTGTTTCCAGCTAGATAGACATCAACTAGGTCATCACGCTTGACAAGAAACTCTCTCCCCTCCAAAACAAAGTTAGAGATGGGAGTTGGAGACATCTATTTGATAGTAGCTTTATTTTTAAGTGCTAACATTTTTGCTTGCATTACAGATTTGAATTTTTCCATTTTTAAACGCTGTTCAATAAAAGATTTCACTTCAGTAAAGGCTCTTGTTTTACCCGCTTTTTTATCTTCTAGGTAGATTATATGATACCCAAACTGAGTTTTTACAGGAGCAGAGACAGTTCCTACTTTCATAGAAAATACTTTCGCATTAAATTCTGGAACCATTTGACCTTGTGAAAAGAAACCTAAATCTCCACCTTTTGGTCCACTTGGTCCTGTAGATTTATCTTTTGCAAGTTGGATAAACTTAGCCTTAAGAGCATCACCTTTTAAACCTTTGAGTTGTTTTTCAATAGCTTTTGCTTCAGCCTTTGTCTTCACTAGGATATGACGAGCATGTACAGACTCTTTTTCATTAAACTCTTCTTTGTTTTCATCATAATATTTTTTTAACTCTTTTGGAGAGACTTTAATCTTGTCTAAGAGTTGTTTTTGCCATACTTGGATTGCAAGTTCTTTTTTTACTCTCTCTTGAACTTTTTTATACTCATCTTTAAATTGTTTAGAGTCCATAACACCTGTTTTTTTTGCATCACCATAAATCAACTCTTTTGCAACTAACTGCTCTAGCACCTGCTGTCTAAATTGTTGTTGCTTCTCAGGTGGCACTTGATTAAATCTTCCTTGAGTTGCCTGCATAAGTTCTGAGTTTACCTCTTGGTCTGTAATAGCTTTACCATTTACCGTAACAAGAGTTTGAGCCATCACCAATGTTGATAAAACAGCTAAGGATATAACTACTTTTGTAACTATTTTCATATAAAGTCCTATGTTTAAATGTGACAATTTTAGTAGTATTTAACTAACGGTTAATTAACAGACTTAATTTTAGTGTAAACTTTCACTATGAAAAAAGCAACAAAGATAGAAATAAAAGAGATTCACCAAAGGTTTATAGACAGATATAGGGATGCTCAAACTGAACTAAAGTACAAAAATGCTTATGAGTTAGTTGTAGCAGTTGCCCTTTCTGCACAATGTACAGACAAGAGAGTCAACCTTATCACTCCGAAGTTTTTTGAGGCATATCCAGATACAGATGCACTAAGTTGTGCAAACCTAGAAGATCTCAAAGCCTTGCTAAACTCCTGCTCATTCTTTAACAACAAAGCAAAAAACCTTCTTAACATGGCACAACGGGTTGAAGATGTCTTTTGTGGTGAGATACCAATGAACGAGAAAGACCTCCAATCTCTTGCTGGAGTTGGACAAAAAACTGCCAATGTAGTGATGATAGAATATACAGGAGCAAACTTAATGGCAGTTGATACCCATGTATTTCGTGTCTCACACCGCCTTGGTTTAAGTGATGACAAAACTGCTATTGCGACTGAAGCAACCTTAGTAAAGAAATTTAAAAACAATCTTCACGCTTTACACCAAGGGATGGTTCTTTTTGGTCGTTACATCTGCACAGCTAAAAGTCCTAAATGTGATGAGTGCTTTTTAAATGATCTTTGTAAAACAACAAAAACTTTTAAAGTATAGATATTTATGCTAAAATTACCCCACAAAAAGGGAGGACACCATGAAATTTGCAGACCCAAAGAATGACTTAGCATTTAAAAAGATATTTGGTGACATTCACCACAAACACATCCTCATATCTTTTTTAAACAGTGTTTTAGATTTTCAAGATGAAAGAATTATTGTCGATATCTCTTTAGCAAACTCCTATCAGATCCCTAAAATCCCAGAACTCAAAGAGACCATCTTAGATATCAACGCTACCAATCAAAAAGGGGAGAGTTTCATAGTAGAGATGCAGAAAAAAGATCTTGGTAACTTTACTAAACGGAGTCTCTACTATACCTCTAAAGCCTATGTATCTCAACTCCCTAAAGGAAAAGACTATACATCACTCAAAAAAGTCTATTTTATAGGGATTTTAAATTTCAACATATTTGAAAATAAAAACTATATATCAAGACACCTCATCATCAACCAAGAGACAAACAAACAAGATCTTGATGACTTTGAGTTTAGTTTTATAGAGCTTCCAAAGTTTACTAAAGAGCTTCAAGAGATAAGCACCTCTTTAGACAAATGGATATACTTTTTAAAACATGCACAAGATCTTAGACTCATACCAAAAGAGTACAGCACCATACAAGAGTTCAAAGATGCCTTCGATATAGCCACTCAAACCACTTGGGACAAAAAAGAGCTAGAGGTCTATGAGTATATCTCTCTCAAAGAGTTTGATGAATTCAATGCACTCAAAACTGCAGAACGCAAAGGGATGGAAAAAGGGATGGAAAAAGGGATGGAAAAAGGGATGGAAAAAGGGATGGAAAAAGGGATGGAAAAAGGGATGGAAAAAGGGATGGAAAAAGGTTTAGAGGAAGGCTTACACAAAGGCATCAAAACGGAAAAGATCGAAATAGCTTTAAAAGCTTTAAAACAAGGATTAGATGCAGAACTGATCCAAGCCATCACTGGACTAACGGAGAAAGAGATAAAAAATTTAATCTAAGGAACATTTTTTGCTCAATATCACCATAAAAATAATACTTTTGCTTATCCTCCCATTAACTGCACTCAGTTTTACAGGCGATATCAACAAGGATGGCATCTCAGTAAAAGACTATGGTGACTGCGAAGAGTACTACGATCTGCAAGGTTACTACCATAAGGAGTGTGGCAAAGAAGATATCATCATCTACAAATTTGCAGGCGGTATCAACAAGCATGACATCTCGGCAAAATACTATAGCGACTGCGAAGAGTACTACGATCTGCAAGGTTACTACCATAAGGAGTGTGGCAAAGAAGATATCATCATCTCCAAAGAGATAAAGAAAACTTTAAAAAAACCAGAGGAAAAACCTAAGGGGAATTAGGCTACTTTATAGCTATAAAAGTAGCAAAGTTTGCCCAGCGTGAGATAAGCTCACAATGGCTAAAACCATTATTTTTAGCCATTTGAATATTTTCCTCTTCACTATAAGGGATCAAGATGTTTTCTAAAGCCTCTCGTTTTTGTGCTATTTCAAACTCACTATATCCATTATATTTTTTAAAATCATAATAAAACTCTATAAGTTCTTTATTTAACTTTGCATGGTGTGAAATTATCTTTTCACTAAAGATAAATACTCCATCTTTTTTTAATGCATCGGCTATTTTTTTAACTAATTTTTCGCGAACAAGTGGACGAATAAACTGTAGAGTATAATTACTCACAAAGACACTTGCCTTTTTATAGTCATACTTTAAAATATCACCATTAATGAGATCTATATTTGCACCAAAGGCATCAGCCTTTTTTCTAGCTTGAGAGAGCATCGCTTCTGAATTGTCAAGGCCTATAAGTTGTGCATCTTCTGTTTTTTTTGCAAGGTTGATGAGTAGAGATGCAGTGGAACATCCAAGGTCATAGAGAACACTACCATTTTCTAAGTTTTTGAGAACAAAAAACTCAGTAATCTTTTGTGATTCTTCATAGTGAGGTACACTACGCAAGAGCATGTCGTCAAAGACTACTGCTACCTCTTCATCAAACTCAAACTGTTTTTTTATCGATTTTGTAAATACTTTATCATTCATAACAGAAATTTTATCTAAATTATTATAAGATACCTCATGACATTTGACACACAAACCATAATGATGGTATTTTTTATCTTTTTAGTAGCAATAAGTTTCTATAAAATTCGCCAGTTTTTACCACAAAAACAGCTTCACGATGATGACACAACAGAACAAGCACAAAAAAAACTACAAATCATCGCAATAAAGGTAATACAAGAAAATGAAAATATTACTCAAGTTGAACTTTATGAAGCCATTATCAATCATGATGAGTTTGATAAAGAACACTTTTGGAGATTTAACCAAAACAAATCAAATCAACTGCTTAAGTCTCTTCACATAAAAGGGCTAGTATCTCATTCTCAATAAAATAGCTGTGCATCTATTATTTTCAGAGACTTAATGGTCTTATTGTTAAAGATAGATTCAACTTTAAGACTGAGTATTCAGAATTAAAAATTTATCACTAATAATGATAAAAAATATCTAGATTTTTTTATCTCGCACAAGATAGCAATAAACTAAAATTTAATTTCTATCCATCGCGTTTAAATCTTTAAAGGCTTCTACAACTCTATCAACCAAAGTTTCTTGTCCAGCACGAAGCCATTTTCTAGGGTCATAGTATTTTTTGTTTGGTTTATCTTCACCCTCTGGATTGCCTATTTGACCTTGGAGGTAATCGTGGTATTTTTCTTCATACGCTTTGACACCTTTCCAAGTAGCCCATTGTGTATCTGTATCTATATTCATCTTGATGACACCATAACCAATCGCTTCTTCTATCTCAGACTTTTGGCTACCGCTTCCACCATGAAATACAAAGTTTACTGGTTTTTCTAAAGTTTTGAATTTTTCTTCTATAAATTTTTGGGAATTATCTAAAATTTTTGGAGTAAGAGTTACATTGCCCGGTTTATATACTCCATGTACATTTCCAAATGATGCGGCAATAGTAAAGCGTGAAGAAACACTCATAAGTTCTTCATAAGCATAAGCTACATCCTCAGGCTGTGTATATAAAAGTGCATTATCTACCTCAGTGTTGTCAACACCATCTTCCTCACCACCCGTACAGCCGAGTTCTATCTCGATGCTCATACCAATTTTTTCCATTCTTTTTAAGTATGCTTTACAAGTAAGTACATTTTCAAGAAGGGTTTCTTCTGAAAGGTCTAGCATATGAGAGGAAAAAAGTGGCTTTTGATTTGTTTTATAATACTCTTCACTCGCTTCTATGAGTGCATCTATCCAAGGAAGCAGTTTTTTTGCTGCATGGTCGGTATGGAGTATGACAGGTACACCATACGCTTCAGCCATCATATGAACATGGATAGCTCCACTTACCGCACCGATGGTAGCTGCTCTCTCGTTTTCATTACTCAAACCTTTTCCAGCATAGTAAGAAGCTCCACCATTACTAAACTGTATGATAACTGGAGAGTTAACCTGAGCAGCAGCCTCAATAACTGCATTGACAGAGTCTGTACCTACTACATTAACCGCAGGTATTGCGAAACCATTTTCTTTTGCATATTGATACACTTTTATTACATCATCACCAAACAATACACCAGGTTCAACGATACTTAAAATACCTTTACTCATAGATACACCTTAACATTTAATATGTGCAATTATACTAGAGTGTTCTTTTAATACAACTTTATGAATAATATTTATGTTAAAATAAAGAAAAAGTTTGAGGTAGTGATGAAATTAACCGTTGAAGAGTATTCCAAAAAATTTAAGATGAGCAAAGAGATGGTTCACTCAAAGATAAAAGCAAAAAAACTCGACTATATCATCGAAGATTCGCAAACATTCATCCTTCTAAAAGACCCACAAAGAAAACAGGTAAAAACTGTTTCCACCCTTTCTAGGGAAAAATCCACAACTACTGTAGCAACTATTCTTGCTCTTTACAAAAGAGAAAATCATTATCTAAAACTAAAGATTAATCAACTCGAAGAAAAGGTAGATAAACTCATAAACGACAAAGAACAGATGCTTCGAGATGAAAGGGATAAAATAGAGCAAATCTATTCAAATAAAGATGAACAACTCCAGCATATCCTTGAACTCATCAATGCAAAGATGCAACATGAACTCCAACAAAATGAAGATATCTTAGAAGTTGAACATAAAGAGTATGAGCAAATCACTGAACTCAAATCATACTTAAAAACACTAGATTTAAAGCAACAACAAAGAAGAGCCATCAGAAAAAGATTTGAAAATGTCGCAAAAAAAGATATAAGAATAATTGAACAAAATGGAAAACTTTATTTAGATTTTACCAGATATGATTACAGTGATTTACTAGCTCTGTAAGTGCCTCTCAATGATGAAACCTAGAAAAATAAAAACAAGAAATATTCTAAAATCACTGCAAAGGTATGCACAAGACAATGCAGTCTCCGTTGATATTCTTGATTTTAATTTACTTAAGATTGAAACGCATATCAAAACAATACAAGATAAAGAGTTTTCTTATTATAATGAAGATATAAGCAAGGCTTACGAATACGATGAACAGATCATTAATGAACATGTACAATTCAAACAACTCTATATTGTAGAGATATTTAAAAAAACAAATAAAAACATCCAACTAAACTATAAAGTTCAATATGATGAGTACAACACTGATGTAGATATAATCCTTTCAAAAACTTCCATTATACCTTACGAAAACTATAAGGCAAAAGATCTATACCAACTGCTTCTGAGTGAATTTGACAAAATTAAAGCTAAAGAGGGAATACTGCTTAACCTCTTCGATGAGCTTTATATTCATAAACTCAAGGCTTTTACAAAACATATCTTGGATAAAAAATTCATAAAGTCACTCAAACTTCCCTTGATTCGTGCTATCCATCCAAATATTACACAAAAAAGCAAACTAATTATGCACTATGAAAAGAACAAGAATAAGTATGGCATCAGCGAAGTAGATGTAGGTGCTATTATTATGGAATATATCAAACCTATATTTGGCTCAAATGGGCTCAATGCCTTTGGTGAGATTATAGATGCTGCCTCATATAACAATGCAAAAGATTATAATAAAAGTATAGATTTGCAAACTATTAAGATCGAACAAAATGATAAAAAGAAACTCTATATAGCAAAAGAGAAAGGTTATATTAATGTTGAAGAGGATGGAATATCTATTGACCATAAAATACGAATGCAGAAAATTTCACGAACACAAGAGATATTAGCCAATAATGAAGCCAACAATATTGAAGTAATTTTAAGAGAGCACGATTCTACTAAAGATGGCATTGGGGAGGGTGTTGAACTTACAAGTGAGACTATTCATGTAGAAGGCTTTGTCGGTTCTAACTCGATGCTCAATGCAACAAATCTTTTTATCGATGGAGCGACACATCAAAAGTCTAAACAATTTGCAAAATTTGCAACTATCAATAGACATAAAGGAACACTTCGTTGTCATAAAGCAGAGATAAAACTCCTTGAGGGGGGAGAAGTTCATGCAACAACTGTAAATATCGACTCCTGTCATGGAGGCAGTGTCTATGGAGAAAATGTAAAAATTAAAAATGTGAAAAACAAAGTTAAAATCTACGCTTCTAACTCCATCAAGATAGATTTAGTGAGTGGTGAAGATAATTTCTTCACAATCGACCCAAAAGCAATCCCAATACTCGAAAAAAGAATAGAATATATAGACAATGATATAGAAGACCTTAAATTTGATTTGGAAGAAGCTCAAAGGCATCATCCAGAAAAAGTTAAAAACATAGAGGATCAAATACATAGACTTAAAAATTCTAAAGATCTGATATACAAGTCAGTTTATAATGCTTCCATAGAAATCCTCAAACCACTCAGAGGTCTTAACACCGTGACATTTGTTCTAAAAGAAAACCTGAATATTTCTTATAAAACTCAAGCAGAAAAATATGATGATTTTTACTTAGAGGTGTCCAATGAGATAGTAACTCTCAAACCTACAAAAAAGACCCTTAAACTTTCTTAAAAAAATTTCTAAATAATACACGGAAAACCGTGTGTTAAATGATATAAACTACACTCAATATAATTTTTATAATATATAATATGTAATTACTCACATATTATAATCAATTATATGTATATTTAAGTTTATATTCCGTATAATCCACAAATGCAAATCAAAGATCTCTTTAATATTCTTCACAACTCTCTTGAGTCGCAAAAAAATGGTGCAAAAATATCTTTAAAAGATATGGCTAAATCACTAGGTATATCTATGCGAACATATCAGGATTGGAAGTTAGGACGAGCAAAACCGCAGGCAGCTGCAGTTGTCATAAAAATGCTTGGTCAACTAGATGATGAAGAGATCATACGAGCTGTAAGAAAAATTAATAAACTACAGGACTAAAAATGGGTACACTCTCTTCAAAAGAACGACAAGCTTTAGAGGATATATTTTCATCAATCAGTAGTAGAAATAGAAATGATAACATTATACAACATACTGTTGTCCCCTTTATGAAACTACTCAAAGTAGCTAAAATAGGGGCTAAAAAGAGTAAGTTTCATAAATTTATACTTATTTTCTCTAAAAAGAAGAAAAGTTTAAGCAAATAAATAATAAAGTGTCTTAGCTGAATTATTTAAAGTAACTGCCTAAAGTAACTTTATAAATAATTTCGGAAAAATTTTATTAATTCAAGGGTCGATTTATGAATAAAGCGGAGTTCGTTGCACTAGTTCAAACTAGCGGTGAGTATAAAACAAAGATAGAAGCTGAAGCAGCTATTAAAGCATTTACAGATGCGGTTACAACTGCACTTGTAAAAAAAGATGATATTTCTTTAGTAGGGTTCGGTAGTTTTTCTGCTGGATTACAAAAGGGTAAAAGTGGTAAAATTCCTGGTACTGATAAAACTTACACTACTCAAGATAAAATGGTTCCTAAATTTAAAGCTGGTAAAGGTCTTAAAGATCGCGTTGCAGCTGGTGAATAACACCTCTGATTGTCGCTACTTTATGCGACAATCAAGCATCCTTTCCTTATGAATTTTAATTTTTTTGCCTCTTTATTTGATAAACAGTCAAAAAAGTCAAAACAATCTATCCTCTCTTGTAAAATCATAGATTTATTGCGACTAATCTCTCAAAAAAACAACTTTTACTTTTTTAAAAATCTAAGTCTCGCTCATGAAAACAAAAGCATTATCATACCTTTACTTATATTTGACCCCCAACGAGGAATCTATCTTTTTGAATGTAAAGAATGGTCTTTTGAGATGCTCAAACTTGCTAAGATACAAAACTCTTCTCATGCACCTCATGCAAACAATACTCTAGCATACGACAATATACGAGATCTCATCAAAAAAAAACATCCTAAGATTAAGATATTTAATTTTCTTCTCACTCAAAATTTAACTTTTGAAGAGTATGACAATCTCCATTTTGATGTACAGACTTATCTTCCCTATGAAAGAATGATTTTTAGTGATTCAACTCAAGAAGAGATACTCTCAAAATTTAACGATTGTACACCCATAGATGATTCAATGCCACAAATAAATGAGATATTAGAAAAGATTTTTTCTCAGTACCTTATCTCTCATCAACAGATAAAAGATATAAAGTTTATACAAGCACACCCCATAGCAACAGCTATGCAACTCATTTCAACTCACTCTGAACATAACCTTAACGAGACTATAGTGTGCATCTCAAATCGTTTACATAAAATAAATCTAGAGGAAGATTTAAAATTTTTTGTTAAAGAGAATGCCCATGTTGTTTTAAGTGACTATGAGACTCTCTCTACAAAAGAAGCTGACATCATTATCCTCCTTGATGTAGATGAAGTTGATGAGCTTCAACTCCAAGATGCTCTTAGTATCGGAAAAAACCTTATTTATATTATTTATGAGTCAAAGTGTGATAAAATTACAAACTTAAAAAAAATACTTCAAGGAAAAAAATGAAAAAAATATTGCTAATTATGGCTCTAACCTTAAGCTTATTTGCTCAGATGAAACACCAAGATGTGGTCTTTGAAACAACACAAGGTAAACTTGAGTTTGAACTTTATCCCGATGTTGCTCCACTTGCTGTTGAAAATTTTATAACACATGTTAAAGAGGGCTACTACAATCATGTCGCCTTTCATAGAATCATTCATAACTTTATGATTCAAGGTGGAGATCCTACTGAAACTGGCAGGGGTGGAGAGAGTATCTGGAAAAAAGATTTTAAAGATGAGTTTAAAGACAAAACATTTAGTAAAGCGGGCGTTTTAGCTATGGCAAATCGTGGTCCTGCTACAAATGGTAGTCAATTTTTTATCACGACAGCACCAACTTCATGGCTCAATGGAAAACACACTATTTTTGGGCATATAACGCCAGAATCACTTGCTACACTCAACAAGCTTAACGATGTTGCAACGCTAGGTCATGCTGGTGGTGATAGACCTTTAGAGCGTCAAGAAATCATCAAGGCTTATCTTATAAAAAGGAAATAGATGGAAATTTCAACTATAGAAAAACTAGAGCGTGAAGCATTAAAAAAGAATGGTACTGATTTTATCCGCTTAGGTTTTGCTCTTTTTTTTATGATTGGAGTTTTAACATTTAGTTTTCTAGATAATGGCGGTGTTTCTAACAATATGTTTTTAGCTATTGCAGCACTTATTGGTGCTTATATGGCTATGAACATAGGAGCAAATGATGTAGCTAACAATGTAGGTCCAGCAGTTGGATCTCGTGCTATGACTATGGCTATGGCTATTGTTATAGCAGCAATATTTGAAGCTGCTGGTGCACTCATCGCTGGTGGTGAAGTTGTCAAAACCATCAAAAAAGGGATCATCGACATCTCTGCATTTGGTGGAAATCCCGATCCATTTATTTGGGCTATGATGGCTGCTCTTTTAGCTGCCGCCTTATGGCTTAATTTTGCAACTGCAATGCGTGCACCTGTATCTACAACACACTCTATTGTTGGTGGTGTTATGGGAGCTGGGATTGCTGCCGCTGGATTTAGCATTGTCTCTTGGTCAACCATGGCAAAGATTGCTGCTTCATGGGTTATTTCACCTGTTTTAGGAGGAGTTATTGCAGCAATCTTTCTTTATTCCATCAAAAAGTCTATCCTTTTTAAAGAAGATAAAATACAAGCGGCTAAAACATATGTACCTTTTTTTGTTGCCATTATGTCTTGGGCATTTGTAACATATCTTACACTAAAAGGTCTTAAAAAGATTTGGCCACAGGTGGTTGAAATACTTAATTTTATCCCATTAGTAACACTAGAGATGACGAAAAAACCTAGCTTTACTACTGCACTTATCCTTGGTGGTGCGGTTAGCATTATTGTGTATCTGTTTGTAAAAACTAAAATGGCTAAGAGCATCACTATGCTTGAGAACAATAAAGCATCAGTCAATACCCTTTTTACTATTCCACTGATCTTTTCTGCGGCACTTCTAAGTTTTGCTCATGGTGCTAATGATGTAGCAAATGCTATAGGTCCCTTAGCTGCTATCAACGATGCAGTGGTCAACGGTGGCATCTCTTCTAAAGCTTCTATCCCTTTATGGGTTATGGGCGTTGGTGCACTTGGTATCGCTTTAGGGCTAGCACTCTATGGACCTAAACTGATACGAACCGTTGGTTCAGAGATAACAGAACTAGACCAGATAAGAGCTTTTTCCATAGCCATGGCAGCCTCTATCACTGTTATCATCGCTTCTCAACTTGGACTTCCAGTAAGTTCAACTCATATTGCTATTGGTGGTATATTTGGTGTTGGTTTTTTAAGAGAGTGGCTCCATCTACGAGATGATGGCAACTCCATAGAAGAAGATAAAGAGATTATCAAAGATGAAAGACAAACAAAAATTGCCTACAAGTTAGAATTGAGCACTTTAGAGGCTAAAGAGGAGAAAACACCTCAAGACTTTCAACGCATAGCTACACTTTACAAAATGATAAAAGATGAACAGAAAATTATCAAAACAACTAAAAAGCATATCCGAAAAGTTAAAAAAGTTGAATATGTCAAAAGAGATGCTATCAAAAAGATTATAGCAGCTTGGATCATCACAGTACCTGCTGCAGCAGTGATAGCTGCTGTTTTATTTTTTATGATTAAAGGGATAATGCTATAAGTTTATTAGAGATTATTTATGAAACTAAAACTGATAAAATATTTTAAAGAGATAGTTCTCACTGCAGTAATGATAACTATCTTTGCCAATGTTATAAGTCTCTACAAGTCTCGCGATTTGAGCAAAACCCCATTAAAACAGATAAACCTCACACTTATAGATGGCACACACTATACATTTCCTCGTAAGAAACCTTTACTAATCCACTTTTGGGCTACTTGGTGTCCTATATGCAAATTAGAAGCCCCAAATATCCAAACCATAGCAAAACATTACGATCTACTCACTATCGCAGTAAAATCAGGTTCAGATGCTTCATTGGAGCAATATATGAATGCCCATCAACTCTCATATAAAATTTATAATGATAATGATGGCTCTTTGGCAAAGGAGTATAAAGTACCCGCCTACCCGACTACTTTTATCTACAACACAAAGGGTGAGTTAGTTTTTTCTGAAGTTGGTTATACAAGTCTTTGGGGATTATGGCTGAGAATGTGGTGGGCTTCCTAGTGCATTTTGAATTTGAATACCCCCTTGCATTTCTACTCTTAGTTCTCATTATATGCATCTATAAATGCCCTCTGAGTATAAAAAGAATTATTTTTCCTCATATCCATCTTTTTTCAAAACAAACCAATTGGATCAACAAAGAAAAACTATTTTATTCGCTTATTTTAACGCTACTCATCACGGCCTTAGCTTCACCTATCAGCTATGATTCTAAAGAGTCTCAACAAAGAAAAGGTCGAGACCTAGTTTTTGCTCTTGATACAAGTGGCTCTATGAATGAGAGTGGATTTAGTGATGAGACATACAAAAAAAGTAAATTTAGCATTTTGGAAAACCTTCTTAAAAAATTTGTTACAAGTAGATATGATGACAATGTTGGAGTAGTAGTATTTGGCTCCTACGCTTTTAGTCCAGTACCTATTACTTACGATATGCATTCATTGGTATATATGTTAGATTTTTTGGAAGTTGGGATGGCTGGAAGTTCTACTGCCATAGGCGATGGACTAAAACAATCTTTAGATCTACTTACAAAATCAAAGGCAAAAAATAAAATTATAATACTCATAACAGATGGTTACCAAAACAGTGGCTCAACCAAAATCAAAGATGCTGTAAATGAGTCTAAAAAGCTTGGTGTAAAGATATATACGATTGGACTTGGAGATGAAAAGGACTATGACAAAAAACTTTTGCAAAAAATCGCAAAAGATACAGGTGGAGTCTCTTTTAGTGCTAAAAACAAAGATGCACTAGAAGATGTTTATCAAAAACTAGATGCACTCGAACCAAGTTCTATCCGTTCACAACATTATCTTAACAAACAGATGCTCTTTACCTATCCATTGGCTTTTGCTATTTTATTGCTTTTGTATCTGCTCTCAAAAAGGAGAGTTTAAATGACTTTGCTTAACGGATGGATACTCTTTGGGTTAATACCTATCTACCTTATCTACAACAAGCAGCAATCTACTCAAAAGCATAAACAAACAAAACTTCTGTACATAAGTCTCGCTTTAATGTTTTTAGCTATCGCTAGGCCAGCTTATGAAAACAGTTATGTAAAACAAAATTTCAATTCCCGTGACTATATCATTGCTATTGATGCTTCTTACTCAATGCAGGCAGATGACCTCAAGCCAAGTAGATACATCCTCTCTAAAGAAGCGATAAAAAGGCTCATACACCAACATCCAAAAGACAGATTTACACTCTTTGCATTTACATCATCTACCCTTTTAATATCGCCACCTACTACAGATACAGAGATAAGTCTCTTAGCCCTTGATGCACTCAATCCTAAGTATATATTAACAAAAAGTACAAACTTAAAAAATCTTTTAAAGCGTATTGCTACACTCTCACAAAAAGAAAAAAACCTTATTATCTTTAGTGATGGGGGAGATGAGCATGATATTCATTCTCTTGCTAAGATTGTCAAAAGAAACAATATTATTCTTTATATTGTAGCGACTGCTACTCAAAAAGGCACAGCACTCAAAAAAGATGGAAGGTACATTAAGGATGTGCATGAATCGATAGTCATATCCAAAATTAACCCAATGCTAGTAGATTTAGCCAATGCAACAGGTGGAAAATACTATGAACTTACCTCTTTAAATAGCATAGACCAACTCTCAAACGATATAGCATCTAAAAAAACAGATAAAGAGCAAATACGCGTAAGAACTTATCGAGAGCTTTTTTATATACCCCTTAGCCTTGCCATAGTGCTCTACTTTCTATCTATAACAAAAATAGCACAGAGATTTCTTTATCTCATCCCTTTATTTGTCTTGATGCCAAACAAAACTCAAGCATCTCTTTTTGACTTTTACTATCTCAAAGAAGCACACAAACAATATGAACAAAAGCACTATAAAAAAGCAGCCTATCTCTTTGAAAAGATTGAACCCTCCACTAAAAGTTATTACGATATAGCTTCGGCTTACTATAAAGCTGGTTACTACAGAGATGCTGTAAAATTTTATACTCAAATTCAGACACAAAGCCCTCAACTAAAACAGAAAATTTTATATAACCTAGGTAACTGTGCCGCCAAACTCAAACACTATGAAGAGGCTAAACAATACTATGTCAATACGCTAGCCTTTGGTTATGATGCTGATGCCCTATACAATCTTTCTCTCATCAGAAAATTAAAACTTAAAAATGCTCAAGATATTTCAAAAATAATGCCAACTAAAAATAAAATCACAAAGCAAAAAAGTAATGTCAAAAAAGAAAATAAAAAAAATAAAAAAAATGGTAAGTCTAAAAAAAGTTCCAACAGATCAGGTAATAAACATTCAAACGGAAGCGGATCTAGTAAAAGTTCTCAACAAACTCTCGCTAAAATCAAAAAGAACAATACAAAAAAATCTCATTATAAATTTACCTATAAAGCATATGAGAAAATCAACAAAGGATACACTGATGAAAAAGAGCCGTGGTAATATACTTTTAGTATTTTTATTATTTATAACAAACGCCGATGCAAAAGATCTTGCTTCGTATTTTATAACATCAAATAAAACTAAAGTCTATGAGAAAGAAGCAGTTACAATAACCTTCTATGCAAAGCAAAAAGATCACACAGATAATATGATGTTTTTAGTAGCACCAAAAAAGAGTGATGACTATAAAATAATACTCCTCAATAAAAAAATTAATGATAAAAAATATCATGATACAAAAACATCTTATACTTACTTGGTATTTCCTTTAAAAGCAAAAAAAATATCTGTAGATTTTAACTTCACCATACGAACGGCAAGCAACAAAGCTATTGCCAATAGTTATGTAGATGATCATGATGATAGTATTGCTATACAAACTTACAATACAAAAGTAAAGATTAAGCCCTTTAATATCATGGTAAAAAAACTTCAAAAAGAGGTTGACTTAGTTGGTGATTTTACCCTCAAAGAGCATATAGAAAAAACAAAGATAAATCAATATGAATCCATCAATATATCCTATACTCTTGAGGGAGTTGGTTATGAAGATGCACATTTAAAACCTATCACAAGCATCAAAAATGTCACTATATTTTCTGAGATTAATGATATTTACTCTAAATATATGCAACAAGGAGATGCATTCAAGAGAGAATATATTTATGCCCTAAGTGCAAAAGAAAATTTTACGATACCTAAAGTGATCTTCCGAGCCTACTCTCCCAAAACAGGTAAATACTATACCCTAACCACCAAAGGACATACTATACAAGTTACGAAGATTGATACTGCACTACTTTTAGACAAAGAGGAATATCCTCAAACGACACCACTCATAAATATAGATGCCCTCAAAGAGTTTTTGATATATATTATCATCTTTATGAGTGGATTTATCAGTGCAAAATTTCAATCATTTTCTTTTAAAAGAAAAAAGCACTCTAAAGATTTTTTAGATGTAAAAGATGCTAAAACAGCTAAAAAGCTATTGTTCATCCTTGTAAGCAAACATAAAAATAATTTTTCCAAAGAAGCAGAAATATTGGAAGATATAGTATATAATAAAGCTTCACATAACTTTGAAAAGATCAAAACTAAAATATTGAAGGAATTGTCATGATACCCAAAGGATTATCACTATTTTTATTGTTGCAGTATGTCGTTTATGCTGCTAGTGCGGATACTTATGAACTTGGAAAAAATCTTTATTTTGAACATGGATGCAGTAATTGTCATGGTACAAATGGTGAAGGGAGTAGTTACTACCCACGATTAGCACATCAAAAACAAGATGATTTAATGCAAAAATTAAACAATTTTAAAAAAGGGATAGCTATGACACAAAAGCAAGAGATTATGTTTACATTTGTAAAATCATTAAATCAAAAAGATTTTAAAAATCTATCAATATATCTCTCAAAGTTAAAAAAGGATACATCAAAAAAGTATGATATAGAAGAGGACCTTCTTGGAGTAGATTTTTAATCCTCTGTAAAGAATTCTTGATAAACCTTTTCAAAATATTTTTTTGAATTTTCAACTTTGTTAATTTTAGTATCAAAGATCTCTTTTGTTGATGGATATTTTTCACTATATTCTTTATACATATCACATTTCATATCCATGTTTTTTGAAAATTGTTCAATAACTAAACGGAAATCATCAGGTGTAGCAACCCACTGCATAAAGTTTTTAAACATGCGTTCTCTGACATCAATAGCAAAAGACTCATCAAGTTCAGATGCCATTCTTTTCATGTCCCATCTTGAAAAGTAGATACCACTTTTTGCAGGTGGCATAATCTCAGCATATATAGCTCTTAAATAGTCTGGATAATCTTCTGAAGCCTCTGTTACGCAACTATCATCTACACAAGCTTGATCCATTGCTCGTTTTTGCATCTGCTCAAATTCGCCTCTTAATTCATTTAAATCTTTCATATCCATATCATACTCCTCTATTTTATAAATTGTTTGTATATCTCTTTAGCTAAATCTTCGCCTAGAAGATTACCATTTTTTTCCAAATAAGTACCCACTAATTTTTCACCATCACGCACTATAAAATCACATCTATTGTATACTTGAACAAACTCATCAGCTTCATCTAAAAGCTCTACTGTACTTTTTTGATATTCCTCAGCTATATATGCGCCATTGACATGGGATTTTTTCATATTTACCAAGGTAAAATAGAAATCATCCTCCCGTATATTCATAGGGATCATCATTGCATCACTACTATTTTCTTTAATGATTTTGTTCAACATCACAAAAAGACGATTGGTACTAGCATGTTCAGCTATAAGTCCATAAAGTTTTGTCTCATTTTTTATCTTATCATCTACATTCATTGTCTCTACACTATCTAAACCAACAGCCATCTACTTAATCCCCCATAATTCATGTGCTTCTTCCTCTTCTACACGACATCTATCACACATCATCTCTCCACCTCTATACGCAAAAGGTAGCCCACACTCATCACATCGCTTAATAGTAAATCGTACTAAAGTTTCTATTTGTGGTTCATAAAAAGAAGCAAGTGAAAAGCTCTCCCTTTTAGTCAATGAGTTTGGCTCACACACATCATGACAGCTATGGCACTGAACGCAAGAGAGTGGGTTAAAGTTAATAACAGAACCTTTTGCATCTGAACTAAGAGCTCCTGTAGGACAGATTCTATAACACATTTGACAGTTTGTGCAAGTATCCTCATCTAAGTCTTTTTGACTAATAAAACTAATATTGTCTATATCTATCGTATGATAAACTTCAGGTATCTTAGACCTTTTCATAGCCATAAGAAGTAAACCTCTTCTATCTGGAATACTCTTTTGTTTTATTTTGATGATGTCTTTAGTAGTAACAGTATGTACTTTAAGGGCATCATCACTTGCTAGTACTTCATTATCAAGTTGTTCTTTGATGGAGACAACTTTTTTCAAGCCCTCTTTTGAGAGTAGTTTCCTTCTGCTCAAAGCATCTTGAGTCAACTCAATCTCACTATTTAACTCTTCAAGTGCTATTTTCTTATCTTGTTCGAGCGCCTCTAAGAGAAAGTTTACTTCTTCTATACGATTTTCTATAAGAGGTAGGTTTTTTGTCCCTATAGAGCAATCTTTACAAGCTCCAATATCTGCTATGATATTATTTGGAGATATTAAAGCTAAACTTAATAACTCTTCTACACTTAAAGCTACTATGCAAGGAAGTTCACTCTTACAGCTTAAAATCTCTAAGTTATTTTCTAAAAAAGTAAAAACAAAATCTATAGCTTTAAAATCATCTAAATCATATGCAGAAGTAGGACACACGGCATCGCAACCACCACAACCTACACAGTCATTTGGAATAAAAGAAACTATATTTTCATCTATTTTAATAGTCTCTACTGGGCATACCTCTACACATTTATTACATATTGCAAATTTATTTGATGTATGTACACATTTTGAAACATCAAGTGTAAGCAAACTCATACTGTATATTTATACTCATTCTCTTTTAGTTGGTTAAGACCCTCAAAGTCACTTAGAATAAACTCTAAAGCAAAATCAGCTAAATCAAAATAAAATGCAGTACCAGCCTCATTTTTTACACTAAGTAAGTACATTGGTGCCCATTCTACTATGTGGTCTTTCATAAATCCATGTTGTAGTTGTGAGAGCTGTGTAGCCATTATCATATCATCAGCTTCGAGTGCTTTTAGTTCTGCTCTACACAGTTCATACATAAACTCTAGTTCTATACCAATATGATCTGCACTCATTACACGAGCTTTATCGAGAGCTACATTAAATTCAAAGGCATTAAAAATAGCTTGAACAGGGTTGTCTCCACCTGTCTCCATCATTTGATCCTCTCTAGTATAAAAAGACTCATAAGGGATAAGATGTAGTAAGAAAAGGTTAGTAAAATCAACATTGAGATACTGCTCTATAAGTTCTGCTCTATTGTATTCATCTCTTTTTTTCCATTTATCATAAGTTGGGAAAAAAGATAAAATATTTTCATCTTCTTCTATTGATTTTAATAGCCCTTCATCAACTTCATTCATAGTCAATCTTGATAGTAGTGCATATATATTTATACGAGCAATTTGTTGTTGTTTTAGATCATTATTCATTAACGAAGTACCTTCTTTGGATATTATAAATGTTTGGGGGATTATATTAAAGCACCACTTGGAGTGGGCTTTAATTTAAAAATTAAACGTCTTTTATTTCAACTCTATAAGCTTTTTGGCTTGGTTTCACTGGACGCTTAATGTGATAAGGACGACGCAGTTTATCACTAGCATTAAGTGGTCGAGTTAGTTGATCACGCCATGCTTGATAAACTTTGAAGTTACCTTCATAATCTACTGATATATCACCGATTTTCTCATTTGGTGTTGCCTTAGTTATAATAACTTTTTGATGCCAACCATGATTACCAGCGATTGGATCTGGATGACAAGGTGCAACTGCATTTTGCCATGCACCACTAAGTCCATCCCACCAGATAAAATCAAGATCCCTATTGTACTCTTTGAACTGCCATACTTTATGAGGTTTAATCCCCTCAGTAGTTGTCATAGTTCCTTTTTTACCATCATTTGTCATAGATACTTTTGGAGAACCAAGACTCATAACACCTAGTTGATGTTCAAAACCAGGAATTTTTACAGAGTCTTGTAGTTTCCAACGACCAGCATGATGTGAACATGCAAGTACGCCAGGACGAGTAGCCTCTGTTGGTACAGCCATAGCAATAAAGTAACCACTTTTAATACCTGAAAGAGTATCTTCAATTTGTACTTTAACAGCATCCCCACGCTTGATTCCAAGTTTCTCAGCATCTTTTGTATAGATCCAAATAGGATTATGATTTTGAGAGATTTCCATAAGATGTTTAGAATTCACCGAACGAGTATGGATATTGTATGGCAAACGATAAATTGTATTTAAAGCAAATTCATTATCAGCTTTCATGTACTTATGGTGAACTTGAGTAACTAAGTGTACCATTTTATCATTTTCTTTTTCATCCCTTGGATAGATAGGGATAGCATATTCTGGCCATTTCCACTCTTCAGCTAACCATTCTGAGAAAAATTCAAGTTTCTTACTTAATGTATGGAAACCTTCATGCAATTCACCATCAATATCTACACCTATTGATTTTTTGAACTCACCATCTTTAACCCATAATGCACCAAATTCATCTTTAGTAACTTCATTTTTACTGTACTTATGACCATGTGCATGGTAATAAGTCCCATCAAATTCAAGTTCCTCCTCTTGAGGCTTGTATACATTAGTTTTTTCCGTCCAAGCACCATGATCTCTGATGTAAGAATATACTGGATACTCTTCATCTTTGTACATTTTTGTTGCTGTCTCTTTAAGTCTAGGCAATAAACTTAGAGCCGCATCAAAGTATTCTGGCACACTAACACAACGAGATGGGTCTTTTTTACTTGCCCAATAATCTCTAATACCTAGTGAACCATCTTTATCTACATAGTGGAAAATAAGGTTTGGCCAAAATTCAGACTCTTCCCAAACTTCACCAAGACCAAATTTCATATGAGCTTCTAGTGTAGCACGAGTTGGATCTTTAGCTTTCCAACCAGATTTTTCAGCTGCCACACGAAGAACAGCTTGACGGAATTCTATACGCTGTTCTGGTTTAGATGGAGTTGATTGTTGATCATTTCTCTCACCTGCAAGTCCAACTGGAAGTACATAATCACAATACCAGTTAGTCTCAGACCAAGTTGGAGATAAGTTGAATGATAATTCAAATTTATCTTCTCGTTTAAGTGCTTCAATCCATCTGAAACCATCTGGATTAATCCATAAAGGATTGTGCATTCTTGGAACATATACAGCCATTGATTTTGGAATCTTAAGACCTCTTTTTGTCCACTTAGCATGCCACTCATCATCCATCATAATTTGAGGCAACATATAGCCCATCTCATAAGTTGAGATTGGGTACTCTGGTGGCCAAGCGAGTTCATTCCATACATCAGTTTTAGCAGGGTGTTTTCCAGCAACTGTTGCCTTATCACCTTTTCCTGCTACGGAAATCTCATGCCAGTGGTGCATACCAACACCACCGATATCTCCACGCATAGCACCTACAAGAGCTAATGGTAAGAAACCAGTACGAGTGTTCATCCAACCACCACGGTGACCAATTGCTCCTGCACGCCATAGATAACTAGCTATTTTTGCACCTGCTGGAACAAATAGTTCCCAGAGTTGGTCAAGTTTATATTCCATCCCTTCAAGCTTACACTCTTTAACAACAAATTCTTTAGTATAAGGAGCATATAACTCTTTAAGCACTTCAATAAATGACTCATAAGAATCATCTTTTGGCATTTTAGAGATATAACCATAGCCTATCATCTTTTGAAGATATGCTTTATTTGCCATAAGACGATCCCAGTTAACCCACTCTTTAACAAATTCATGGTGAACTAAATCTTTTCCATCTATATTTTTTTCATGTACAATTCTGTTTACTAGATACAGATAAAGTGCTGCTTCAGTTCCTGGCCATGTAGGAATCCATAAATCAGCCATACCTGCTGAGTTACTCATTCTAGGGTCAATAACAACCATTTTTGCACCGCGTTTTCTTGCATCAGCAATAAGACCTGCTGATTGTTGAAAATAGTGTCCTGCATCTGCAGCGTGAGATGATTGTAAGAAAATAAGATCAGCATTAGCCCAATCTGGTGAATTTCTATCATCATTTGCCCACTGGATTGTACCCTCACGAGCACCAGCTGAACAGATATTTGTATGTGAGTTGTATCCATCAATACCTAAAGATTGCGGTACACGAGGACCAAAACCATTTTCATTTGGACGACCAACATGATACATGATAGATTTTTTAGAGATCTCATCACCTTTAGCGAGTGTATCGTGCATTTTCTTACCGATAGCGGCCATAGCCTCATCCCAAGTTACACGAACCCATTTACCTTCACCACGCTTACTTCCAGGAGCTCTTTTGATTGGGAATGGTATACGATCTGGATCATACATTTGAGAAGTTACAGCATAACCTTTTGCACAGTTTCTACCGCGAGAACCTGTATGTAGTGGATTACCCATATATTTACGAACCGTTAAGATCCCTTTTTTAAACTCATTTGTATTTACCCATGCAGTAAGACCACAACCAGCTTCACAGTTTGAACAAACTGTTGGAACGATTGTATAGTCATTCACCTGTATACCATCAGGGTTACTTGCAGATCTTACACCATGGCGTTCAATACCACCGCGTTTCCAATCTGAACCATCTAATTCTTTAAAACTATCCCATTCAGATTGATCAGGATAAAATGATAATGAAGCTGGTGTGTTCGTAAATTTTGAATCTGTTACAGATTCTGCAACAGCATCAGCTTCAAATACGCCTCTTGCTATAGCGGCACCAGCTACTGTAAACGCTGCACCTTTTAAAAATATTCTTCTACTTTCTAAATACATTAATTTTCTCCCTAACTTAGTGGTAATAATTGTGGTATAACTAGCCAAACATGCTTAACTATCCATAAACCAACTATTGCTAAAATTGCTGCCAATTTTAAAATACTAGCACTACCACTTGTTCTGCTTAAAGCTACAAGTACCATTGGTAAGATATAAGCTACCCATTGCCCTATCCAGAACATAGTTGCATACTCTCCATTACCTTTTACATATCCTAAGATTACTGCTACCTCTTCAGATTTCATAGCACCAAAGATATACTCTGACATGTAGATAACAAATGCCATTAAAGCACTTAAGCCTAAAATAGCACCAAAAAATCTTTGCGATTCTTCACTAAGCTTAGATCCGCCAAGTAAGATAATAGCTGCAGAACCACTAAGAGTAGCTGCTAAAATCATCTGTACTGATTCAGTTGGCATTTGCCATAGTTCTCTTGCTGTTGCTTCTGCCATGATGCCCGCAGTATAAAGAGTGACAGGAATCGCCAAAAGTGTTACCCAAAAAAGTAATTTGTCAAAAGATGCTATTGCATTGTTTGTTAATAAACATTTATCTTTTCTAATCATCATAGCAACCATTACAAACTCAAGACCAACAAAAACTGTTGCCATCCATGCACCAACAGTAATTGCTGAAGTCCAATGAGGATAGAAAAAGATATGCCACATTCTAAATGGTTGATGTAGGTCAGCCAATGTGAACAGTAAGAAAACATTCATCATAACAAATGAGACAATTATTGCAGGAGTTCTAAGTCCACTCATATCACTAGAATTTTTTCTAAGCAATAGGAAAAGCATAAAGATAAGACCTGTACCTATACTTTTTGCCCACATATTCATCGTAACAAACCAGCCCCAAAATACGTCTGGTAAAGCCACATCCAAAGTAACTACTGCATTTGTTGCAGCTAAAGTTTCATGTACCATTAGTGATGCCCTCCTAGTGGAAGTTTTGTGATTTTGTTAAACAAGTTGTAACCTTCTTCTCTTTTTGATGCAAGAGGATTAAGGTGTACTTGAGAAGCTCCAACATAAAAATGATGAGGGTTAGTACCCTTTTCAGGTTTACGAACTTGAACATCAGTATGACTTTGGATATATTTTGATATATTTGACTTAGGATCTTCTAAATCACCAAAAATATTTGCTTCTACTGGACAAGCAACAACACAAGCTGGCATCATAGATGATGCAATACGGTGTGCACAATATGTACATTTGTCTGCAGTTTGTGTCTCTGGGTCTATATAGATTGCTCCATATGGACAAGCCATAACACAACCAGCACAACCAATACAACGCTCTTTGTCAATATTTACAATACCGTTATCTATATAGTGAAGTGCAGATACTGGACAAATTCTCACACAAGGAGCATTTTCACAGTGGTTACAACGAAGAGGTGTAAAAGTCCTCTTTGTCTCAGGGAATGTCCCTACATCTACATATTTAACTCGTAATCTCCATGTACTTAGAGGAACTTCATTTTCCACTTTACATGCTATCTCACATCCTTTACATCCCATACATAGATGTAAATCAACCAGGAAACCTAATTGCATATATACTCCTTCAGCCTCATTTATCGGGCAAATTTAAGTTTTATAACCATGAATTATCTTTTAATTAAGATGCCCTTATGTCTTTAACAAGAGCACTCTTAGTAGGCAAATGTTATCCAAGTGAAACTTAAAAAAGCTATAAATAAGTGATATTTTTTTGATAACTCTCAGTTCGTGAGTAAAATTGAGTGTATGTTGCTTAATATTAAATTTAGATTTTTTTGTTTATAATTTGTTATGAAAAAATCAAATATATTGATAGTCGATGATAATGCCAAAAATATTCAACTTGTGGCAAATGTGCTAAAATCTACTGATCGATACAATATATTTTTTGCCACAAGTGGTCAAAAAGCTATCGACCTCTTAGTTCAAGAGTCATATTCTCTCATACTTTTAGACATAAACATGCCCGGTCTTGATGGATATCAAACTGCTAAGATTATCCAAGAAGATGAGAGTACCTGCCATATTCCCATCATATTTCTCTCAGCAAATGCAAATAAAGAGAGCATCAAAAAAGGGTTTGAATATGGAGGCAAAGACTATATCACAAAACCCTTTGATGAATCAGAACTGATCAATAGAGTTAAAACTCATGTTGAACTTTTCCAAGCAAAACAAGCACTGCAATACGAAGTTAACAACACAAAAGTATTGCTTGAACAATATAAGTTAGCCGTAGATGCTGGAGCTTCTGTTTCTAAAGCAGACTTAGATGGAAACATCACTTATGTCAATGATAAATTTTGTGAACTTTGTAAATACTCTCGAGAAGAACTTATAGGGCAAAATCATAGGATTTTTAGGAGCCCTGATGTTGCTGATGCTGTTTATAAAGATTTATGGGATACTATCCAGAGCAAAAAAACATGGAATGGTCTCGTAAAGAACATAACTAAATATGGAGACTATTATTATTTTGAAGCTACTATTATCCCCATACTTGATGTAGATAACAACATACTTGAATATATCAGCATCCGAACAGATATTACTAAGGAGATAGAGCTTAAAAATGATATTATCGCCACACAAGAGGAGGTGCTTCGTACTTTAGGTGAACTAGGAGAATGGCGTTCCCAAGAAACTGGCGATCATGTCAAACGCGTCTCTTTATATTCTGAAGTTCTTGCAAGTGCGTATGGATGCACTCAAGAAGAGGTAGATCTCCTGAAGATGGCTTCCCCAATGCACGATATCGGTAAAGTTGTCATTCCCGATAAAATTCTTCTCAAACCTGCTAAACTCACCGATGAAGAGTATGAAATCATGAAACAACATACGACCTATGGGTTTGAAATATTTAATAAATCAAACCATGCTCTTCTTCAAGCAGCAGCACTTATCTCCTATGAACACCATGAAAAATGGGATGGAAGTGGTTATCCAAGAGAACTTAAAGGGGATCAGATTCATCTCTTTGGTAGGATTACAGCTATTGCTGATGTCTTTGATGCTCTTTCAAGTGATAGGGTCTATAAAAAAGCATGGACTATAGATAAAACCTTAGAGTACCTCAAAGAAGAAAAAGAAAAATCCTTTGACCCAAAACTTGTAGATCTATTTTTAGAAAACATTGATGCAATACTTCAAGTAAAACAACAACACAACAAATAATGAAAAAAAAAGTATTAGCTTCCTTTTTAATCCTAAGCGTCATTTTTCTCTCTCTCCTTGTTATGATTTTGCCTAGCTATTTTCAAGGTGACCTCTCAAGAGCATCTATACAAAAAGAGGTACACCTTCCCCTCCTTTTAAATGATAAAAAAGATATTGCACTTGTACTATTTGGATATGCTGGTTGCGTTGATATCTGCACCCCAAGACTTTCTTCTCTTGCTACATACTACAAAAGTTTATCCCCATCTATAAGAAAGAGAGTCAGTGTAGAGTTTTTTGACATATCTATACCCATAAACCAAGATTTACCTACACAGTTCGCAAGTTTTTTTCATCCAGACTTTAAAGGCATCT